>ERZ1674039.163-NODE-163-length-14304-cov-6.397852_pt1 | contig 14304 bp, 9 predicted proteins | sample MGYA00581135_ERZ1674039 | MGnify/ENA primary metagenome ERZ1674039 (study PRJEB41354, sample SAMEA4873313) | human saliva metagenome | biome: human-associated habitat [ENVO:00009003]; feature: mouth environment [ENVO:08000002]; material: saliva material... | reverse complement strand
CATCTATATAAGTATCAATGAAGAATGCGCCCTTGTACGCCTCTCACGCATGGCCGCCCTTCGTTCCTTTTTCTCCTGAGATCGATCGATGACTCCCCAGACCGGTAGCCATCCTGGCAACGCCCTCACCCCTCACAATATCCTGCGGCGCGAAGTCCTGCGGCATGCACGTGCAGCCTACCGTCACGCCAAGGAGAGTGTTCCTGCCGACGAGACGCCGGAACATCTGAAGCTTGCGCAGGCATCGACACCCGAAGCCCAGGAGGATGACGACGATGACAAGGCGGCACTCTGGCTGCCATCCGGTACTGGCGCTGGTGCTGCGACTGAAGCTGCTGCCATGACTGAAGCCGGCGCAGCTGCCAGCACGGCTGGCACCATCGGCACGACGGCTGCAACCGGGTCGGCGCTGCTTGGCCCCAGCATTCTGGGTGCTTTCGCCATGGCCGCCGGCGCCAACCTGCAGGACAATGGCCCCCTGCACAATATCTCGGCACGCAACCGCCTCTCCACCGGGCACGACAGCAGCCGTGAGGACGCGAACGCAGGTACCGAAGGACAATCATCGGTCGCTGCCCCCTCTACGGACACGGCCCCGCTGGCAACCGGAACCGCACCGACAGCCCCTTCCCGGCCCACGAACGAAGGCACGCAGGCTGAGGCATCCAGAACGCCCGCTGTAGCCGACGCAGCAGCTGCAGCCTCCACGGAACCCGCCGCACCATCCGCGCCAGACACCCCCACCGCGGATGCGTCGAAACCTGCGGAAGGGAGTGACGGAAACGCGTTGCCACAGGTCAAGCCGCTGCCCGCCTACAGCGAAAATGCATCGGTTTCCTACGCGCACGGTGAAAACAAGGCCCTGGGAGCGACTGTCTTCAGCGGCTCCAACGATGAGACGGCTCCCGCCTTCGTGCGCATCACGGCCATCCAGGGCAAGGATGGCGAGGCTGCCGCCGGCACGATGAGCCTGCTGGGCGGCAACGCCATCGTCCCCAATCAGGTCATCTCCCGCGCCGATTTTGACAAGGTGGTGTGGGACGCCTCGAAGAACGAGGGTGGTTCGTTCAGCTTCGTCCCGGTTCAGGATGCGCAGGGTACGGCTCTGCCGGGCGCGCTCGAGCAGACCGTCACCATTCACGAGGCCCCTGCGCTGCCCACCTACGAGGCCGACATGTCCGTGGCCTATACGTATAACCAGAGCAAGGCGGTCGGCGCTGACATCTTCAACGGCACGGACAGCGCCACCGCACCATCTTTCGTGCGCATCACGGCCATTCAGGGCAAGGACGGCGAGGCTGCTGCCAACACGATGAGCCTGAAGGACGGTGACGCCCTCACGGCCGGCAGCGTGGTTTCCCGTGCCGATTTCGACAAGGTGGTCTGGGACGCTTCTAAGAACGAGGGCGGCTCATTCAAGTTCATTCCGGTGCAGGATGCCCAGGGCACGGCCCTGCCGGGTGCTGTCGAGCAGACCGTCAGCATCAACGAGGCTAGGCCGCTGTACCACATCGCTGCCGAGAACTTTGATCTGTTGGACGCGTACCCTCATCTGGTAAACGAGCACCCAGCCTACGTCCAGGTGACCAATATCGTCGAAGCAAACGACACCAATGGCATCCTTGATGCCCTGGTCCTCGGAGAAGACGGCGGCACCGTGCTGAAAGTGGGCGACATCATCCGAGCAGAGGACTTCGGCCGGGTGTACTGGAACTATGCGTCAAACGACGGCGGGAAGGTCTTTCTCGCCACCTACAACGCCGAAGGACGACTGATCGATCCGGGACGGTACTTCATGGAGCTGGAGCCTTCGTGGAAAACACCAGCCGAGGCCCCCGCGCTGCCCACCTACAAGGCCGACGTCTCCCTGGACTACGCCTTCAACGAGAGCAAGGTCGTAGGTGACGGGATCTTCAACGGGACGGACAGTAAAACCGCGCCCGCCTTCGTGCGCATCACGGCCATCCAGGGCAAGGATGGCGAGGCTGCCGCCCACACGATGAGCCTGCAAGGTGGTGACGCCCTCACGGCCGGCAGCGTGGTTGCTCGCGCCGATTTCGACAAGGTGGTCTGGGACGCTTCGAAGAACGAGGGTGGTTCGTTCAAGTTCATTCCGGTACAGGATGCCCAGGGTACGGCCTTGCCAGGCGCCGTCGAGCAGACCGTCACCATTCACGAGGCCCCTGCACTGCCCACCTACGAGGCCGACATGTCCGTGGCCTATACGTATAACCAGAGCAAGACGGTCGGTGCTGACATCTTCAACGGAACGGACAGTACCACCGCACCATCTTTCGTGCGCATCACGGCCATCCAGGGCAAGGACGGCGAGGCTGCTGCCAACACGATGAGCCTGAAGGATGGTGACGCCCTCACCGCCGGCAGCGTGGTTTCCCGCGCCGATTTCGACAAGGTTGTCTGGGACGCCTCGAAGAACGAAGGTGGCTCGTTCAAGTTCATTCCGGTGCAGGATGCCCAGGGCACGGCCCTGCCGGGTGCGGTCGAGCAGACCGTCAGCATCAACGAGGCCAAGCCGCTGTTCCACATCCCTGCCGGGTACTTCGACGTGGCGGGTGAGCACCCTGCCTACGTCAAGGTGACCAACTTCACCGAAGCAAACGACACCAATGGCATCCTCGATGCCCTGGTCCTCGGTGAAGACGGCGGCACCCAGCTGAAAGTGGGCGACATCATCAGGGCAGAGGACTTCGGTCGGGTGTACTGGAACCATGCGTCAAACGACGGCGGGGAGATCTTTCTCACCCCCTACAACGCCAACGACCGGATGGTCGATCCGGGACCGTACTCGATGGAGCTGGAACCTTCCTGGAAAACCCCGGACAAGAAGTCACTGCCCGCGCCTCACCACGAGCAGGAGACCGCAGACGCGTCACCCGAGCTGGTGGGTGTGGCGCACCCGGCCACGGACGGCCTGATGCCGCTGGGGGCTCAGGCGCAGTACCCGGGCATGACGCCCCTTTCCATGAGCAGCACCGCCCTGCTGGACAGCCTGCTGGAACAGCACCCGGGCACTACCGGCCTGCTCTGAACGCCGCAGGCCGCGCGCGTCGTCAGACCGGCTCCAGCTTGGCCACGGCCAGCGCGAGCCATTTGACGCCGTGCGGCGCCTTGAAGCGGATCTGGATGCGGGCATCGTCGCCATTGCCTTCGATGCCCGTGACCACGCCCTCACCAAAGCGCGCATGACGCAGCGACTGGCCGATGTGGTAGCGGCTGTCGCGCCCAGCGCGGGCCTTGCCGCTGGCATCGCCACTGGCCGGGATGCCCGGATCGGCCGGGCGCACCCAGCCGGACTGGCGGTTGCGCTCGTGCACGGCACTGTCCAGACGCGGGCGCCAGTTGCCTCCCCCGTTGCCACCGCCACTGCCGTAGCCACCTCCGCCGTAGCCGCCGCCTCCGTAGTAGCCCCGGCTGCCGCGTTCCACCCCCAGGCCCAGGCTGCCCTGGGCACTGGCCGAGGGCATTTCGCTCAGCCATTTCAGCGAACGCTCGGGCAGCTCGGACAGGAAGCGGGACTGCATGTTGTAGCGGGTCTGGCCGTGCAGCATCCGGGTCTGGGCCAGTGACAGGTACAGGCGCCGACGTGCTCGGGTCATGGCCACGTACATCAGCCGGCGCTCCTCTTCCAGCCCCCCGGGGTCGGAAGCGGAGTTCTCGTGCGGGAAGAGCCCTTCCTCCAGCCCGGTGACGAACACCGTCTCGAATTCCAGGCCCTTGGCCGCGTGGACGGTCATCAGCTGCACGGCATCCACGCCCTCCTCGGCCTGGCCATCGCCGGATTCCAGCGAGGCATGAGCCAGGAAGGCCGCCAGCGGCGAGACCTGCACCACGGGCGCTGCATCGGCAGGCAGCACGGCGCCATCTGCGGCCGGCTGCGTCGTGCCCGCCAGGCCCGCGCTCGCCGGCGTGGCGGCATCGATGCCGCCTTCGGCCTGGAAGGCCAGCGCCGCATTGACCAGTTCCTTCAGGTTCTCGATGCGCTCCTGCCCCTCGCGTTCCTGCTCGTAGTGGGTCATGAGACCGCTGCGGCCGATCACGTCGTCGATGCTCTCCGACAGCGGCAGGCGGGCGCTGTTCTGGCGCATGAGCTCGATGAGCATGACGAACTGCAGCAGCCGCGAGCCGCCCGCGCCGCTCGTCATCGGCACGGCACGGTAGAGGCTGATGCCGTGCGTGCGCGCCGTGTCCTGCAGGTTTTCGAGCGTGCGGGCGCCGATGCCGCGCGCCGGGAAGTTCACCACCCGCAGGAAGGCGCCGTCGTCGTCAGGGTTCTCGATCAGCCGCAGGTAGGCCAGGGCATGCTTGATCTCGGCTCGCTCGAAGAAGCGCAGCCCGCCGTAGACCTTGTAAGGCACCCCGGCCGAGAACAGCGTGTGTTCCAGGATGCGTGACTGCGCGTTGGAGCGGTACAGGATGGCGATCTCGGAACGCGACATGCCGTCGGCCACCAGCGCACGGATTTCCTCCAGCAGCCACTGGGCCTCGTCGCGGTCGGAAAACGCTGCAAAGATGCGCACCGGCTCGCCCTCGCCCGCGTCGGTCCACAGGTCCTTGCCCAGACGGTGCGCGTTCTGGCGGATGAGATGGTTGGCCGAATCCAGGATGTGGGCATGCGAGCGGTAGTTCTGCTCCAGCCGGATCAGCTGCGGGCCGGCATAGTCACGCTCGAAGGCGGCCATGTTGCCCACGTTGGCGCCACGGAAGGCATAGATGGACTGGTCGTCGTCGCCCACCGCGAACAGCGAGGCCCCACCACCGGCCAGCAGTGTCAGCCAGCGGTACTGCAGGTCGTTGGTGTCCTGGAATTCGTCGATGAGTATGTGCCGGAAGCGCTGCTGGTAGTGCTGGCGCAGCGGCTGGTTGCGCTGCAGCAGCTCGTAGGCACGCAGCAGCAGCTCGGCAAAGTCCACCACGCCCTCGCGCTGGCACTGCTCGTCGTAGGCGCCGTACAGCTCGGCCAGCCGACGGCTGTGGCTGTCATGGGCGGGCACGTCGGCGGCGCGCAGGCCGGCCTCCTTGCTGCCGTTGATGAAGTGCTGCACCGCCTTGGGCTGGAACTGCTGGTCATCGACGTTGAGCCCGCGCAGCAGCCGCTTGATGGCGCCCAGCTGGTCGGCGCTGTCCATGATCTGGAAGCTGGCCGGCAGGCCGGCGTCACGATGGTGTGCGCGCAGCAGCCGGTTGCACAGCCCGTGGAAGGTGCCCACCCACATGGCGCGCGGATTGGCCCCCACCAGCATGGTGCTCAGGCGCGCCATCATTTCGCGCGCGGCCTTGTTGGTGAAGGTGACGGCCATGATTTCGGCCGGCGAGCACTGGCCGGTACCGACCAGCCAGGCGATGCGGGTGGTGAGCACGCGGGTCTTGCCGCTGCCGGCGCCCGCGAGGATCAGTGCGTGTCCGCTGGGAACGGTGACAGCAGCCCGTTGCTGTGGGTTGAGATGGGCAAGTAGATCGGCCATGCCGCCATTCTAACGGGCCGTGTCCTGCCCTGAGCGGCTCTCCGCGGCCGCCGGCTCGTGCCCGGGCACCTGCTCGGGCGCCTCCGGAAGGGTCTCGGTCGTCGGCGCAGGCACGGACACCTGCGTCGCCGTGAACATTTCCTGTCGCTCCGACGCTTCGAGCTTTCGTCGCGCTGCCTCCAGCCGGTCGGAACGACGGCGGCGGGTGGTGCGTTTCTGTCGGCGGCGCATGACCTGGCCGCCCCAGGACAGGCGGCGGTATTCCTCTTCGGTATAGCGGTGCAGGCCACCGCCCAGGCGGGGAATGCGATTGCCCGGATGCGCCATGCTGGGGCCCCAGCGCGCCTGGTAGCCATCGACAGCCCGTCCCTGGCGCTCCCAGCGCCAGGCCATCAGCGCCAGGCATGCCCACCAGGCCAGGGTGGCCACGGCCAGACCCCGGGGCACGTTCACATGCCAGTAGCCGGTCATCACGTTGGCAAACAGCGCCAGCATCAGCCCGTAGCCCAGCCAGCGATGGCCATGCTCGAAGATGCGCCGGCGCCGGGTCATGTCGTAGTGATCGCCCGGCACGTCGTGCAGATGCACCAGCGTGCGCGCCTGATGCCGCCCGGGGCCCCCGATGCTGCCCCGCAGGGCGATGTTGACCACCAGCAGGAGCAGCACGGCCATGACGCCCCAGCCCATCCAGGCATGGGGATGCGCCAGATGGCTGGCCAGCGACATGCCATAAAAGGCCATGGCCACGCCCGCCACCAGGCACAGCACGGCGGCCACGCCACACAGGCCATGCACGCGCTGCCAGCCGCGGTGGTTGATGATCCGGGGCCAGTCCTGGCCGGGCACGATCTTCCAGTAGCGTGCCGCCAGTACGGCCACCGGCACCAGCACGGCACCGGCCGTGCCCATCAGCACGCCGTGCCAGAAATCCACCGGGTTGACGTCGTCAAGCGGCCCGGTGTGCAGGGGCGCGCGCAGCCAGTCCAGCCAGCGGGTGAGCTGTGCCAGCAGCCAGGGGGGCAGATGAAGGAAATCCAGCATGGGGCGGATGATACTGAACCCCGGGTATCGGAATGCGGAAAATCCGGGAAAAACCGGCCTGCCGCAGCCCGGGGTGTAGCGTCGATGCCGGTGCCGCATCCGCCGCACATGCCGGCTGTGCGCCAGGGACGCGATAGAATGGGAGGTTTACCGTACCCACCTTCTTCTCCTGGCCAAAGAGCCACGCCCCCCATGGACGAGCGTTACGACCCACGAAGCATCGAATCCGAGGCCCGCGCCCACTGGCAGCAGACCAACGCCTACCGCGCCGTCGAGCACGACCCGCGCTTTCCCAAGGGCAAGTTCTATGCCTGCTCGATGCTGCCCTACCCCTCGGGCATCCTGCACATGGGGCATGTGCGCAACTACACCATCAACGACGTGATGTACCGCCATCTGCGCATGAGCGGCTACAACGTGCTGATGCCCATGGGCTGGGACGCCTTCGGCCTGCCGGCCGAGAATGCGGCACTCAAGAACGGCGTGGCCCCGGCCAAGTGGACGTGGGACAACATCGCCTACATGAAGCAGCAGATGCAGCCGCTGGGCCTGTCCATCGACTGGTCGCGCGAAGTGGCCACCTGCAGCCCCGACTACTACAAGTGGAACCAGTGGCTGTTCCTGCGCATGCGCGAGAAGGGCATCGCCTACCGCAAGCATGGCACCGTCAACTGGGACCCGGTCGACCAGACCGTGCTGGCCAACGAGCAGGTGGTCGACGGCAAGGGCTGGCGCTCGGGCGCACCGGTGGAAAAGCGCGACATCCCGATGTACTACCTGCGCATCACCGACTACGCCGGCGAGCTGCTGAAAGAAGTGACCGAGCATCTGGAGGGATGGCCTGAGCGGGTGCGGATGATGCAGGCCAACTGGATCGGCCGTTCGGAAGGCGTGCGCTTTGCCTTCGAGCACGATATCCGTGACGAGCAGGGCCAGCCCATCGATGACGGCCGGCTGTACGTGTTCACCACCCGTGCCGACACGATCATGGGTGTCACCTTCGTGGCCGTGGCCCCCGAGCACCCGATCGCCCGAGTGGCCGCAGCCTCCCGCCCCACCGTGGCTGCCTTCGTGGAAGAAGCGCGTGCCGGCTCGGCCATGGAAGCCGACCTGGCCACGATGGAGAAACAGGGCGTGGACACGGGCCTGGTGGTCCGCCATCCGCTCACCGGCGCCGACGTGCCGGTCTGGGTGGGCAACTACGTGCTGATGAGCTACGGCGACGGCGCGGTGATGGGCGTGCCTGCGCACGACGACCGCGATTTCGTCTTTGCCCACAAGTATGGCCTGCCCATCCGTCAGGTCGTCAGCGTGGACAACCAGCCCTATGACACGGAGCAGTGGCAGGAGTGGTATGCCGACAAGCAGAACGGCGTCTGCGTGAATTCCGGTCCGCTGCTGGACGGCAAGGGCTACCAGGACGCGGTGGACGCGGTGGCGGCCCAACTGGCCGACAAGGGCCTGGGCGGCAAGCACGTCCAGTACCGTCTGCGTGACTGGGGCATCTCGCGCCAGCGCTACTGGGGCACCCCCATTCCCATCATCCACTGCGAGAGCTGCGGCGAAGTGCCGGTGCCCGACAAGGATCTGCCGGTGGTGCTGCCCGAGGATCTGGTACCCGATGGCAGCGGCAACCCGCTGAACAAGTCGGAAGCCTTCCTGAAGGTGGACTGCCCGTGCTGCGGCAAGCCGGCCCGGCGCGAGACCGACACGATGGACACCTTCATCGATTCGTCGTGGTACTACATGCGCTATTGCTCGCATGACAACAACGAGGCGATGGTCGATGCCCGCAACGACTACTGGATGCCGATGGACCAGTACATCGGCGGCATCGAGCACGCCGTGCTGCACCTGCTGTATGCGCGCTTCTGGACCAAGGTCATGCGCGACATGGGGCTGGTGAAGTTCGACGAGCCCTTCAAGCGGCTGCTCACGCAGGGCATGGTGCTCAACCACATCTACCAGCGGCGCACGGCCAAGGGCGGCATCGAGTACTTCTGGCCGAAGGATGTGGAGAACGTCACCGACGCGCAGGGTCGGGTCGTGGGCGCACGCCTCAAGAGCGACGGCTCCGAGATCGACTACGCCGGCATCGGCACGATGTCCAAGAGCAAGAACAACGGGGTGGATCCCACCTCGCTGATCGAGCGCTTCGGGGCCGACACGGCGCGCCTGTTCGTGATGTTCGCCAGCCCGCCCGAGCAGACGCTGGAATGGTCCGACAGTGGGGTGGAAGGCGCCAGCCGCTTCCTGCGCCGCTTCTGGGCCTTCGGCCATGCCCAGCGCGACGTGGTGCGTGGCGCTGCCGACACCGTGGATGCAGCCGGCCTGTCCGAGGCGTGGCGTGACCTGCGCTACGAGGTGCACACGGTGCTGAAGCAGATCCAGTACGACTACGAGCGCCAGCAGTACAACACCATCGTCTCGGGTGCCATGAAGCTGCTGAACGCCCTGGAAGCCGCTGCACAGAAGCAGGCCCCCACGGCCGCCGCCGATGCCGCCGCGCTGCGCGAGGGGATGTCGATCCTGGTGCGCAGCCTCTACCCGATCGTGCCGCACATCGGCCATGCCCTGTGGCAGGCGCTGGAGCTGGGACGCGGCTTCGAGGGTCGCGAGATCATCGACGCCCCGCTGCCGGTGGTGGACGAGGCGGCACTGGTCAAGAGCGAGCTGGAGCTGATGCTGCAGGTCAACGGCAAGCTGCGCGGTTCCATCCGCGTGCCGGCCGATGCCGACAAGGCCGCCATCGAGCAGGTGGCAGCCGCCTCGCCCGAGGTGGCCCGCATCGGCGAAGGCAAGACGCCCAAGCGCATCATCGTGGTGCCGGGCCGTCTGGTGAACGTGGTGCTGTAAAGGCCTCAAGGAGAAAGCCGCATGTCCCGCCTTCCCGACACTCGCCCCCTGGCCGGCACCACCCGGCGCGGATGGCTGCGGGGACTTTCCCGCAGCGCGCTGCTGGTCGGCCTGGCCGGGCCGCTGGCGGCCTGCGGCTTTCACATGCGCCGCGCCACGCAGCTGCCGTTCAGCACGCTCTACACCAACCTGGCGCCCAACGGCAGCATCGGCCTGGCGCTGCGCCGCGAGCTGTCGCACAGCGAGGGCACCGAGCTGGTGACCGACCCGAAGAAGGCCGAGGTCCGGTTGATGATCCTGCAGGAAGTGCCCGAGCGCGAGGTCGTCGCCTACTCGTCCGAGGGGCGCGCCCGCGAGTACGAGCTGCGATTGCGGCTGCGCTTCCGTGTCGAGGATGCCAAGGGCAACGACCTGATTCCCGAGAGCGAGATCACGCTGCGCCGCGAGATCTCCAACGCGGACAACCAGCTCACGGCCCGGGCCGACGAGGAAGCCATGCTCTTTCGGGACATGAGCAACGACATGGCCCATCAGCTGCTGTGGCGGCTGGCGGCCATCCGGCCGGCAGAGTAAGCGCCCGTCCCATGGGCCAGCGCATCAGCACGCCGGCGCAGCTGCGTCAGGCCATCGGCCAGGGGCTGCCACCGCTCACCTGGGTCAGCGGCGACGAACTGCTGCTGGTCATCGAGGCGGCCGACCTGGTACGTGCCAGGGCCCGCAAGCTGGGCTTCGAGGAGCGCGAGGTGCTGGACATCGACGCGCGCTTCGATCGCAGCCGTCTTGTCGAAGCTACCCAGTCCACGTCGCTCTTTGCCAGCCAGCGGCTGATCGACCTGCGCCTGAACACCAAGCCCACCCGTGAACTGGGCGATGCGCTGCGCGAACTGCTGCCGCGGCTGGACGACGGCACCCGCGTGCTGGTCTCCAGCGCCCATCTGGAGCGCGCCACCACCAGCACGGCCTGGTTCGAGGCTCTGGCCAAACAGATGCTGTGGGTGGAGACGCCGCGCATCGACGCGGGCGCCCTGGGCAAGTGGGTGACCGAGCGGCTGGCCGCACAGAAGCAGCAGGCAACACCTGCCGTGCTGGCGCTGATCACCGAACGCACCGAAGGCAACCTGCTGGCCGCCCACCAGGCCATCCAGCGGCTGGGCCTGCTGCTGCCTCCGGGCGAGCTACCGGCCGAAGCCGTGGCCGAGATCGTGCTGGACAGCGCCCGCTTTGAACTGTTCGGCCTGGTGGATGCGGCGCTGGCCGGCGACCCGGCCCGTGCCGTGCGCATGGCCCGCTCGCTGGCCGCCGAGGATGCCGCCATGCCCCTGCTCTGCTGGGCACTGGCCGACGCGATCCGCAAGCTGCTGCGCATCCAGCAGGCCCTGCAGATCGAGCGCGTCGCTCCCGCCCAGGCCATGCGTGCCGCCGGCGTGTTCGGCAAGCGCGAGGCCATCATGCGCCAGGCCCTTCGTCGCCTGGATATCCAGACACTCGGACACCTGCTGCAGCAAGTGGCCCGGCTCGATAGAATGACCAAGGGTGTGGGCGGAACCGGTCCGGCCGCCGATCCCTGGTTCCACGCCGAGACCCTGCTGGTCGCGCTGGCCGGGGGGCACCTGCCCGGCCCGGTCGAACTGTCCGCCGCGCTGGCCGATGACTGAAACGTCCTGGATGCCGGCGGTCACGTCCCGGCCACGACCTTTCGGTCAGCGGCGCCCGGCACAGCTGCCCCACGGGTCGCATGTGGCTGCTGCGGCGCATGGACCTTCCCTCTGGCTTCTGGAGCTTTCCGATCCATGAACACACCCGACATGGCCACCTACATGGCCAACCTGGGGCGTGCCGCCCGGCACGCCAGCCACGACATGGCCCGGGCCAGCACGGCCATCAAGAACCGCGCGCTGCAGCAGCTGGCCCATGAGATCGATCGCAACCGCAGCCTGGTGCTGACAGCCAACGGCCAGGATCTGGCCAGCGCGCACAGCGCCGGCCTTGACAGTGCCTTCATCGACCGGCTGACGCTCACCCCCGAACGCATCGACGCCATGGTGGAGGGGCTGGCACAGATCATCGCCCTGCCCGACCCGGTGGGCGAGATCAGCGAGCTGCGCCAGCGTCCCAGCGGTATCCAGGTGGGCCGGATGCGCGTGCCGCTGGGCGTGATCGGCATCATCTACGAGTCGCGCCCCAACGTCACCGTCGATGCCGCAGCCCTGTGCCTGAAGGCGGGCAACGCCGCCATCCTGCGCGGTGGCTCGGAAGCCATCCACTCCAACCGCACGCTGGCCGCACTGATGAGCGAGAGCCTGGCCCGCACGGGGCTGCCACCCTCGGCCGTGCAGCTGGTGAGCATGACCGACCGCGCAGCCGTCGACTACCTGATCCGCGACCGCGAATCCGTCGACGTGATCATCCCGCGCGGCGGACGCTCGCTGATCGAGCACATCAGCGCCGAGGCGCGCGTTCCCGTCATCAAGCATCTGGACGGCATCTGTCACGTCTACATTGATGATTCGGCCGACGTGGACATGGCGGTGCGCGTGGCCGACAACGCCAAGACGCAGCGCTACGCTCCCTGCAACACGCTGGAGACGCTGCTGGTGCATGAGGCGATCGCGCCCGAGGTGCTGCCGCGCCTGGGCAGCATCTACCGGATGAAGCAGGTGGAGCTGCGCGTCGACGAACACGGCGCCCGGCTGCTGCAGGAAGCGCAGATCGATTCGGTGCCCGCCACCGAGGACGACTGGCGCACCGAGTACCTGGCGCCGATCCTCGCCATCCGCGTGGTGAAGAGCCTGGATGAGGCCATTGCACACATCAACGAATACGGTTCGCACCACACCGATTCGATCATCACGCAGAACCATGCACACGGCATGCGCTTCCTGCGGGAAGTGGATTCCGCCTCGGTGATGATCAATGCCTCCACCCGCTTTGCCGACGGCTTCGAGTACGGGCTGGGTGCCGAGATCGGCATCTCCACCGACAAGCTGCACGCCCGGGGTCCCGTGGGTCTGGAGGGTCTCACCTCCCAGAAATACGTCGTGTTCGGCCACGGCGAGATCCGGACCTGAACATGGGCACGAACCTCTATCTCTGGACCAAGGTCCTGCACATCGTGATGGTGACGAGCTGGTTTGCCGGGCTCTTCTACCTGCCACGCATCTACGTCAACCTGGCGCAGGTCGATCCGAAAGGGTCGACCGCCGAATACCAGCGGCTGGTGGGCATGTCGCAACGACTCTACCGCTTCATGCTGCCGCTGGCCACGCTGGCCGTGCTCACCGGCCTGGTGCTGTACGTGGGCTTCGGCATCGGCATGGGGGCGGGCTGGATGCACGTCAAGCTTGCCTGCGTGCTGCTGCTGATCGGCTACCACCACGGCTGCGGCCGCCTGCTGAAAAAGTTCGCGGCCGAACAGCGTTCGCACTCCGAACGCTGGTTCCGCGTCTTCAACGAAGGCCCGGTCATCCTGCTGCTGATCGTGGTGGCGATGGTGATCATCAAGCCGTTCTGATCCTCTGCTGCCCTCCTCTGCGCTGCCAGCCCGGACTCCTCCCAGCCCCCTCCTTTCATGATCGCCCTTCGCCCTGCCAGCCGCCATGCGGCCGAACCCGCCCGCAACAGGGCTGACCGACGAGACGCCCCACGACGAGACGCCCCCCCGCGCGACGAGGCCCCCACCTCTCCTTCGGCCGGCACGTTCCATTATTTCTGTCCGTGCCCGCGCGGGCTGGAAGCGGCGCTGGCCGACGAGCTGCGCGCCCTGGGTGCCCACGACATCGACACCCGGCCGGGCGGGGTCGGCTGCCGGGGCGACCTGAAGCTGGCCTACCGCATCAACCTGGAAGCACGGCTGCCCAGCCGCGTGCTGCTGCGCCTGCTGGACGCAGCCTGCCGCAACGAGCACACGCTCTACCGGCTGTGCAACGCCCTGGCCTGGGAAGACTGGTTCGATGCCCGGCAGACGATCCGCGTGGACGTGGTGGCGCAGCGCTCGCCGCTCCGAAGCCTGAACTTCGCCACGCTGCGCATCAAGGACGCCATTGTCGACCGCTTCCGCGACCATGGCGGTGAGCGTCCCTCGGTGGACACCCATCATCCGGACGTGCGCATCAGTGCCTTCCTGACGGCAGACCGCCTGCAGCTGTACCTGGACCTGTCAGGCGAGCCGCTCTTCAAGCGCGGCTGGCGCCACAGTGCCGAGAACCGAGTGGCGGCGCCCCTGAAGGAGAACCTGGCCGCCGGCCTGCTGGCACTGTCGGGCTGGGACGCCCGCCAGCCGCTGCTGGACCCCTTCTGCGGCTCTGGCACGCTGGTCATCGAGGCTGCGCAGATCCTCTGCGATCACGCACCGGGGCTCAATCGCCGCTTCGGCATCGAGCAGCTGCGCCTCCACGATGCCGCGCTGTACGACGGGCTGGTGACGGCACTGCGCGAGCGTGCCCGCCAGGGGATCGGGAAGGCACCGCGCGGCCTGATCCGCGCCAGCGACCTGGATCCGCACGCCATGCGCCTGACGGCCGAGAACCTGCAGACGCTCGGCCTGCCCGATGACCTGGTGGCCATGCAGACACTCGATGCCGTGGATGCCCAGCCAGGCGGCGACACGCCGGGCGTGCTGCTGGCCAACCCGCCCTACAACGAGCGGGTGAGCATTCCGGTGGAGCACTGGCGCGCCATCGGCGCCACGCTGCGCGAGCGCTTCGGGGGCTGGAAGGTCTTTCTGCTGACCAGCGACCGGGGCCTGCCCGGCCAGCTGGGCCTGCGCGAGGATCGCAAGACGCCGCTCTTCAACGGCGCCATCGAATGCCGGCTGTTCGAGTTTGCAATGCGCCAGCGGGGCTAACAGGGCTACCCAGGGATCCCTTGAGGTCCTCTGAATAAGTCCCGCGAACCGGCGCGCCACGGAACGGGATGCAGGACAAGG
>ERZ1674039.162-NODE-162-length-14324-cov-5.966080_pt1 | contig 14324 bp, 7 predicted proteins | sample MGYA00581135_ERZ1674039 | MGnify/ENA primary metagenome ERZ1674039 (study PRJEB41354, sample SAMEA4873313) | human saliva metagenome | biome: human-associated habitat [ENVO:00009003]; feature: mouth environment [ENVO:08000002]; material: saliva material... | reverse complement strand
TCTTCCGATCTAAAGATCATCTAACCTACCCCCCAACACGGATTTTCCTGCAGCATAAACATCGCTCAAGCTATCAGATTCTTCAAACTCCAATTGACTTTCGCTGGCAATTAATTGAGCCAATTTATGACCGAGAGGCGGATCTATATCCTGCTTATTTTTTGAACCAATAGACGCCCCGGCACCCAAAAACAGAATTAGACGTCCCTCAGAGTAGGCTTTCTTAATTTGTTCGTTCATCGGAAGTGCTTATGAAACTAATCTACGAAACAGTTAGTTTCAAATATACACTACGCGAACAGCCCCGTCGACAGATAACGGTCGCCCCGGTCGCAGACAATGAACACCACGGTGGCCGGTTCCACCGTGCCGGGAGCGGGAGCCCCGGCTGACGCGGCAGCCTGCCGTGCTGCCGCGGACCGTTCCGCCGCCAGCTGCTTGGCCGCCCGCAGCGCAATCACCGCCGCGCCACCCGACGACACGCCGCAGAAGATGCCCTCTTCCCTCGCCAGCCGGCGCGTCATGTCCTCGGCCGCCTGCTGGCTCACTTCCTCCACCCGGTCGATGCGCGCCTGCGCCCGGATGGCGGGCTCGTAGCCTGGCGGCCAGGCGCGGATGCCGGCGATCGATGCGCCTTCTGCCGGCTGGGCGCCGATGATCCGGATGGTCTCTCGCTGTTCCTTCAGGAAACGCGACACGCCCGTGATGGTGCCGGTAGTGCCCATGGCCGAGACGAAGTGCGTGACGCGGCCTGCCGTCTGCCGCCAGATTTCCGGACCGGTGCTGCGATAGTGTGCCCGCCAGTTGTCGTCGTTGGAGAACTGGTCCAGCACCCGGCCACGCCCCTCGGCCTGCATGGCCAGCGCCAGATCGCGCGCACCCTCCATGCCCTCGTCCTTCGAGACCAGCACCAGCTCGGCCCCGTAGGCCTGCATCGACTGGCGGCGTTCCAGGCTCTGGGTCTCGGGCATGATCAGCACCATCCGGTAGCCCTTCACCGCTGCCACCATGGCCAGCGCAATGCCGGTGTTGCCGGACGTGGCCTCGATCAGCGTGTCGCCGGGCCGGATCTCGCCACGCGCCTCGGCCGCCGTGATCATCGCCAGCGCCGGCCGATCCTTCACGGAACCGGCCGGATTGTTGCCTTCCAGCTTGGCCAGCACGCGGACACCGGCTGCCTGCACGGCCGGATCCAGCAGGCGCGACAGCGCCACCAGTGGGGTATTGCCGACCTGGTCGAGAATGGACGTGCCGTCGGCCATCAACCCGAGGCCCTCCACCCGATCGGCACCTGCATCCAGCACGCGCCGCTGTGCTGCGTCCACGCCCGCACCGTCCTCCCGGGCGGCACCCGCTGGCACCGCGCCCGGTGCTTTCCGTGCCGTCATCAGACCGGCACCGTCATCAGCGACAGCGGCGCAGGCACGTCCAGCGGCATGACGCCGGGTTGCTCCAGCTTCACCAGGCAGTCGTGCAGCTCTTCCACGGCTTCCACGCGACCGAAGCTCTTGCGCCAGACCAGCATCACCTGACGCACCGGCGGCGTCTTCTCGAAGGGCACGTAGGTCAGCAGGCCGTCATTGTTCTTGCCTTCCACCCCGGGCTCGATGCCCGGCGGCATGGCGGTCCAGGGCAGCACGGTGATGCCGATGCCCGAGGCCACCATATGGCGGATGGTCTCCAGCGACGACCCCTCGAAGGTCTTCTGGATGCCGGCCGTGCTGGTCTGCGAATAGCGCGACAGCTCCGGGCAGACCTTCAGCACCTGGTCGCGGAAGCAGTGACCTGCGCCCAGCAGCAGCATGGTCTCATCCTTCAGCTCGGTCGAATCCACCGACGGACGCGACGCCCACGGATGCTTGGTGGGCACCACCACCACGAAGGGCTCGTCATAGACCGGCCAGGACATCACGCCCGGCACCGGCATCGGCTCGGCCACCACGGCCACGTCGATCTCGCCCAGCTTCAGCGCCTCCAGCAGCTTGGCCGTCAGCCCTTCCTGCAGCAGCAAGGGCATGCCGGGCACGGCCTTCAGCATGGCCGGCACCAGACGGGGCAGCAGGTAGGGACCGATGGTGTGGATGACGCCCAGCCGCAGCGGCCCATGGCGGGGATCCTTGCCTTCCTTGGCGATCTCGCGGATGGTGGCGGACTCTTCCAGCACGCGCTGGGCCTGCTCGACGATGCGCTCGCCCACGGGGGTGACGCTCACCTCCACATTCCCGCGCTCGAAGAGCTGCACTTCCAGCTCGTCTTCCAGCTTCTTGATGGCCACCGACAGGGTGGGCTGGCTCACGAAGCAGGCCTCGGCCGCCCGGCCGAAGTGTCGCTCGCGGGCCACGGCCACGATGTATTTCAGTTCAGTCAAAGTCATAGAAGAATTCTATCTCAGACTGGGCAGCGGACGCTTCACATTCCGTCGGCTTCCGGCCGACCGCACGACGGAAACCCCATGGCCAGAACGGGCCTGGATGCCGCGCGACGTGCCGCTCAGGCATCCAGGAAGCGCTCGCGCCGTCGCAGCCAGCGGTCCAGATGCGCTTCCACCACGTCCGGGCGTGCCTCCAGCAGCCGCTCCGACAGGGCATGGGCGATATCCACCAGCGGCGCGTCCCGCCCCAGGTCGGCAAAGCGCAGCAGCATCGCCCCCGACTGACGGGCGCCCAGCAGCTCCCCCGGACCGCGCAGCTCCAGATCGCGCCGTGCGATCTCGAAGCCGTCCTGCGTCTGGCGCATGGTGGCCAGCCGCTCGCGGGCGATGGCCCCCGGCGGATGGCGGTACAGCAGCACGCACAGGCTCTGCGCCGTGCCCCGCCCCACGCGGCCGCGCAGCTGATGCAGCTGCGACAGGCCGAAGCGCTCGGCGTGCTCGATCACCATCAGGCTGGCGTTGGGCACGTCCACCCCCACCTCGATCACCGTGGTGGCCACCAGCAGATCCAGCTCGCCGGCCTTGAAGGCCGCCATCACCTCGTCCTTCTCGGCCGCGGACAGCCGGCCATGCACCAGCCCGGTGCGCACCTGCGGCAGCGCCGCCTGCAGCTGCTCGCGCGTGTCGATGGCGTTCTGCAGGTCCAGCGCCTCGGATTCTTCCACCAGCGGGCAGACCCAGTACGCCTGGCGGCCCTCGGCCACCCAGCGCCCCACATTCTCCACCACCTGGTCGCGGCGCGAATCGGCAATCAGCTTGGTCGTCACCGGCTGGCGCCCCGGCGGCAGCTCGTCGATCACCGACACGTCCAGATCAGCATAGAAGGTCATCGCCAGCGTGCGCGGGATCGGCGTCGCCGTCATCATCAGCTGGTGCGGCAGGAAACGGCCCTCCCCGCGCAGCGCCAGCCGCTGCGCCACGCCGAAGCGGTGCTGCTCGTCCACGATGGCCAGCGCCAGCCTGGGAAAGACCACCGAATCCTCGATCAGCGCATGCGTGCCGATCAGCACGTCCACCTCGCCGGCGGCCACCGCCTGCTTCACCCGGCGCTTGGCGGCTGCCCCCAGCGAACCGGCCAGCCAGCCCACCCGCACGCCCAGCGGCTCCAGCCAGGGCGAGAGCCGCTCATAGTGCTGCCGCGCCAGGATCTCGGTCGGGGCCATCAGCGTGGCCTGCCAGCCGGAGCCCACCGCCACCATCGCCGCCAGCGCGGCAATGACCGTCTTGCCGCTACCCACGTCGCCCTGCAGCAGCCGGTTCATGGGCTGCTGCCGCGCCAGGTCGGCCGCGATCTCGTCACATACCCGGCGCTGCGCACCGGTGAGCGCAAACGGCAGCGAGGCCAGCAGTGCTGCCTCACCGTCGCGATTCGCCAGCGGCTGCCCCCGCTGGCCCGCCCGCAGCTGGCGCGCTCGCCGCAGCGACAGCTGCTGCGCCACCAGCTCTTCCAGGACAATGCGCTGGCAGGCTGGCGTGCGCCGCTCCAGCAAAGCCTCCAGATCAGTCCCTGGTGGCGGATGATGGATGAGCCGCAGCGATTCCAGCAGTGGTGGAAGCCCCGCCAGCAATGACGCCACCGGGTCCGCGCCCGGCCGTCCGGATGCCGGCTTTCCGTCGCCAGAATCCGACATCAGCGCCGTCAGCAACGTCGGCGGCAGCGTGTCCTGCCAGCGGCAATCGGCCAGCGCCCGGTCGATCTCGCGGCGCAGCGTGGCCTGGCCCAGACCGGCCACGGTGGGATACACGGGCGTCAGCCGATCGGGCAGCGGCGTGTCCTCGCTCACCATCCGGTAGCGCGGATGCACCATCTCGCGGCCAAACAGCCCCACCCGCAGCTCGCCATAGGCGCGCACCAGCCGCCCCGGCTGCAACTGCGTCAGCTGGGACGGATAGAAATGCAGGAAGCGCAACTGCAGCTCGCCGGTACCGTCGTTCACCCAGACCTGCAGCGCGCGCCGGCCCCGCGTCACTTCGGCACGGGTGACGGTGGCCTGGATCTGGGCCGAACTGCCGTGCACCAACGAGCCGATCGGCACCAGCCGGGTCTCGTCCTCGTAGCGCAGCGGCAGGTGCAGCACCAGGTCGTCCGGCCCGTGCAGCCCCAGCCGGGCCAGCAGCGAAGCCGCCGAGCGGCGACCGGACGACGTCTTGGCTGCCCCCTTGGCGGTACGCCCGCCGGCGGCCTCCTTGCCCGATGCTTCTGCGCCCTCCACGGCGGCGCCTGCCTTTCGCACGTTCTTCATCGCGCGTGCCGCGCCGACCGGAAAAGCCTCACTCCAGCACCAGCGTGGCTTCCACCTCGAAAGGTGCGCCCTTGGGCAGCGCCGCCACCTGGACGGTGGAACGTGCCGGATACGGCGCATGGAAATACTCGGCCATGATGCTGTTGACGGTGGCGAACTGCTTCAGATCCGTCAGGAACAGCCCCAGCCGCACCACCTGACCCAGGTGGCCGCCTGCAGCCTCCACCACAGCCTTCAGGTTGCGAAACGCCTGATGAACCTGCGCCTCGAAGCCGCCCTCGACCAGCTCGCCGGTCTTGGGATCGAGCGGGATCTGGCCGGACAGGTACACCGTGTCGCCAGCGCGAACCGCCTGCGAATAGGGCCCCAGCGCAGCCGGTGCATTGGGGGTGGAAATGGGAAGGGCCATGACGATCTCCTCGTGGTGATGATGTCCTGCCATTCTAGGGTATCCGCCGCACAAGTCCTCGCGTCCGTCGCACGTCAGGCATGGACTTCAGCAGCCCCCATAGGCCTGCCCGGCCCCTGCGCCACCTTGGCCAGCGACTCGCCCCCTCACGATCCACTACCATTGAGAAACCCGATGCCCGACGCCATGTCGATCGGGCCAGTCTCCTCTTTCTGCAGGCTGTCCGCGTGTCGGCACGCCACCGCCCGCCCGTCTTCTCCGCCTTGTCCCCGTCGCACCGTGAGCACCTCCGCCACCCCCACCCCATCCTCATCAGCTGCTGCCGCCCATTCCAACCCGCAGGTGCCCATCCGCATCCGCGGCGCCCGGCAGAACAACCTGAAGGGGCTGGATCTGGACATCCCCACTGGCCAGCTGGTGGTGGTCACCGGCGTCTCGGGCAGCGGCAAGTCCTCGCTGGTCTTCGACACCCTCTATGCCGAGGGCCAGCGTCGCTACGTCGAAACCTTCTCGGCTTACGCCCGCCAGTTCCTCGACCGGATGGACCGTCCCCAGGTCGACAGCATCGACGGCGTGCCGCCCGCCATCGCCATCGACCAGACCAACCCGGTGCGCACCTCGCGCTCCACGGTCGGCACGATGACCGAGCTGAACGACCATCTGAAGCTGCTGATGGCCCATGCCGCCACCCTGTACTGCCGGCAGTGCGCCCAGCCGGTCCGGGTCGACGACGTGGCCAGCATCGCCGCCGCCGTGCGCCAGCGGGCCGCCGCACTGGATGATCCCCGCCTCTACGTCACCTTCCCGGTTCTGGTACCAGCCGGCTTCGACGAACGGGAAGTCATCGCCCAGCTGCAGGCCCAGGGCTACACCCGCATCCACCAGCGCGAGGATCTGCCCACCCCCGTCGAGAGCGAGGAAACCACCGGCAAGACCGGCAAGCGCAAGGCGGGCAAGGCCACGAGCGACAAGGCCGCCAAGGCCGGAAAGCGCACCAAAGCCGACAAGACAACCCGCGCCGCGGCGGCCAAGGCAGACACCAGCACCCTCACCTCCCAGGCCTCCGTCCCCGATGACGCCCCGCTGATACACGACCACCCCGTCCGCCTCACCGTCGTGGCCGACCGGTTCCGTGCCAGCAGCGTGCCCGATGACCGGCTGGCGGGCAGCCTGGAAGCGGCCCTGGACCGCGGCCATGGCCGTCTGGCCGTCATCGCCCAGGACGCCGAGGGCCACGAGCTGGCCCGCTGGCATTTCAGCACGCAGTTCGCCTGCGCCACCTGCGACATCGCCTATCACGCGCCCACGCCCAGCCTGTTCTCGTTCAACTCCCCGCTGGGCGCCTGCGACACCTGCAAGGGCTTCGGTCGTGTCATCGGTCTGGACCTCGGCCTGGTCATCCCCGATCCGTCCAAGTCGCTGGCCGAAGGCGCCGTCAAGCCCTGGCAGACGCCCAGCTTCAAGGAGGCCCAGGACGAACTGATGAAGTACGGCCGCAAGGCCGGCATCGATCTGGACAGTCCCTGGTCGGACCTCTCCGAAGCCGACCGGCGCTGGGTCATCGAAGGTGCACCCGACTGGAGTGGCGACTGGAAACGGCAGTGGTACGGCATCCGCAACTTCTTCGGCTGGCTGGAAAGCAAGGCCTACAAGATGCACATCCGGGTGCTGCTGTCCAAGTACCGCTCCTACACCCCGTGCCCCGCCTGTGAAGGCGCCCGCCTCAAGCCCGAGGCCCTGCTCTGGCGCGTGGGCAACGAGGAAGACGCCCGGCAGGCCTTCGCCCCGGTCGCCGACGAAAACGGAGCCGCCCCGACCGAGCAGCCCTCGTCCGGCCGCGCATCTTCAAACGATCCGGCCGGTGTCGATGCCCACGCGGAAAGCGCGGGAAGCTACCGGCGCTTTCGCCCCATGGGCACACAATGGACCGACGCCCAGCTCGACGCCCTGCCGGGCCTGACCCTGCACGACCTCATGCTGCTGCCCATCGACCGGCTGAACCGGCTGATGGCCGGCCTGCACCTGCCTGCGCCGCTGGACGAGGCCACCGAGCTGCTGATGACCGAGATCCGCACCCGGCTGCGCTTCCTGAGCGACGTGGGTCTGGACTACCTCACGCTCGACCGCCAGTCGCGCACGCTCTCCGGCGGCGAAGTGCAGCGCATCAACCTCACCACCGCGCTGGGCACCTCGCTGGTCAACACGCTCTTCATCCTCGATGAGCCCTCCATCGGCCTGCACCCGCGCGACATGGACCGCATCATCGCCATCATGCAGCGGCTGCGCGACGCCGGCAATTCGCTGGTGGTGGTCGAGCACGACCCGCAGGTAATGTTCGCCGCCGAGCGCATCGTCGACATCGGCCCGGGCCCGGGCGAACGGGGCGGCCAGATCGTCTTCGACGGCCCGGCCAGCCGGCTGCCTGCCGCCCAGACCCTCACCGCCGACTACCTGGCCCGCCGCAAGCACGTCTCCTCCGGCCACCGCGAACCCGTCACCGACGACACCCCGCGCCTGCGGCTTGAGGGCGTCACCGCCCACAACCTCAAGGGCATTGATGTGGACATCCCGCTGGGACGGCTCGTCTGCCTGACCGGCGTTTCCGGCAGCGGCAAGTCCACCCTCATGCAGGACGTGCTGCTGCCCGCCCTGCTGAAGGAACAGGGCCTGCCCACCGAAGCTCCCGGTGAATTCAGGCGCCTCGTCGGCGCCCGCCAGATCGACGGCGTGGTCTTCGTCGACCAATCCCCCATCGGCAAGACCACCCGCAGCAACCCGGTCAGCTACGTCGGCGCCTTCGACCTGATCCGCAAGCAGTTTGCTGCCACCGAACTGGCGCGCGAACGCGGCTACACCGCGGGCGTCTTCAGCTTCAACAGCGGCGACGGCCGCTGCCCCACCTGCGGCGGCAACGGCTTCGAGCACGTCGAGATGCAGTTCCTGTCCGACGTGTACCTGCGCTGCCCCGACTGCGACGGCCGACGCTTCCGCCCCGAGATCCAGGACGTGCGCATCCGCGGCCGCAGCGACGGCACGGCCATGGCCCGCCCGGTGGAGGCCTCCATCGTCGACGTGCTGGAAATGACCGTGCGCCAGGCCGCCGACTTCTTCAGCGCCACCCCCGAGATCCAGCGCCGCCTGCAGCCGCTGGTCGAGGTCGGTCTCGACTACCTGAAGCTTGGCCAGCCCGTGCCCACCCTGTCGGGCGGCGAGGCCCAGCGCCTGAAGCTGGCCGGCTTCCTGGCCGAAGCGGCTGAGCAGGCCCGCAAGCGAGGCGCCCGCAGCGGCCGCCTCGCCACTGGCGGCACGCTGTACCTGTTCGACGAACCCACCACCGGCCTGCACTTCGACGACATCGCCCGACTGCTGCGCGCCCTGCGCTCGCTGCAGGCTGCCGGCCACTCCGTGCTGGTCATCGAGCACAACCTCGACCTCATCGACGCCGCCGACTGGCTCATCGACCTGGGCCCCGGTGGGGGCGATCACGGCGGGCGCATCGTCGCCACCGGCACCCCGCCGGAGGTCGCCGCCAACCCGGCCTCCTTCACCGGCGCGGCACTGGCCACCCACCAGGCCGAGCTGGAGCGCCTGTCCCGCCAGGCCACGGCGCCACAGACGGCCCACACAGTCCAGGAGCCCACGCCCGCCTGGCAGGCCGGATCGCTGCGCGACCGCGCCAGCAGCGCCATCCTCGTGCACGGTGCCCGCGAACACAACCTGAAGAACATCGACGTGGACATCCCGCGCGACCGGCTCACCGTCATCACCGGTGTCTCGGGCAGCGGCAAGTCCACCCTGGCCTTCGATGTCGTCTTCGGCGAAGGCCAGCGCCGCTATCTCGAATCGCTCAACGCCTACGCCCGCCAGTTCGTCCAGCCCGCCTCGCGGCCGGACGTGGACGGCATCTACGGCATCCCGCCCACCGTCGCCATCGAGCAGCGCACCAGCCGCGGCGGCCGCAAGAGCACCGTCGCCACCCTCACCGAGATTCACCATTTCCTGCGGCTTCTGTTCCAGAAGCTGGGCACCCAGTACTGCCCCAACGACGGAACCCCCATCGAGCCGCAGTCCTTCGACAGCATCGCCGCCCGCATCCTGCGCGACTACCGCGGCCGCCAGGTGGGCCTGCTGGCCCCGCTGGTCGTGGGCCGCAAGGGCGTCTACACCGACCTGGCCAAATGGGCTCATGGCAAGGGCTACCCCATGCTGCGCGTGGACGGCAAGTTCCTGCCCACCCAGGGCTTCCCGCGCATCGACCGCTACATCGAGCACAACATCGAGCTGCCGGTGGCCGACCTCACCATCACCCCGGAAGCCGAAACCGAGCTGCGCACCCAGCTGCTGGCCACCCTGCAGCACGGCAAGGGCGTGGTCATGCTGCTGGAAGACGTGGACCGCCTGAAGACCGACCTGGACGCCCACCTGAACACCGTCCTCTTCAGCACCAAGCGCGCCTGCAGCCACTGCGGCACCAGCTACCCCGAACTGGATCCGCGCACCTTCTCGTTCAACGCACGGCAGGGCTGGTGCCCCGGCTGCCTGGGCACCGGCCTGGCCATCATCGGCCGCATCAAGAAGGATGAACTTACCCCCGGCCTGGAAGGCGAGACCGATGCCGGCGTCACCTACAGCGATGACCCCTGCCCCGTCTGCCATGGCCAGCGCCTCAACCCCGTGGCGCTGAACGTGCGCGTCGGCGGCCAGTCCATCGCCGATGTCACCGCCCAGTCCGTCCTGCAGGCCCGCCAGTGGGTCGACACCGTGGCCAAGGGCTTCGACCGCCGCCAGACCGACATCGCCGCCGGCATCCTCGACGAGATCCGCAACCGCCTGGCCTTCCTCATCGACGTGGGCCTGGGCTACCTCACGCTCGACCGCTCCGCCCCCACCCTGTCCGGTGGCGAGGCCCAGCGCATCCGCCTGGCCGGCCAGCTCGGCTCCAACCTGCAGGGCGTCTGCTACGTGCTGGACGAACCCACCATCGGCCTGCACCCGCGCGACAACCGCCTGCTGCTGCAGACCCTGGACAAGCTGCGCCACAAGGGCAACACCCTGCTGGTTGTCGAACACGACGAAGAGACCATCGCCCGCGCCGATCACCTGATCGACATCGGCCCCGGCGCCGGCCGCCTGGGCGGCCAGATCATCGCCAGCGGCACCCTGGCCGAAGTGGAGGCCAACCCGGCCAGCCTCACCGGTCGCTATCTGGCCCATCCGCCCGCCCTGCCCGATGCCGCCCGCCGCCCCGTCGACGACGACACCCCCGCCCTGCACCTGCTGGGCGCCCACCTGCACAACCTGAAGGACGCCTCCGCCCGCATCCCGCTCAAGCGTCTCACCGTCGTCACCGGCGTCTCCGGCTCCGGCAAGTCCACCTTCGCCCGCGACGTGCTGCTGGACGCCCTGCAGCGCAAGCTGGCCGGCGAGCGCGGCAAGCTCCCCCACTGCCAGGACCTGCAGGGCTGGCAGGGCATCCAGCGCGTGCTGGAAGTGGACCAGACCCCCATCGGCAAGACCCCGCGCTCCACCCCTGCCACCTACATCGGCTTCTGGGACGCCATCCGCCGCCTCTTCGCCGACACCAGCGAAGCCCGCCTGCGCGGCTACACCGCCTCGCGCTTCTCCTTCAACACCGCCGGCGGCCGCTGCCCTGCCTGCGAAGGCCAGGGCGTGCGCACCATCGAGATGAACTTCCTGCCCGACGTGCGCATCCTCTGCGACACCTGCGGCGGCGGACGCTTCGACCCCGAGACCAACCAGGTCCGCCTCAACGGCAAGTCCATCGCCGACGTGCTGCACATGACCGTGGACGAAGCCCTGGAATTCTTCACCCCGTGGCGCTCCATCGCCCATCCCCTGCAACTGTTGCAGGACGTGGGCCTGGGCTACCTCACCCTGGGGCAGCAGAGCCCCACCCTGTCCGGCGGCGAGGCCCAGCGCATCAAGCTCGTCACCGAACTGGCCAAGGTCCGCGCCCTCACCGAAGAGGTCGACCCGCTACGTGAAGCCAAGGCCCAAGCCACCGCCCGCGCCCGCGCACGCAAGGCCGGCCACCAGGGCGAGGTCGTCGACGGCGGCACCTTCTACATCCTGGACGAGCCCACCGTCGGCCTGCACATGGCCGACGTGGAAAAACTGCTGCACGTCATGCACCGCCTCGTCGACGCCGGCAACACCCTGCTGGTCATCGAACACAACCAGAACATCTGGGCCGAGGCCGACTGGATCATCGACATCGGCCCCGAAGGCGGCACCGACGGCGGCCAGGTCGTCGCCGAAGGCCCGCCCGCCCAGCTGGCCCGCAGCCGCAAGACCCACACCGGCCGCCTGCTGGCCGAGTTCCTGGCGGCGCATCGGGGCGAGAGATCCGAGGGATCCGAGGGAAAAGCCGCCCAGAGTAAAGCCAGCGAGAGCAAAACCAACCTGGCCGGGCTGCGCCCGGCATCCCGCACCCGGAAGGCGAGCACCGCCCGCGCCGGTACAAAGACCCGCAAGACCGATTCCCACTGACGAGACGCTCACCCCGCAGACAGGGGGCCCTGCATAAGCATCCAGCGCCTGCAGCCCCCCGTCCGGCGTCCTTTCCCACCCGCGCACCCATCATGCAACCTGCAACCGCTCCATCCACCGCCATCGGCCTGCCCTGGCTGGGCACCGGCGCCCTGTTCGCCGCCCTGGGCGTCGCCGCCGGCGCCTTCGGTGCCCATGGCCTGCGTGCCATCCTGGCCGAGCCCCTGCTGCTCATCTACGAGACCGCCGTGCGCTACCAGATGTACCACGCCCTGGCCCTCGTCGCTCTCGGCGCCCTGGCCGGCCGCCTGCCACCCCGCGCCATCACCGTCAGTGGCAGCCTGTTCACCCTCGGCATCCTGCTGTTCAGCGGCAGCCTCTACCTGCTGGTGCTCACCGGCACCCGGCCACTGGGCATCCTCACCCCCATCGGCGGCAGCTGCTTCATCGCCGGCTGGCTGTGGCTGGCCGTCTCGGCCTGGCGTGCCGTCCGGACACCCGGACAGGCCAGGTCCCGCACATCGTGACACACCCCACCCCGTGACATGCCTCACTGCGTGACACGCCCCATCGCGTGGCACGCCCCCCACACACATTCGTGGCCCCTCGGAGCGGCGTCTTTCCAGGCCATCCACGCAAGATCAGCCCCCAATCCGCTCCGCGCACCGCACACTGAACGCATTTGGGCCCAGAACGGAACCATTGCCCACCGGATCACCGAAGATCCGGCGGGGCCTTCGCCGCCCCCTTCCTGAAACTCGGCAAAACAGACATCCCTGCTGCGGTTTTGTACAGTGGCCCAATCGTCAATTGTGGCAACATCCTGAATTCAAGTGCATGCCTTGCCTGGAGGTTTTCGTCATGGACACTACGCAAAAGACGCCATCCCCCCGTTCAGCCCCCAATACCGGGGCTCGCAGGGCTGCCTGGCGCATCCTGCAACGCGAGGGACGACGCCTTGAAGAGACGCCCCTGCGAACCCTGCTCGAAAACCCTGGCCGCCCTGCCCAGCTGCGCCTCGAAGCCGCCGGCCTCATCGCCGACTTCAGCAAGCAGCGCATCGACGACGCCGTCATCGACGCCCTGATCGGCGTGGCCAACAGCGCCCGCCTGCCCGAAGCGCGCCAGTACATGCTCAGCGGCGGCATTGCCAACCCCACCGAGGGACGGCAGGTGCTGCACACCGCCCTGCGCGGCCTCGAAGGCGACCCCAACGCGGCCCAGCTGGCCCGCGCCGAACGTCAGCGCATCGTCGACCTGGCCCGCCGCTTCCGCCAGGGTGAACTGCGCAGCCACAGTGGTCAGCCACTCACCACCCTCGTCTGCATCGGTATCGGCGGCTCCGACCTGGGCCCGCGCCTGGTCTGCGACGCCCTAGCCCAGCCGGGCGGCCCCGACGTGCGCTTCGTGGCCAACGTCGACCCGGCCGACCTGGCCCGCAACCTCGTCGGTCTCGATCCCGCCACCACCGCCTTCCTGGTCGTCTCCAAGACCTTCACCACCCGCGAGACCCTGGCCAACGCCGAAGCCGCCCTGCACTGGCTCATCCACGCCGGCATCCCGCGCGAGGCCGCCCTGCGGCAGTTCATTGGCGTCACCGCCCACCCCGAAGCCGCCGAACGCTACGGCGTGCCCGCCACGCAGATCCTGCGCTTCTGGGACTGGGTGGGCGGCCGCTACTCGCTGTGGTCCGCCGCCGGCGTCTCCATCGCCATCGCCTGCGGTCCTGAAGTCTTCGAACAGCTGCTGGACGGCGCCCGCGCCATGGATGAACACTTCCAGAGCGCCCCGTTCAAGAGCAACCTGCCCGTCTGGCTCGGCCTCATCAGCATCTGGAACCGCGACATCCTGGACTGCGCCAGCCAGGCCATCATCCCCTACAGCGAACGGCTGCGCCTGCTGCCCAACTACCTGCAGCAGCTCATCATGGAGAGCAACGGCAAGTCCGCCCGCATCAACGGCAGCCACCTCGGCCTGCCCAGCAGCCCGGTCATCTGGGGCGTCTCGGGCACCAACGCCCAGCACTCCTTCTTCCAGCAGCTGCACCAGGGCCCCGACACCGTGCCGGTGGACTTCATCATCGCCCGCAAGGCAGACCCCGCCACCCTCGGTGGCCCGGATGACCAGCGCCACCAGATCCTCGTGGCCAACTGCCTGGCCCAGAGCGCCGCACTGGCCCTGGGCAAGCCGCTGCCCAACGAAGCCAGTGGCGAAGACTGGCACAAGGCCTTCCCGGGCAACCGGCCCAGCACGCTCATTCTGCTGCCCGCCATCGACGCCCGCTCCGTCGGCGCCCTGCTGGCCGCCTATGAGCACGCCACCTTCGTGGCCAGTGTGATCCTAGGCATCAACGCCTTCGACCAGTTCGGCGTCGAATACGGCAAGGTGATGGCCAAGTCGGTCGAATCCGCCCTGGCCGGTGGCGACGCCAGCGCGCTGGATCCGTCCACCCGTGCCCTGCTCGGCTACTTCCGCGGCTGACGCAGCGTGAACCGTGCGCCCTTCGGGGCGCACTCAAAAAGAAGCGCCCGTCATGGGCGCTTTTTGTTGGGGACGCTTGCTGCGGCCTTGCTGGAGACACTTGCTGCAGCTTCAGGCTGGCACATCGCGTTCTCGGCCCCAAGCAGGCTCCTGGTCTTCGATGTAGAGCGCCCCGGGAGCCGGGTACCTTCCTCGGCTCATGCTGTCCGCTGCGCTTCCAGAGCGCCTGTGGAGGCACCCCACTCCGGGG
>ERZ1674039.156-NODE-156-length-14510-cov-7.069249_pt1 | contig 14510 bp, 7 predicted proteins | sample MGYA00581135_ERZ1674039 | MGnify/ENA primary metagenome ERZ1674039 (study PRJEB41354, sample SAMEA4873313) | human saliva metagenome | biome: human-associated habitat [ENVO:00009003]; feature: mouth environment [ENVO:08000002]; material: saliva material... | reverse complement strand
GCCTGGGGACTTTGGCAATATCGACGGCTCCGACCGCCCTTGCCCGTACCCCGATGAGCCCCCTGCCGGACGTTCCCGAGACCCCCTCCCCCGACGACGAATCCCTGGCCGCCTGGCTGCGGCTGGTCCACACGCCGGGCATCGGCGCTGTCACCGGCCAGCTGCTGCTGCGCCGGCTGGGCCCGCCGGAATCCATCCTGCAGGCCTCCTACGCCACGGTACGCGCCCTGGTGCGCAGTGACGAAACGGCCCGCGCCCTGCTGGCCGACGACCCGGTGCGCGAGCAGGACATCCAGGCGGCCCTGGCCTGGCTGCACGCGGGCGATGACCGTCATATCCTGGCCCTGGACGATCCCCGCTACCCGGCTGCGCTGCTGGATCTGCCGGATGCCCCCCTGCTGATCTACGCTCGCGGCTCACTGGCTGCCCTGCAACCCGCTGCCGTGGCCATCGTGGGCAGCCGACGCGCCAGCCACGAAGGACTGCGCAACGCCCAGGCCTTGGCCGAAGCCCTGGCGCGGCGCGGCATCATCGTCACCAGCGGCCTGGCCGAAGGCATCGATGCCGCGGCCCACCAAGGGGCCCTGGAAGGCGCCCCGGCAGGCCAGGCCAGCACCATCGCCGTGACCGGAGCCGGTATCGACCGCATCTACCCGGCCCATCACCTGCCCCTGGCCCGGCGCATGCTGGAGCAGGGCGGACTCGTGCTGAGCGAACAGCCCCTGGGCAGCGCTCCAGTACGGGCCAACTTCCCGCGCCGCAACCGGATGATCGCTGCGCTCTCACGTGGCACCCTGGTGGTGGAAGCCGCCCTGCGCAGCGGCTCGCTGATCACCGCACGGCAGGCGGCCGAGCTGGGCCGCGAGGTGATGGCCGTGCCCGGTTCCATCCACAATCCGCTCTCCCACGGCTGCCACCACCTGATCCGGGACGGCGCCACCCTCATCGAAACCGTCGACGACATCCTGCAGGCCCTGGGCATGGTCAGCCCCGGGCAGGACGCCTCGGACCAGGATCCGACCATCCGGGGCGGTCGGATCCGCGCCCGCCAACACACCGCCCGGCGCGCCAGCGGACGACGCGAATGGCAGTCGATCATTGCCGACCAGGAAAGCGGGGCGGTCGAACAGGCTCCCTCCCGGCCGGAACCACCCGACAACGATAGCCGCGATCTGCTCACCATCCTGTCCGCCAGCCCCATGTCAGCCGAGGCGCTCGCCAGCCGGCTGGGCTGGCCGATCGACCGCATCCTGATTACCATCCAGCTGCTGGAGCTTGGCGGCTACATTGGACGCCACGTCGACGGCCGCTGGCAACGACTGGACTGACACCGGGAACACCCTTTCCGGAAAGCCGCCACTTGCCTGATCCGCAATCGTCCTCTTACTATGGCGCCGCCATGAGTAAAGCTTTGATCATTGCCGAGAAACCTTCCGTCGCCGCCGACATTGCGCGGGCGCTGGGGGGTTTCGTCCGTCACGGCGACTACTTCGAAAATGACGACTACGTGCTCAGCTCGGCGGTGGGCCACCTGGTGGAGATCGCTGCACCCGAGCAATACGATGTCAAGAGAGGGAAGTGGTCGTTCACTCACCTTCCGGTCATCCCGCCGCATTTCGATCTGAAGCCGATCGAGAAGACGCACGACCGTCTCAAGCAGCTCACCAAGCTGATCAAGCGCAAGGATGTCACCTCGCTGATCAACGCCTGTGACGCGGGCCGCGAGGGCGAGCTGATCTTCCGGCTGATCGTGCAGTACGCCAAGGCCAAGCAGCCCATGCAGCGGCTGTGGCTGCAGTCGATGACGCCCAACGCCATCCGCGAAGGCTTCGCGAACCTGCGCCAAGGCGACGAGCTCAACGGCCTGGCCGACGCCGCGCGCAGCCGCGCCGAGGCTGACTGGCTGGTGGGCATCAATGGCACCCGCGCCATGACGGCCTTCAACTCGCGCGATGGCGGCTTCTACCTCACCACCGTCGGTCGGGTGCAGACCCCCACGCTGGCCGTGGTGGTCGAACGCGAAGAGAAGATCCGCCGCTTCGTGCCGCGCGACTACTTCGAGGTCAAGGCCACCTTCGGCGCCAAGGCCGGCCAGTACGAAGGCAAGTGGTTCGATCGCAACTTCAAGAAGAGCGACGATCCCGAGCACAAGGCCGACCGCTTCTGGACCCGCGAGGACGCCGAGGCCATCGTAGCTGCCTGCGAAGGCAAGCCCGGCACCGTCACGGAAGAATCCAAGCCTTCCACCCAGATCGCCCCGGCGCTCTTTGACCTGACCACGCTGCAGCGCGAGGCCAACGGCCGCTTCGGCTTCTCGGCCAAGACCACCCTGGCACTGGCCCAGGCGCTGTACGAGAAGCACAAGGTGCTCACCTACCCGCGTACCGATTCGCGGGCGCTGCCCGAGGACTACCTGGGCACGGTGCGCCAGACGCTGGGCCAGCTCTCCGAATCCGGCGTGCACGGCGAATTCGCCCGCACCATCCTGGAAAAGGACTGGGTCAAGCCCAACAAGCGGGTCTTCGACAACAGCAAGATCTCCGACCACTTCGCCATCATCCCCACGCTGCAGGCGCCCAAGAACCTGTCGGATGCCGAGCAGAAGGTCTACGACCTGGTGGTGCGCCGTTTCATGGCCGTCTTCTACCCGGCAGCCGAATACCTGGTCACCACCCGCATCACCACCGTGGCCGGCCACCCCTTCAAGACCGAAGGGCGCGTGCTGGTCAACCCCGGCTGGCTGGCCATCTACGGTCGTGACGCCAGCGGTGGCGACGGCCCCGGCAACCTGGTACCCGTCGAGGCCAACGAAACGGTGCAGACCGACGAGATCGCCCTGCAGGCCAACCAGACCCGGCCGCCAGCCCGCTACACCGAGGCCACGCTGCTCTCGGCCATGGAAGGCGCCGGCAAGCTGGTTGACGACGACGAGCTGCGCGAGGCCATGGCCGGCAAGGGCCTGGGCACGCCGGCCACCCGCGCCGCCATCATCGAGGGGCTGATCACCGAACGCTACCTGCTTCGCGAAGGGCGTGAACTCATCCCCACCGCCAAGGCCTTCCAGCTGCTCACGCTGCTGCGCGGCCTGGGCGTGGCTGCACTCAGCATGCCGGAACTTACCGGCGACTGGGAATACAAGCTCAGCCAGCTTGAGAAGGGTCGCCTGGACCGCCAGGTCTTCATGTCGGACATCGCCGCCATGACCCGCGACATCGTGGAGAAGGCCCGCAACTTCGAGGCCGACACGGTGCCCGGCGACTATGCCGTGCTGCAGACCCCCTGCCCGGCCTGCGGCAGCGTCATCAAGGAGAACTACAAGCGCTTTGCCTGCAGCCAGTGCGACTTCTCCATCACCAAGATCCCCGGTGGCCGCCAGTTCGAGCTGCCCGAGGTCGAGACGCTGCTGAAGGACAAGGTCATCGGCCCGCTGACGGGTTTCCGCAGCAAGATGGGCCGGCCCTTCTCGGCCATCCTCAAGATCACCCCGGAAAACAAGCTGGAATTCGACTTCGGCCAGAACGACGCCCAGGACGAGCAGTCCGAACCCGTCGACTTCAGCGGCCAGGAGTCGCTGGGCCCCTGCCCCAAGTGCCAGAGCCCGGTGTACATCCACGGCATGCACTACGTCTGCAGCCACTCGGTAGGTCCCAACAAGACCTGTGACTTCCGCTCGGGTCGCGAGATCCTGCAGCAGCCCATCGAGCCTGCCCAGATGCAGAAACTGCTGGCCGATGGCCGCACCGACCTGCTGACCGGCTTCGTCTCGTCCCGCACCCGTCGCAAGTTCAAGGCCTTCCTGGTGCGCGAGCCCAGCGGCAAGATCGGCTTCGAGTTCGACAACGCCAAGGGCAAGGCCGCCAAGGCCGATGGCAAGGACGGCGAAGAAGGCGCCGAAGACAGGAAGCGCACCACCCGCGCGACCGCTACCAGGTCCGGCACGGCCACCAAGGCCAGCACCACCGTCCGCAAGACCAGTGCGGCCAAGGCAACCACAACGCGGCGCACCACCAAGGCGGCCGCCGACGATCCGGCCGCTGCCGAGGGCGAAAGCGCCACACCCAAGGCCGGTGCCAAGGCTGCCTCGACCGCTGGTCGGACCCGCCGGACCGCTGCCAGCGCCAAGGCCGACAATACGGGAGACCACCCAGCCGATCCCAGCGAATGATGTCTGTCGCCACCCCCGTTTCCCGTTCCAGTCACGCCACCCCGCAGGCCACGCCGTCACCCGTCGTGACCTCGGCCCTGCAGGGTGCTGCCCAGGCCGCCACGATGGCCGCCACCCGCCAGCGCGCCTACACCGCGCCGCCCACTCCCGCCGTGTACCAGCGGATGGAATGGGTCTTTGCCTACGGCTCGCTGATCTGGAACCCGGAGTTCGACTTCGACGAACGGCACAAGGTGCGCATCGAGGGCTATCACCGCGCCTTCTGCATCAATTCGCACACCTACCGGGGCACGCCCGATGCTCCGGGCGTGGTGCTGGGACTGGACTGCGGCGGCTCGTGCGAAGGCATCGTCTACCGCGTGCGCCGTGGCCAGGAAGCCGACATCATGGACCGCATCTACCAGCGCGAGATGGTCAGCGAGGTCTATCGGCCGCTGGTGGTGGACATCCCGCTGCCCGACGGCCGCCAGGTGCAGGCACTTACCTTCATTGCCTGCCAGGAAGACCTGCACGGCTACCTGCCCGGTCCGCGCAGCGAAGTGCTGCGCCGGCTGCGCGAATGCACCGGCTGCCGGGGCAGCAACCGCGAATACGCCCTCAACACCCAGGCCGCCCTGCGTGAATGGGGCATCCAGGATCCGGCCCTGGACGCGCTGATCGCCGAACTGGACGCCTGAACCACCGGGCGCCTGAAACGCCCGGACTTCTGTCGCCCACCCGCGACGAAAGGCACGCGGCACCCGCACAAAGCGTCCACTGCCTCACGCCGGCAAGACAGGAAAGCGCCGTTCCATGTCCTGCCGCCATTACCCGTTCCGGTCATCGGCCTGTATGATGCCCGTCAGTGACGGGATCCATAGAATGGGCAGGCCATGACCAGACACCGTTCTCGACAGACCCCTTGGGCGACCCTGGCCCTGCTGGGCGCCCTGCTGTGCCTGACCGGTTGCGACAGTCAGCCCGGCCGCACAGCTCCCGCCCCCAGCGGCACAGCCCACCCACGCCATGACACGGGGGCCCCGGGCACACCGGGTGAGCCCTCCCATGCCGCAGCGACTTCCCGCAAGTCCGACACGCCGTCTCGTGACACATCGTCGGGCGCACATCCTGACACCACCGTCCCTGGCACCCCGGCCGGCTGGGATCTGAACACCGGCGCATACGCCCCCGACCGGATGGACACTGCCGGTTGGCTGCCACTGACCATCGACCTGGACACGCTGTCCGTCCGCACCGCCTCGCCCCGGCTGACCGTCCAGACGGGCGCTGATGACATCACCACCGTCCTGCTGGACGGCAAACCGGTCGTTACGCTCACGCGCGCGCGTCATGGCCTGACGATCCAGGCCACCCCCGGCGACACCCATCTGGCCTATGTCCTGACCGGTACCGGCACCACCCCGCTCACCCTGAACAGCGACAATGCCTACCGGCTGGTGCTGGCTGATGCCCATCTGACCAGTACCGACGGCCCCGCACTGCACCTGCAGTCGCCGGCCACCGCCTTCATCGAGCTGCAGGGCAACAGCACCCTGGTTGATGCCCCGGTCCGCACGCGCCGCACCGATGCCCAGGGTGAACCCGTCAAGCCCCGCGGGGCCCTGTCGGCCACCGGTCCGCTGGTGATCCGGGGTGACGGCTCGCTGAGCATCAATGCCACGGCACACCATGCACTGGCCACCGCCGGCCACCTGCGTCTGAGCAGTGGCAACCTGACGCTCAAGGTGGACACGCGTGACGGGTTGCGCCCCACCCAGGCCTTCATCATGGATGGCGGCCGGCTGACCATCGATGCGCCGGCGGGCAAGGGCATCAAGGTCAGTGGCAAGGAAAGTGCCGTGCAGCCGCTGGGTTTCGTGGCCGTCAACGACGGACACATCACCATCCGCAGCCACGACAAGGGCATCACCACCGGCTGGAAACCCTGGAAGGACGCCCTCACCCCCAGTACCGATGACGATCCCGATCCGCGCATCACCATCAACGGCGGCACGATCGACATCACCACCACCGGCACCCCGGCCAGGGACACGGACGACGAAGGCGACAACAGCCTCTCGCCCGAAGGCATCGAAGCCAAGTCCGTCCTCAGCGTGCGCGGCGGGAACCTGAAGGTGATCACCACCGACGACAGCATCAGCGCCGGCATGCACCTGGAGCTGAGCGGCGGCCGCACGTATGCCTACAGCAGCCATGACGATGCCGTGGACTCCAACGGCACCCTGACCATCGCCGGTGGCGTCCTGGTGGCCATCAGCCATGCCCCCCGTCCCGAAGGTGCCCTGGACAGCGACTCCAACCGGTTCGCCATCACGGGCGGCACCTTTGTGGGCATCGGTGCGTACAGCAGCACCCCCACCGACAGCGCCTGCACGCAGAACGTCATCACCATTCCCACCTACGTGGAAGCTGGTCGGTGGACACTGCGCGACGCAGCCGGCAACGTCGTCTTTTCCTATGACCTGCCCTTCCGTTCCGGCTACATGATTGCCAGCACGCCCGCACTGGCCCGAGGCGCCACCTACACGGTAGTGCGCGGCGGCACGCTCGGCCCCGTCGGCGAGGACTTCCATGGCCTGGCCCTGCACCCCACCACGCTGACGGGGGGCACACCGGCCGAGACCTTCACCATCACCCGGATCCTCACCCCGCTGGGCGCGGCCGAATTCGACTGGTTCAGCCCGGAAAAGGGACCGGACGACTGAAAAGGTACCCCCGGGCACGGCCCCGCTGACAGGCCCCTTCCGTTTCGAAGCCGGGACTTCGGCAACGCCGAAGCACCAGCCTGCCCACGCATCACCGGGACCATCCGACAGGATCTGAAGCCCATGCGGGTGCGGGGAAGGGTTTGTGCCGGCGTGCGTTCTGCCGTCCAAGCTCCTAGAATGTCGGCTTCCGTCACAACAGTTTTCTCGGAGCGCGCATTCGCATGGGCAACACCATTCTGCAAAGCCTGCCGATCGGCCAGAAGGTCGGCATCGCCTTCTCGGGCGGCCTGGACACCAGCGCCGCACTGCACTGGATGCGCAAGAAAGGGGCCGTTCCCTACGCCTACACCGCCAACCTGGGCCAGCCCGACGAGAACGACTACGACGAGATCCCCCGCAAGGCACTGCGCTACGGCGCCGAAGCTGCCCGTCTGGTGGACTGCCGCAGCCAGCTGGTGGCCGAAGGCATCGCCGCCCTGCAGAGCGGCGCCTTCCACATCTCCACCGCCGGCGTCACCTACTTCAACACCACGCCCATCGGCCGTGCCGTGACCGGCACCATGCTGGTGGCCGCCATGAAGGAAGACGACGTCAACATCTGGGGTGACGGCAGCACCTACAAAGGCAACGACATCGAGCGCTTCTATCGCTACGGCCTGCTCACCAACCCGTCGCTCAAGATCTACAAGCCCTGGCTGGACCAGCAGTTCATCGACGAACTGGGTGGCCGTGCAGAAATGTCGGCCTTCATGGCTGCCTCGGGCTTCGACTACAAGATGTCAGCCGAGAAGGCCTATTCCACCGACTCCAACCTGCTGGGCGCCACCCACGAGGCCAAGGATCTGGAATACCTGAACAGCGGCATCCGCATCGTCCAGCCCATCATGGGCGTGCCCTTCTGGCGCGAGGACGTGGTGATCCGCCCCGAGGAAGTCACCATCCGCTTCGAGGAAGGCCAGCCGGTCGCCCTCAACGGCCAGACCTTCGACAGCCCGGTCGAGCTGATGCTGGAAGCCAACCGCATCGGTGGCCGTCACGGGCTGGGCATGAGCGACCAGATCGAGAACCGCATCATCGAGGCCAAGAGCCGCGGCATCTACGAAGCCCCGGGCATGGCGCTGCTTTACATCGCCTACGAGCGTCTGGTCACCGGCATTCACAACGAGGACACCATCGAGCAGTACCGCATCAACGGTCTGCGTCTGGGTCGTCTGCTGTACCAGGGCCGCTGGTTCGACCCGCAGGCCATCATGCTGCGCGAGACCGCCCAGCGCTGGGTGGCACGCACCATCACCGGCGAGGTCACGCTGGAACTGCGCCGCGGCAACGACTACTCACTGCTGAACACTGAATCGCCCAACCTCACCTATCACCCCGAGCGGCTGACCATGGAAAAAGGCGAATCGGTCTTCTCGCCGGCTGACCGCATCGGCCAGCTCACCATGCGCAACCTCGACATCACCGACACGCGCGACAAGCTGGCCAACTACAGCCGCGTCGGTCTGCTGAGCGCAGGTGCCGGCCATGAACTGCCGCAGCTGAAGAAGGACTGAGTGAAGTTCATTCACGCCGCTGACCTGCACCTGGACAGCCCGCTTCGCGGGCTGTCCGCGTATTCCGATGCACCCGCCGAGCAGTTGCGCACCGCCACGCGCGATGCCTTCGTGAAGCTGGTGGACATCGCCCTGGATGAAGCCGTCGACTTCATGGTCATTGCCGGCGACATCTACGACGGCGACTGGAAGGACTTCAACACCGGACTCTTCTTCATCCGGCAGATGGGAAGGCTGCGACAGGCCGGCATTCCCGTCTATCTGCTGTACGGCAACCACGACGCCGAAAGCGACATGACACGCAGCCTCACGCTGCCCGACAACGTGCATGTCTTTTCATCGCGCAAGGCAGAAACGTTCGCCATCGAATCAATGAAGGTGGCGATTCATGGTCGAAGCTTCAAGCAGAAGGCCACCATGGAAAATATGGTTCCGAACTATCCGGAACCTGTACCCGGCTGGCTGAACATCGGCGTGCTGCACACCGCCCTGGAAGGCAATGCCGAACACGCCACGTATGCACCCTGCACCGTTTCCGAACTGGAAGCCAAGGGCTACCAGTACTGGGCGCTGGGCCACGTGCATGAGCGCAGCATCCTTCCCGAACATCGACAGGCGGGCCAGACCGTCATCGCCTTTCCCGGCAACCTCCAGGGGCGCCACATCCGCGAGCAGGGCGCACGCGGTGCCCTGCTGGTCACTGCACAAGCCGACGAGATCACCGACATCCAGCTGCTGGAAGTCGACGTGCTGCGCTGGCAACAGCTGGATGTAGAACTCGGTCCGGACGACGACATGGCGTCCGCCCTTCAGGCCGCCGGCCGTGCGCTGGAGAACCTCTTGGCGGAGACCCCTGCCCATCTGCCGTTGGCCGTGCGTGTCGTCTTCACCGGAACCACGCCTGCCCATGAAACCCTGCTGGCGCAGGACGAACAGCTTCGGCAGGAAATCATCGCTCAGGCCGTGGCGCAGGATGCCGAGCGCATCTGGATCGAGAAGGTGAAGGTGGCCACACGCCCACCACAGGCCGCAGCCTCGCCATCCCAAGGGCTGCCGGATGCACTGGCAGACCTGGAGTCCCTGGTGCTTTCAGCGCAGGACGATCCGGAGTTCGTCAACGACCTCATCAGTGACTGGCAGGCCATCCTGGAAAAGCTGCCGGACGATGTACGTCGGTTGTCGCCCGAACTGAAGGAACTGCGTCAGGATCCCCTGTCACAGCTGACCGCACGTGTGCAGCAGGCCCTGCCGCTTCTGGTGGATCGCATCGAACGGGTGCAGTCCGCATCCCCCCGCTGACCTGCCGGAGAATCCCATGCGCATCCGTGAACTGCGGCTGCTCCGCTACGGCAAATTCACTGACCGGCTCCTGGCACTACCCCATGCCCCTCAGGACATCCATCTCGTCGTGGGCGCCAACGAAGCAGGCAAGTCGACGATGCGCCGTGCCCTGTCCGACTGGCTGTTCGGCTTTCCGATGCGCAGCACCGGCATGGACTTCCTGCACCCGATGCAGGACCTGCGCCTGGGCGGCATCATCGAGGACAACACCGCCTCCCGCGAAGAACCCTCATCCGGCCAGAACACCGCCGACAGCACGGAAACAGGAGCCTTCTCCGACGGGCAGATCCGGTCCCTGAACTTCGAGCGCCGCAAGGGCCAGAAGAACACGCTGCGCACGCCGACCGATGAACCGCTGCCCGATAGCACCCTGCACGAATGGCTAGGCAGCCTGCAGGCCGATGAGTTCAGGCGCATGTACGCGCTGGACCACGCCACGCTGGTGGAAGGCAGCGAGAGCATCCTGCAGGCTTCCGACGACATTGGCCGCATGCTGTTTCAGGCTGCCGCCGGCATCGAGCATCTGGGCGATACGCTCAAGACCCTGCAGCAGGAAGCCGACTCGCTCTGGGCTCCCCGCAAGTCCGGCAACCGCGTCTTCTACCAGCAGCAGGACGCCTATGAGGAAGCCCGACGCACGCTGGGCCAGACCCAGCTGCGCACACGGGACTGGAAGGAAAGCCATGATGCGCTGACGGACGTCCAGCACCAGCTGGAGGAAGCCCGCAGCAAGCATGCCGAGATCCAGCAGCACATCCATCGACTGGAACGGATCCGACGTGTGCAGCCCCTGCTGCGTGATGCGGAAGCAGCCCGTCAGCGACAGGAGGCGCTGCAGGCATCAGGCATGCCCCCCCTGCTGCCGGACAATGCCCGACAGATCTTCGAGCAGGCCAGCCGCCAGGGTGCGCTGGTGCAGGCCGAGATGACGCGCCTGCAAACCGCATTGAACGAGCTCGACCAGGCACTGGCCGCCATCACCCTCGACACCCCGGTTCTGGCCCGTGCCGACGAGATCACCCGCCTGGACGAAGCGCGCGTGCAGTGCCACGACCATCCCGCCCGGCTGCAACGTCATCAGGAAAAGCTGCAGACGCTCCAGGCCAGGGTCAAGGCACTGGCCGCCGAGCTGGGCTGGCCGGCCGAGGACGAAGCGGCCGTGGCCCACCGGCTGCTGCCCCCTGCCTGGCGGGAACGGACGGCCGAGCTGATTCGTCGGCACCAGGCGCTGCAGCACGCCGTGGAGAAGGCCCGGCACGAGCGGGATGCTCAGGCGCAGAACCTCAGCCAGTGGCAGGCGCAGCTGCAGTCACTGGCATCAGACGGCATTGATCCGGCGCTCTCCGACCTGCTGGAACAGGCCCGGCGGCTGGGAGACCCCGATGCCCAGTCGGATACCCTGGCCAGCGAACGGCAACGGCTGGACGCCGCACTGGAAGCCACCCTGGCCGGCATGGGGCCGTGGCGACAGCCCATCGATCGGCTGCAGGCGATGCTGGTGCCCGAGACCAGCCAGGTCGATGCCCTGCGGGTGCAGCAGCATGATGACGCCCGTGCACTGCAGGCGCGACAGGAAGCGCTGCAGAAGAAGATCCAGGACATCCAGCAGCAGGAACAGGCGCTGCTGCAGCTGGTGCGTCATCATCAGCCCGTCTCGCGCGAGGACGTGGCTCAGGCCCGCCGACAGCGCGATGACGACTGGCAGGCCATCAAGGCCGACCCGGCCACCCTGCCCGCCCGGGCCGGTGCATTCGAGGCACGGATTCATGAAGCCGACGCCTTGGCCGATGCCCGCCTGGAACGGGCGCAGCACGAAGCGGACCGGCAGTCCTATGCCAACCAGCTGGAAAAGCTGAAACTGGAACGCACGGGCATCGAATCCGACATTCAGGCCATCGAAACGCGGATGGCACGGCGGCTGGCCGACTGGCAGACCCAGGCAGCGGCCTGCGGTTTGCCCAACCTGCCCCTGGATGCCGCGCTGACCTGGCTGAAGCGCCATCAGGACGCCCTGGAGTTGCTGGCCAGGCGCCAGACTGCCGAACACCAGCTTCAGACCCTGCTCCAGCGCGTGGAAGCCCTGCGGCAGGCCCTGACGGACCGGCTGGCGCTGCCTGCCACGACCAGCCTGGACGATGGTCTGCGCCAGGCCCGCGAACGGCTGGAAACGGCGCAGCGAATTGCCGGTCAGCGCAGCACCCTGGAAACCCAGATTCAGGACGCACAGCGGCGACTGGTCCCGCTGCAGACGGCACTGACCCAGGCGGAAAGCCAATGGCAGGAGTGGCAGCAGGCCTGGCAGGCGGCGTTGGCTGAAGCCGGCCATGAAGACACCTTGCCCGTCGACCAACTGGAAACCCGCCTGGCCCGGATGCAGGACATCCAGACGCTGCTGGCGCAGATGGACAGCCTGCGTGCCGATGACATCGAACCCCTGCAGAGCGCCCTGGACAGCTGGATGCGCCATGCCCGCACCCTGGCCGATCAGCTGATGCCCGATGCGCCGGCAGACATGTCCCCCCAGGACATCGCGCTGACACTGGCCGGCCGACTGAAGACCGCCCGCCAGGACGAGGCCGAGCATGATCGGTTGCAGCAGCAGCAGGCCCACGACCGTCAGGCCCTGGAAGCCGCCCGACAGCAGCAGATCCAGGTCGATGCCCTGCTGCAGCCGCTGCAGATTGCCACCGGCATCGACGACATGGCCCAACTGGGACCGGCCATTGCCCGCTCGGAAGAACGTCGACAGATCGAGCACGAGATCCGGCGCATCGAAACGGCGCTGCGGGAAGCCGGCGACGGTCAGCCCATCGAGAGCCTGCGCACCGAGGCGGCCAGCATCGAACCGGACCAGCTGCAGGTCGAGCTGAACCGCCTGGGTACGGAAGCCGGACAGGTCGTGGAGGACATCAGCCGCCTGGGCGCGCAGCACGGCCAGCTCAAGGCCACGTTCGATGCCCTGAACGGCAGCGATGCCGCCGCACGGGCCGCGGCCCGGCAGCAGGAGGCCGCGGCCGGCATGGCCGAGGCTGCCGAGCGCTATCTGCGCCTGAAGACCGCCGCACGGCTGCTGCAATGGTCCATGGAGCGCTTTCGCCAGACCCGCCAGGGCCCCATGCTGGCCCGCGCGTCGGAGATCTTCCAGGCGCTCACGCTGGGCTCGTTCAGCCGCCTGCTGGTGGATGCCGACAGCCATGACAGTCCTCGACTGGTGAGCATCCGCACTGATGGCAACAAGCCGGTGGAGGTGCCCGGCCTCAGCGAAGGCACGCGCGACCAGCTCTACCTGGCACTGCGGCTGGCCGCCCTGGACCAGCAGGCCAGCCAGGGCAGCCGCATGCCGCTGATTGCGGACGACCTCTTCATCAACTTCGACGACCGCCGGACAGAAGCCGGCCTGCAGGTGCTGGGTGACGTCTCGCGCCGCATGCAGGTAATCCTGCTCACACACCACGACCACCTGGTGCCACTGGCCCGCCAGGTGCTGGGTGATGGGCTGAACGTGATCGAACTGTAGGCGGCGTCAGTTTCCGTCGGGATTCCGGGCCCCGCCCATCCCGCCGCCCAGCAGCCCATCCAGCCGCTGCATGCGGATGCCATAGAAGCGTTTCAGCGCCTCGATCTCGGCCCGTACCGCATCGGGATCCCGCGCCCGGCCGGTGCGGTTGCCCAGGATCATCTTGTTCTTGCCCGTGTGTTCGGGGCTGATGAACTCGAACACCTGCGCCTCGTAGCCCTGGGTCTCCAGCAGCAGCGCTCGCAGCCCGTCGGTCAGCATCTCGGCTTCCTGGCCCAGATGGATGCCATGCCGCAGCAGCGCGTCCAGCGGGGCGGGCGCCTTCAATTGCGGCCGCAGCTCACGGTGGCAGCAAGGCGAGCACACCAGCATGGCAGCCCGCTGACGAATGCCCTGAAAGAGCGCATCGTCCGTGGCCGTATCGCAGGCATGCAGTGCAATGACGATGTCGACCGCAGTCCCGTCGGACGCCGTGGCGCCCGAATCCCTGCTCCGTTCGGCATCTGCCCCAACACCTGCAACACCCGCCACGGCACGCCCATCGGCAATGCCCGTGATGACAGTACCGCCCGCAGCCGATGCGACCTGTGCCACTTCACAGGCCTGCAGGATGTCGCCCTTCTCGAAGCGCAGTCCCGACAGGCCATGACGCTGGGCCAGTCGGTTGCAGAGTGCCACCAGGTCAGCTCGGCGCTCGATGCCCACCATCTCCACCTGCAGGCCCAAAGCATGTGTCAGATGGTCGTACAGCGCGAAGGTGAGATAGCCCTTGCCCGCGCCATAGTCACGGATGCGCAACGGCGACTACCCTGCCCGTCCCACCTGGCTGGCCAGCGTATTGTGCTGCCAGGCCTGGGCCACAATCTCGACGAACTTGTTGATCTGCCGCCACTTGCGGGCCATGGCCGGCACCAGCGCGCCCGTCCTGCCCACGATGCCCAGGTCCACCAGATAGGGCCGGCTGATGTCCACCGGATAGCGTCGCTGCCGGTTGTGATCGGCCAGGTCGCCCCAGCCATCTTCATCCGGCAGGGGGTCATGGCCGCGCGAGAAGGCATCGCCCGCGGCACGGGCTGCCGTCTTCCCGCTTCCCACCCTGCGAAGTTGCGTGAGCGCCCCCACGCCCGGCTGCCAGGACGCCGCACCACCGGTCGATGCCTGCACGCCCTCTTTCGGGTTCGGGTTCGGGTTCGGGTTCGGGTTCGGGTTCGGGTTCGGGTTCGGGT
>ERZ1674039.153-NODE-153-length-14809-cov-6.029280_pt1 | contig 14809 bp, 9 predicted proteins | sample MGYA00581135_ERZ1674039 | MGnify/ENA primary metagenome ERZ1674039 (study PRJEB41354, sample SAMEA4873313) | human saliva metagenome | biome: human-associated habitat [ENVO:00009003]; feature: mouth environment [ENVO:08000002]; material: saliva material... | reverse complement strand
GTACTCATCCTGTATCTCCTTGTAACGATCGTCATGAAACCGTTGTGCGGATGTCCACCGAGCCTGCATCCGTCCGGAAGGCCGCCAGCCATGCCCCGAACCTCGCCGCCCCATGTTGCCCCGGACGATCAACGGCCTCCCGCCGAAGTCGCGCCCCTATGCGCGCCCTCCCGGACGCGGCCCAACCATGGAGGGCCACCGGGAAGGCCGCCGTGTGGCAGCGACAGCGTCTCCTGGACAGGGAAGGGTGCCCCATGAACGCCAAGGCATCCGCATCTCATTCCCATTATCAGACAAGAAAAAGGCAAGTAAATTGACAATTGGCAAATCTCTGAAATATGGCCGCTCCGTCGTTGCCTTTAGCCTCCCGGGTTTGCACGGCCGCACAGCACAGGCTCTTTCCGGGCCAGGAAAGCAGCCTTCGCCATCACGTCGCTTCGTCGAATGTCGCAGCGACAATTGCGGGAATCTGCAGGACAAATTCTGTGTACTGGTGCATCATTCGGTGTTTCCGGGTTTCATCGTGTTCCGAAAATATCTCGCACCGATAGGCCCTGAATTTCGGGAGAATTGACATTTTTGGCAATAGTCATTGCTACTGCCGATAAATCTCTTTTTCTACAGCGATTCATCAGAAAACAAACTGCACCCACAGGCCTTTCAGAATATTTCCGCGCGGCGCCCGGTCCACGCTTTCCTTCCGTCCTGCGAGAAATCGGCATCGATCGATCCGCAGCGGCATTACCGTGACGGCCGGCTTGTCAACGAAGTCTCGATGAGGAGCAACATGAATCAGGGGGAAATGGATTACCAGTCGGCAGCGGACCAGTCGCGCGCCGGTCTGGCCATTTTGCTGCTCTTGGGCCGGGCCATGCCCTGGCTGGTCTTTTTTGCCGTCGCCACGCTGGGCTCGACCCTGCCGGAGCAGCTCAATCCCACGCCGGCCCGGCTGGGCTGGCTGGCGGCCAGTTACTTCCTGCCGGCGGCACTGCTGTCGGCCCAGGCCGTTCACTTCGTGCAGAAGCGCGGCACGCGCCAGGGCCTGATCGTCGTGTTCCTGATCACGGCGGCCGCGCTGCTGGTGACCTCAGCCCTGCCGGGGCTGGGCGGTGCCTGCGTGGGCATGGCCCTGGGGGGCGTGGCCCTGTCACTGGCGCAGCCCGCCACCCGGCTGGCCGCCATGGCGCATGCCGACGTCGCGGCACGCCCGCTGGTGATGTTCATGGCCCAGGCCGGGCTGCCGATGGCCGCCATTCTGGGCGGCGTCGTGCTGCCGCCGCAGGCCGGCTACCACGGCTGGCAGGCTGCGCTGCCCACCTGGGTGCCGGTGGCCCTCTTTCTGGTATTGCTGGTCCGCGTCTGGATTCCGTCCGACGACCGCAACGACAGTGTGCTGCCCCGACCGACCCCGAACGAGGCCAGCCAGCAGCCCCCCTGGCTGCTGGCAGCCGTCGATGCCCTGGTCGGGCTGGTGTTCTCGTGCTGCGCGCTCTGGCTGGGCATGTATGCCCATCTGCTGGCCATGCCGGCCAACGGCATCACGGCACTGATGGTCAGCCTGGGCGGGGCAGGGCTGGTGGCCCTGGGACTGGCCGCCAGCATGGAAGGACGGGTCGAACGTCCGGAATGGCTTCCCGGCGCATTGCTGCTGGGCGCTGCCGCGGCGGTGCTTCTGCTGCCTCTGGCCAGCCAGGAGCAGCGCTGGCCCCTGTGGCTGGCGGCCGCCGGCATCGGCTTCACGCTGTTTGCCTGTCATGAATTGCTGGTGGCCCGTCTGCTGGCCCCAGAAGCCCCCATGACGTCCGAGCTGCTGGTCGGTATTGGCGAAGCAGCCATGACCAGCGCCCATCCGGCCTCCGCCTTTTCCGCCACGCAGGCTTCCCCCCTGACCGGCGCTCAGCTGGACGCCCCATCCACCGGGACGGGCGCCTTTTCGCCCACCGAGGATCCCGGACCGTTTCCCTCCACGCTGGGCGGACCGGTGCCGAACGACACGGCCACGGTGACGGCAGAGACATCGACCTTCCCGTCCACCGCCACCTTCGCCGCCACCTCGGCCTTCCCGACCTCGACGATGCAGCTCTCACCCGAGGCTGCGCAGCCCGAGGCACCGGCCACACAGTCCTCCGGGCCCGACAGCCGCTTCTTCTCGCCCACCACGGGCGGAACCCGGGTCAAGCACAATCCGCCGGGATACGCGCGCGCGCCCAGCCCGGCCCCCGAGGTCCTGCAGGACCCGCCCGAGGCCACAGCGCCTGCCAGTGCCCCGCCACCAGGCCCCACGATCAGCACGGCGGCTGCGCCGGATGATGCGCTGGAAGACGGGGTCGAGGAGCCCGGATTCGAGTCCGAAGATGGCGAGATCCCGCTGCCGGAAGGGACGGTGCCGCCTGCGCTGCTGGCCGAGAACACCAACCGTCTCACCTCGGTCACACCCAATCCGGCCATCACGCAGCTCATCACGGCCCATTTTCTGGGAGGGGCTGCCGGTCCGCTGGTCCTGGGCTTCATGACGGGCAGCCTGTCCGGGTTCGGCTTTCTCTGGTACCTGCTGGCCGTCCTGCTGGTCCTGGCCGGTGCGCTTTACCTGATGCCGAAGCATCACCGCGGCGTGTAGCGCCAAAAAAAGGCCTAACATTGCGACTGTCTGCTTTCATCCCGATGAGGACGGCTCGCCATGAAAAACCTTCCTGCCTCCGAAGGACAGCCTCTCTTCTACGATGCCATGAAGCCACTATCCTTCGACGTGGTTTCGGTCCAGTCCCAGGTGGTCTACGGGCGGGTGGGCAACAACGTGGCCACCCCCGTGCTGCTGCGCGCTGGCCTGGAAGTGGCCATCGTGCCCACCGTGGTGTTCAGCAACACGCCCCACTATCCCACCATCCACGGTGGCTGCATTCCTGACGACTGGTTTGCCGGCTACCTGTCCGACCTGAAGGCCCGGCGCGCGCTGTCCCAGCTGCGTGCCGTGCTGGTGGGCTATCTGGGCGGCCCCAGCCAGACCGCCATGCTGGCCGAATGGCTGCAGCCTCTGCGCGAGCAGTACCCCGGCCTGCTGGTTGTCGCGGATCCGGTGATGGGTGACGAGGACAGCGGCATCTACGTGGCCAAGGGCATGGTGGACGGCCATCTTCAGCACCTGATCCCGCAATCCACAGGGCTCACCCCCAACGGCTTCGAGCTGCGCTATCTGACCAGCATGCCCGTGGACACCATCGACCAGGTGATTGCAGCGGCCCGCACGCTCATCCGGGGTAACACCCGCTGGATCGTCGTCACCAGCGCGGCGCCCCAGGACTGTCCCGAGGACGAGATCCAGCTGATTGTCGTCACGGCCGACGGGGCCGAGCGCATCCGGCACCGCCGCGTCGACAGCGTGGTCAAGGGCACGGGAGACCTGTTCAGCGCCACACTGACGGCCTGCCTGCTGGCCGATCAGTCACTGAACGAAGCAGCCAGTTTCTCGGCCAACGTGGTGATGCAGGCCCTGCAATACACGCGTGACGCCGAAAGCGGCGAGCTGCTGCTGCCCCGGGAATGGGGCGTGCCCAGCTTCCAGAAGTAGGCCGTCGGGCGGCGGCTCAGCGGTAGTCCCGCGAGGCACCGGTGACCAGCTGCCCCAGCAGGGGGCTCAGGTCATGCAGCCGGCGTGCAATCAGGTGGCGCACGCCGTCAACCACCTCCCAGCGCCCATCGATGGCCAGCAGCCGGCTGCCCACCAGCACCCGGCGGCTGCGCACCGCCAGGTCCTGCCAGACCACCACGTTCACCGTCCCCCACTCATCCTCCAGCGTCACGAAGGTGACGCCGCTGGCCGTGGGCGGCCGCTGTCGCATGATCACCAATCCGGCCGCCCGCACGCCACGCCCATGGGGAATGTCCTGCAGGGTACGGCTTTCCATGCAGCGTCTTTCCTGAAGCTGCGGCCGCAGCAACGCCAGCGGGTGCGTCGTCAGGCTGAACCCCTGCGAACGGTAGTCGGCCAGCAGCGCCTGCGCCACCGTCGGGGCGGGCAGGTCCACGGTCTGCTCCTGCGGTGACTGTGCAAACAGGGGGGTGGGCTCCTCCACGCCGGCCACTGCCCAGTGCGCGGCGTGACGGTGGGCCGTCAGGGCCCGCAGCGCACCGGCCTCGGCCAGCAGGCCAGCCTCACGCGCATCCAGCCCGGCCCGGTGGCAGAGATCGGCCACATCCCGAAAGGCACGCCAGGGCCCTTCAGTCCCACCCCGCGCCAGCCGGGCCGCCACGATGCGCCGCGCAGCGGCCTCGCTCAGCCCATGCACCTGCCGGAAGCCCAGCCGCAGGGCCGGCTGGGCACCACCCGGCTCACCCCCCTCCAGCGTGTTGTCCCAGTGGCTGTGGCGCACGTCCACCGGCCGCACGGTCACCCCGTGGCGGCGGGCATCCTGCAGCAGGCTGCTGGCCGAATAGAAACCCATCGGCTGGGAATTGAGCAGCGCACAGATGAAGGCGGCGGGCTCATGGCGCTTGAGCCAGCAGCTCACGTAGGTGATCAGCGCAAACGCACAGGCGTGGCTTTCCGGAAAGCCATAGTTGGCAAATCCCTTCAGCTGCTCGAAGATTCGCTCGGCAAACGCCAGGCTGTAGCCGCGTTCCTGCATGCCGCCCACCAGGCGCTGGCGGTGGATCTCCAGGTCGCCATGACGGCGCCAGGCCGCCATCGAGCGCCGCAGATGGTCAGCCTCGCCCGGGGTGTAGCCGGCGGCGACAATGGCCAGCTTCATGGCCTGCTCCTGAAAGAGGGGCACACCCAGCGTGCGCTCGAAGACCTCGCGCAGCGCCTCGGACGGATAGTTGACCGGCTCCAGCCCCTGACGACGGCGCAGGTACGGATGCACCATGTCGCCCTGGATGGGGCCGGGTCGGACAATGGCCACCTGAATGACCAGATCGTAGAAGCAGCGGGGCCGCAGCCGCGGCAGCATCGACATCTGGGCACGGGATTCGATCTGGAAGACCCCCACCGTGTCGGCCGCACTGATCATGTCGTAGGTGGCGGCATCATCGGGCGGGATGGTGGCCGGTGTCAGGTGACGGCCGCGGTGCCGCGCCAGCAGCGCCAGCGTCTTGCGCACGCAGGTCAGCATGCCCAGCGCCAGGCAATCCACCTTCAGCATGCCCAGCACATCCAGGTCGTCCTTGTTCCACTGGATGATGGTTCGCGCCGGCATGGCCGCATTCTCGATGGGCACCAGACGGGACAGCGGGCCGTCGGAGATCACGAACCCGCCCACGTGCTGCGACAGGTGCCGGGGATGGTCGCGCAGCGCCTCCACCAGATGCAGCAGCCGCTGCATCAGTGGGGTGGCCGGATCGAAACCGGCCTCCGCCAGCCGATCGGTCACGTCGTCGCCATAGCCGCCGCGCCCGAAGCAGGCCCCGATGGCCGTGACCTGATCAGGCGGAAAGCCCAGTGCCCGGGCCACGTCACGCGCCGCACTGCGCCCCCGGTAGCAGATGACATTGGCTGTCAGTGCCGCCCGCGCCCGACCATACTTGCCGTAGATGTACTGGAAGACCTCCTCGCGGCGTTCGTGCTCGAAATCCACGTCGATGTCAGGCGGCTCGTTGCGCTCGCGGCTGATGAAGCGCTCGACCAGCACCTGCATCCGGGAAGGGTCCACCTCGACGATGCCCAGCACGAAACAGACGGCCGAATTTGCGGCCGAACCGCGCCCCTGGCAGAGAATGCCCCGGCTACGTGCAAAGCGCACGATGTCGTGAACCGTGAGGAAGTAGGGCTCATAACCCAGGTCGGCAATCAGCACCAGCTCATGCTCAACCAGCCCAATGACCCGTTCGGGCGCCCCCTGCGGCCAGCGCCAGCGCAGCCCTTCCTCGGCCAGGTGGCGCAGCCATGAGGTGGGCGTGTGTCCCTCCGGCACCAGCTCCTGCGGATAGCGATACTGCAGGCTGTCCAGCCTGAAGGTGCATCGCCTCGCAATCTCCAGTGTCTCGGCCAGCAGCGCCGGCGGATAGATCCCGGCCAGCGCCTCGCGGCGGCGCAGATGGCGCTCGCCATTGCGAAAGAGCCAGCCGCCAGCCTCGGTCAGCGGCCGCCGATGGCGCAGCGCCGTCAGCGTGTCCTGCAGCGCTCGGCGTCGCTTCAGGTCCATGTGCACGTCACCGCAGGCCACCGGCGTCAGCCCCGTCTGCTGCGCCAGCGCCAGCAGATGCCTTAGCACGGCCGCATCGTCGCGGTCACGATGCAGCTCCACCGCCAGCCAGGCGTGGGGGAAGGTGCGACGCACCCAGGCGGCCCGCTCCAGGGCGTGCCGGTCTCCGCCTGATTCGAGGAGGGCCGGGGCCTCGTCGCCCATCCCCTTGGCCCCCAGCCCATCCAGCACATCTGTCTGCTGCTGATCCGGCGCGTCAGCCTGCACCTCATCCGGATGCGGCGAAGGCAACCACAGGCAGAGCAGCCCGGAAAGATCCAGTCCGGGGCGGGTGAAGTCCTCGCGCGTGAGCCGGTAGCAGCCCTTGCCGGCGGCACGCCGCCCGGTGGTGATCAGGCTGCACAACGCCTCGTAACCGGCCTGATCCTGCACCAGCAGCACGAAACGGGTTCCATCGACCAGCCGGAATTCGCTGCCGACAATGAGGGGCACCCCCGAGTTCCGGCTGGCCTCGAAGGCGCGCACGATGCCGGCCAGCGAGCACTCGTCGGTAATGGCCAGCGCCTGGTAGCCGCAGGCCCGGGCGCGCTCGAAGAGCTGCGCCGCGCTGGACGCCCCCCGCAGGAAGGTGAAATCCGACAGGCAGTGCAGCTCGGCATAGGCCGGCGGCGGCATCGCCATGCCGGCATCGGCATCCTGCCCGGCAGCCCATGCGCCGGAGCATTCCCGCGCTGCTGGCTGGTCCTGGCGGATCCGTACCTTGGCCGCTGCCGGGGGTTCATGGCCACCTGTCATGCAAACCACCCGTGCAGCATCCAGGGCCCGTGCTGGCCCACGGCCGAGAATGCCCAGGCCAGCTGACCATTGGCCAGCCGCAGCACGTAATAGTCGCGTTTCAGATCACCGCCGTCCCACCAGCCGGACTCCAGGCGCTCCGGTCCGCCAACGACCTCGGCCACCGGCTGGGTGAGCGGACGCGGCTCGGGCAGCATCCAGCCCGGTCGAGCCGGCCAGCCCGGCAGACGCTCTGGCGCGCGCCGGCCTGCATCACGGCCACCTCCGTCCATGGAAGCCCCCACCACCTTCTTCCAGGCATGTTCAGGGCGCGGATCGGCCACCGGCGCCACCCCATACACCGCATCCTCACCCAGCCGGACGCGCAGGCGCTCGCGCAGCTGCCCCCAGCCCTCGGCACGCCCGGTACGGGTATCGAACAGGTCACGACCCGGCGGCTGCAACGGCTGCAGGTCGCGGGCCACCAGGCGCAGCCCCACCACTGGCCGCTCCAGCACCACGGCCTCCAGCCGGCTGCGCAGCAGTTCGAAGAGCGTGGCCCCGTCACGCTCCGGCGCCAGCAGCCGCAGGCGCAGCGGCGTCGCGCCCGGCGCCGCCTCGTCAGACGTGCGTCGCGAACCGCGCTCATGATCCAGCCACGCCGTCAGCTGCTGCACCCCCCGGATGCGTCGTGCCAGAAAGGTCGCCAGGTCCATCACCAGCCGACGCAGCGGAAACATCAATGGCTGATGATCGGTCACGCCATATTCCAGCTCCAGCCGCATGTCGAAATGCTCGGGCGGCTGGAACAGGGTCAGCGGCGGCTGCCGCTGGCCGCGCAGCTCGTCCAGACAGTGCAGCAGGGATTCCCCGAAGCGCCGTCGCAACCCGTCAGCCGGCATGTCGAAGACCTGCTGAAGCCGTCGGATGCCCAGTCGGTGCAGTCGCTCGCCGGCGCCATCGGGCAGGCCGGCACGTCGCACCGGCACCCGGGCCAGCAGGGTCTGCAACTGTGCCGCATCGGTGGCCTGCAGGCCATCCTGCAGCCAGGCCAGCAGATGGGCCGCCCGGGGAAAGGGGGCCAGCGCGATGCGATGGTGGAACTGCAGATCCGACAGCTCGCGCCGCAGCCGTTCCTCGAAGGCAGGCCACCCGCCCATCAGCCCCAGGCTGCTGCCCACCTCCAGAACAAGGGCCTGCGGCCAGGCCGTGCAGACCTGATGGCTGAAGCGGTAGGCCCAGGCCGCCAGCCACTGCTGCCAGCGCGGCAGCGCTGCGGCATCATGGGGCAGGGCGATGAAATCGGCATGGATGGCCCGGGCCACGGTCAGCTTCTGGCCGACCCGCAGCCCGCACCGTGCGGCCGGCGCATTGACGGCCACCAGGCTGCGGCATGTGGCTGGACCATCCACCAGCACCAGCGGTGCCTCCGGATCGGGCTGGCTGCGCCGAACCACGTCCAGCGCCAGCTTCGGCAAGGCAATGCAGGCCCACAGCATGGCTCAGGCCACCGGCAGGGCAATGGGACGGGCAGGCACTGCGCCGCCCCGGCATTTCAGGACCTGCAGCCCGCCATCGGGCAGCAGCCGCAGCCGCAGCGCAGCCGGCGAGGGCTGGGGGGCATGGCGCACGGAACGCAGCGCCACGCCCAGCGCCTGCCCATGGTCGGCGGCCACCTGCAGCCGGCGCAACGCCGCATGGCTGGCCCCTTCGGGCCAGCCCAGCACGGCTGCACAGCTGCCCGACCGCAGGCACTGCTCGAAGGCCCAGAGTGCATCGTCCGGCTCGGGGGCATGGATGATCTCCAGCCGGGACAGCATGACGCCTGCCCGCTGCCAGGCAATGGCACAGGGCACGAAGGGCGGCGCCACCAGCACCACCCGGCCGCCGGCCTGCGACAGTCGCGCCAGCACAGGCCACAGCAGCCGCAGCTCGGACAGCCCCGGCGCCGGTGACAGCACCTCGGACAGCGAGGCGGCTGGCCATCCTCCCAGCGGCAGGGCCGCATCCAGCGCCCTGATGCCCGTGGCAATGCCGGCAGCCAGCGGCAGCGGTGCCGCCTGCCATTGCCAGACCTGCCGCCCCGCCAGCAGGCTGGCCAGCGTGACCGGCGAGGCCGGGGCAGGGTCCGACAGGGATGCCGCAGCCTGAGACGTGGCAATCATCTGTCCCATGGGAAGACCCCCGCTCAGGGACGGCGCAGCAGGCCGCAGTAGATGCCCTCGATGGCGAAGTCTTCCCAGGGGGAAGGATCGATGGGCACATGCCGGGCATTGCGCGGCAGCAGCCGCACCTGGCCGTTGTGCTGCCAGAGCCGCTTGATGGTGATGCCGCCATCGACCCGGGCAATGACGATCTGGCCGTGCAGCGCCTGCGGCGTGGCCTTGCCGGCCACCAGGTCACCATCAAGGATGCCGTCGTCGATCATCGAATCCCCCTGCACGCGCAGCAGGAAATCAGGCCGGGGCGAGAACAGCCAGCGGTCGATCTTCAGGTGACGCTCGATGCGGTCTCCGGCGAGGATCGGCTGTCCGGCTGCCACCCGTCCCACCAGCGGCAGCCGCAGGGTATCGGCTTCGTCATCGCCTGCATCATCCCGTCCTGCATCCGCTCCGGCAGGGGCGGCCCCTTGCAGCAGCCGGATGCCCCGCGCCTTGCCGGGGCTGAGTTCGATGAGGCCACGCGCCGCCAGCGCCTGCAGGTGCTTGGCCGCCCCGGCGGGACTGGCCCAGCCGAAGGCGTGCATCAGTTCGTGCAGGGTAGGGGGCAGGCCATGGGTCTGCAGATGCCGGTGCAGGAAGTCCAGCACCTGACGCTGGCGTTCGGTGAGTGCTCGCATGGTGTAAATTATTACACCAATATCTCCCCGACGTCATCCTTCATCAGGGCGGCCTCCTCATCGCGCGCGCCCACGGCCGGGTGCGGTGCATCGGGCGGCTGCTTCTGCAGCCAGTCATCCAGTGCCTCCACCGCCATCGGCCGGGCCAGCAGGTAGCCCTGCAGCTCGTCGCACTGCAGGACCAGCAGGATGTCGCGCTGCCCCTCGGTCTCCACGCCCTCGGCCACCACCCGCAGTCCCAGCTGGTGGGCCAGCTGGATCACCGCACTCACGATGGCCCGCGCATCCGGCCGCACCTCGATGTCGGCCACGAAGCTGCGGTCTATCTTCAGCTGCCGGGCAGGCAGCTGCCGCAGGTAGCTGAGGCTGGAATAGCCGGTCCCGAAATCGTCGATCGACAGGTAGACGCCGATGCGCGAGAGTTCCTCGAAGGCGCGCTGGGTGCTCTCGATGTCCTCCATCGCCACCGATTCGGTGATCTCGCACAGCAGCTGGCTGGGCATCACCTGGTAGCGGGCCAGGGCGGACTCGATGCGCGGCACCAGCTCCTCGGTGCGCAGCTGGTGGACCGACAGGTTGATCGCCACATTCATCGAAAGCCCCTCGTCGGCCCAGACGCGCATCTGGCGGCAGCTTTCCTCGATCACCCAGTTGCCCAGTCCGTTGATCAGCCCGAAGCGCTCGGCAATCGGGATGAACACGTTGGGTCCCACCATGCCGCGCGTGGGGTGCTGCCAGCGCAGCAGCGCCTCCACGCCCTGAAGCCGTCCCAGCCGGGCGTCGATCTTGGGCTGATAGTGCAGCTGCAGCTCGCCGCGCTCCAGCGCGTGGCGCAGGTCCTGCTGCAGGCTCAGCTGATCCTGCAGCCCCTCGTTCATCCGCGACTCGAAAAGCGCATAGGTATTGCCGCCGGCCCGCTTGGCGGTGTACATGGCCGCATCGGCGTTCTGCACCAGCTTCAGGCGATCGCCATGCTCCGGGTACAGCGCCACCCCCACCGATCCGGAAAGCGTCACCTGGTGGCCCTGAACCTCCAGCGGCTGCGCCAGCACCTGGATCACCCGGTTGGCCAGGCTGGCGCAATCGGCCACATCCGAAACATCCTCGGCCAGCAGCACGAACTCGTCGCCGCCAATGCGGGCCACCGTGTCGCTGTCGCGCGTGGTCGTGCGCAGCCGGCGGGCGGCTTCCTTCAGCACCTCGTCGCCCACCGCGTGGCCCAGCATGTCGTTGATCGGCTTGAAGCCGTCCAGGTCCACGAACAGAACCGCCACCTTGCGCGGCTCGCGCCGTGCGCGGCTGTCATCGTCACGGTCGTAGCGCTGCATCGCATGCAGCAGCCGATCCTCGAAGAGCATCCGATTCGGCAGCCCGGTCAGCGGATCGATGAAGGCGCGCCGGCGCAGTTCCTCATTGGCCGATTCCAGCTGCAGGTTGGCCTTCGTGAGCGCCTTTCGCCCCCGCCGGAAAAAGAGCAGCAGCGCCACATGTGAAGCAAGAATGACGAGCAGCACCGAAGTCGCCACCACGCCGGAAAGATGGAAATCAGGCAGGAATTCCAAGACGGGGCTCACCCAGAGAGAGGATGTCTGTGTGGCGGCGCCATGCCGGCCCCCCACACGGATCGGCCCGAACATAAAGGAATAATTTCCAGCCCCACGCAGCCATCCGCCTGCCGGCATCCCATGCCGACCGGTGGCACGTCAGCATTGACGACGACCCGCGTCGACCGGCCATCAAATCCCACCACAAAGGGCCGAATCTGCCCCCCGAAGCCGGCCCTGGCGGATAGACTAGAGGGTGTCGTGGAGCTTGACCGGGCCACGGCCTCACGGTGCGTCCCGTGACAGCCCATGGTCGGACGGCCAGACGCCATCCGGCACATGACGACCCAATAATCAGAATCCTGACCATACGGATCCCTTTCGCCATGAGCGACGTCGCACTCACCATCAGCCTGCTGTCCCTGGTCGCCATCCTGGGCCTTGGCATCGGTCACATCCGCCTGCGCGGCGTCAGCCTGGGCATCGGCGGGGTGCTTTTCGGCGGCATCATCGTCGGACACTTCCTCACCCGCCACAATTTCGCGCTCAATGAGCACACGATGCACTTCATCCAGGAGTTCGGGCTCATCCTGTTCGTCTACACGATCGGCATCCAGGTGGGCCCGGGCTTCTTCTCCTCGCTGCGCCAGAGCGGCCTGCGCCTGAACGGCGTGGCCATGGCCATCGTCGGCCTGGGCGGCCTCATGGTCATCCTGCTGCACCTGCTGCTGGACATCCCGCTGGCCGTCATTCTCGGCATCTTCTCCGGTGCCGTCACCAACACGCCCTCGCTGGGCGCGGGCCAGCAGGTGCTGGCCGAACTCAGCGGCGAGAGCAGCGCTGAAATCATGGGCATGGGCTACGCCATCGCCTACCCGATCGGCATCCTGGGCATCCTGTTCTCCATGTGGTTCATCCGCATCGTGTTCCGCATCGACGTGAATGCCGAGGAACGCCAGTACGAGGAAAGCCTCTCCCAGCGCCAACATGGCCTGGAGAGCTGCAACGTGCGCGTCACCAACACGAACCTTGATGGCCTGCAGATCGCCGATATCCCCGATTTCGAGCGCCACGACGTGATGTATTCGCGTCTCAAGCGCGGCGAGCAGTTCTTCATCCCGCGCGTGCACACCCGGCTGCAGATGGGTGACGTGCTGCACCTGGTCGGCAGCCCAGCCGCCCTCAAGCGCATGCAGGTCATCATCGGCGAACTGGCCAATGTCAGCACCTCCACCCGGGGCACGGCCTACCGCTCGGTCCGTGCCGTCGTCACCAACGACGCCGTCATCAGCAAGAAGATCCGTCACCTTGACCTGCAGTCGCACTACGACGTGGTGATCTCCCGGCTCAACCGCGCCGGCATCGAACTGGTTCCCACCGGCGGCATGGCCCTGCAGTTCGGCGACGTGATCAACCTCGTGGGCCGCCAGGAAGACATCGACACCGTGATGGCCATGGTGGGCAACGCCCAGCAGAAGCTGCAGCAGGTGCAGATGATGCCCATCTTCATCGGCATCGGCCTGGGCGTGCTGCTGGGCTCCATCCCCCTCTACGTGCCGGGGCTGCCGGTGGCACTCAAGCTCGGTCTGGCCGGCGGCCCGCTGGTCGTGGCCATCATCCTGGCCCGTATCGGCAGCCTGGGCAAGCTCTACTGGTTCATGCCCCCCAGCGCCAACCTGGCGCTGCGCGAGATCGGCATCGTGCTGTTCCTGGCCGTGGTGGGCATCAAGGCCGGCGGCCACTTCTTCCACACGCTGCTCAGTCAGGACGGCGTGTCCTGGCTGGGCTATGGCGCCATCATCACTATCGTGCCACTGCTGGTCGTGGGCATGCTGGCTCGCGGCGTGGGCAAGATGAACTACCTGACGCTCTGCGGCCTGCTGTCCGGCGCCATGACCGATCCCCCGGCGCTGGCCTTTGCCAACGGCATCAAGGAAGACAGCGGCGCCCCCGCGCTGGCCTATGCCACCGTCTACCCGCTGGTGATGTTCATGCGCATCATCCTGCCACAGCTGCTGGCCGTGCTGCTGTGGGCAGGCAGCTGAGGATCCGCTGACAGGGCAGGGCAAGACCCGGCATCCCGGAAAGATCCTGCCAACGGGAGTAGACTGGAAAGTCGTGGGCCCCACGGCCCACCTTCAGGGAGGAGGCACCATGTCCCGCTGGATCGACCACACCATCTGGTGGCATGTCTATCCCCTGGGCTTTGCCGGGGCGCCCATACGCCCCACGCCTGAGGAACGGGCACTGTCCCCCCGGCTGGACCGCCTGTTGCCGTGGCTCGACTACCTGATCGAACTGGGCGCCAACGGCCTGGCCCTGGGGCCCATCTTCCAGTCCGAAAGCCACGGCTACGACACGCTGGATTTCTACCGCATCGACAGCCGGCTGGGCGACGACGCCACCTTCGACCATCTGGCCCGCGCCTGCCAGGAACGCGGCATCCATCTGATGCTCGATGGCGTGTTCAACCATGTGGGGGTTGGGCATCCGCGCTTTCAGGCCGCGCTGGCGGGCAATGATCCCGCTGCCGAGGCCATGTTCCGCATCCACCGCACCGAAGCCGGCGTCCATTACGACGACTTCGAGGGCCACCAGGCCCTGCCTGCCCTCAATCACGACGCCCCGGCCGTCGTCGATCGGGTGGTCGATGTCATGTGCCACTGGCTGCGACGCGGCGCCTCGGCCTGGCGTCTGGACGCCGCCTATGCCGTCAAGCCCGAATTCTGGACCCAGGTACTGCCACGCGTGCGCGCCGAATTCCCCGACACCTGGATCGTCGGCGAGGTCATACACGGCAACTATCCGGACATCGTGCGACGCTCCGGCATGGATGCCGTCACCCAGTACGAGTTGTGGAAGGCCGCCTGGAGCGCGCCGCTGGAGGGCAACTTCTTCGAGCTGGACTGGTGTCTGAAGCGCCACAACGACTTTCTGGCCAGCTTCGTGCCGATGACCTTCATCGGCAACCACGATGTCACCCGCATTGCCAGCCGCATCGGCAACGACAAGGCCGCCCTCGCTGCCACCATCCTCTTCACCGTGGGGGGCATCCCGTCCATCTACTACGGCGACGAACAGGCCTTCCAGGGCATCAAGACCGACAGGGAAGGGGGCGATGACGAAGTGCGCCCCGCCTTTCCCGACACGCCAGCGGCGCTGTCCCCCCTGGGCGAGCCCATGCGCCGGATCCATCATGACCTGATCGGGCTGCGCCGCCGCAACCCCTGGCTGGTGAATGCCACCACCACGCCCACCCAGGTGGAAGCGCGCACCTACGTCTACGACGTCAACGGCCGGGAAGGGCAGCGACTGAACGTTGCCCTGCGACTGGACCCCAGCCCGATGGCAGACATCCACGCCGCGGATGGCACGCATCTGCTGCACGTGGGGGCGTAAGGCGAAAGCCGAACGCCAGAGCCAGAGCCAGAGCCAGAGCCAGAGCCAGAGCCAGAGCCAGAGCCAAAGCCAAAGCCAAAGCCAAAGCCAAAGCCAAAGCCAAAGCCAAAGCCAAA
>ERZ1674039.144-NODE-144-length-15114-cov-5.994223_pt1 | contig 15114 bp, 10 predicted proteins | sample MGYA00581135_ERZ1674039 | MGnify/ENA primary metagenome ERZ1674039 (study PRJEB41354, sample SAMEA4873313) | human saliva metagenome | biome: human-associated habitat [ENVO:00009003]; feature: mouth environment [ENVO:08000002]; material: saliva material... | reverse complement strand
CGCCCATGCCTTTCACCAATTCGCCCAGCAGGAAGGTTTTTACTAAATTAGCCATAAGATCCTGTAGCCCCGGGCGGCAGCCCCAGCCGCTCTCTCCGGGGAGTTTTCCATGCCCCGGAAACGGAAATGCCCGCCCACGGCCAGCATCGGCACCGGGCGGGCATCTTTCGAGGACTGGACGATCTGGCCGCTTCAGGCCATCTGCGTCACGGCCCTCGTCAGCACCTTCAACAGCTTGGGCATGGCAGCCGAGAGCGCGGCCGAGATCTGCAGCGCCAGATCATCCTGGGCTTCATCCTTCGCCCCGCCGTTGGCCTGGGCAATGGCCACGTCCGGCACGATGCGCCCCGGGTGGCCTATCTGACCGGCATCACCGGCTGCCGGGCCTGCGGGCAGACCGGCAGCGCGGTTGGCCACCGCCGCCAGCATCGCATAGGGCAGGTCCAGTTCACGGGCCAGCGCCGCCTCGGGCATGGCCGTCATGCCCAGCATGTCGCAGCCATCGCGCCGGTAGCGGCGCACCTCGGCCACCGTTTCCAGACGGGGTCCCTGAGTGCAGCCGTAGCAACCATCCGTTGCCAGCGGCTGCCCCACGGCCTGCGCGGCCTCGATCAGCCGGCGACGCAGCGTGGCGTCGTAGGGATGGCTGAAATCGATGTGCACCACGGGCTGGTCTTCGCCACTGAAGTAGCTGACAGCGCGCCCCCAGGTGTAGTCGATGATCTGATCGGGCACCACCAGCGTGCCCGGCAGCAGGTCATCACGAATGCCCCCCACCGCCGAGCAGGCGATCAGGGCCTTCACGCCGGCCTCGCGCAGCGCCCAGACGTTGGCCCGGTAGTTGATGTCATGCGGCGCGATGGTGTGGCCGTAGCCGTGCCGCGCCAGAAACACCACCGGCACCCCGGCCAGCCGTCCGAACGACAGCGCGCCGGAGGTCTGGCCCCAGGGCGTGCGCGCCACCTTGCGGTGCACCTCTTCCAGACCGGCCAGATTCAGCAGACCACTGCCACCGATGATGCCGACCACCGGCCGGTCCACCGGCAGGCTGGCCGCCGCCAGTGCCGGTGCCATGCTGTCGTCGATGCCGTCGATCACTTCACCAGGCCCAGTTCGGCGGCCTTCGCTTCCAGGAAGGCACGGAACTCGGCACCGACCTCGGGGTGCTGCAGGCCCAGCTCGACCGTGGCTTCCAGATAACCGATCTTCGAGCCGCAGTCATAGCGACGGCCCTCAAAGGCATACGCCAGCACCGGCTGATCATGGATGAGCTGTGCCAGCGCATCGGTCAGCTGGATCTCGCCACCGGCGCCCGGCTTCACGTTGGCCAGGTGATCGAAGATCATCGGCGACAGCAGGTAGCGGCCCACGACAGCCAGCGTGGACGGAGCCTCCTCGGGCTTCGGCTTTTCCACCATGCCGGTGATGCGGCTGGTGCGCTCGGCCCACGGCGTGCTGGACACGATACCGTAGGCGCTGGTCTCCTCGCGCGGCACTTCCTGCACGGCCAGCACGCTGGCGTGCTGCCGGTTGTGCAGGTCGACCATCTGCTTCAGCACCGGGGCGCCACCGGGAGCCGGCTGCATCAGGTCATCGGCCAGCAGGATGGCGAAGGGCTCGTTGCCCACCACCTCGCGGGCACACAGCACGGCGTGGCCCAGGCCCAGCGGCTCGGCCTGGCGGATGTAGACACAGTTCACGCCACTGGGCAGCGATTCCTTGACAGTTTCCAGCAGCTTGTCCTTGCCCTTGGCCTGCAGCTCGGATTCCAGCTCATAGGCCTTGTCGAAGTGATCCTCGATGCTGCGCTTGTTGCGCCCGGTGATGAAGATCATCTCGGTGATGCCGGCAGCGGCTGCCTCTTCCACCGCATACTGGATCAGCGGTCGGTCGACGATCGGCAGCATCTCCTTGGGCTGCGCCTTGGTGGCGGGAAGGAAGCGGGTACCCAGCCCGGCGACAGGGAATACAGCTTTGCGAACGCGGTTGTTGGCCATGATCAATTACCGATTTTGTTGAAAAAATCTGCTTCTGCAAGAACGGAGATTCCCAGACTTCGGGCCTTGGTGAGTTTCGAGCCGGCGTTCTCTCCGGCCACGACGAAGGCGGTGCGTCCCGAGACCGAACCGGCGGGCTTGCCCCCCAGCGCACGGATCATCGCCTCCGCCTGATCGCGGCTGAGATGCTCCAGCGTGCCGGTGACGACGATCGACTGGCCAGCAAACGGCTGCCGGGCCACGGCAGCCGCCCAGGTTGCGGCATCCAGACCGGGCGGAACCTCTTCGCCCACGCCGGATGTCTCATCCACAACGCCCGGACTGACCATTCCGCCGACAGCCGAAGCATCGACGGTTGTCGGATCGGCGCCGCGAGGCTGCCCATCCTGCGCCTCCAGGGCGAGCTCACCCTGCCCGAAGGACGACACGCCAGGACGTGTGGCCGACCGTGCGCCCTGTACCGGCCGGGGCTCGACCCCGACGGCACGCAGATGCGCGATCGAATCCCGGTTGTGCGCCTCGCCCAGGAAGGCCGAGACGCTGCCGATGATTTCGGGCCCGATGCCGTCAAGCGGCACCGGCAGGGGTCGTTCACCCCGACTGCGACGGCGCTCGTTCTCCTTGAGCGTCGCCGCCTTCTCTTCCAGCAATGTAGCCCAATCGGCCGCCAGGAAGCCTTCCAAATCCCCAAAGGCCCGTGCCAGCACTCGGGCTGCCTCTTCACCCACGGCACGGATGCCCAGCGCAAACAGGAAACGCTCGAGCGACGGGTGGCGTGATCCGTCGATGGCAGCCAGCAGGTTGGCAGCGGACTTCTCGCCCATGCGCGGCAGGGCCTGCAGGGTGGCGGCATCCAGCCGATACAGGTCGGCAGGCTCATGCACGAGGTTGCCATCCACCAGCTGCTCGACCAGCACGTCCCCCAGACCGTCGATGTCCATGGCACGCCGGTGCGCGAAATGCCAGAGCGCGCGCTTGCGTTGCGCGCTGCAGAAAAGACCGCCCACGCAGCGCCAGTTGGCCTCGCTGGGCAGGCGCTGCACGGCCGAGCCGCAGACCGGGCACTGGCTGGGCATGCGGAACTCGCGGGCGTCGGCCGGGCGCTGATCCAGCACCACACCGACCACCTCGGGAATCACGTCGCCGGCACGACGCACGATGACACGGTCACCGATCAGAAGATGCTTGCGGCGGACCTCGTCCTCATTGTGCAGCGTGGCGTTGGAGACGTTCACGCCCCCCACGAACACCGGCTCAAGCCGGGCCACGGGCGTGAGCACCCCGGTGCGCCCCACCTGCACGAAGATGTCCTGCAGCGTGGTGACGGCCTCTTCGGCCGCATACTTGTGGGCCAGTGCGAAACGGGGTGCGCGGGCCACGAAACCGGCCTGCTCCTGCAGGTGACGGTCATCCAGCTGATAGACCACGCCATCAATGGCGTAGGGCAGCGTGGCACGCACGCTGCCAGTATGACGGTAGTAATCCAGCAGCGCCGAAACGCCCTGCACGCGCTCCGCCCCCGGTGGCGGCAGGAAACCCAGCGTGCCCAGCCACACCAGCATGCCGTGCTGCGAGGCAGGCACCTGATCTGGATCACTGACTTCACCGATGCCATAGGCGTAGAAGGTGAGCGGCCGGCTGGCCGTGACCCGCGCATCCAGCTGGCGGAGGCTTCCGGCAGCCGCATTGCGCGGATTGGCAAAGAGCTTGTCGCCCCGGGCCTCCTGCGCACGGTTCAGCGCCAGGAAGTCCTCCTTCAGCATCAGCACCTCGCCCCGTACCTCCAGCACCTCGGGGGCCGGGCCAGAGAGCTGCGCGGGTACGCCGCGCACTGTACGCAGGTTGGCCGTGATGTTCTCGCCCGTGACGCCATCGCCCCGGGTGGCACCCTGCACCAGCCGGCCGTGCTCGTAGCGCAACGTGGCGGCCAGGCCATCCAGCTTGGGGGTGGCGCTGAAGGCAAAGTCCTCCGTCACCCCCAGCAGCGACTTCAGCCGACGGTCGAACGCCAGGACATCAGCCTCGCTGAAGGCATTGGACAGCGAGCGCATGGGCACCCGGTGCGTGACGGTGCCGAAACCGGCCGAGGGGGCCGAGCCCACCCGCTGGGTGGGTGAATCGGGGGTCAGCAGCGCCGGCCAGCGGGCCTCGAGCTGCTGCAGCTCCAGGAAAAGACCGTCGTAGACACTGTCCTCGACCGTGGGGGCGTCTTCTTCGTAGTAGGCCCGGTTGTGTGCCAGCAGCTCGGCACGCAACGTCTGGACGCGCGCCCGAATGTCGGCAGGGACATCGTCGGGCGCGGCGTCGGCAGGCTTGGCAATCGGGACAGGTTCAGTGTGCATCGGGCAAGTGTAACAAGCCCGGCGCGATTACTCAGTGAAATACTCGTAACGCAGCGGCATTTCCCGCCGCAAGGCCGACCTGGGCCAGTTCAGCGTAGCGACGGGCCAACTGACGCGACACGGTGCCGATCATGCCGACCGACAGACCACGGCCGCTGCTGTCCACCAGCCGTCCGCCCAGCGCCTGGGCCATGCTCTGGGCGCAGGCCACCATGCCCTCCCAGGCCTCGTACTTCTCGGCCGTGCGGGGCACATCCAGCATGAAGTCGATCTGATCGCGCGTCTGGTTGAAAGCCAGCGTGAACAGCGAATCCCCCGAGTCGGCAAAGGCCTCGTAGCGGCCGTTGCCACGCTCGGACAGCCCCAGATGGCGCACCACCCCCGCCACCCGATTGGGCTCGGCGGCCTCGGGCAGCTCGACGCGCACCTCAATCTGGGTGTCGAGCCGCGCCGCCAGCGTATCCAGGTCACGCGCGTTGCGCAGGATCGGCGCCATGTCGGGAATGTTGACCGGTGCCTGAAGCTTGCTGGCCAGCGACTCGATGGCCGCGTTGAAGTCCGACAGCTCGACCGCATTGAGCGGCCCCTGGCGGTTGGCCAGCAGCAGGCTGCAGCGGATGCGCACCGCCTTCTCGCCCGCCGTCAGCGGCCCCCAGTGACTGCCCAGCCGCTCGACCTCGATGCGGACCGGCTTGCTGCCCACGTGACGCAGCGACGAGGTGAGCGCCACCAGCCGGTCGGTATTGACCGGAGCGGGCGGCTCCAGGATCACCACGTGCTCGACCTGGGCGTCAGGCAGCGGATCGGGCTCGGCCACCTCGGCCGGTACGGCCTCTGCCCCTTCGGCCTCGATGTCATCTGCCTGAGCCGGCGACACGTCGTCCACTCGACGCTGCCCGTCGGCCTCGCCATCATCTGCCGCAACCGATGTGGGCGATGCGTCCCGATGGCTGCCGCGCCGGTCATCGTCCTCCGGCGTCCCCTGGCTGGCCACACCACGCGTCATGCGCTGTGCCGCCGACGAATCCTCCTCTGCCGGATGCTCGGCCCCGCCGCCGTCATGATCGACCGCAGGGCGTGCCATTGACGCCTCCATCCGGGAATCATCCGCATCCGCCCGGTGAGCGCCGGCCGTGCGGCCTCGGCCGACCCGGGTTCCGGCCGCCTCGAACGGCGCATCGCGCCCCTCGTCCCGTGCACCGTGACGGTCATGGCCAGCATCAGTCTGTCCGGCATGCACGGGCGAATGCCCGTCACGGGCCGACTCCCGGCGCAGACTGTCCGGAATGCGGCGCGATGCCAGCGCCTGGGCCTCGGCCCGGCGTGCGGCCTCGACACGGGCCCCATCCTCGGCACTGCTCCAGGGGCGCACGGCCGCCGGGTTCTCGAACGGCGTCTCGATGTAGTCCTCGTCATCCAGCGCCAGAGACGGGTGCCGATCGGCCGGATCACTGGACGGCCCACCCTTGCGGAGCGAGCGCGAATCCTCGCCCTCGAAGCGTGCCGGACGGGCGGCCAGATCGGGCGGAACCTGCCGTGCTGCCCCCCGCATCACGGGCTCGCGGCGACCGCGCCCCCGGCGCGGGGACGACTCGTCATCCGGACCGGCCCCGCCGGTCAGCGTCTGGGGATCATCATCGAAATACCCCTTGCGCAGGCCGAGTGCGGAAGCCTGCTGGCGCCGACGACGGCCCTGCCACAGGTTGTGGGCAATGACGATGACCAGCACCACGACGACCAGCGCGATGATGCTCCATGTAAGCGTGCTCAAAAGTGTTCCCCTGACTGTAAATGACGACCGGATTCCACCGCAGGTGTGAGCATCCGGTAACGATGCTGTCGATCCTGCGGCATCAGGCGGCCTCGGCGAGTTCGACCGCAGAGGTCAGGTCCACCGCCACCAGGCGGGAAACCCCCTTCTCCTGCATCGTCACGCCGATCAGTTGATGGGCCATTTCCATGGCGATCTTGTTGTGCGAGATGAAGATGAACTGCGTTTCCTCGGACATCGCCGCCACCATCTTCGCGTAACGTTCCGTGTTTGCGTCGTCCAGCGGCGCATCCACCTCGTCCAGCAGGCAGAACGGCGCCGGATTCAGCTTGAAGATACCAAAGACCAGCGCAATGGCGGTCAATGCCTTCTCACCCCCTGAAAGCAGGTGGATGGAAGCGTTCTTCTTGCCCGGGGGCTGCGCGAACACCTGCACCCCCGCATCCAGGATTTCACCACCGGTCAGCACCAGCCGTGCCTCGCCGCCCCCGAAGAGCATCGGGAAAAGCCGACCGAACTCGGCGTTGACGGTATCGTAGGTGGACTGCAGCAGCGACCGGGTTTCCTGGTCGATAGTGCGGATGGCGTTCTCCAGCGTGGCCATCGCCTCCTGCAGGTCGGTGGACTGGGTGTTCAGGAACACCTCGCGCTCGCGCGCCGCTGTCAACTCGTCCAGCGCCGCCAGGTTCACCGGCCCCAGCCGGGCCACCGCCTGCGCCAGCCGGCTCACCTCGCTCTGCAGCCACGACGGCTTGGGCCGCTGCGGCTGCGCCTCAAGCGACGCCTTCAGCTCGGCCAGATCGGCCGACGCCTCGGCGAGCGCCTCGTCCATCTGCTCGGCCGTCAGGCGTGCGGCCTGCTCCTTCATGCGCAGCTCGATCAGCCGCTGACGCAGCGGCTCCTGGCCGCGCTCGGCACGCAGCCGCTCCTCGTCCAGCCGGCGCAGCTCGCCCGAACGCTCGTCGGCCAGCCCGCGGGCCTCCGAAAGCGCCTGCTCCGCTTCCATGCGCCGCTCCAGCATCACTTCCAGCTGCTCGCGCAGCGCCTCGTCCGACATCCCTTCCAGATCGGCCAGCAGCCGCTCGCGGTTGCCGTCGGCCTGCGCCAGCTGCTCGTCCGCGCGGGCGATGCGCTCGCGCAGGTTGTCGATCTCCTGCTCCAGCGAGCGCACCGCGTAGGCACTCTCGCGCACGGCCAGCTCGCTCTCGCGGGCATGGTCGCGCCGGCTCGACAGCGTGGTCTCCAGCATCTCGGCCGCCTCGCGCGCGGCCGCCAGTTCCTCGCTGGCCACCTCGGCCTTCTCCTCGGCCTCGGCCAGCCCGTCCACCAGTGCCTGCAGCGCTTCCTCGCGCCCGGCCTGGCGCATGGCCAGCTCCTCGATCTCTTCCGAAAGCCGCTGACGGCTTTCCTCGCGGCTTCTCACCGCCTGGGCCAGTCGCTCATGCTCGATGGTGGCCGTTGACACCCGTCGCACCGCCCGGGCGCTGGCATCGCGCGCTGCGCGCACCTGCTCGGCCAGCTGTGTTGCCATGGCATCAATGCGCTCGGCCTGCTGGCGTGCCTCGTCACCCAGCAGCTGCTGAGCCCGCAGCTCGCGCTCCAGGTTCTGCAGCTCCTGCTGGCGGGCCAGCACACCCTCGCCTTCCGAATCCATGGCAAACAGCACCACGTCAAAGCGGCCGATGGCATGACCTTCCCGCACCACGAAGCGCCCGCCCGGGGGCAGCTGCCCCCGACCGGCAAAGGCTGCCTCGGTGGATTCGGCGCTGAAGAAGCCATCCAGCCACTCGGCCATGATGGGCTTGAGCCGCGCATCCTGACAGCGCACCAGCGAGGCCAGCGGCACCAGCCGCCCAGCCGGTCGGGCCGGCAGCGGCGCTGCGCCCGCGGGCAGGTCCGTCAGGAACAGCCCCACCTTGCCCGGCGGGGTCTCCTGCAGCATGGCCGCCACCTGCTGCACGCTCTTCGCTTCCAGCGCGTGCACCCGCTCGCGCAGCACCGCTTCCACGGCCGTTTCCCAGCCGGGCTCGATGCGGATGTACTGCCAGATGCGCTCGGTGTCCTCGCCCAGGCCGTGCTTCTCCAGCCAGGGGCGCATCTGGTTCTCGCCCTGCATGCGCGCCTGCAGCTGCTCCAGCACCGCCATGCGCGCCTCGATGGTGGTGGTCTTGGTCACGGCCGCCTGCAGGGCCTCCTGCGCGGGACCCCGCTCGGCCTGGACCTCGGCCAGACGAGCCTCCAGCGTCTGCTGCTGCTCGGCCGTGCGCGCCTCTTCTTCCTGCGCAGCCCCCAGCTCCAGCGCCAGCCGCTCCAGCTGATCCGACGCATCGTCACCCAGCTGCGACAGCGACGCCTGCAGCCGCTGGCGGCGCTCCTGCATCTGCGCCAGCGCCTCTTCATGGGAGCGGCGCTCCACGCGCCCCACCTGCAGCGCCTGCTGGGCCGTGTGCGCGGCCTGGCGTGCGGATTCCAGCGCCTCGCGCCGTTCCCGCTCCTCGTCCTCGCAGGCCGCCAGCTGTTCCTCGGCCTCGGCCAGCGCCATCTCGGCGGTGGCCTGCTGCTCGCGCGCTTCTTCCAGCTGCGCCTCCACTTCCTGGCGGCGCTGCAGCCCGCCCTCGGACAGCGCCCGCGCCGACTGGATCTGTTCTTCCAGCGACTTCAGGCGCGCCTGGGCCTGATTGCGGTTCTGCGCAATCATCCGGATCTGCGATTCCAGCGTGGAGATCTCGCTGTTGACCTCATAGTAGGCGGCCTGACAGCGGCTGACCTCGTCGTTGGCCTGGTGCACTGCCTCGCGCAGCGTCTCCATGCGGTTCTCGGCCGAGCGCAGCCCGGTCTGCAACCCCTCGATCTCCAGATCCAGGCTCTCGGCCGTCTTTTCCAGCAGCTGCTGCTCGGCCTGCGCATCGTCGCGCTTGATGAGCCACAGCCACTGCTGCTTCTGCGTCCGCTCGGCCTCCATGGCACGGTAGCGGCCCGCCACCTCGGCCTGTGCATCCAGCTTGCTGATCTGCCCATGCAGCTCGCGCAGGATGTCCTCCACGCGCGTCAGGTTCTCGCGCGTGTCGGCTAGCCGGTTCTCGGTCTCGCGCCGCCGCTCCTTGTATTTCGAGACGCCGGCAGCCTCCTCGAAGAACACGCGCAACTCGTCGGGCTTGGCCTCGATGATGCGTGAGATGGTGCCCTGCCCGATGATGGCGTAGGCGCGCGGCCCCAGGCCCGTGCCCAGGAAGATGTCGTGCACGTCCTTGCGACGTACCGGCTGCTGGTTGATGTAGTAGGTGGACTGCCCCTCGCGCGTGAGCACGCGCTTGACCGAGATCTCGGCAAAGCCCCCCCACGCGCCACCGATGCGGCCCAGGCTGTTGTCGAACACCAGCTCCACGCTGGCACGTGACGAGGGCTTGCGCTCCAGCGAGCCGTTGAAGATCACGTCCTGCATCGACTCGCCGCGCAGTTCGGTGGCGCGCGACTCACCCAGCACCCAGCGGGTGGCATCGATGATGTTCGACTTGCCGCAGCCATTGGGACCGACAATGCCCACCAGCTGGCTGGGCAGCTCGAAGGTGGTCGGATCACAGAATGACTTGAAGCCTGCGAGCTTGACTTGCTTGAGGCGCACGAAAACCCTTTGGAACAGACGACGGATGGCGGACGGTGCCGGTGGGGCCGTGAGGGCCAGGACAGCCCACTTTCGCATCCGGGAAAGGCCCGTATGATAGCAAGGCCCTGCCCGTTCCCGCCCCGGACTGCACGGTTTTTCGACACGTGTGTCCGGGGCAACAGAATCGCGGACTCACTGCACCGTGATGGTGCGCGTCGCCTCCAGCGTGAAGCCATCATCACCCTTCCACGACAGGCGCAGCTCGCCGCTTTCACGCGCCAGGAAGGTGAACTCGATGTACGGGTTGCGCGCCGTGGCCGGCCCTGGCTCCCAGGCGTACAGCAGCCCCTCGCCCAGATGGGCCTCGAAGCGGGTCACGATGTCGCGCGGCTTGATCTGCCCGTGCTCGTCCAGCCGAAGGCCGGTCTCCATGCGGTGGCTGATCTGTGCGCGCACGCGCACCATCTCGCCCTTCTTCGGCGTGAGCGTGCTGGTCCAGATACGCGGTGGTGTGGATGTGCTCATCGTCTTTCCCCCTTACATGCCGCAGCCGCTGGCGGCCACCGTCACGTCCTTGCGGGCCTCCAGGATCTGCCCATCCTTCATCCGCGCCAGTGCGTGGATGGCCTGCGAACGCGCCAGGCGCACCCGAACGGCCGCCTCCGCCACGCCCGCCAGCGGCATGAAGTACATCCGGCAGGCGAGCGGAATGGGGTTCTTCTCGGCTAGGATGATCAGTTCCTCGCACCAGTTCGATTCGGTGATCAGCGACGGATCGACACTGACGCGCACCGGCACGGCGCTGGGGTTGTCGGCCAACGTGGCCACGTCCAGCAGAAGGCCCTCGGCCTTGGGCTTTCTGCCATCCACAAAGGCCGTGATCACGTTCTGCACCGCATCCGGATGCGCCAGAAGCATCTCGGCCTGCCGCTTGGCCAGCACATCGGGCGAGAGAACTCCGGCTGCGGAAGAGGCCTGCGCCAGGGCGCGCAGCGGCAATGCCAGCGTGGCCCCGGCGGCCACGGCCCCGGCGGCCAGCAGGCTGCGCCGGCCGCGGTCGTGCAGGATCCCGTGCTGCGCACGCAGGGACGGAGAAGAAGCGGTATCCGCATCCGGGCGGCCGCTCATGTCGGAAAGGGGATGAAGGGTCTGCATGTTCCTGAAGGTCGGTTCGTCGGCGGGGCCCCCGTGGCCGGGGCATGCCCCGCCGGATTCACGAAACCGGACGGTTGGATGAAATGAAGATGGCCAAAGATGCCATGTCCTGAGAAGTCCCGATCTTACGGCACCAGGAACTCGCTGAACTTGCCGTTGATCCAGGCGAAATCATCCTTGACCATGTCGGCCGACCGCACGTCCACGTCCACCTGGTTCTGCACGATCCGACCCAGCGCATCCAGCTCGTAGTCAAAGAGCACCGAGATCTCTTCCTGCGGCTCCAGGTTCACCATCATGTAGCACAGGTTGTCGGGCAGGATGCGCTCGACCGTCTTGCCGGCCACGCGCTGCGACAGGTTCTTGGCCACGATCCGGCCGAGGGTGGATGCCACGTGTGCGCTCTTCGGATAATGGCCGAACAGCGGCGAGACCTGTCCGATCGAATCACCGATGATGTAGACCCGGTCGTCCGACTTCGCCGTAAAGAACTTGTTGTCGATGTCGCCCCAGGTCGTGGGCTTGCCGTCCGGTCCCTTGCCGATCAGGCCGGCGTGCCAGACCATGTCGGCCGCCTGGTGCGGCGGCATCAGGATGGCCTCATCGAAATCGAAGTCGCCCGCCTTGGTGCTGATGTGGCGCTTGTACGGATCGACCGACTTCACCTGCGCATTGGGCACATGCACGATGATGTCCGGATACAGCTCCTTGAAGGCCTGCTGATAGCCGGCGCTGATCGGCGCCAGGCGCGGTTTCGGATCCAGGATCACCACCTTGCCCGGAATCTTCTTGCGCTTGAAGATCGCGGCAATGAGGCAGGCGCGCTCATAAGGCGACGGCGGGCAGCGGTGCGGCGGCGGCGGCATGGTCATCACCAGCGTGCCGCCCTTGAAGGCATGCACGCGCTGCTTCAGCGACATCATCTCGCGGTTGGGCAGATAGGCGCTGGAATAGTGCATGCGCGTGTAGTCGATCGTGCGCTGGTCGTTGCCGAACCACACATCGAAGGCATCGCGGATGCCGCCGGCCAGAATCAGGTAGTCGTAGTCCAGCCAGCCCATCGAGGTCTGCACCCGTCGCTTGTCGCGCTCGAAGGCCATCACCTCGGCCTGCAGCAGCGTGTAGCCCCAAGTGCGGGCCGGACGCAGGATGTCGCGGTTGACGAAATCCGTGCTCACCACGTCCGCCAGCCACTTGTTGCTCATTGGCCCCGACCAGAAGGTCGGGTTGCGATCCACCAGGATCACGTCGGCCTGCGGGATCCACTCACGCAGGTAACGCGCAGCCGAGAGCCCGCCCCAGCCGCCGCCGCAGATGACGATGCGCGGTCCCTTGCCGCGACGGGGAATGAAGCTGCTCTTGCCGGAGACCACGACCGGTGCGGCCGATGCCAGCGGCGGCAAGGCCGCCGAGGCGGCCAGCATGGAAGTCAGCGCAAGCGCTTGACGGCGTTTCATGACACGGATTCCTATAACACTCGCAAAAGACAGGTCCTTTGTGCAGCACCCTCCCGACAGGATGCTGCCGCCCGAAGGACTGACGGGATGAAACTCAGTAGCGACGTCCCCACTGAAGCACGCACAGCGCCCCCAGCACGATACCGAATGCGGCCGGCATGCTGGCCAGCGACAGTGTGGACAGCCCGGACAGCCCCTGGCCGATGGAGCAGCCCATGGCCGCCACCCCGCCCAGCCCCATCAGGATGCCCCCCAGCGCACTGCTGGCCATCCGGCGTGGACCGCCAAAGCCTTCCCAGCGGGCTGTGCCGCTGACCAGTGCCGTCACGCAGGCTCCGGCCAGCACACCCAGCACCAGCGCCACCGCGGCGGCCAGCTCGCGCCCCACCGCCACCTGCAGATACAGCCAGCTCTCGGCCACCGGGCTGATGAAGCTGAGCGACGTGAGCGGCCGTTCCTCGAACGGATCGACATCGATGTGGGCACTGATCCACCAGCCCGCCACCACCGTCGCCCCCACCAGCAGCGCGCCCACCCATTGCAGCGGCGCATGACGCAATGCCGGGCGCCGCAGCGCATACACCAGCAGCAGAAGGACAATCAGGGCCGTCACAGCCACCGTGGCCACCGACTCGGGCACCCCCATGGCGGCCAGCCAGTCCGGCATCGTGGCGCCCTGGGGCTCGATCACCAGCAGGCCCTGCAGCGTCTGTCGCACCGGCGCCAGCACGCCGGTCATCGTGGCCTGGGCCGTCAGCCCCAGCCACAGCAGCACCCACAGTGACCGCAGGTTGCCACCCGCCAGCAGCACCAGCGCGCGCGCACCACAAGAATGCGCCAGCGCCATGCCCACGCCGAACATCAACCCGCCGGTCAGCGCCCCCAGCGGCGAGAAGCGTGGTCGCACCACCAGCACCTGCGACAGCGAGATCTCCCCGAGCATCGCCAGCACCTGCGTGCCGACCAGTGCCACCGCCAGCGCCAGAGCGAAGGCCTGCAGCGCCGGCGCGCCCTGGGGCGCCTGTTCCTCGCCCCAATCCGACGGTTCCGGACGCACCAGGGTCTGACGCAGCCCGCGCAGCAGGCAGAAGTTTCCAGCCCGTGCCGCCACGCCGAAGACGCATCCCAGCGCGAAAGTGGCCCAGAAAAGGTCCAGGGACGGCATCATTGATCCCAGATCTCCGTGCTGATGCTCTCGTACCAGCCCATGCTGTTGCTGGCCTCCTGGGCGCGATAGGCCGAATCCGCATCCAGCGGGCTGGTGCCCAGTCCCGGCAGCTCGACCAGCTGGTCATCCTTCGCTTCGTAGAGGCCCGAGACCGAGATGGCATAGCCCGGCGCCACCAGGCTGTAGCAGGTGTTGGCATAGGTCGGCTTCGGACGCGGCTGCCCGGTCAGGTCGGCCGCAATCACGCCCGCCGCCATGCGCCCCTGCACGTTGGCCACGAAGCCCGACTTGGGCATCGGCGCCGCAATGGTGGCATCGCCCAGCACATAGATGTCCTTCACCTGGCGGGACTCGAAGCCATCAGGATGCACCGGCACCCAGCCGCTGGCATCGGCCACGCCGGCCCGCTCGGTGATGATCCCGGCCCGCTGCGGTGGGATCACGTTCAGCACCGAGGCCTTGTGGACGGTGCCGAAGAGCGTCTCCACCTCGCCCCGCTTCACATCCACGCGCTGCACCTGGCCATCATCCGACTGGCCCACCCACTCGATCATGTTTCCGTATTTGGCCGCCCAGCCCTGCTGGAACAGCGCCTTCTTGGAAAAATTGTCCTTCGCGTCCAGCAGCAGGATCTTGCTGCGCGGCTTGTTCTGCTTGAAGTAGTGCGCCACCATGCAGGCCCGCTCGTAGGGACCCGGCGGGCAGCGATACGGCAGGTCGGGAATCACCATCACGAAGGTGCCGCCATCGGGCATGGCGCGCAGCTGCCTGTACAGCAGTTGCGTCTGCTTGCCTGCCTTCCAGGAGTGCGGGGCAACCCACGAAGCCGCCTCGTCATAACCCGGCAGCGCATCCCAGCGGAAATCGATGCCCGGCGACAGCACCAGCCGGTCCCACTTCAGCGTGCGGCCGTTGGACAGGCGCACGGTCCTGGCCGTCGCATCCACGTCCTCGGCCCGCGCATGCACCACATCCACGCCGTCGGCCCGCAGACCGTCATAGCCGTGACCGATGCTCTCGAATGTGCGCAAGCCCCCCAGATAGAGATTGGAGAACGGGCAGGTATAGAAGCGCGTCGCCGGCTCGACCAGCGTCACCTTCACTTCGGGGGCCAGCTGACGCAGATAGCGGGCCGCCGTGGCACCGCCAAAGCCGCCGCCCACCACCACCACATGAGCCGAGGCCGCCCGGGCACGCACGAATGCCGGCATGGCCAGCATGGCAGCCCCGGCGGCCAGCACCTGTCGGCGACCGGGCCTGAAAGCCTCATCCGTCTGCATCTGGACATCGCCATCCCGAGTGGACAGGGCGGTATCGGGGGAATCGGGCAGGCGGCATCCGGCGTGGGATGCCGTGGGCTGAAGTCTGCTGGTCATTGCGCTGCTGGTGCTCCCGGCTTGTCGCGGCCAATGTTTGGCCGATGTGTTCTTTTTCGGGTCTGCTGCCGGGTGCCATCCGCTGCATGTCGGTACTGCAATCGGCCAATCCCCCGGATCAGGCCTGCTGCAGAAGCGCCGCCGTTCACCGGTCCCGCTCCTGTTCCGAGCATTGTACCCTTCGTTTCATTCTGCGACGAATTCTCGCTCCTTATAATCAGAACCCCTTGCCTGAAACAACGGT
>ERZ1674039.142-NODE-142-length-15144-cov-5.928756_pt1 | contig 15144 bp, 9 predicted proteins | sample MGYA00581135_ERZ1674039 | MGnify/ENA primary metagenome ERZ1674039 (study PRJEB41354, sample SAMEA4873313) | human saliva metagenome | biome: human-associated habitat [ENVO:00009003]; feature: mouth environment [ENVO:08000002]; material: saliva material... | reverse complement strand
GGCGCCGGGCTGGGGGCGGGTGCCACGACCGGTTGAACGGGCCTTGGGCTCGGGCTGGTGCCAGCGCCGGAACCGCTGGGCGCAGGGGCAGGGGCTGGCGACGTGAGCGCCGCTGCGGGAGTCTGGGGTTGCGGGGCGGGGCGTGACGTGGCCGGCGGCGTCTGTTCCTGGACGCGTTCTTCCACAGCGCGTTGCGGGCTCAGGTCCGCCGGTCGGGCAGGGCGTTCCAGCACCAGGTCGCCGATCTGGAGGGCGGTGATGTGAGGGGATGCGGGATCATCCGAGCCGCCTCCACCACACGCGCTCAGCAGCAAGGTGGAGAAGCCAAGGGTCAGGGCCTGGGCGATGGGCGTCTTGCGCATGATGGAGATCCGTCCGGAAAGAGATGCCGCAACGTCTTGGGGTGTCCGTCGCAGCCAGGGGCTGGCGGTGCGACGGTGCATGTGCCCGGAAAGGCAGGGCGGGGGCTGTCGGATGCCGGAACGGTCGGCATCGAGGTTGCTGGCCATGCCGGCAAGACAGACCCCTGTGGGGAGTTATCGACCGTAGAAGGTGATGCTCCAGTCCTTCAGCCGACCGGTTTCTCCCGCCACACGGTCGGTTGTCGACAGGGTCCAGTTCCTGTTGCTGCCCTGGGCCACCGGCTCTTCCAGATGACGGCGAACGCCGAAGGGGTAGTTCTGCAGGCCCTGGCAGGGCCCGATCTGCATCGGACCGCCATCGGTCGGAAGCTGGCAGGGGTGGGGCACGCTCAGGGTGCTGACACTGCCCAGCGGACTCTGCAGGGTGATGTGCAGGTCGCCGGCGCTGGGGTGCTCGTCGCTGCCATCGGCATTGGAGGCGGTGAGCGTCACCTCGATGTGCTCGATGTGCGTGATCTGGCAGCTTTCCGGCACACTGACGGTGGAGCTCAGGCCGTTGGTCGCTGCCTGGTTGTAGTCGATCCGGTTGCCGGCCTCGATCAGCGCCTTCCGGAAGGCTTCCGCCTGGCTCTTCCGGACGGGATTGGTCGCCACGGCATCGGCTTCCGGAATCGGGGCGTTGACCCGGGTCGTGAACGGACCACACTGTTTCTGCGTGCTGCTGCCGCCCACGCTCTGCCAGTTGCGACTCAGCTTCACGGCGGCATCGGCATTGACGACACCGAAACCGTAGTCGTGGTGGTAGCGCAGCGTGTCGTAGGCGCCAGGCTGCCCCTCGACGATCGGGCTGTTGTGGCTGCGCCAGCCGCTGGACTTGGCATCCACCTGTCGGGCGGAACGTGCCAGGATCAGCGGCACATCACGCCAGGTGAGTTTGGGGTTGGCCTGCAGCATCAGGGCCACCACGCCCGAGACCATCGGCGTGGCTGCCGAGGTGCCGTTGAAGCTGTCGGTGTACTGGTTCTGCAGTGCGGTCGTGGACACGTCGGGCAGGGTGGGGGCTCCCTCGATTCCCAGTGTCCGGCTCAGGTCGGCCGATGGGGCACAGACCGTCAGGTTGGGGCCGCGCTCGCTGTACGGCGCACGCGTGCCGGCGGCATTGGTGGCGCAGACCGTCACGATGCCCCGGGCGCTGACCGTGCCGTCCATGGAGGAGTAATCGCCATCGAAGGCGCCGTTGCCGGCCGCGAAGGTGTAGATCACGCCCAGTCCGTCACGTCCCTTGCTCAGGCCGTCATTCAGCGTGCTGTCGAAGGCGGCCTTGTTGTCCGGGGCAAAGAAGTGCCCGATGTCGGCGGCGCCCCAGCTGTTGTTGTAGACGTGGTTGCGATTGATGTCGCGCACCAGCGCATCCAGCGCGTCTTCGGTCAGGCTGTTGGCCAGCGCATTGAAGCCCACCAGCCCGGCGCGGGGCGCCACGCCCGAGACACCGATGCCGTTGCCGTCGCGCGCTGCAATCACGCCGCCCACCTGGGTGCCGTGGTCGTTGTCTTCCGTGCAGGGCATCGGGTAGTCGGCGTGTCCGGCAATGGTCTTTGCATTCGGGGACAGGCGCCGGTAGTTGTGGCTGCCGGCCACCACGTTGGCACGCAGGTCCTCGTGCGTCACTTCCAGGGCGTCGTCGATGACGGCAATGCGGATGCCTTCACCCCGCATCCCCTGGTCCCAGGCGCCCTGCACGCGCAGGTCCTCGCCAGCCACCATGCCGTCGGTCGAGAAGCCGGGCAGGCTACCGGTGTTCGTCAGGTACCACTGGCGGGTCTGATTCGGGTCGGATCCGGTCCTGTCGGCCACGGCCGGGCCGCCGCGGAAGTAGTTCAGCTTGCAGCCCGCCCAGCTGACGCGCTCGCGGGGCGAGCCAGAAGAGCCGCCGTGGTTGCCCGACGTGCCCGCGCCCGGCTGGCTGCCGTTGCCTGCCGGGTTGCTGTTGCCTGCGGGGTTGCCACCAGTTTGGCCGCTTCCGGCGCTGCCCGTGCCGTTCGTGCCTGGCGCTACTCCAGGCTTAGAACCGTTGCCACCCGAGCCACCGGCCTGCGTGCCGTTGACCGGGGCAGACACCAGGTTGGCGGACGGGTTGGCGCCACCACCGCCACAGGCTGCCAGCAGGGACAGCAGCAGCGGGGTGGCCAGGTGGCGCACGGGCAGATGTCGGGTCTTCATGACGGAACGGCTCCAGAATGAGTCGGTGCGATGCAACATCTGCACACGGGGATGCGTCACTCTAGCAACGTCGTTGCGTCAAGACATCGGTTTGGCGGCAAATAGTCGATGGACGGTTGACTTCGGCTTTTTATAGGTTATGGCGCTTTGGCGGCAAAATATCCGCGAGCTGCTGACCGCTGCTGGGAGGCATTCCTCACTCGTCTCTTGCCTCATGGGGGCTACCATGAGGATGTGTGCTGGCAGTACGTTCCGCAGGTCCGGAAATGACGAAGGGGGCGATGAGCCCCCTTTGTCGTTGAGTGGAGCCGCTGCTTACTGGCAGTGGCGCTCCATGATCATGGTGACAAAATCATCGGCCTGCCGACGAACCCTGCGATCAGCCGCCCTCTGCATGACCTTGATCAGCTTGTCGGCATCCTCGCAGGCAATCCGGCTACCGGAGCGAGCTGGGTGGACTGTTCGATCGATGTGATCGAGTGCCAGTGTCCGTTCATCGCGCGGGAGTTTGGAAATGTCGTCGACGGTCAGGTAACGGAACACGGCAAGGCCAGCACGGCTCATGTACTTGGGCGTGCGGCAGCTTGGGTGGAGGGTAGCGCACCGGGATGCAGCCCAAGCACCATCATTGGCAGCCATGGTAGCCCAGGCCGGGGCGGCCAGACAGGTCAGGAGGGCGAGGGCAAGGGTGCGTTTCATCGGGCAACTCCAGCGGTCCGGCCGGATCGCGTGCTCACTTCAGCGCGCGCTTGGTCCACCAGTTGGGGCTCACGTCGGTGAAGATGCCCTTGGCGTTCTGCTGGTTGGCCATCTCGATGGTCTCCAGTCCGGCCGGGCTTTCCACCACCCAGACGCGGCCCGTGATCTGCCGCTCGGGTTTCAGGCCGGCCGCCACCAGCTGGGCGCGGCCGTCAGCCTCGGACATGTCCTGCTTCAGCGTGACGATGAGACCACCGGGCAGGCCGTAGCGACGGCCGGCGGCATCCTTCAGCACGGGCGAGACGGTGCCACCCGAGGTGCTGGTGAGCGCGCCACGGGTGCTCTTCAGGGTGTGCAGCTGCTTGGTCTCGGCCTGGCTGGCCTTGCGCACCTGGGTGCGGCCACCAAACTGCACGACGTGCGCGGTGTCGATCTGGAAGCTGCGGACCGTCTTGTCAGGACCGATCAGCTGCACGACATTCGCATCGGCAGCCTGCACGCTGGACAGGCCCAGCAGCAGCGTGGAAAGGCCGATGGCCAGGTTCTGGATCAGGGTGTTCTTGCGCATGTTGGGACTCTTCGGGCTCGGGTTCAGCGAGAGGTGTTCATGGTCGAAGGGTTGTACCTGATCATCACCGTCCGTAGAGGGTGATCGACCAGTTTCTCAGCCGGCCGGTATTGCCGGTGCGACGGTCGGCGGCGGCCAGGGTCCAGTCGCTGCTGGTGCCGCTGATGGCAGGCTCCTCCAGGTGGCGGCTGAGGCCGAAACTGAAGTCCACCAGACCTTGGCAGCTGGTCTGCTGGCCGCTGATGTTGTAGCAGAGGTGCGGCGTGGTCAGCGTGCTGGTCTGTCCGGCGGGGCTGGTCAGCGTGATCTGCAGGTCACCGGCGCTGGGGTGGGCACGGGCACCGGTGTCGTCGGTGGCCGTCAGGACCACTTCGACGTGCTCGATGTGCTGGATGCCGCAGCCGGCAGCACTGATCCGGGAGGTGACCCCGTTGACGGCGGCCTTGCTCAGGCCGCTGGCGTCGGCGAACGGGTTTTCAAGCACTGCGTCGGAAACCGGGGTGGTCTCGGGAATGGCCTGGTTGACCGTGGCGCTGTAGGGGCCGCACTGCCGCAGCGTGCTGCTGCCGCCCACGCTCTGCCAGCTGCGGGCCAGTTGCACGGCCGCCGTGGCATCGGCCACGCCGAACCCGTACTCATGGTTGTAGTGGTAGCCGCCATAGCTGGTCCAGCCGGCATTGGTCGGATCCACCTGACGGGCGCTTCGGGCCAGCACCAGCGGCACGTCGCGCCAGGTGAGGTTGGGGTTGGCCTGCAGCATCAGGGCGATGACGCCCGAGATCATTGGGGTGGCGGCCGAGGTTCCATTGAACTTGGCCGTGTACTGGTTCTGCAGCGTCGTGGTGGTCACGTCCGGCAGGCTGCTGCCTTTTGCCTGGCCCATGTCGCTGGACGGCGCGCAGACGATGAGGTTGGGGCCCGGTTCGCTGTAGGGGGCACGCTTGCCAGCCGCATTGGTGCCGCAGACCGGGATGGTGCCCAGCATGCTCACGTTGCCGTCCAGCACCGAGTAGTCGCCATTGGCGCCACCGTTGCCGCCGGCAAAGGTGTAGATGGAGCCCAGTCCGTTGCGGCCGTTGCGCAGGCCGTTGAGAATGGTGCCCACCTGGGCCGAGCGCGAGGCGGGCGTGTTGAAGTGGCCGTCGTCTTCGGCGCCCCAGCTGTTGTTGTAGATATGGTTCTTGCCCTGGTCGCGTACCAGAGCATCCAGCACCTCGCTGTCCTGGTCGTTGGCCAGGGCGTTGTAGCCCACCAGGCTGGCACGCGGTGCCACGCCCCGGCCGCCCAGGCCGTTGCTGTCGCGGGCTGCCACCACGCCGCCCACGGCGGTGCCGTGGGTCTGGCTTGACGTGCAGGGCAGCGGCCAGGGACTGCCGCGTTGCCAGCTGCCATCGCTCACATAGTTGTAGCTAGCGCCTTCCACCACGTTGGGGGCCAGATCCTGGTGGGTCACCTCCAGGGCGTCATCCACCACGGCCACACGGATGTTCTCGCCCCGCAGGCCGCTGGCCCAGACATTCTCGACCTGCAGGTCCTCGCCCGCAGCCAGACCGGAATAGCCGGTCAGGCGGCCGGTGTTCTTCAGATACCACTGGGTGAGATAGAGCGGGTCGGTCCCTGCGCGCTGGCTGGGCTGTGACTGCGCGTAGTAGCGCACCGTGCAGTTGGTGCCGTTGAGCAGCGTGCCCTGGTAGGGCGTGTTGCTGGACGCCCCGCCCGAATCTTCGGAGCCGCCGCCGCAGGACGCCAGCAGGGCGGCAAGCAGCAGCGGGACGGTTCTGAGGGACAGGGAAAGGGTGGGAGGAGTCATGGCACTGAAGGTGTAGGGTGAGACGGCAACGGGCGGAATTTTCGTTGGCCTGCGTGGCTGGAATGTGACGTTATGTCACCCCCGTGTACAGATTGGCCGTGGATTTCGTCGGCGGCGTCATGGCAGGCCGGGGGATGGCGAAAACTGCAGCCGAAACGGCCCGAGGCTGCAGTCAGGGGCACTCCGGCAGGGCCGGTGAGCGCCTTCCGCAGCCCTGATTCTGCCGGGAAATCTTCCATCATGCGCACCGTGCTTGCCGGGAACGAGGCTGGCACCCTGTACGCAACATGCCATCAACGTCGTGGACCGTTCATGGGATGACAGCGCGGATCAGCGTGATGAAGCAATAGTTGTCATCACTGACAGGCATGAAAGAACCGCGCGGACAGGCTGTTCATGGCTCGGAGATTGGCGTTTCATCGGGCCGGAAGGGGAAATGGTTCTGTTTTCGGACGTCATTGTCCTTGGCCCGTGCGCAAGGGTATTACCGCAGCGCGGGGTTCGGGTGCAGGACCCCAAGGCATAATTTCGGGCTGGAACCGCGCAAGCCGTGGCGGTGACAACGTTTCCGGATGACAAGAGGACAGAACGAAATGGGTGACAACAACGTAGGCCAGGGCCGGCGGATCCGATCGGTGCTGGTGGCCAACCGCTCCGAGATCGCCATCCGCGTGATGCGTGCCGCCACCGAGCTGGGGCTGCGCACCATCGGCATCTATTCGCACGAGGACCGTTTTGCGCTGCACCGGACCAAGGCCGACGAGAGCTACCTGGTGGGGCAGGGGCAGAAGCCGCTGCAGGCCTACCTCGACATCGCCGAGGTCATCCGGGTGGCCAAGCAGGCCGGCGCCGACGCCATCCACCCGGGTTATGGCTTCCTGTCCGAGAACCCCGAGCTGCCGCGTGCCTGCGCCGCGGCGGGCATTGCCTTCATCGGGCCCACGGCCGAGGTAATGACCCGGCTGGGCAACAAGGTGGCGGCGCGTGAAGCGGCCGTGGCAGCCGGCGTGCCGGTGATGCCAGCCACCGACCCGCTGCCTGACGACATCGAGAAATGCCTGGAGCTGGCGGCTGCCATTGGCTATCCGCTGATGCTGAAGGCCAGCTGGGGCGGCGGCGGCCGCGGCATGCGTGCCATCGAGACACCGGAGGACCTGCGCGTGCAGCTGCCGGTGGCGCGGCGCGAGTCGAAAGCGGCCTTCGGCAATGACGAGGTGTACCTGGAGAAGCTGGTGCGCCGTGCGCACCACGTCGAGGTCCAGGTGCTGGGAGACCTGCATGGCAATGTGGTGCACCTGTTCGAGCGCGACTGCTCCGTGCAGCGGCGCAACCAGAAAGTGGTGGAGCGCGCGCCCGCACCGTATCTGACCGATGAGCAGCGTGCGGGGCTGTGCGAGGCGGCGCTGAAGCTGGCTCGTGCGGTCAACTACACCCACGCCGGCACGGTCGAGTTCCTGATGGACGCCGATACCGGCAAGTTCTACTTCATCGAGGTCAACCCGCGCGTGCAGGTCGAGCACACCGTCACCGAGGAAGTGACGGGCATCGACATCGTGAAGGCGCAGATCCGCATCACGGAAGGCGCACGCATTGGCCAGCGCGAAGACCGTGTCGATGCCGAGGGCAGGGTGCTGGAGCTGGGCTCGGGCGTGCCGGCTCAGGAAGAGATCCGCCTCTATGGTCATGCGCTGCAGTGCCGCATCACCACCGAAGACCCCGAGAACGGCTTCACGCCCGACTATGGCCGGATGACGGCCTACCGCAGTGCGGCCGGCTTCGGGGTGCGTCTGGACGGTGGCACCGCTTTCAGCGGCGCGGTCATCACGCCTTACTACGATTCGCTGCTGGTCAAGGTCACGACCTGGGGCGCCTCGCAGCAGGAGGCCATCCGCCGGATGGACCGGGCGCTGCGCGAGTTCCGCATCCGCGGCCTGGCTACCAACCTGCAGTTCGTCGAGAACGTCATCAAGCACCCGGACTTCGGGGCAGGGCGCGTCACCACCCGCTTCATCGACAACACGCCGGAGCTTTTCGACTTCACCGCACGGCGTGACCGGGCCACGCGCCTGCTGCAGTATCTGGGCGATGTCATCGTCAACGGTCAGCCCGACATGAAGGGACGCGCGGCGCCGGATCTGAGTCATGTGCAGGTGCGCATGCCGACGCAGCCGGATGCGAATGTGCCGCCGCCGGCAGGCAACAAGCAGCGTCTGGAGGCCCTGGGGGCCGACGGCTTTGCGCGCTGGATGCGCGAGCAGCCGCAGCTGCTGGTCACCGACACCACGCTGCGCGATGCGCACCAGTCCCTGTTTGCCACCCGCATGCGCACGCACGACATGCTGCCGGCGGCGCCGGTCTATGCCAACCGGCTGTCGCAGCTGCTGTCGCTGGAGTGCTGGGGGGGTGCCACGTTTGACGTGGCCTTCCGGTTCCTGAAGGAAGACCCGTGGGAGCGCCTGCGCAAGCTGCGTGCCGCCATGCCCAACATGCTGCTGCAGATGCTCCTGCGGGCGTCCAACGCAGTGGGCTACACCAACTATGCCGACAACGTGGTGCGCCACTTCGTGCAGCAGGCCGCTGCGCAGGGCATCGACGTGTTCCGGGTGTTCGATTCGCTCAACTGGGTCGAGAACATGCGGGTTGCCATCGATGCGGTGCGCGAGACCGGCGCCATCTGCGAGGGCACGCTCTGCTACACGGCCGACATCTTCGACACCTCGCGGCCCAAGTACAACCTGTCCTATTACGTGAACCTGGCCCGCCAGCTGGAAAAGGCCGGCTGCCACGTGCTGGGCATCAAGGACATGGCGGGCGTGTGCCGTCCGCGTGCGGCGGCCGAACTCGTGCGGGTGCTGCGCCAGGAAGTCGGGCTGCCCATACACTTCCATACCCATGACACCAGTGGGGCCTCGGTGGCCACGGTGATGGCGGCCGTGGCGGCCGGCGTGGATGCCGTGGATGGGGCGCTGGACTCGATGAGCGGGCTCACCTCGCAGCCCAGCCTCAACACCATCGTGGCCATGCTGGCCGGTGATCCGCGCGATCCGAAGCTCGATCCGCAGGCGCTGCGCGAGCTGGCCGACTACTTCGAGGGCGTGCGGCGCTTCTACTCGCCGTTCGAGTCCGAGATCCGCAGCGGCACGGCCGATGTCTACCACCACGAGATGCCTGGCGGGCAGTACACGAACTTGCGCGAGCAGGCACGCGCCATCGGTCTGGAGCATCGCTGGCCGGAGGTCTCGAAAGCCTATGCCGAGGTCAACCGGCTGTTTGGCGACATCGTGAAGGTCACGCCCACCTCCAAGGTGGTGGGGGACATGGCCATCATGATGGTGGCCAACGACCTGACGGCCGAGGACGTGGCCGATCCGGCCCGCGAGGTCGCCTTCCCCGAGAGCGTCGTGTCGCTGTTCCGGGGCGAGCTGGGCTTCCCGCCCGACGGCTTCCCCGAGGCCCTGGGCCGCAAGGTGCTGAAGGACACGCCGCCCGCACCCTACCGGCCGGGTGACCGCATTCCGCCGGCTGACATGGACGCCATGCGTGCCCAGGCCGAGAAGGAAGCGGGCCAGCCGCTGGCCGAGCACGACCTGGCGGCCTGGCTGATGTATCCGAAGGTGCTCAACACCTACTGGGATCACCAGCGGCGCTATGGTGACGTTGCGGCACTGCCCACATCGGCCTTCTTCTATGGTCTGCGTGAACACGAGGAAATCTCGGTCGAGCTGGACCAGGGCAAGGCGCTGCTGATCAGCCTGCAGGGCACCACCGCGCCCGATGCCGAGGGCTATGTGCGGGTCTTCTTCGAGATCAACGGCCAGCCGCGCACCATCCGTGTGCGCAAGGCCGATGCCGAGTCCACCGCCGGTTCGCGTCCGCAGGCCGAGACCGGCAATCCGCTGCATGTGGGTGCGCCGATGCCGGGCATGGTGGTGACGGTGGCCGTCAAGCCGGGTCAGAAGGTCCGGACCGGTGATCCGCTCGTGTCCATCGAGGCCATGAAGATGGAGTCGCAGATTCGGGCCGAGCGTGATGGCACGGTGGCCTCCGTGCTGGTGGCGACTGGGCAGACGGTGGCGGCGCACGATCTGCTGCTGGAGTACGCGGCCGACTGACCTGCACCGCCGGCTGCCCGCGTGGGCTGCCGGTGGGGAAGTCCTCTTCGACGGGATGGACCCTGAGGGGCCATCAATGTCGGCGAGGGTCGCTCATGACCGTTGCGCCCCCGGGTGTTGTTGCCTGCGGTGAAGCCCCGGCCGTCCGGTTCCTTGTCCTGGGACAAGCGCAGGGAAGGGGCTTTTCACGGCGGGCGCAGCGGCAGCGGGAATCACGGTAGAATCCGCGCTTATTGCCGCTTGAAGCGGTGGCCCGGCAGCCTTGGTGCGCCGGGTCGAGACAGTCGCGGCGGTGCGTCGCGCCGGGCCTGCGGGCAGCGTGCGCACCGCTTTGCAACTCGGACAAGGCATAGCCAACCAGTCAGAGGTATGAATGAACAAAAGTGAACTGATCGATACGATCTCCAGCGAAGCCGACATCAGCAAGGCCGCCGCAGAACGGGCCCTCACCTCGGCCATGAACGCCATCATGAAGGCCGTTGCCGAGGGTGACCGCGTCACCCTGGTGGGCTTTGGCACCTTCCACGCCAGCAAGCGCGCCAGCCGTACCGGTCTGAATCCGCGTACCGGCGAGAAGATCGAGATCGCCGCGGCCAACGTGCCCAAGTTCACCCCCGGCGCCGCCTTCAAGGACGCCGCCAACAAGGCGCAGTAATCCGCCTGGCCCTGTGGTCAGGGTCTTGCCCCTTCGTGCGGGGCATATCTCGGGGCCTCGTCAGGAGGCCTCTGTTTCATGGGCGGCGCCCCACGCCGCCGGACGCATCGCTCAAAGGCCCCGCAGCTGGGCCAGCTGCTCCTGCAGGCTGATGATCTGGCCCTGCCAGTAGCGTACCGAGCCAAACCACGGGAAGGCTGCCGGAAAGGCCGGGTCTTCCCAGCGCTCGGCCAGCCACGCACTGTGGCGGATGATGCGCAAGGTGCGCAACGGTTCCACCAGGGCCAGTTCCCGCCGCTCGAAGGGGCGGATCTGTTCGTAGCCAGCCAGCAGTTCCTGCATGGCCTGTGAGGTGGCGTCATCCCCCGTCTCGGCGTCCTGCTGGCCGGCGGCATCGGCAATCATCCACAGATCCTGGATGGCCGGGCCGCTGCGACAGTCGTCCAGATCCACGAAATGCGGGCCATGGGCCTCGGTCCACAGCAGGTTGCCCAGATGGCAGTCGCCATGCAGGCGGATGCGCGTGAAGTCCGTCACGCCCGGGCTGGCCAGTGTGGGATGCAGCCGCGCTTCCACGAGCGTGCAGCACTGGCGGGCCAGATCCTCCCACTGGTGACGCACCTCTGGCGGCAGCCACGCACATTCCGTCACCCGTTCTATCGATCTCCAGCCATCCAGTCCGCAGTCCAGCGGCGGGCGGTGCAGGAAGCCGTGGCGTGCACCCACCTGGTGGATGCGGGCAATGAACTGCCCGATGCGCTCGCGCATGGCTGGCCCTTCGTGGATGTTGTCCAGCTCGGGCACGCGGCCACCCTGACGGCGATAGACGGCGATGTAGAAACCATGGCTCTCGAAGAGCGTGTCGGCCACGGCCGCATCGTCCTCGGGGTCTTCCTCTTCCTCGAGCAGGTCCGGGGCCATCAGCGCGTCACGGTGCAGCGGGGCTGCTAGCGGGATCTCGGCGGCCGCGATCTCGTGAGCGAAGCGATGCTCTTCCAGCAGCTGGTCGTGGTTCCAGCGACCAGGGCGATAGAACTTGGCCACGCGACTGCCGCCATCTTCCAGTCCCACCAGATAGACGCGGTTCTCGAAGCTGTTGAGCGCCTGCAGGCGCCCATCACAGCGCAGGCCGATCTCCTCCAGTGCCGCCAGCACGGTGTTGGGCCCCAGCTCTGCAAAGGGCTGGGGTGTGGCGTTTGCCGTGGATGGCATTGCAGGGGTGGGCTGTGTATTGCACATCATGCTTCACCGACGGTTGGCCTCATCACCACAACGATACCCCAGTCGGGCGCTGGTGGCGAATTCGAGGGCCGTGCGCCTGCCTTGCGGTCAGTGTGCTCAGCCGTCCGTCTTGTGGCTGTTCTCGTGGGTGGAAGCGGCAGGCGCGTCGGCTGACCGGGCCAGCAGGGCGTCCACCTGCCTCATGGCATCCTCGGTGGATAGCGGTGGCGTCTCGTCATCTGCATCGCTATCGTCCGTGTCGTCCGCTTCGTCGAGGTCGTCTTCCTGCGGCTTGCGCTTGTGCGTCAGCCGCCAGATGACCGCGCTGGCCACCGCCAGCAACACCAGCGGCCCCAGCCAGAGAATGCCGTTTCGCCAGGACCAGGTGGGCCGATATAGCACGAACTCGCCATAGCGATCCACCAGGTAGCGCTTGACCTCGGCGTCGTCACGACCTTCCTGGATCAGGCGCACCACTTCCATCCGCAGGTCCTTGGCCAGATCGGCGTGGGAGTCCAGCAGGGTCTGGTTCTGGCACACGAGGCAGCGCAGCTCGGCCGCCAGCCCCCGAAAGCGCGATGTGTGCATGATGGCTTCCGCCTGTGCGTCGGCATGGGGGGCGCTGGACTGGGCCGCGTCCGCAGCCGCCGAGCCGGTAGCGCCTTCGTCGGCGGCATTGCCGGTTGCTGCCGGTACCGCCTGGACAGGCGTGACGGCTGCCACGGGTGCCATGGGGCCCACCATCAGCGCGGCCGCCAGCCCCAGGCAGGCGGCCCAGCGCCGGGATGTCAGCGGCCGCGCCGTCCGGTCGAGCGTTTCAGAAACGGACGCGCAGGCAGAAACGGCAGAGCGGACTTCCCCCCCATGGGGAGCGGCGCGATCAGGGTGAAGAGGCAAAAGGTTCATGCGGTGACCTGTGGGCAGGTGTCATGCAGGTGGCTGTTGCAGGAAGAACACCAGGTGGGGCACGCTGGCATGGCCCTTCCTGTGCAGGGCACTGGATTCGGGATGGCCGGGCTCAGGGCGCTGGATTCGGCCGGGGGCTGGCGTCGCCCGACGGCTGGCCGTTGCTTTCCAGTGCGGCGATGGCCGGCAGCAGCTGGTCCTGCAGCGTCTGGACGGAGAGGGCGCCCGTCAGCTTGTAACGGATCTGCCCTTCGGCATCGATCAGGAAGGTCTCGGGCACGCCATAGACGCCGAAGTCGATGGCCGTGCGGCCCTGGGCGTCCACGATGATCTCGTCGTAGGGATTGCCGTTGCGGGCCAGCCAGCGGCGGGCGTCGGCTGGCTGGTCCTTGTAGTTCATGCCCACGATCCGGATGCGGTGACTCTGGGCCAGTGCCACCATCTGCGGATGCTCCTGCAGGCAGGGCATGCACCACGAGGCCCAGACATTCAGCAGGTAGGGCTGGCCACGCAGCGCCTGGGAGCTCACCAGGTTGTCGTTGCCTCCCTTGGCGTCGGAACCCGCGCTGGCCTGGCCGGCCGACGTGTTGCCGTTATCCGGCGTCAGAGCACGCCGCCCGATGGAGGCGGGTGCGTCTGCCAGACGTGGCAGGGCGTACTCGGGGGCGGCCTTGCCGATCAGCGGCGAGGGAATCTCGTTCGGGTTGCGGTTCAGTCCCAGCAGCAGAAAGACCGACAGCGCCAGGAAGAAGCCTGCCGGCAGCAGGTAGCGAAGGGAGAACAGACCGGATTTCTTCTTGGCCTTGGCGCGCTTCTTTTTCATCGTTCAGTGAAGGGATGCGGGAAGGGATGGGGGCATGATACGGCCTGCGGCTCGCACGGCAGAAACCACAGTAGAAACCGCAGCAGAAACCACCGCCGAGGCTGGAAAGGCGAGCGCCGGGCAGGGTGTGACCCATGCCCGGCCTGTTGCCGGAGAGCGTTTCAGTCCTGCCGGCCGTGTGCCCGCCGACGGCGGTAGCGCCGGTCAGCCATGGCGATGAATCCGCCCAGCGCCATCAGCACGCAGCCTCCCCAGATCCAGTCCACGAAGGGCTTGATCCACACCAGCATCGTCCAGCGACCATCGGGCAGACGTTCGCCCAGGGCCACGTACACGTCACCGGTCAGCCGGGTCTCGATGGCGGCCTCGGTCTGCGTGGTGCCCATGGCGCCACTGTAGGCGCGCTTCTCGGGCAGCAGCATGCTGTGGAAGCGCCCGTCGCGGCTGACTTCCACCTTGGCCTGCACGGCCTGGTAGTTGGGGCCGGGCACTTCGCGCAGTTCCTGCAGGCGGAACTCATAGCCGCCCAGCGACATGCTCTGGCCGGGCGCCAGTGCCTCGTCGGCCTCTGTCTCCAGGGTGTTCACGCCGGCCACGCCGATGATGAAGACGCCCACGCCGATGTGTGCCACCAGCATGCCCCAGAAGGCGGCCGGCAGCGCGCGGGCGCGCTCCATGGCAGAGCGCGACGCTGTAGCCTCGCCCGACGGCCACAGCCGTTCGCGCAGCAGCGCCAGCGCCGAGGCAATGGCCCAGATGCCGATGAACATGCCAATGGCAAAGAGCACGGCCCCGCTGACACCAACCCCACCTTCAGCCGGGCTGGCCATTCGCTCGGCCGAGAAGCGGCCGGAGGTGAGGGCCACCAGCACCGTGGTGACGATGGACACGCCCAGCGCCCAGCGCAGTCGGCGCAGCAGGTCGGGCACCGGCGCGTTGCGCCAGCGGGCCACCGGGCCCACGCCCATCAGGAACACGGCCGGCGCCATCAGCGGCACGAACACGGCCTCGAAGTAGGGGGGGCCCACCGAGATCTTGCCCAGCTCCAGCGTGTCCAGCAGCAGCGGGTACATGGTGCCCAGGAAGACGGCGGCGCAGGCCACCACCAGCAGCAGGTTGTTGGCCAGCAGCATGCTCTCGCGCGAGCTGAACGAGAACGTTGCCGGCGCATTGCCCTGTGCCAGCCGGGGGGCACGCCAGGCATACAGGAAGAGCGAGCCGCCGATGACCACCACCAGGAAGCTCAGGATGAACACGCCGCGTGCCGGGTCGGTGGCGAAGGCGTGCACCGAGGTGATGACGCCCGAGCGCACGATGAAGGTGCCCACCAGACTGAGGCTGAAGGCCGCGATGGCCAGCAGCAGCGTCCAGTTGCGGAAGGTGCCGCGCAGTTCGGTGACAATCAGCGAGTGCATCAGCGCTGTGCCCACCAGCCAGGGCATGAAGGAGGCGTTCTCGACCGGGTCCCAGAACCACCAGCCGCCCCAGCCCAGCTCATAGTAGGCCCACCAGCTGCCCAGCGTGATGCCCAGGGTGAGGAAGCACCAGGCCGCCGTGGTCCAGGGGCGCGCCCAGCGGGTCCAGGCGGCGTCCACCCGGCCGCCCAGCATGGCGGCAATGGCAAAGGCGAAGGCCACCGAGAAGCCCACATAGCCCAGGTAGAGCAGGGGCGGGTGCAGCACCATGCCCGGGTCCTGCAGCAGCGGGTTCAGGTCGCGGCCATCAGGCGGGGCTGGCAGGCTGCGCTCGAAGGGGTTGGACGTGGTGA
>ERZ1674039.127-NODE-127-length-16110-cov-19.060106_pt1 | contig 16110 bp, 10 predicted proteins | sample MGYA00581135_ERZ1674039 | MGnify/ENA primary metagenome ERZ1674039 (study PRJEB41354, sample SAMEA4873313) | human saliva metagenome | biome: human-associated habitat [ENVO:00009003]; feature: mouth environment [ENVO:08000002]; material: saliva material... | reverse complement strand
TGCTTCAGCACCTTAGAGAATCGTTCTCTTTGAGCTAAGGCAAGGCAACGCCGTAATGGTTTAAAGTTAATCCACTATAAAAACCATTCCAACCCCTTTTCCCTTCCTCCAAACGGCAACGCAGCCCGCCATCCGCCTGTCTGAAACGCCGCCGGATTTTCCATATAAATGGAAGAAATGTTATGATTTTGCAATCTTCCCTATTTCAGACGACCCCATGCGGATGATGTGAAAGGTCGTCTGAAACACATTCAAACCCCACCGAAACGAGACATTCATGACCCTGCAAATCGGTATCGACTTAGGCACGACCAACAGCCTGATTGCCCAGTTCCACAACGGCGAAACCCGCCTGATTCCCAACCAACACGGCCATTTTCTGACACCGTCGGTCATCAGCGTCGCCGAAGACGGCAGCATCCTGACCGGCATCGCCGCACGCGAACGCCTCTCCACCGCCCCGACGCTGACCGCCTCGGCGTTCAAGCGATTTATGGGAACGGATAAAACTTTCCATTTGGGCAAGCGCACGTTCCGCGCCGAAGAATTGTCCGCGCTGATTTTGAAAAGCCTGAAAGAAGATGCGGAAGCCTTTTTGGGAGAACCGGTATGCGATGTCGTTCTGACCGTTCCCGCCTATTTCAACGCCATCCAACGTCAGGCAACGAAAAACGCGGCGCAGATGGCAGGTTTGAACGTCCTTCGTTTGCTCAACGAACCGACTGCCGCCGGCCTTGCTTACGGATTGCAGGAAAAACCCGACGACACGCGCTTTTTGATTTACGACTTGGGCGGCGGGACGTTTGACGTATCCGTACTCGATTATTTCGACGGCGTCGTCCAAGTATCCGCCAGCGCGGGCGACAACCATTTGGGCGGCGAAGATTTCGTCAACGTATTGCGCCAGTGTTTCCTGAAAAAATGCACGACGCTGACGTCGTCTGAAAGCGACAAACTGGCGCAAAACAGCGAATTGTGGCAAGTATTGGAAACCGCCAAACGCAAACTGGGCGAAGAAATGCAGACGGAAATCCGTTTCCATTACGGCGACACGGTTCACTCCGCCGTCATCAGCCGCGAAGAATTCCAAGAAGCCGCCACGCCATTAATGGGCCGCCTGCGCCAACCGCTGGAACGCGCATTGCGCGATGCCAAACTGCACCCTTCGCAAATCGACGGCATCATTTTGGTCGGCGGCGCGACACGGATGCCGATGATCCGTCATTCCATTGCCCAACTGTTCCGCCGTATCCCGCTTGTTTCGGTCAATCCCGACGAAGCCATCGCACGCGGCGCGGCGGTGCAGGCGGCGCTGATTGCGCGCAACGAAAGCGTGGAAGAAGTCGTCCTTACCGACGTGATGCCCTTCTCGCTCGGCACGGAAGCCGGCATGGACATTGGCGACCAATACGTTACCGGACGGTTTTTCCCGATTATTGAACGCAATATGCCCGTTCCCGTTTCGCGCGTCGAAACTTTCATCACTTCCCACGACGGGCAGAAAGTGATTTTGGTCGATGTTTTGCAGGGCGAGTCCATGCTTGCCAAAGAAAACCTGAAACTGGGCGAACTGTCGGTCAACGTCCCGCCCAAGCCGAAAGGGCAGGTATCGATAGACGTCCGCTTCAGCTACGACGTCAACGGGCTTTTAGAAGTCGACATCAGCAACAAAAACCTGAATCTGCACATCAATCAGGTTTTCCGTCAAAACAGCCAAAGCCTGACGCCTGAAGAAATCAAGGCTTCCCTGATCAAACTCGCCGCCTTGAAAATCCATCCGCGCGATCAGCAGCACAATATCTATCTGTTGGAAAAAGCCAAACGCCTGTATGAAGAATTCCTCGGCGACAACCGGCACATCATCGCCGCAGAAGTGGCGCGTTTTGAAGCCGTATTGGAAACGCAGGACCCAATCGTTATCCATAGGGCGCAACAGCAATTTAGCGAATTTTTAAACCGTTTCGACGGCGGCTGGCTGCTGTAAGCGCATCGCTTTTCATCGGACACGCCGAACAATGAAAGATAAAATCCATTGAAAACAAAAAATTATGCAATACTGGCAAAAATAAGTTGACACCTTCCCGACGCATCCATATAATGCACGGCTTATCGGGTCGTTAGCTCAGTCGGTAGAGCAGCGGACTTTTAATCCGTTGGTCGAGCGTTCGAATCGCTCACGACCCACCAAATTTAAAAAGCTGAGTTGAAAAACTCAGCTTTTTTATTATCTTTCAGATACACGCAGACCAAACCATACGGAAACGCCGTATCGGTTTAAACTTAATCCGCCAGACAATCAAGGCCGCCTGAAACGCCGCAATCATGCAAAACCGCGTTTTCAGACGACCCCGCCAACGCCACTCGGAATCCACATGATCAGTAGACTGACCGGCAAGCTCATCGAGAAAAACCCGCCTCAAATCGTCATCGACGTCAACGGCGTCGGCTACGAAGCCGACGTATCCATGCAGACTTTCTACAACCTGCCCGCCTTGGGCGAAACCGTGCAGCTTTACACCCAGCTCGTCATCCGTGAAGACGCGCATTTGTTGTTCGGCTTTGCGACTGCCGACGAGCGGGCGACGTTCCGCCAGTTGGTCAAAGTCAGCGGCATCGGCGCGAAAACCGCGCTGGGCATACTCTCTGCCATGTCCGCCGACGAACTTGCCCGTGCGGTTGCCGACGAAGACATCAAACGCCTCTCCTCCGCCCCGGGCATCGGTAAAAAAACCGCCGAACGCATGGTTTTGGAACTGCGCGGCAAACTGGTTTCCCATACCGCTGCCGACGGGCTTTTCGCCGCCGCGCCTGCCGCCGACGAAACGGACGACATCGTCAACACCTTGATTGCACTGGGTTACAACGAACGCGAGGCAAAAGCCGCCATCAAAGGCATCCCCAAAGGCACGGAAGTCGGCGAAGGCGTGCGCTTGGCTTTGAAAAATCTGTTGAAATAAACATATCCTGCCTTGCCGTCAAAACGCGGCAACCATACAAAGAGGTCGTCTGAAAACCGAAATAGGTTTTCAGACGACCTCTTCTTTACGTCAAACCGCTTACGCGCCGCGTTTTTCCAAAGCGGCTACGGCAGGCAACTCTTTGCCTTCCAAGAATTCGAGGAACGCGCCGCCGCCGGTGGAGATGTAGCCGATTTGGTCGGTAACGCCGAATTTGGCAATCGCCGCCAACGTGTCGCCGCCACCCGCAATCGAGAATGCTTTACTTTGGGCGATGGCTTCGGCAAGGGCTTTCGTGCCGCCCGCGAACTGGTCAAACTCGAACACGCCGACCGGACCGTTCCATACGATAGTGCCTGCGGCTTTGAGCAGTTCGGCAAGCGCGGCGGCGGATTTCGGGCCGATGTCCAAAATCATATCGTCTTCGGCAACGTCGGCAATGTCTTTTACAACCGCTTCGGCATCGGCGGCAAAGGCTTTGGCAACGACGACATCGGTCGGCAGCGGTACGGAGCCGCCTTTAGCCGCCATTTTCGCCATGATTTTTTTGGATTCTTCCACCAAATCATGTTCCGCCAAAGATTTGCCGATGGCTTTGCCTTCCGCCAACAGGAAGGTGTTGGCGATACCGCCACCAACGATGAGTTGGTCGACTTTGTCCGCCAGCGATTCGAGAATGGTCAGTTTGGTGGACACTTTGCTGCCGGCAACAATCGCCACCATCGGGCGCGCAGGCTCTTTCAGGGCTTTGCCTAAAGCGTCGAGTTCGCCCGCCATCAATACGCCGGCGCAGGCAACGGGCGCGGCTTGGGCGACGGCTTCGGTCGAGGCTTGGGCGCGGTGGGCGGTGCCGAACGCGTCGTTGACGAACACGTCGCACAAGGCGGCATAGGCTTTGCCCAGTTCCAAATCGTTTTTCTTCTCGCCCTTGTTGATGCGCACGTTTTGCAGCATGACGACATCGCCCGCGTTCAGGGCGGGTTTGTTTTCACGCCAGTCGTTCAATACTTTCACGTCTTTGCCCAGCAGGCCGCCCAAGTGCGCGGCAACGGGCGCGACATCATCTTCGGGATGGAACTCGCCTTCGGTCGGACGGCCCAAGTGGGTCATCACGATAACGGACGCGCCGTTGTCCAAGCAGTATTTGATGGACGCGAGCGAGGCGCGGATACGGGTGTCGTCGCTGATTTTGCCGTCTTTGAACGGCACGTTCATATCGGCGCGGATGAGGACGGTTTTGCCCTGCACGTTTTGTTCGGTCAGTTTCAGAAATGCCATGATGTATCCTTTGTGAAGGTTGGAAACGGAAATGGGAATGTTCTCAATTATCCGCGAACGGGGCGCATCGGTAAAGGCGGGATTTGCCTGCACTTGATTTGCGTCAGCGGCAGGGTCGATATAAGGTCGTCTGAAAACGTGGTTTGAATGAAGCAAAACCCAAATCCTTCCTTTCAGACGACCTCCCGCCGAATCTTTGCTAAACTACACGAAAATACGTTCAACATCCTCAAAGCTATGCTCACTTACACCCCGCCCGATCCGCGACAACCTGCCAAAACCCATGAAAAACCCTGGCTCTTGCTGCTGATGGCATTTGCCTGGCTGTGGCCGGGCGTGTTTTCGCACGACTTGTGGAATCCCGCCGAACCCACCGTCTTTACCGCCGTCGAAGCCTTAGACGCAGGCGCGACGCCGTTGGTTGCCCATGTGTTGGGACAGCCGGATTTTCAGATTCCGCCCATCTATTTGTGGGTGGCGGCGGCGTTCAAACACCTGTTGTCGCCTTGGGCGGCGGACGCTTATGATGCCGCGCGTTTTGCGGGCGTCTTCTTTACGATTATCGGGCTGACCGCCTGCGGTTTTGCCGGATTCAACTTCTTGGGCAGACACCATGGGCGCAGCGTCGTCCTCATTCTGATCGGCAGCATCGGGCTACTCTCGGTCGCGCACTTCCTCAACCCCGCTTCCGTCGCCTTTGCCGCGTCGGGCATGATATTGTGCGGCTTTTCGTTGGCGCAACGCCGCGTCATTACTTCTTCCCTGCTGCTGGGCGGCGGCTGGGCGTTGCTGTCGCTTTCATCAGGCTATCTGATGACCGCCGCGCTGATGTTTTTAGCACCCGCCCTGCTGCTCGATGAGAAATGGCGCGTCAAACGCTATTACCTGACACTGGTCGGCGCGTTCGCCATCGGACTGCCGCTCTTGACGGTTTATCCGCTCATTTTCTCCAGAACCCAGCCCGAACTGTTTTCCGTCTGGCTGCAACACCATTCGCTCGGCGCATTCGGCGGATTGGGTGGTTTTCAGACGACCTTCAGCCTGTTTTATTACCTGAAAAACCTGCTCTGGTTTACCCTGCCCGCGTGGCCGCTCGCCGCATGGACGTTAAGCCGCCCCCGCATCCGCGAAAAAAACTGGAGCGTATTGTGCATTTCGTGGTTCCTCATCGTCCTCAGCATTCTTGCCGTCAGCCCGCAACGTCTGCAAGACAACCTCGTTTGGCTGCTGCCCCCGCTCGCCCTGATCGGCGCGGCGCAACTGGACGGACTTCGGCGCGGCGCGGCGGCGTTTATCAACTGGTTCGGCGTTATGGCGTTCGGATTGTTCGCCATTTTCCTGTGGACGGGCTTCTTCGCCATGAACTACGGCTGGCCTGCCAAACTCGCCGAACGCGCCGCCTATTTCAGCCCGTATTACACGCCCGACATCGACCCGATACCGATGGCGGTCGCCCTGTTGTTTACCCCGCTGTGGCTGTGGGCGATTACCCGCAAAAACATCCGCGGCAGACAGGCAGTGACCAACTGGGCGGCAGGCGTTACGCTGGCGTGGGCATTGCTGATGACCCTGTTCCTGCCGTGGCTCGACGCCGCCAAAAGCCACGCGCCCGTCGTCCTCCAAATGGAAGCCGCCCTCTCCCCCGAACTGAAACAACGGCTTTCAGACGACCTCGAATGCATCAGCATCGCCAACGAAGACCACCGCGCACGCATCGCTTGGGCACAATACAGCGACTTGACACTCCATATCGACGACGCTGCCTGCCGCTACCGTCTGGTGCAGCAGCCTAAAAATACCGACGCGCCGCCGGGCTGGACGAAAATCTGGCAGGGTGCGCGCCCGAGAAACAAAGTGGAAGGCTTCGCCCTGTTGGAGAAAGCGGAATGAATCCGCTAGGGGCGTGAATGACGAACGTCGTCTGAAAATCGGTTTCAGACGACGTTTTTTCATGAGAATTTGAGTATCGGAAACATTGTTTGCAAGAATGCGTCTGACAGGCGTTTGATAACACAAAAGGTCGTCTGAAAACCTAGATTTAGATTTTCAGACGACCTTTTATGCTTCAAATCCCATATTATTGCAGGCTGTGTTCCAATGACACGCCTGCCGCCCAGCCGGTTTTGGGGTCTTTGCTTTCTTTGACTACGCCTGAGTTGAACGAGAGGGTCGTGCGTTTGGAGAATTTGTATTCGGTGTTAAACGCAAGCTGTTTGTAGTTCTTGCCGGTATCGGAGCGGCCGTAGGCGACGCCGAGTTTGGGGGTGATGTTGCCCATGGTGTAGCCGGCGGTCACTTGGAAATCGCGGGTGTTGGTATTGGTTTTGGTTTCGTCTTCCCAGTGGAATTTGTCGGCAACATTGCGGGCGTACATCATGCCGGCGGCGAGGTAGAGATTGTCTTTGTCGTAGCCGACTTTCATGGAATGAACCTGTCTGTCTTTCGTATCGTCAGGCGAGCCGTTGCGGGCGTATTCGAGGGCGTAGTGAGCGTTGAAGCCGTTGGTCGGGTGTTTGTAGTGCAAGCCTAAGCCCGCCATCCAGTTGCCGTTGCGCTTCCTGTCTTTGTATTTGTTGGCACCGGGCGCGATTTGGACGCGGTAGTTGAAGCCGTTGTCAAAGGTTTTGGATTCGTAGTTCAGGGCGATTTCACGGCCGCCGAAACGGGTCATGCGCCCCATGGTTTGGGTGTGGTTGTTGCCGTTGAACGCGTCTTGTTCGCCGGTCAGGTAGTGCATGGGGGTACTGAGCCAGCCGGCGCGGACGGTACCGAAATCGCCGCGCAGACCGATGTAGGAGTCGTCCGTACTCCAGCCGTTGTAGTCGAAGGCGACGAATGAATTGACGCCGTAGATGAGCTTGAGGTCTTTGTCGAGTTTTTCACTGCCCATAATCCAGATGCGGCTGTTGTTGTCGGATATATCGGTAGCGGATTGCCCTTTGCCGTTGCGTTCGTGTTCGATAGAAGTAAATATCCGTCCGCCGATTTTGGCTTCGTTATCGGATGCCAATGCGGGGGCGGCAAGCGGGACGGCAACCGCAATCATTAATAACTTCTTCATTTTATTCTCCTTTTGCTTGATTTTTCTGAGGCTGCGTTTAAACAGGGTTTTATACTATTTGAGGCGTGCAAAAAAATCAATATTTTTGTAATCACTTGTAACTTTTATTTCAAAAAATGTTTTTTACGGCGTTTTTTTGTGTTATCTTGCAAACCGTTTCCCAAAACAGGCGGATATTTTTCAAATATCCATAGAGAATAAATCTTTTTATCCGCCAAAAATCAGAATATTTCCCTACCATGTAGTCATATGTAGTTTTTTATTTTTTGCAAAACGCAGGATGGAGGGAGAGATAGCGAGAAGAGGAGAAAAAACGTGCTGCCGAACAAACCTTATTCCATATCGGCTTTATCGCTTGCCATAGTGCTTGCGCTGTCGGCGTGTCATCGCGAAGTCAAGCCCGCGCCCGAATTCAAGCGCAGCGAATACAATAAAATCGTCATCAGCAACGCGGTCGAACCGAGTACGCTCGACCCGCAGAAAAGCTCGGATATGGCGGCAGGCGCGATTATCCGTCAGATGATGGACGGCTTGGTCAGTACAGATGCCGAAGGCAAAACCATTCCCGCCTTGGCGTTGAAATGGGAGTCGTCGGACGAAGGGCGCGTTTGGACGTTCCACCTGCGCGATGCAAATTGGAGCAACGGCGACCCGATTACCGCCGAAGATTTCGTTTACAGCTTCCGCCGCCTCGCCGATCCTGCAACCGCCGCGCCTAACAGCAGCTATTTGGAAGACGCGAAAATACAGGGTGCGGCGGAAATCCTGCAAGGCAAGGCGAAGCCGGATACTTTGGGCGTCAAGGCTTTGGACAAGAAAACGCTGCAATTCACGCTCACCGCGCCCGTGCCGTATTTCCCCGATATGCTGATTCAGCAGTTCACCTACCCCGTCCACCGCGCCACGGTCGAAAAATTCGGCGAAAAATGGACGCAGCCGGGCAATTATGTTTCCAGCGGCGCATACATCCTCAAAGACTGGCGTGTCAACAGCCACATCACCATGGATAAAAACCCTGCTTATTACGACAGCAAAAAAGTATCCATCCCGCAGGCGGTGTTCCTCGCCATCGGCAAAGAATACGACCGCTACCGCGCCGACGAAGTGGACGTTACCTACGGCATCCCTTCCGATCAGATTAAGATTGCCGAGAAAGAATTTCCCGGGCAGGTTCGGCGGGCGACTTTGCTGTGTTCTTGGTTTTTAGAGCCGAACTTGGAATCCGCCGAATTTAAAAATCCCAAAGTCCGCCGCGCGCTCAACCTGCTGACCGACCGCGCCATCATTACCAAAGTTGCCGGACGCGGCGACAAGGAGGCGTTCCAGCTCACCCCGCCAAATATGCAGGGCGGTGGCGAGTCTGCACCTGCGTGGAAGCCGCTCAAGCGCGAAGCGCGCATTGCCGAAGCGGAAAAACTCTTGCGCGAAGCGGGCTACAGCGAAGAGAAACCGCTCGAGTTCCAAATCGTCTATACCACCAGCGAGGCCGCCAAAAAACAAATTACCGCGCTGCAATCCATTTGGAAGGCGACCGTACCGTTTGTGCGCCCCACGCTGATGAACGAAGAATGGAAAACCTTTTTGGACAAGCGCCTGCAAGGCAACTTCAGCATGGCGTTCGCCGGTTGGTGTTCCGACTACAACGACCCTGCGGGCATGCTCAATATTTTCAAATCCAACAATCCGAACAACGCCTTCCATTACAAGAATCCCGAATTCGACAAGCTGATGAACAGCACGCTCGAAGCGGGCATTTCCGCCGAAGAACGCGCCCGCCGCTACGTCAGCGCCGAGGCGATGCTGCAACGCGACGACGCCTTTATCCCGCTGTATCACCAAGTCAGCATCAATCTGGTGAAACCCGACATCCAAGGCTACTCCGACCGCGACCCGCTGAAAAACTACACCATCAAAAATTGGTCGTTTGCACCCAAGAAGTGATTTGATAACATAGACACGTTTTTCAGACGACCTCTCTGTACATCAAGTTAGTCCGCTATAAAAAGGTCGTCTGAAACCGCGAAACCCTATTGGAGAATCCGTTCATGAATACCGTATCGAATTATCTGTCCGCATTGCGCGAAGCCATGAAGGCGCAAGGTTTGGACGCACTCGTCATCCCCTCCGCCGACCCCCATCTTTCCGAATACCTGCCCGCACACTGGCAGGCGCGCCGCGAGTTGTCAGGCTTTACCGGCTCGGTCGGCACATTCGTCGTTACCGCCGATGAAGCGGGCGTGTGGGTGGACAGCCGCTATTGGGAACAAGCCACTAAACAGCTTGCGGGCAGCGGCATCGAGTTGCAAAAAAGCGGGCAAGTTCCGCCGTATAACGAATGGCTCGCGGCAAACCTGCCCGAAAACGCCGCCGTCGGCATCCCATCCGATATGGTGTCGCTCACCGGCAAACGCACTTTGGCGCAATCCCTAGCCGCCAAAAACATCCGCATCGAACACCCCGACGACCTGCTTGACCGCGTATGGACAAGCCGCCCTGCCATTCCCGCCGAAACCGTGTTCATCCACGACCCCGCCTACGTCTCTGAAACCGCCGCCGAGAAACTCGCCCGCGTGCGCGCCGTCATGGCGGAAAAAGGCGCGGATTACCACTTGGTTTCCTCGCTTGACGACATCGCTTGGCTGACCAACCTGCGCGGCAGCGACGTGCCTTTCAACCCCGTTTTCGTGTCCTTCCTGCTTATCGGCAAAGACCACGCCGTCCTGTTTACCGACCAAGGTCGTCTGAACGCCGAAGCCGTCGCCGCGCTGCAAACCGCAGGCATCACGGTCGAACCTTACGCCCAAGTTGCCGACAAACTCGCGCAAATCGGCGGCACGCTGCTTATCGAGCCGAACAAAACCGCCGTCAGCACCCTCGTGCGCCTGCCCGAAAGCGTGCGCCTGATCGAAGGCATCAACCCGTCCACCTTCTTCAAATCCGTCAAATCCGAAGCCGACATCGCCCACATCCGCGAAGCGATGGAACAAGACGGCGCGGCGTTGTGCGGCTTCTTCGCCGAGTTTGAAGACATCATCGACAACGGCGGCAGCCTGACCGAAATCGACGTGGACACCATGCTCCACCGCCACCGCAGCGCACGTCCGGGCTTCATCTCATTGAGTTTCGACACCATCGCGGGCTTCAACGCCAACGCCGCCCTGCCGCATTACAGCGCAACGCCCGAAAGCCACAGCACCATCAGCGGCAACGGCCTCCTACTCATCGACTCCGGCGCGCAATACAAAGGCGGCACGACCGACATCACCCGCGTCGTCCCCGTCGGCACACCGAGTGCCGAACAAAAACGCGACAACACCCTCGTCCTCAAAGCCCATATCGCGCTTGCCGAAGCCGTGTTCCCCGAAAACATCCTCTCACCGATGATAGACGCCATCTGCCGCAAACCCCTGTGGCAGGCGCAATGCGACTACGGCCACGGCACAGGCCACGGCGTAGGCTACTTCCTCAACGTCCACGAAGGCCCGCAAGTCATCGCCTGCGCCGCCGTTCCCGGTCCGCAGCACGCCATGAAAAAAGGCATGGTGACCTCCATCGAACCCGGACTCTACCGTCCCGGCAAATGGGGCATCCGCATTGAGAACCTCGCCGCCAACCAAGCCGTCGCCAACCCGCAGGAAACCGAGTTCGGCAGCTTCCTCTACTTCGAAACCCTGACCCTCTGCCCCATCGACACCCGTCTGATGGACACCGCCCTCATGACCGACGGCGAAATCGACTGGGTCAACCGCTACCACGCCGAAGTCCGCCGCCGCCTCGAACCGCTGACCGAAGGCGCAGCAAAAGCATGGTTGGTCAAACGCACCGAACCGCTGGCGCGCTGACGGCAAAGGTCGTCTGAAAACGACCGTGGCGCGGGTTCTCACCACGAATCCGCGCCAATCCCAAAGGTCGTCTGAAAACGGCCGTAGCGTGGGCTCTGCCCACGAAAAACACCAGCAAAAAGGTCGTCTGAAACCCCAAATCCGGTTTCAGAAGACCTCCGAAACAAACCCATAACGCAGGCTGCCACCCGCAACCGCCGCAATAAAAAACCGTCCGAAACCCCATCCAAAGTGTTCAGACAACCATAAAAGCCGTAGCGTGGGCTTTGCCCACGAAAAACATCAGCCAAAAGGTCGTCTGAAACCCAAAATCCCGTTTCAGACGACCATAAAAGCAAAAGCCCGCACACCAAAAAACCAAGGGCCTGACTACAAAGAAGAGAAAACCATCCCAAGCGTCCGAACACCCGTTCAGACCGCCTTCCCGTATTCAGGCATATTCCGACCCACCAAGCCCCGAGCAGGTACGATATGCTGAAATTCATCATCCGCCGCATACTTTCCGCCATCCCCACCATGCTGGTACTGATTACCGTCTCATTCTTCATGATGCGGCTCGCACCCGGCAGCCCCTTCACCGGCGACAAAAACGTACCGCCCGCCGTACTGGCCAACATCGAGGCCAAATACCACCTGAACGACCCGATGTACCTGCAATACTTCAACTATCTCAAACAACTCGCCCACGGCGACCTCGGCCCCTCGTTCAAATACAAAGACTACAACGTCAACGAGCTGCTCGCCCAAGCTCTGCCCGTCTCCGTCGAACTGGGCGTGTACGCCTTCATCGTCTCCACCGTTTTGGGCGTACTCATGGGCACCATCGCCGCGCTCAGGCGCAACACATGGGCGGACTACACCATCATGACCGCCGCCATGACCGGCATCGTCGTCCCCAGCTTCGTCAAAGCCCCCATCATGATTTTCATCTTCGCCATCACCCTCAAATGGCTGCCCGCCGGCGGCTGGAATGACGGCTCGTTGACCAGCCTCATCCTGCCCGTCGCCGCCCTCTCCATCGGCTATGTCGCAGGCCTCGCCCGCATCACGCGCGGCGCGATGATAGAAGTGTTGAACAGCCCCTACATCCGCACCGCCCGCGCCAAAGGGCTGTCCATGAACAGCATCGTCCTGCGCCACGCACTGCGTCCCGCCATGCTGCCCATCCTCTCCTATCTCGTTCCTGCCTTCGTCGGCATCATCACCGGCGCCATCGTCATCGAAAGCGTCTTCGGACTGCCCGGCATCGGACAACTCTTCGTCAACGGCGCGCTCAACCGCGACTACGGCATGATCTTGGGACTGACCATCCTCGTCGGCGTACTGACCATCGTCTTCAACGCCGTACTCGACATCCTCTATGCCCTGATCGACCCCAAAATCCGCTATTAAAAGCAAAAAAGGCCGTCTGAAAACCAGTTTTGCCGTTTTCAGACGACCCCGAACAAAACAACGGAGAACACCATGCTATTCAACAAGAAAAATTCCCGCGCCATAGCAGACGCAGCCGAACAGGCACAAGTACACGGACGCAGCCTGTGGCAGGACGCATGGCGGCGTTTCAGCAACAACAAAGCCGCCCTGTGCAGCATCTTCATCCTTGCCGCCATCACCCTCTTCGTTGTCGCCGCCCCCTGGATCAGCGCCTACACCTACGACTACACCGACTGGGACAACATGCAAATCCCGCCTTCCTTCGCCACCCGCCACTACTTCGGCACCGACCTGCTCGGACGCGACCTCCTCACCCGCGCCGCTGCCGGCGGGCGCATTTCTCTGCTCATCGGCATCGCAGGCGCACTCGTCGCCGTCGTCATCGGCACGCTCTACGGCGCGCTCGCAGGCTTTTTCGGCGGCAAACTCGACTCCGTCATGATGCGCCTGCTCGAAATCCTCAACGCCTTCCCCTTCATGTTCTTCGTCATCCTCCTCACCACCTTCTTCGGGCGCAACCTCTTCCTCATCTTCGTCGCCATCGGACTCGTCTCATGGCTTGACGTCGCCCGCATCGTCCGCGGACAAACCCTCAGCCTCAGACACAAAGAATTCGTCGAAGCCGCCCGCATCACAGGCGTATCCCGCCGCCGCATCGTTACCCGCCACATCATCCCCAACGTACTCGGCGTCGTCATGGTTTACGCCTCCCTGCTCGTCCCCGGCATGATCATGTTCGAATCCTTCCTCAGCTTCCTCGGATTGGGCGTACAAGAACCCATGACCAGTTGGGGCTCCATGCTCCAAGACGGCGCAGCCTCCATGGAAGCCGCCCCGTGGCAGCTCCTCGTCCCCTGCTTCTTCCTCGTCGCCACCCTCTTCTGCTTCAACTTCATCGGCGACGGCCTGCGCGACGCACTCGACCCCAAAGACCGCTGACACACACCACGAGGACACACCCATGAACACCCCGTTACTCACCGTCGAAAACCTCGACATCCGCTTCCAACTCCACGAAAAAACCGTCCACGCCGTGCGCAACATCAGCTTCAAAGTCGCCAAAGGCGAAACCCTCGCCCTCGTCGGCGAATCCGGTTCCGGCAAATCCGTTACCGCCATGTCCCTCATGCGCCTCCTGCCCGAAAACACCACCCGCTACGGACAAGACTCACGCATCACCTTCGACGGCACATCCATCCTCGACGCAGACGAAAAAACCCTCCGCAGCCTGCGCGGCGGACGCATCAGCTTCATCTTCCAAGAGCCCATGACCTCGCTGAACCCCTTCATGAAAATCGGCACCCAGCTCATGGAAGCCCTGTGCGTCCACAACAAAACCATCACCCGCAAAGCCGCCCGCGAACGCATCCTCGACCTCCTCAACCGCGTCGGCATCCGCGAAGCAGAACGTCGTCTGAAACAATACCCCCACGAATTCTCAGGCGGCCAGCTCCAGCGCATCATGATCGCCATGGCGCTGCTCAACGAGCCCTCCCTGCTCATCGCCGACGAACCTACCACCGCCCTCGACGTCACCATCCAGGCAGAAATCCTCGACCTCCTCCACGACCTCCAAAAACAAATGGGCATGGCGATAATCTTCATCACCCACGACCTAGGACTCGCCGAACACTACTCCGAAACCGTCTGCGTCATGAAAGACGGCGAAATCGTCGAGCGCGGCAAAATCAAACAAGTTTTCGCCAACCCCACCCACCCCTACACCGCCCAACTCATCCACTCCGTCCCCAAAGGCATGAAAGACCCCGTAGAAGGCAACCCGCCCGAACTCATCCGCGCCGACGGCATCGACGTCCACTTCACCCTCAAACACAACTTCTTCGGCAAACCCCTCAAAACCTTCCATGCCGTCAAAAACATCAGCCTCGCCATCCGCCAAGGCGAAACCCTCGGCATCGTCGGCGAATCCGGTTCCGGCAAATCCACACTTGGCAAAGCCATCATGCAAATGCTCCCCTACCAAGGCAGCATACACTTCGACGGCAGCGACCTCGCCGCCCTCAGCCCCGAGCGCGCGCGCCAGCTCAAAGCCGAACGCCAAATCGTCTTCCAAGACCCCTACGGCTCACTCTCCCCCCGCCTCACCGTCGGCGAAATCATAGGCGAAGGCCTCACCGTCCACCGCCCCGAAATGACCAAAGCCCAGCGCACCGAACTCGTCCTCAAAGTCCTGGACGAAGTCTCCCTGCCTGCCGACGCACTCAACCGCTACCCGCACGAATTCTCAGGCGGACAACGCCAACGCATCGCCATCGCCCGCGCCCTCATCCTGCGGCCCAAGTTCATCCTCCTCGACGAACCCACCTCCGCCCTCGACCGTTCCGTCCAAATCAAAGTCGTCGAACTGCTGCGCGGACTCCAAACCAAATACGGACTGACCTACATCTTCATCAGCCACGATCTCTCCGTCGTCCGCGCCGTCAGCGACAACGTCGCCGTCATGCAGCACGGAGAACTTGTCGAATACGGCAGCGCAGACCAAATCTTCCACCACCCGCAGAAAGACTACACCAAACGCCTCATCAACGCCGCCTTCGACCTCTAACCCAAGGTCGTCTGAAACCAAAAAGTAGCGTGGGCTCCGCCCACGAATCCTGCCAACCTCAGAAGGTCGTCTAAAAACCCAGCGTAGCGTGGGCTTCGCACACGAATCCCACTAACCCCAAAGGTCGTCTGAAACTGAAAAATACAGTTTCAGACGACCTTTTTATGCTCCAAACAACCATTATCCGTGGGCAAAGCCCACGCTACTGCTCCCGCATTGCTAAACCAATTCCAATATTTCAAAAATATAACGAATGCAAACGCCCCCATATCTCCATTCTCCGCTGAAACCACACAACCCGTAGCGTGGGCTTCGCCCACGAACTACACAAATACCAAAAGGTCGTCTGAAAACCCACTTTCAGACGACCTTTCATCCCCCTTCCCTCCCAAACCACCCATACAACATCTTTACCTCTTATCATCCGTTGTTTATCCTACCTGTCATTTTGACTTATATTCAGACTTTCATCATAAACCTCATGGCTGACCGCCAATCCTACCCCGTTCTTTCGCCGCCATCGAAACCGCCAACACCCAAGAACATTACCCAACCAACAGCCGCAACCATGATAAACATGATGTTTATGCAAAAACTATTCAAAAAAAGACAAACCTGCTTTTGCCATCTTATCCAGAGGAGTTAAAGAGTGTCGAAAGGTAAATATCTAATTTTTATCGCAGTTCTATTTCTAACCTCATGTATCGTTTCTTTTAATGGTTATGAACTGCAACCTAAAAATTATGTAATTAACAAAGAATTTGATGAAATTGTGTTTGATATAGATTTTATTAATACTAAACAAGAAATGATAAATAATTTACAAAAAGCATATACACATCATGCCAATTGTGAAAGTGTGGAAAAAACACATGATGCAAAGTTATTGGGTGAAGTAGAGTTATTTGGATTTATTCTTGGTCCAGAATATAGTGAGCTAAAAAATAGTCAGACTGATAGTTTGACAGGAAG
>ERZ1674039.125-NODE-125-length-16173-cov-14.196550_pt1 | contig 16173 bp, 10 predicted proteins | sample MGYA00581135_ERZ1674039 | MGnify/ENA primary metagenome ERZ1674039 (study PRJEB41354, sample SAMEA4873313) | human saliva metagenome | biome: human-associated habitat [ENVO:00009003]; feature: mouth environment [ENVO:08000002]; material: saliva material... | reverse complement strand
TCTGTACTGTCTGCGGCTTCGTTGCCTTGTCCTGATTTAAATTTAATCCACTATACCTGATTACGGTACGCATTCATCCGCGCTTGAGATTTGTGTTGAATCGGCTGCGCTTTTAAAGGCGTATTTTGTCTTAGCCGTAACGCCGTTGGAAATCGTTCATAAAGCCCGCCAACGCCTGTACGCCTTCGAGCGGCATGGCGTTGTAGATGCTGGCGCGCATGCCGCCGACGGTTTTGTAGCCTTTGAGCAGGCACAGACCTTGCAGTTCGGCTTCGAGGACGAAGCGGCGGTCGAGTTCGGCTAAGGCGGTTTGGAAGACGACGTTCATTTTCGAGCGGGCATCGGGGCGGATTCGGTTGACGTAGAAGCCGCCGCTGTTGTCGATGGCATCATAAAGCGTTTGGGCTTTGATGTTGTTGACGGCTTCGATTTTTTTCACTCCGCCTTGTGTCAGCAGCCAGCGGAACACTAAGCCGGACATATAGATGGCGTAGGTTGACGGGGTGTTGTACATGCCGTCACGGTTGATGTGCGAACGGTAGTTGAAGACGTCGGGGATGCTGTCGGGACAGCGGTCGAGCAGGTCTTCGCGGATGATGACGACGGTTGCGCCAGCGGGACCGATGTTTTTTTGTGCGCCCGCGTAAATCAGTCCGTAGTCGGAAACGTCAAACTCGCGTGAGAGGATTTCGCTGGACATATCGCAAACGAGCGGCGGCAGGTCGTCTGAAAGTTTGGGAACGGTTTGGTATTGCAGGCCGTTGACGGTTTCGTTGATGGCGAAGTGGACGAAGGCGGAGTTTTTGTCTATGTCCCAAGTTTCGACGAGCGGCAGGGCGGTGTAGTCGAATTGTTCGCCGCCGTGTGCCGCCAGTCGGATCTCGGCATCAGTCAGGCGGCTCATTTGTTCGTAAGCAATGCGGCTCCAGTTGCCCGTTACCACTGCATCGGCGGACGGGAAGCCATGCGCCAAGTTCATCGCAACCATATTGAATTGCGTGGTCGCGCCGCCTTGCAGGAACAGGATTTTGTAGTTGGAAGGAATGTTCAGCAGCGTGCGCAGGTCTTGTTCGGCGTGATGGAGGATGCTGAGGAACATTTCCGAGCGGTGGCTCATCGCCATGACGGGAAAGCCTGTGCCGTTGTAGTCGAGCATTTCTCGCTGCGCGGTACGCAGTACGGCTTCGGGCAGGACGGCGGGGCCTGCGGAAAAGTTGTAGATGGGGCGGGCGGACATGGCAAGGCCTTTTTGTTTCGATGATAACAGCTTTGGATTTTAGAATGACGGCGTGCTTCGTGCAAGCTGTACGGAAGGAAAATGGAGTCGTCTGAAAAAGAATTGTTGAGAATAATATGATGATTATCAAGGGGTAAGTTTGAACAGTCATTTTTCAGATGACCGTTTTTGTCAACAATTTTTAAGTTTCACTTTATGCAATCCGACATATTCATTCTATGAGGTCGTCTGAAAAAAGCCGCGATAAATCAACGCTTTTCTTTTGAGTGGAAAGCGGTTATAATAAGCCAATTTTTCAACTCCGACGAAAAATGGCCACTGGGCCATTTTTTTATTTATGTACTCTGGGAGATTCATGGATATTCAAACAATTCTCGAAAAAACCCTGCCGGGTTTGGGCTACGAACTGGTCGATTTCGAGCTGACCGCGCAAGGCACGTTGCGCGTGTTCATCGATAAAGAAGGCGGTATTACCGTCGAAGACTGCGCGACCGTCAGCAATCATTTGAGCCGCGTGTTCATGGTGGAAGACATTGATTATAAAAATCTGGAAATTTCCAGCCCAGGCCTCGACCGACCGCTGAAAAAAGCCGCCGATTTCGTGCGCTTTGCAGGACAGCAGGCAAAAATCAAAACCCGCCTGCCGGTTGACGGACAAAAGAACTTTATCGGCCGCATCGAGGGTTGTGAAAACGATACCGTAAAGCTCTCTTTCGACGGCAAAACCGCGCAAATCGGCTTAGATAATATCGATAAAGCCCGCCTGCGCCCCGAATTTAAATTTTAAAACTTGATATTGGAGATTCTAAAAAATGAGTCGCGAAATGTTGCAACTTGCCGAAGCGTTGGCAAGCGAGAAAAACGTTGAAGCGGAAGTGGTGTTCCAAGCATTGGAATTTGCCCTTTCTACCGCAGCCAAGAAAAAAGCCGACCGCGAGCATATGGACGTGCGCGTCGAAATCGACCGCGATACCGGCGAATACCATACTTACCGCCGCTGGCTGATTGTTGCCGACGAGGATTACACCTATCCCGACCTGGAAAAAACCATCGAAGAAATCCAAGAAGAAATTCCGGGTACCGACATTCAAATCGGCGACTACTACGAAGAAACGCTGCCGAACGAAGGCTTTGGCCGCCAAGCCGCGCAAACTGCCAAACAAATCATCCTGCAACGCATCCGCGATGCCGAGCGCGAGCAAAATCTGAACGAATTCTTGGCCGTTAAGGAAGACATCGTTTCCGGTACGGTAAAACGCGTAGAGCGCCACGGCATCATCGTCGAAGTCGTTCCGGGCAAGCTGGACGCGCTGATTCCGCGCGAACAAATGATTCCGCGTGAAAACTTCCGCGGCGGCGACCGTATCCGCGCGCTGTTTTTGCGTGTGGACGAAATCGGCAACACCGGCCGCAAACAAGTTATCCTCAGCCGTACTTCGGGCGATTTCCTTGCGAAGCTGTACGAAATGGAAGTGCCTGAAATTGCAGACGGCTTGTTGGAAATCCGCGAAGTGGCGCGCGATCCGGGCCAACGTGCGAAAGTGGCGGTTAAAGCCAACGACCAACGTATCGATCCGCAAGGTACCTGTATCGGTGTGCGCGGCTCCCGTGTGAACGCCGTCAGCAACGAATTGGCAGGCGAGCGCATTGATGTGGTGTTGTGGTCGTCTGAAACTGCCGAATTCGTGATGAACGCGCTGTCTCCTGCCGAAGTCAGCCGTATCGTGATTGACGATGACAAACACGCGGTTGACGTGATTGTTGCCGAAGACCAGCTTGCGCTCGCCATCGGTCGCGGCGGTCAAAACGTGCGCTTGGCATCCGATTTGACAGGTTGGCAGTTGAACATCATGACTGTCGAAGAAGCGGACGAACGCACCGCCGCTGAAGACGCAGCCATCCGCGACCTCTTCACCGCGCATCTGAATATCGACGACGAAACCGCCGATATTTTGGTTGAAGAAGGTTTTGCCACGCTGGAAGAAGTCGCTTACGTTCCGGCTGCCGAATTGCTCGCCATCGAAGGCTTTGACGAAGAAATCGTCGAAACCCTGCGTAACCGCGCGCGTGATGCGATTCTGACCATGGCGATTGCGTCCGAAGAGAAGCTGGAAGAAGTTTCAGACGACATGCGCAATCTGGACGGCGTAGATTCCGATATGCTCCGCAAACTGGCGGAAGCCGGCGTAACCACCCGCGACGATCTGGCCGAACTTGCCGTTGACGAACTGATTGAAATAACCGGTGTAGATGAAGAAGCGGCGAAAAAAGTGATTCTTGCCGCCCGCGAACACTGGTTTACCGAAGAGAACTAATGGGGGTACAGATGAGTAACACAACCGTAGAACAATTTGCCGCCGAACTGAAACGCCCCGTCGATGATTTGCTGAAACAACTGAAAGAAGCCGGCGTCAATAAAAACAGCGGCAGCGATTCCCTGACGCTGGACGACAAACAACTGCTGAACGCCTATCTGAAAAAGAAAAACGGCAATGACGGCGGAACCATCAGCATCCGCCGCAAAAAAACCGAAGTCAGCACTGTCAGTGGCGTCAAAGTCGAACGCAAACGCGGCCGTTCCGTAACGATTCCTTCGCCGGAAGAGCTTGCCGCCGAAGCTAAAGCCAAAGCAGTAGCTGAAGCGCAAAAAGCCGAGCAGGTTGAAGCGAAAGACCAAGCCGCAGAACAGGCGAAAGCCGAAGCTGAGGCTGCCGCCCGTGCTGAAGCGCGTGCGAAAGCCGAAGCGGAAGCTGCGAAGTTGAAGGCTGCCAAAGCGGCAAAAGCCGAGCCGAAAGCCAAAGCGGAAGAAGCGAAACCTGTTGAAGCGGCTGAAAAACCTGCCGACGTGAAAGCAGCTGAAAGCAAAGCCGACGACAAACCGGCAGAATCTGCTGCACAAGCAGTTCAGGCTGAAGACAAACCTGCCCAAAGGTCGTCTGAAAAACCTGCCGAAGGCAAAGCCAAGCCTAAACAAGACAAAGGCAATAAAGGCAAAGACGCGAAAAAAGCAGCCAAACCAGCTGCTCCAGCGGCTCCGCAACCTGTGGTCAGCGCGGAAGAACAAGCGCAACGCGACGAAGAAGCACGCCGCGCCGCCGCTTTACGCGCCCATCAAGAAGCCTTGTTGAAAGAAAAACAAGAGCGTCAAGCGCGCCGTGAAGCCATGAAACAACAGGCGGATCAGCAAGCCAAGCCCGCAGCCGAAGCCAAAGCTGCCGAGCAGCGCAAGCCTGCCGAAAAAGTCAAAGCCGCGCCCGCAGAAGGCAAAGCTGCCAATCCTGCCCGTGCGAAAAAAGAAGACCGCCACAACCGCGACGATGACAACCAAGGCCGCAACGCCAAAGGTAAAGGCGGTAAAGGCGGACGCGACCGCAATGCGCGCAACGGCGACGACGAGCGCGTACGCAGTGGTAAAAAAGGCAAGAAACTCAAACTCGAGCCGAACCAACACGCCTTCCAAGCGCCGACCGAACCTGTCGTTCACGAAGTCTTGGTTCCCGAAACCATTACCGTTGCCGATTTGGCGCACAAAATGGCAGTCAAAGGCGTGGAAGTGGTCAAAGCCCTGATGAAAATGGGCATGATGGTGACCATCAACCAATCCATCGACCAAGACACCGCCCTGATTGTGGTGGAAGAACTCGGCCACATCGGCAAACCTGCCGCCGCCGACGATCCCGAAGCATTCTTGGATGAAGGCGTGGAAGCTGTGGAAGCCGAAGCGTTGCCGCGTCCGCCGGTTGTTACCGTGATGGGTCACGTCGACCACGGTAAAACCTCGCTGCTGGACTACATCCGCCGCGCCAAAGTGGTACAAGGCGAAGCAGGCGGCATTACCCAGCACATCGGCGCATACCACGTTGAAACCCCGCGTGGTGTGATTACCTTCTTGGATACCCCTGGGCACGAAGCGTTTACCGCCATGCGTGCGCGCGGTGCGAAAGCAACCGACATCGTGATTCTCGTGGTCGCAGCCGACGACGGCGTGATGCCGCAAACCATCGAAGCCATTGCCCATGCCAAAGCGGCGGGCGTGCCTATGGTGGTAGCGGTAAACAAAATCGATAAAGAGGCTGCCAATCCCGAGCGCATCCGCCAAGAGTTGACTGCACATGAAGTCGTGCCGGACGAGTGGGGCGGCGATGTACAATTTATCGATGTTTCCGCCAAAAAAGGCATCAATATCGACGCATTGCTCGAAGCCGTATTGCTCGAAGCCGAAGTTTTGGAACTGACTGCCCCTGTCGATGCGCCCGCCAAAGGCATCATCGTCGAAGCCCGTCTGGACAAAGGACGCGGCGCGGTTGCCACCCTCTTGGTGCAAAGCGGTACGCTGAAAAAAGGCGATATGCTGCTTGCCGGTACTGCGTTCGGTAAAATCCGCGCGATGGTCGATGAAAACGGTAAAGCCGTCAACGAAGCCGGCCCGTCTATTCCGGTCGAAATCCTCGGCTTGTCCGACGTACCGAACGCCGGCGAAGACGCAATGGTGTTGGCAGACGAGAAAAAAGCCCGCGAAATCGCGCTCTTCCGCCAAGGCAAATACCGTGACGTGCGCCTTGCCAAACAGCAGGCGGCGAAGCTGGAAAATATGTTCAACAACATGGGCGAAAACCAAGCCCAATCCTTGTCGGTCATCATCAAAGCAGACGTACAAGGTTCTTACGAAGCTTTGGCGGGCAGCCTGAAAAAACTGTCCACCGACGAAGTGAAAGTGAACGTATTGCACAGCGGCGTGGGCGGTATTACCGAATCGGACGTCAACCTTGCCATCGCTTCAGGCGCGTTCATCATCGGCTTTAATGTGCGTGCAGACGCTTCTTCGCGCAAACTTGCCGAAAATGAAAACGTGGAAATCCGCTACTACAACATCATTTACGATGCCATCGACGACGTCAAAGCGGCCATGAGCGGCATGCTGGCGCCGGAAGAGAAAGAGCAGGTTACCGGTATGGTCGAAATCCGTCAGGTCATCAGCGTATCCAAAGTTGGCAACATTGCAGGCTGTATGGTTACCGACGGCGTGGTCAAACGCGATTCCCATATCCGCCTCATCCGCAACAACGTGGTCATCCACACCGGCGAACTGTCTTCTTTGAAACGCTACAAAGACGACGTCAAAGAAGTCCGCATGGGCTTCGAATGCGGCTTGATGATCAAAGGCTACAACGAAATTATGGAAGGCGACCAGCTGGAATGCTTCGACATCGTCGAAGTTGCCCGTTCGCTGTAATTTCCTGTTGTAAATAAAAGGTCGTCTGAAAACCTCATCCATCAGGTTTTCAGACGACCTTTTTGTTTTATAGCGGATTAGGTTGGCGCAGTACGGCGTTGCCCAACGCTTAATCTTGGTTTGAATTCAATTCGGCATAAATGATAAACAAATTAATCAATTGAAATATAAATTCCGATTAAATAATGTTTTGAGAAAGAGTTAGAACTTGTTGAGGTTAAAGCAGTCTAAGGAAGCCACGCAGTTCGACTGCGTGTAACGATTCAATCAATAAATTACGATCCCCCCAATCTGGTTATTTATCCCATCTCCCCGGATAGGCAACCGTCAGCTCACGGAAAAAATAATATCATGGATACAAAACAAGTCTTTCGCGCAATCGTTTCTGAAGAAGCCGCCGCACACTCCGCATCTTTGGAAAGGTCGTCCGAACCCAAGGTTTTTCAAGGAACCAAGGGCAATGATGTCTATTATGCCACCCATACCGCAGACAACATTGTGGAAAAGGCAAATGAAGGACAGGATACCGTTTATAGCAATGTCAGCTACACCTTGCCGAATAATGTCGAAAACTTGGTTTTGACCGGTTCGGATAATATTTATGGCGCGGGCAACAATTCAGACAACGTATTGGTCGGCAACAGCGGCAACAACCGCCTGTACAGCGGGCGCGGCAATGATATGGTTTACGGGGGCGCAGGTCACGACAACATCAACGGGGGAGAAGGCGACGACCAACTGTTCGGCGATGAAGGCAACGATATCCTGGACGGCGCGGCAGGAAACGACGTATTGCAAGGGGGGGAAGGCAACGATACCTATTTGTTCGGCGAAAAAAGCGGCAAAGACACAGTAATCGACCGCCAAGGCAGCAACAGCATCCGCTTTTTAGACGGTCTCAGCGCAGACGATCTGACGGTTACCGCCGTGCGCAATGCAGAGGGCGGACAGGACTGGCGTATCGCAGTGAAACACACCCAATCCGTCCTGACCATTTCCAATCAATACCAAGAAGGCAGCAATATGCCTTCCGTCCAACGGTTTGTTTTCGCAAACGGCACATTAAACCTCAACCAATTCATCAAAGCTACCCAAGCGCAAGTAGAAATACGCGACAATGCAGGCGAACGTATTGAAGGCACGGATGGAAACGACGCGCTGAACGGCACCGTCGGCAACGACGTCATCGACGGCAAAGCAGGCGCTGACATGATGCGCGGCGGCATCGGAGACGATACCTACTATGTAGATAACGCAAAAGATGTTGTCGTTGAGAATAGCGGCGAAGGCAATGATACCGTGATCAGCAGCGTTTCTTATACCGCCTCAACCCACGTTGAAAACGTTACCCTGACCGGCAACGCCAATATCTATGCAGCAGGCAACAACAGCAATAACACCCTGACCGGCAACGACGGACACAACCGACTCAATAGCGGCCGCGGCAACGATACCGTTTACGGCATGGGCGGCAACGACAACATTAACGGCGGCGACGGCAATGACTATTTGGATGGCGGCGATGGCAACGACACCATCAACGGCGACGCAGGCGACGACACTTTAATCGGAGGAGCAGGCAAAGATATGTTGAAAGGCGGAACAGGCAACGACACCTATATTTACGGCAGCGACGATACGATTATCGACAATCAAGGCAACAATACCCTGAAGTTTTCAGACGACCTCCGTGTCAGCGACATCAAAGTAAACGTCATCGACAATGCCGACGGCAGCAAAAACTGGGAAATCACATCCGCCAACGGCTCTGCCACCATTCAAAACCAAGTTGACGCCAAAGGACATATTTCCATCAACCAATTCCAATTCCTCGGCGAAAACTATACAGCCGAAACCCTGCTCAAAGCCGTTAACACCGGAAAAGCCGACCAAGGCATCAAAAATGAAGGCACACCGAACGACGATGTGATTGTCGGCAGCAAGTTTAATGACGAATTAAGTTCCGGCACAGACGGCAGGGATGTGATCTACGGCATGGACGGCGACGACATTATCCGAGACGAAGGCACGACCTACTGGGGCAACGAATGGTCTTCAGACGACAAACTGTACGGCGGAAACGGCAATGACAAACTGTATGCGCGGGTCGGAGCCGATTACCTCGACGGCGGCGCGGGCGACGATTATCTGGAAGGCGGAGACGGGCGCGATACCTATGTCTTCGGCAAAGGATACGGACACGACACCATTTTCGACTTCGGTTTCGATATCGACGAAGAATTCAATCCCACCTCCATCAGCAACGCCGTAAAATTTACCGGCGGCTTGACATTGGATGACTTGAATATTTCCGTGACCCCGGGCTACGACAAAACCGGCATCGACTACACGCCCGATCCGTTTGACTACACCATCAACCCCCGTCTGAACGGCAACACATGGACCGTTTCCATCAAAGGCAGCAATGACGTATTGACAATTAAAAACCAAATGGGTTCGCAAGGCGCCATATCCGAGTTCCAATTCGACAACGGCACATACAGCACGGAACAAATCATCGAACATTTCGGTTTGAAAGTATCCCATGTCCGCAAAGACGGCACGATTATTCAATACCTGAATGACGACAGCGATACCTTTGAGCAACGGCTGTACGAAGGTTCCAACCGCATTATTCACGGCACCGACAACGGCGACACCGTCAGCGTTTCAGGCAACTACGGCGGCAAAACCACCTTTATCGGCGGCAGCGGCGACGACACCGTCAAAGTCGGACACGACAGCACCATTGATGCCGGCGCAGGCAATGACACCATTTCCGGCGGCAGCTATGCCAATACGATTACATTCGGCAAAGGCAGCGGGCATGACAAATTGTCGCTGAACGCAAGCGGCGAGGACAATACCGTATTGTTCTCAGGCAATCTGACGCTGAAAGACATCGATTTGGAAATCAATAAAGCAGGAAACAACAAAGAGAACTGGGTGGTCAAACTCAAAGGCAGCGACGACACCCTGACCGTCTTGGATGCCGTCCACTCCTCAGATGGCGGCGATACCGTAGACGCGTTCAAGTTTGCCGCTTCAGGCGAAACGTACAGCATGTCGCAATTCCTGACCGCTTTGGGACACGATACCGCCCATCAAGGCGTTTTGTAAACTTCACAAAGCAATAAGGCAGCATTGCCGATTGATTTGTTTTTTCAGACGACCCCTGAAGGACTAGGGGTCGTCTGAAACTTTATTGTGTGGTGATAGACGATAAAGAGGAAACAGCCCGTCTGATTTTGACTGGATTGCTTAGGGAACAGGGTAAAGTAAGAATATGATTGATGTCCAAAAATAAGGAATAAACCGATGAAGCATATATTATTGATGGTTGCCATGATTTTAAGCAGTTTCGCTAACGCAAACGAAATGAGCAATCCTTGTGTCTATCATCCCGATTTGCCGGGATGCGCGGGCAATAACCGACCGATGGGGCAAACAAAACGGGTTATTAACATTCCTGATAGATGGGGCGCTATTTATTTCAATCCTGTTAATAAAGCGGTAGGGTATTCTGAAAATAATACAAAAAGTGAAGAATCAGCTAATAAAGAAGCTTTAGCAAACTGTATTAAGGCAGGCGGAGGTGAAAATCCTGTAACGAGAAGCGATGGCAAAGGCTGTCGTCGGATGAGCCAATATCGCAATGTATGTGCTGCTTTTGCTGTTGGTCCTGATAGAAATAAGGAAAGTCGTAGTGGGTTTGCTGTGATAAATGACGATTATGTTGAAAAGGCAGAGCAAAAAGCATTGGATGAATGCGGACGATATTCTGATAAATGTGCTATTAAATATTCAGGCTGTTCGCGCCATCCTGATTACCGCTATTGATTTGTTTTTTCAGACGACCCCAAATGCTCAGAGGTTGTCTGAAAACTTATTTTGCAACGATAGGGTCGAAAGCGGTGCCGAGTTATGCGGCAGGGTTTTGAGAGAAATGAATAGCGAAAAAGATTAAGAGGTATAAAGATGAAGAAGATATTTTTGATGTTGTTGGCAATGCAGATTAGCCCCTTTGTTTTAGCCGACGGATTGAATGCGATTAACGATCCTGTAATGAATCCTTGTATTCAAAGACCGGACTTGGCGGGGTGCAGCGGTAATAACCAGTCAGGAGGGCAGGCACGTCGGGTTATTAATATTCCCAGTCGTTGGGGAGCCATTTATTATAATTCTGCGAACCAAGCAATAGGTTATTCTGAAAATAATACTAAGGGCTATCATTCAGCCAATAAAGAGGCATTGGCAAATTGCATTAAGGCAGGGGGTGGTAAGAATCCATTAGATCGCAATGGCGAAGGCTGTAGCTTAATGACTGAATACCGTAATATGTGTGGGGCGATTGTATTGGGAGGAGCAGGAGGAAAATATAGGGCTGCTGCAAAAAATGCCGACTCTATTGCTGAGGCAGAGCAAAAAGCAATTTCCGCATGTGAGGCAGGGCAATCATTTAAATGTACTGTCCGTTATTCAGGCTGTTCCCGCCATCCTGACTACCTTCGTTACTAAATGAATTTCAGACGACCTCTAAATGCTAAAAGGTCGTCTGAAAACTTATTTTGCAGCGATAGGGTCGAAAGCGATGCGAAGTTATACGGCAGGGCTTTGAGAGAAACGAATAGCGGAAAAGATTAAGAGGTATAAAGATGAAGAAGATATTTTTGATGTTGTTGGCATTGAATAGTTTTACCGCCTTGGGAAACCCTTTGGGAGGGAATCCGACTGACGGTTATTGTCAAACTGTCGATGGCAGTGCGTGCGGTTGGGGAGGTGGCAGTTCGTCTTCTCGACGGGTGTATAAAGTGCCGAACCGTTGGGGAGCGATTTACGTAAATCCTGCAAATGCAGCAATAGGTTATTCTGAAAATAATACTGAAGGCTATCGTTCCGCCAATAAAGAAGCTTTGGCAAATTGCATTAAAGCTGGAGGAGGGAAGAATCCTATTGCCAGCGATGGCAAAGGTTGTCGTAGGATGACGGAAGTCCGTAATTCTTGTAGTGCAGTTGCCATTGGAGGCGTTGTTGGCAATGGTGGGGCTGGTGTAAAAAGTGATGATAATTTAGAGAAAGCAGAACAAAAAGCCTTGGCTGCGTGTAGTGAATATTCTGATAAATGTGTCATTAAATATTCAGGTTGTTCACGCCATCCTGATTATTAATTAAATTTTCAGACAACCCTAAATATTCAGAGGTCGTCTGAAACACCCTTCGCTTTCCGTTCCGACAAAAACCGTTTTAAAACCGACCGCGCTTTGATGTGCGGTTTTTTGTTGTCTGTGTTTTGTTTGTTTTCGGTTTCAGACGACCTTGTTTTCTAAACGGCATTGGGGTCGTCTGAAAAATAGGGAAAACGGGGTGGGCGGCTGTCTTGGGATGGGGAGGAATTTAATTCGTTGGAGGAGGGGCGGGGAGTAGGGTAGGGATGGATGGGTAAAGAAGGGTATTCTGTGCGTATGGCGGTTAAACGGGGACGGGCTGTTGCTGAAATGAAAGTAGGCAGGCATCAAAAAAGGTCGTCTGAAAATGTTCAGACGACCTTTTGCGGGGTATTCAAGCTAGGATTTATTTATCGCGGCTGAATACGATTTTGGTTGCTTGGATGGCTACGCAGATTGCACCGCCGATGAAGATCAAGTCGGCTGCTGTGCGTACCCAGCGCAGGGTGTCGAGGATTTCCATTTGCAGGAATTCTTCGCTACGGGCATACCACAGACCATGAGTGATGGAGGCGTATGCTTGAATTGCGCCGACAGGCAGCAGGCTGATGGCGATCATGCCGACCAAGCCGCCGTTGAGCAGCCAGAAGCCCCAAGTCATGAGTTTGTCGTCGAATTTTGCATTTGGTTTCAGGTAGCGGGCAACCAGTAAGACGAAGCCCAGTGCCAAGAAACCGTACACACCGAACAAGGCTGCGTGTGCGTGAACTGCGGTAGTGTTCAGACCTTGGATGTAGAACAGGGAAATCGGCGGGTTAATCAGGAAGCCGAATACGCCGGCACCGATCATGTTCCAGAAGGCAACTGCTACGAAGCACATCAGCGGCCAACGCAGGCGTTTCGCCCATTCGGACAGGTGTTGGTAAGACCAGTGTTCGTAAGCTTCACGGCCCAGCAATACCAGCGGTACGACTTCCAATGCGGAGAAGCAGGCACCGATTGCCATAGAGGCGGAGGTAGAACCGGAGAAGTACAGGTGGTGCAGCGTACCCGGGATACCGCCCAACATGAAGATGGCGGCGGCAGCCAGAGTGGATGCGGTAGCGGTACTGCGACGGACGAAGCCCATGTTGTAGAAGATGAAGGCAAAGGCTGCGGTAGCAAATACTTCGAAGAAGCCTTCTACCCACAGGTGAACTACCCACCAGCGCCAGTATTCCATCACGGCAATCGGGGATTTTTCGCCGTAGAACAGACCGGGCGCGTAGAACACGCCGACACCGACCATAGAGGCAACGAAGATTGCCAGCAGGTTTTTGTCCACGCCTTTTTCTTTAAAGGCGGAGATGGTGCAGCGCAGCATCAGGAACAGCCACAACAGCAGACCGACCATCAGCAGGAGTTGCCAGAAACGGCCCAAATCGAGGTATTCGTAACCTTGGTGTCCGAACCAGAAGTTGAGATCGGGGCGAATGATGTGGGTCAGGGCGAAGAAGTTACCTGCATAAGAACCGCCGACTACGATGAACAGGGCGATATAGAGGAAGTTTACGCCGGCACGTTGGAACTTGGGATCTTTGCCGCCGTTCACAATCGGAGCCAAGAACAGACCTGCTGTCAGGAAGCCGGTTGCAATCCAGAAGATGGCGGATTGGATGTGCCAAGTACGGGTCAATGCGTAGGGGAACCAGTCGGACATTTCGAAGCCCAGTGCTTCGTCGATGCCGTAGAAACCTTGACCTTCGACGGTGTAGTGCGCGGTCAGACCGCCCAGCAACACTTGTACCACAAACAGGGCGACTGTCAGGAAGACGTATTTGCCCAATGCTTTTTGGGAAGGAGTCAGCTGTACTTTGGAAATCGGGTCTTCAGTCGGAACTTCTACTTCTTCGTGTTTGGTCAGGAAGGAGTAACCCCACATCAGCAGGCCGATACCCATCAAGAGCAATACAACGCTGGTGAACGACCACATGTAGTTTTCAGTAGTCGGTACGTTGTTGATCAGAGGCTCGTGCGGCCAGTTGTTGGTGTAGGTGAAAGTTTCGTCAGGACGGTTGGTCGAGGCAGACCATGAAGTCCAGAAGAAGAAGTTGAACAGTTTTTCACGCGCTTCTTTACTTGGCAATGTGTTGTTTTTCATTGCGAAGTGTTCGCGGGTCGTCTGAAGGGCGGGATCATCGCTGTATACGCCGTGGTAGTAAGGCAGGATGCTCTCAATGGCTTTGACACGGGTATCGCTGATGACGACGCTGCCGTCTTCTTTAATACGGCTTTGGTTGCGGTATTCGTCGGCAAGGCGGGTTTTCAGTACGGCTTGTTCTTCAGGAGAAACTTCGTTGAATTTTTTGCCGTAAGTCTCTTGCGCAGTCAAATCCAACCATGCGACAAGCTCGCGGTGCAGCCAGTCGGCTGTCCAGTCCGGAGCCTGGTATGCGCCGTGTCCCAATACGGAACCGACTTCCATACCGCCGGTGGTTTGCCAGGCTGATTGACCTGCCAAAATATCGTCTTTGGTCATCAGCTGAGTGCCTGATGCCGAAACGACTCTCTCAGGATAAGGCGGGGCTTTTTTATAAACCTCGCTGCCCATGTAGCCAAGAATGGTAAAGCAGACTGCCAGGACGGCAAACAGCAAGTACCATAGCTTCTTGTACTGTCCCATTTCAGAACTCCTTATTTTGGTAAAAAGTGGTTGCTTATAAATTCATACTATATGAATGTTAAAGATTGTAGCACTCTTTTCAGGCAAAAGAAATATTCTCTTAACAACAATCTTTAAAAAACAGATATATAGTCAATAATAATTCTTATTATCAAAAATACGATGGTATTTTTGTAAAGAATTGGATAAAACATGTGAACAATAATAGACGATTTGATGTAGTTTTATCTAGTTATTAAGTAGTAAAACAGGTAGTAAAAGTTCATCTTTGATGAATTAATTGATTTAAGTCAAGATATAGCGGTAAAACCACCTACATAATCCTACAAAAGTGCACAAGAGATGCCTTTCAGACGACCCGGAATAAGGCGGTTTGAAAGAGCCGAAAGCGGTATGCCGCGGATGACAAAGGTTGAAAAAATATACCCTGACCTTCTTAAAATAGTTATTAAAGGAAATGACAACTATGAAACGCCAAGCTTTAGCTGCAATCATTGCTTCAGTTTTTGCTTTAGCCGCCTGTGGTGAGCAAGCTGCCCAAAAACCTGCCGAGCAAACCGCTTCCGCTTCCGCTCCTGCAGCTTCCGAGGCTTCTGCTTCCGGTGCTCAAGCTGCTGCCGAAACCCCTGCTGCCGAGCTGCCTGTTATCGACGCGGTAACCACACACGCTCCTGAAGTTCCGCCTGCCATCGACCGCGACCATCCTGCACGTGTCCGCGTGAAAATGGAAACCGTCGAAAAAACCATGAAAATGGATGATGGCGTGGAATACCACTACTGGACATTTAACGGCGACGTTCCGGGCCGCATGATCCGCGTACGCGAAGGCGATACCGTAGAAGTCGAATTCTCTAACAACCCGTCTTCTACCGTCCCCCACAACGTTGACTTCCACGCTGCTACCGGTCCAGGCGGTGGTGCAGAAGCCAGCTTCACTGCTCCGGGCCGTACTTCTACATTCAGCTTCAAAGCCCTGCAACCCGGTCTGTACATCTACCACTGTGCCGTTGCCCCTGTCGGTATGCACATCGCCAACGGTATGTACGGTCTGATCTTGGTTGAACCTAAAGAAGGTCTGCCTAAAGTGGACAAAGAGTTCTACATCGTACAAGGCGACTTCTACACCAAAGGTAAAAAAGGTGCGCAAGGCCTGCAACCGTTCGATATGGACAAAGCCATCGCCGAACAACCTGAATACGTTGTATTTAACGGTCACGTAGGCGCTATCGCCGGCGACAATGCCCTGAAAGCCAAAGCAGGCGAAACCGTCCGTATGTACGTTGGTAACGGTGGTCCGAACCTCGTTTCTTCCTTCCACGTTATCGGTGAGATCTTCGACAAAGTTTATGTAGAAGGCGGCAAACTGATCAACGAAAACGTACAAAGCACCCTGATCCCTGCCGGTGGCGCAGCGATTATCGAATTTAAAGCCGACATCCCGGGCAGCTATACTGTGGTTGACCACTCTCTCTTCCGTGCGTTCAACAAAGGCGCGTTGGGTCAATTGAAAGTAGAGGGCGCAGAGAACGCTGAAATCATGACCAAAAAACTGGAAGACAAAGCCTATGCAGGTAGCGGTGCCGCTTCAGCCCCTGCCGCTTCAGCTCCGGCTGCCCCTGCATCTTCCGCAGCAGCGCCTGCTTCCGCAGCATCTGCAGGTAAAGGCGGCTACTAATCCAGTCATCTCGGCGTAGAAACAGAAAAAAGCCACTGCTGTTCCGGCTGATGCAAGGACAACAGTGGCTTTCTTCCACAACCAATCGAAAGATTGGTTTTTCAGACGACCTATCAAGTATCGAAGGTCGTCTGAAAAACCAGTTTCAAGTATAGTGGATTAAATTTAAATCAGGACAAGGCGACGAAGCCGCAGACAGTA
>ERZ1674039.113-NODE-113-length-17064-cov-22.033982_pt1 | contig 17064 bp, 12 predicted proteins | sample MGYA00581135_ERZ1674039 | MGnify/ENA primary metagenome ERZ1674039 (study PRJEB41354, sample SAMEA4873313) | human saliva metagenome | biome: human-associated habitat [ENVO:00009003]; feature: mouth environment [ENVO:08000002]; material: saliva material... | reverse complement strand
GAGAATCGTTCTCTTTGAGCTAAGGCGAGGCAACGCCGTACCGGTTTAAAGTTAAGCCACTATACTTTGAATCTTCCGTTTTCAGTACCCAAGGTCGTCTGAAAAACCTTACAACGCGCGGCGGAAGCTGACGGCTTTCAAAACATGGCTTCTGCCGACTTCTTCATCGCCCGCCAAATCTGCCAGCGTACGCGCCACGCGCATGATGCGGTGGAAGCTGCGGGCGGAGAGGGAGAGTTTTTCCAACAGGCTGCCCAAGGCTTCCTGCGCTTCTTTTTGGATGCGGGCGGACGTGTCGAGTTCACTGACGCTCAAGGCGGCATTCACTTTACCCTGCCGCGCGTATTGTTTGTCGCGGGCGGCGATCACGCGCGCCAACACAACGGCGCTGCTTTCCCCCGCTTCCTGCTGCATCAGTTCGGCGGCGGACAGGCTGGGGACTTCGATGGTCAAATCGATGCGGTCGAGCAACGGGCCGGAAATTTTGCTGCGGTAACGCGCGACGCTTTCGGGCGTGCAGCGGCAGGGTTTGACGGGATGCCCGAGATAACCGCACGGACACGGGTTCATGGCGGCGACAAGCTGGAATTTGGCGGGATAGACGGCTTGGCGCGCCGCACGGGAAATGTGGATTTCGCCGTTTTCCAAAGGTTCACGCAAAACTTCCAAAACTTTGCGGTCGAACTCAGGCAGCTCGTCCAAAAATAAAACGCCGTGATGCGCCAATGAAATTTCGCCCGGACGCGGGTCGGAACCGCCGCCGACCATGGCTGCCGAGCTGGCGCTGTGGTGCGGGCTGCGGAAAGGACGGTTGCTGTCGAGTTGTTGCTGATGATTGGGCAGGAGCGAACGCAACGCCCATACTTCGACCAATTCGTCTTCGGTCAAAGGCGGCAGAATGCCGGGCAGCCGTTGGGAAAGCATGGACTTGCCCGTTCCCGGCGGGCCCATCATCAAGAGGCTGTGTCCGCCTGCGGCGGCGATTTCCAAAGCAAGGCGGGCGGTGTGTTGACCTTTGACATCGATGAGATCAGGCAGTTTGGCGTTTTCAGACGACCTCTGCGGGACTTGGCAGTCGGTTTGCGCCAAGGGTTCGATGCCGTTCAAATGGGCGGCGACTTCGCCCAACGAACGCGCACCGTAAACGGTAATGCCGCGCATCACGGCGGCTTGTTCTGCGTTTTCCTGCGGCAAGACGAAAGAACGCCCAGCCTGCATACCCTGCCATGCCATCGCCAACGCGCCGCGTACGGGGCGCAACATGCCGGAAAGCGCCAATTCGCCGGCAAACTCGTATTGCGCGAGCTTTTCGGGTGCGATTTGTCCGGATGCGACGAGGATGCCCAGCGCAATCGGCAGGTCGAAACGTCCCGATTCTTTGGGCAGGTCGGCGGGGGCGAGGTTGACGGTGATTTTTTTGGCGGGGAAGTCGAAACCGCTTTGGATGATGGCGGCGCGTACGCGGTCGCGGCTTTCTTTGACTTCGGTGTCGGGCAATCCGACGATATTGAAATGAGGCAGGCCGTTGGCAAGGTGGGCTTCCACTTCGACCAACGGCGCATTCATGCCGCTCAAGGCGCGGCTGTAAACCAAGGCAAGCGACATGTTTCAGACGACCTTATTCGCCGGCTTCGGTTTGCTGTTTGATTTCGGCGACGGCTTCTTCGGCTGCGGCTTCGGCAGCTTCCAAGGCAGACTGCTCAGGCTCTTGCGCGGCTTCGAGTTTTGCCAGACGCTCTTCCAGCTCGACCAGTTTGGTGCGGGTTTTAATCAAAACCTGCTGCTGGATGTCGAATTCTTCGCGCGTAACCAAATCCATACGGTTGAACGCGCTGCCGAGCATGGCTTTGACGTTTTTCTCCATGTCTTTGGCGGGGCTGTTGGCGATGGTTTCGCTGATTTTTGCGCTGACTTCTTCAAAGAGTTGTTTGCCGAACATAATCCGTATCCTTTATATCAGAATATATAAAATCCAAGCGTATTGTATAAGGAAAAAGGTCGTCTGAAAACGGGCATTCTGCTGCGGCGCCTTTTCCCTTCCAAACATCGCCCGCGTGTAGCAAATGCCCGCAAAATTGCTCAATCTTGCGGGCATTTTTGAAACGGCTTTTGCCGTCTGTTTCGATATTCGGCGTATTTTAACGCTCGACGCGGGCATCAAAAATCGGCAGCCACCACGCACCGCCGGTAAAGCCTTTGCACGAGCCGGTAGTGTGTTCGCCGCTACGGACGAAGCTCTTGCCGTCCCATACCGCCGTATTGCTTGTCCAGCAGTCGCCTATGCCGCGGCCTTTGAAGCTGCCGCTGAGGGTGGCTGTTTTCTCGTCGAATCCGCCGTGCCCGCCGTATACCATCGGCGGCAGCACTTGTTCGATTTTGGTCAACTCTTTATCGGCAATGGCATAGTAGCCGCTGGTTTGATAAGCACCGCCGATACAGATGGCCGAAATCAACACCTGACGATCGTTGAGCGGATGGACATACAGGCTGCGGTTCCAACCCATTTGCTCTTTATTATGCAGGGCGTAACAGTAATTATCTTCGCCTTCGGAAACGCGGTTGCTGTTGCGCAGCAGCTTCATGACGGCGCTGTGGCGCGGTGTGTCTTGCTCCAGTATATCGCCTGCTGTTTTCGGTACGGCAACGGCGCGGATGACGGGTTTGGGCTGCGGGCTGAGGACTGCCTGACTGCTGTTGCCTTTGCGTATCAGCGCGGAAGGCGTATTCAGACGACCTTGGAATTCGTCCGCTTTCAACATTGCCGCCGCCGCGCCTTTGTCAGACAAGTGCCATTCATATTTTCCCGCGCGGATGCTGATTTTGCTTTCTTTTTTCAATGCTTCGAGCAAGGCGTTGGTTTGCGCGCTGCTCAATTTGCCTGTGCCTTTTTTATTCAACGCCAATTTGCCCAGTGATTTGCCGTTCAGCATCAATTCGCTGCGGGCTGCCACACGGGCGAGTTGCCTATCATCGTCGTTAAACGGCAGCAGGGAAACTTCGCCGGCAACGGCGGCGTTTGCCCCCGCTTTTCGGGTAAACAAGATGGAAACCGGCGTTTCTGTTTCGTCCGCCTGATATCCGGCAAGACGGCATGTGCCGGTATTGTCGCAAGCGATGTCCCAGTCTTGGTAATTTTGATAAAAACCTTGAGGCGGAGCGGCCAGTGCGGTGGCGGGCAAAACAGCCAGCAGCCATTTTTTCATGATGTATTCCTTCAGTTTTATTTTATAGTGGATTAAATTTAAATCAGGACAAGGCGACGAAGCCGCAGACAGTACAGATAGTACGGCAAGGCGAGGTAACGCCGTACTGGTTTAAAGTTAATCCACTATATTGGTGGACGGGTAAAAGACGGCGCAGCAAGGAAACACAGTGCCGCGCTGCTTTTTTTGTAAAACATTATGATACTTCGTTTGCCAAAAAGTTTTTGACTCGGGACGGCAAAGGTCGTCTGAAACTCCCTTTCAGACGACCTCCATGCTTTTTTATACGCCTGCGGCTGCTTTCAATGCGGCAGCTTTGTCTGTGCGCTCCCAAGTAAATTCAGGCTCTTCGCGGCCAAAATGGCCGTAGGCGGCGGATTTACTGTAAATCGGGCGCAAGAGGTCGAGCATTTGGACGATGCCTTTGGGGCGCAGGTCGAAATGTTCGCGAACTAAGGCAATCAGTTTGTCTTCGCTGATTTTGCCTGTGCCGAAAGTATCGATGGAAATCGAGGTCGGTTCGGCAACGCCGATGGCGTAGGAAACCTGAATCTGACATTGGGTTGCCAAACCTGCTGCAACGATGTTTTTCGCAACATAACGGCAGGCGTAGGCGGCGGAACGGTCGACTTTGGACGGGTCTTTGCCGGAGAATGCGCCGCCGCCGTGCGGAGCTGCGCCGCCATAGGTATCGACGATGATTTTACGGCCGGTCAGACCGCAGTCGCCTTGCGGGCCACCGATGACAAAGCGGCCGGTCGGGTTGATCAGGTATTTGGTTTCGGCAGTCAGCATTTCAGACGGCAGAACAGGCTTGATAATCTGCTCAATCACGGCTTTGCTCAGTTCTTCATGGCTGATGGCAGGGTCGTGCTGGGTGGACAGGACGACGGTGTCGATGCGTTTTACTTTGCCGGTTTCGCTGTCGTAAACCACGGTCAGCTGCGCTTTTGCGTCGGGACGCAGCCACGGCAGGCGGCCGTCTTTGCGCAATTCGCTTTGACGCTGCATCAGGCGGTGGCTGTAATAGATGGCAAACGGCATCAGGGTCGGGGTTTCGTCGCAGGCGTAGCCGAACATCAGACCTTGGTCGCCCGCGCCTTGGTTCAGGTCGATGCCTTCGCCTTCGTTCACGCCTTGGGCGATGTCGGGGGATTGCTGGTCGTAGTACACGCCGACCGCGCAGCCGTTGGCATCAAAGCCCAGCTCGGACGAGTTGTAGCCGATGCGTTTGATGGTTTCGCGTGCGACTTTGATGTAGTCCACATGGGCGGTGGTGGTGATTTCGCCCGCCAACACGCACAAACCGGTGTTTACCAGAGTTTCCGCCGCGACGCGCGCTTTGGGGTCTTGCGCCAAAACCGCATCCAAAATCGCATCGGACACTTGGTCGGCTACTTTGTCCGGATGGCCTTCGGAAACCGATTCGGAAGTAAACAGATATTCGCTCATTTCAATATTTTCCTTCAAAAACAAGCCGTCTGCTTTCAGACGACCTGTCGTTTCATCATATATCCCACAACGGAAATCATAACAAAATTTCCACCTGCGCTCCATCCAAATGATAAATATTCCCACTTGGATAAAACGATTCGGAATCCTGCCCGTACAGAACATACGGGCAAAAAAAATTCCCGCATCAAGCGGGGGGATTTGAATTGCCCTCTCGGACCACATCGGCTTTGCAGCCGTCCACCTTACCTTTCCGTCTGAAAAGCAGGTTGGCATGGAATTCCCAACTCTTAATGCAGCGCGGATGTTAGCAGAAAAGCCCTGTCCCCGCAAGCCGCGCGCCCTTGCGTTTTACGTTACAATACGTCGTCTGAAAACACCCGAACCCCCTATCATGCACCTGCCCTCCGCCATTCCCGCCCTTGCCGCCGCCCTCGCCCTTGCCCTGCCCTTGGGCGCGTGCGGCAAAAAAACATCCGAACAAACCGTGCTTCAGGGCGAAACGATGGGTACGACCTATACCGTCAAATACCTTTCAGACGACCTTCCCAACCCGCCCGCACCCGAAGCCGTGAAAAAGCAGATTGACGGTGCGCTCGAAGAAGTCAACCGCCAAATGTCCACCTACCGCGAAGACTCCGAAATCAGCCGCTTCAACCAAATGCGCGAAACCCGCAAACCCATGCCCGTTTCCGCCGATTTCGCCGCCGTAACCGCCGAAGCCTTACGCCTCAACCGCCTCACACAAGGCGCGCTCGACGTAACCGTCGGCCCGCTCGTCAACCTTTGGGGCTTCGGACCGAACAAAGAAATCACCCGCGAACCCACCCAAGCCGAAATCGACAAAGCCGCCGCCCAAACCGGTACGGACAAAATCATCCTCACGCAAAACGGTAAACAAGCCACGCTCGCCAAAACCCAACCCGAAACCTATCTCGACCTCTCCTCCATCGCCAAAGGCTTCGGCGTGGACAAAGTGGCAGGCGAACTTGAAAAACTCGGCATCCAAAACTACCTTGTCGAAATCGGCGGCGAGTTGCACGGCAAAGGCCGCAACGCCCAAGGCGAACCTTGGCGCATCGGCATCGAACAGCCCAACATCGTCCAAGGCGGCAACACCCAAATCGTCGTCCCCCTCGACAACCGCTCCCTCGCCACTTCCGGCGACTACCGCATTTTCCACGTTGACCCGCAAGGCAGGCGACTGTCCCACATCATCGACCCCAAAACCCGCCGCCCGCTGTCGCACCGCCTCGCCTCCATCAGCGTCGTCGCCGACAACGCCACCACCGCCGACGGCCTGTCCACCGGACTTTTCGTACTCGGCGAAACCGAAGCCCTCAAACTCGCCGAACAGCAAAACCTCGCCGTTTTCCTGATTATCCGCGACCAAAACGGCTACCATACCGAAATGTCCGGCGCGTTTAAAAAACTACTCCATTAATATCTACACACTCATATCCATCCCACAGGAACACCATCATGAAAACCCTACTCCTCACCTTCGGCCTCTTCCTCCTCGTCATCCTCGGCATGGCAGTCGGCTATATTTTTTCCAAGCGCACCATCAAAGGCAGCTGCGGCGGCATCTCCTCGCTGGGCATGAAAAAAGTCTGCGACTGCGACACCCCGTGCGACACGCTGCAAAAGAAACTGGACGAACAGAAACAGCAGGAAAGCAAAGGCATCACCGTCGATCACTGATTCTCGCCCAAATTAGGTTCAGCCTTGCTTTGAACTTGGCAACACAAAAGGTCGTCTGAAACCGCATATTGCAGTTTTCAGACGACCTTTGATTTACAAGCTTGGCTGTTTTTAAAAGGCAGACAGCGATTTAGCAAAGCTGCTCAAATTGCCGTCATTTCCGCGCAGGCAGGAAGGACAGAACAGATATTTCCAATGTCGATTACGATACCAAACTCGCCAAAAAGGTCGTCTGAAAAACCCGAAATCCGTTTTTCAGACGACCTTTTGTTCCACCTTCTTACAACCTCGTTACGCTCAACACGCCTTTTACGTCGCCGAGGCTGGCGAGGACGCGCGGGAGGTCGTTGACCTGTTTGACTTCGAGCGTAAACCTCATGCTGGCTTCCAAATCGCGGGACTGGGTTTGCACGGCGGTAACGTTGAGTTTGTGGCGGGCGAGCGCATCGGATACGTCGCGTAAAAGGCCTGATCGGTCTTGGGCGCGGATTTCGACATCGACGGCGAATACTTGTCCTTCCTGCAATGCCGCCCAGCTTGCGTCCAGCACTTTTTCAGGTGCTTGTTCGGCAAGGTGTTGGAAAGAGGGGCAGGTTTTGCGGTGTACGGAAATGCCGCGTTCGCGGGTAACGAAGCCGACAATGTCGTCGGGTGGCGCGGGTTTGCAGCATTTGGCAAGCGTGGTCATCAACCCGTCTTCGCCGTCGATGAGGACACCGGTTTTGCCGCCTTTTTTGATTTTGGACTGTTTGACGATGGTGGTTTCGCTGACGGGTACGGGCGGCGGTTCGTTCAGCGTGCCGCAGGCTTTCTGGATGGCGCGGTTGGAAATTTCGCCCTGTCCGACGGCGGTGTAGAGGTCGTCGAGTTTTTTGTAGCCGAGGTTTTCGGCAAGCTCTTGCAGGTTGGGCTTGGGCGTGAGTTTGGCAAGCTGTTTGTCGAGTTGGACGCGGCCTTCTTCGCGCACGGTGTCGGCGTTTTGCTGGCGGATGTAGGCGCGGATTTTGCTGATTGCCTTGCTGGATTTGACCCAGCCTTCGTAGAGCCAGTTGACGGAAGGATGCCCTTCTTTGGCGGTAATGATTTCAACGCGCTGTCCGTTTTCGAGCGGGGTGGACAGCGGTACGATTTGCCCTTCGACTTTCGCGCCGCGGCAACGGTCGCCGATGCTGCTGTGCAGGGCGTAGGCGAAGTCGATGGGGGTCGCGCCCGTGGGCAGGGAGAGGACTTTGCCGTGCGGGGTCAGGACGTAAATCGTGTCGTTGAAAAGCTCGGTTTTGAAGGCGGCGGCGAGGTCTTCCTTGCCGCTTTCCGCCATGTTTTCGCGCCAGTCCAAAAGTTGGCGCAACCAGGCGATTTTTTGTTCGTAGGCGGAATCGCCTTTGCCGCCCTCTTTGTAACGCCAGTGGGCGGCGACACCGAATTCGTTGAATTGGTGCATATCGAAGGTGCGGATTTGTACTTCCACGCCTTTGTCTTCCGGGCCGACGATGACGGTGTGCAAACTTTTATAGCCGTTGCCTTTGGGGTTGGCGATGTAGTCGTCGAACTCGCCCGGGATGGGCTGCCAGAGGCTGTGGACGATACCCAGCGTGGTGTAACACTCGGGAACGGTATCGACCAAAATCCGCACGGCGCGGATGTCGAACAGCCCGTCGAAGCTGAGTTTTTTCTTCACCATTTTTTTGTAAATGGAGTAGATGTGTTTCGGGCGGCCGGCTACTTCGAAGTGAACGTTGTATTTTTTAAGTTCGCCACGCAGGATGTTGAGGAAGTTTTCGATGTATTCGAGGCGTTCGGTGCGTTTTTCGTCCAAAAGCAGCGCGATTTCGCGGTATTTTTCGGGTTCTTGATGGCGGAAGCCGAGGTCTTCGAGCTGCCATTTGAGCTGCCACACGCCTAGACGGTTGGCGAGCGGGGCGAAGATGTCGAGGGTTTCTTTGGCGACGGCGCGTTTTTCGGGGCTGTCGGGGATATTGCTGAGGAACTGCATGGTGCGGGTGCGCATGGCGAGTTTGATCAACACGACGCGGATGTCGGTAACCATCGCCAGCAGCATTTTACGCATGGTTTCGGCTTGCTGCGCGCGCTCTTCGGAAGTGGCGAGGCTGTCCACGCGGGCGAAGTGAGTGAGTTTCTGCACTTCGTCCACACCTTTGACCAGCTCGGCGACGGTGCTGTTGCAGCGTTCGGAAACCAATAGATTCCAATCGGGAACGTAGCGTCCGATGTCGGCAAGCAGGGTGGCGGCGACGGCATCGGAGAGCAGGTCGAGTTCGTTGACCATCTGCGCCGCGCCGAGCAAATGGTCGAGCAGCGGTTCACCATACGGTGTGGCAGCATCGGCGGGATAATGTTCTTTTGCCAACGACCATGCGGCGCCGATGAGGTTTTTATCGTTGTCCGGCAGCGCGGCGCAGTAACTGTCGAACCATTCGCGCAATTCTTGCGGAGTCGCGCTTTGCGTGTCTTGAATCGGGCTGGTGGCGGTCATGATGGTGTCTTTTCGTTTCGATAAAAACAGGTTTATTGTAACAGGTTGCCAAAGGAATTTGCGGGCTGTTTTGCGGGATATTGTCTGTAAGCGGGTTGTTTCAGACGACCTTAAATGATATGGTTCGTCCGTTTGATGAACATGAAAAGGAGTATCCGATGAAGTTGTATATTTACGACCATTGCCCGTTTTGCGTGCGTGCGCGGATGGCGGTTGGGCTGTTTGGCGCGGACGTTGAAGAAGTCGTGCTGGCAAACGACGACGAGGCAACGCCGATCGGCATGATCGGCGCGAAACAAGTGCCCATCCTGCAAAAAGAAGACGGTTCGTTTATGGGCGAGAGTTTGGACGTTGTCCGCTATCTTGACCGCGAGGGTCGTCTGAAAGATGAAACCCGCCCCGAAATTCAGGCATGGTTGGACAAGGTGGGCGAATACAACCTGAAACTCGTCCAGCCGCGCGTGATCAAACTCGAGCTGCCCGAATTTGAAACGCCGGAAGCGGTAAAATATTTCACGGATAAAAAAGAGAAAAGCATCGGCAGCTTCGCCGCCAATTTGGAGAAAACCGGTCAGTATGTGCAACGGCTGAACAAAGATTTGGCGGAACTGGAAACGCTGATGACCCAAAGCGGCGCAGGTTTGAACGGCGAAATCGGCATGGAAGACATATTGGTGTTCCCGATATTGCGCAACCTGACCGTCGTGCGCGGTGTCGAATGGCCGCAGAAGATTATGGACTACCTGCTGCGCATGAGCGAAGTATCGGGTGTGCCGCTGTATTTCGACCGCGCCTTGTAATAACCGAATCCGCCGGATAAAACAAACGGAAAGGTCGTCTGAAAAAAGTTTTCAGACGACCTTTCCGTTTGCGCCCGCCCTACCTTCCGGGAGTGAATGGAATCAGGCGGAACAAGCATGGCGAGAAATTGTTGATGTATGACCCCGAACAGATCGGGTGATACATCAATAATTCCTAGCTGTGCTTATTGTGCGGCAGGTGCAGAAGCAGCAGCTGCGCCTTCAGCGGCGCTGCGTTGGTAGCCTTTGTCTTTCATACATGCATCGAACACGGCGCGGTCTTGGTTTGCACCGGAAGCTTGTTGACATTGAGCGATTGCCTCTTCAACGCTTACGCTAGGAGTTTTAGCTTCTTCAGTAGTTTTGCTGCTAGAGCAGGCACCCAGCATCAGGCTTGCAGCGGCAACGGCGATCAATAAAGTTTTCATGTCGTATATTCCTATTGTGATTGATGGTTTACAGCGCAAATTTGCGTCTGTCTCAAAACAGAGTCCCATTAGTACGATTTAGTTTCATTTACATATGAAAGGTTTTGATAAGTTTGAACTATGACAGTAAATGCCGTCAGGAAATGATAAGCGGTTTCAAAAATTTAAGGGACATAAACGCCGGCGGCATGGCAATGTAAAAAATCCCCTTACCGACTCGGCAACACCGTCCAATCCCAACGCCCCGACCGCCTGCCGTTGGGCGGCGCAAGGGTTTTATGGCATAATCCCGCTTACCTTTCCATGCCGCAGAGACCACATCCCCACTTCTGCGGTTTGCCGTAAACCGGCCGCATACTTTGCCGGCGGCATCCTACCGAACACACAATCAAAACATCCTCCCGTTTCAGACGACCCCATGCGGCATTCCGCATCCCGTCCGGACAGAAAGATACCGCCATGAATCCATTCGCCTCACTTGGGCTTGGCAGCGAAATCGTTTCCGCGCTGACCGAACAAGGTTACGAAAACCCGACGCCCATCCAAGCCGCCGCCATCCCCAAAGCACTTGCCGGCCACGACTTGCTCGCCGCCGCCCAAACCGGCACAGGCAAAACCGCCGCCTTTATGCTGCCCAGCCTGGAACGCCTCAAACGCTACGCCACCTCCAGCACCTCGCCCGCGATGCACCCCGTGCGTATGCTCGTATTGACCCCGACGCGCGAACTTGCCGACCAAATCGACCAAAACGTGCAGGGCTACATCAAAAACCTGCCGTTGCGGCACACCGTCCTCTTCGGCGGCGTCAACATGGACAAACAAACCGCCGACCTGCGCGCCGGCTGCGAAATCGTCGTCGCCACCGTCGGCAGGCTGCTTGACCACGTCAAACAGAAAAACATCAATTTAAACAAAGTCGAAATCGTCGTCCTCGACGAAGCCGACCGTATGCTGGATATGGGTTTCATCGACGACATCCGCAAAATCATGCAGATGCTGCCCAAACCACGCCAAACCCTGCTCTTTTCCGCAACCTTCGCGCCCCCCATCCGCAAGCTCGCCAAAGACTTCATGAACGCGCCCGAAATCGTCGAAGTCGCCGCGCAAAACACCACCAGCGCCAATGTCGAGCAGCACATCATCGCCGTTGACGCGCTCAAAAAACGCAACCTCTTAGAGCGGCTGATTGTCGATTTGCAGATGAACCAAGTCATCGTATTCTGCAAAACCAAACAAAGCGTCGACCAAGTTACCCGCGACCTCGTGCGCCGCAACCTTGCCGCCCAATCCATCCACGGCGACAAATCCCAGCAAAGCCGCCTTGAAACCCTCAACGCCTTCAAAGAAGGCAGCCTGCGCGTCCTCGTCGCCACCGACGTTGCCGCACGCGGACTGGACATCGCCGAGCTGCCCTTCGTCATCAACTACGAACTGCCGACCCAACCCGAAGACTACGTCCACCGCATCGGGCGCACCGGCAGGGCAGGCGCGGACGGCGTCGCCATTTCCCTGATGGACAAAACCGAACAGAAAATGTTTGAAGCCATCAAGGAGCTGACCGGCAACGACTTGGCAGTCGAACGCATCGAAGGTTTCGAGCCGAACTGGTGGGGAAGTGACGCCGACGGCGATGCCGCCGCAGACACCCAAGCCGCCCCGACCCGCAGCCGCGGCAGCGACAGAAACCGCTCCGAACGGAACAACCGCAGCGAACGCAATGAACGTAACGAGCGCGGTGACAAATCCCCAAAAGCCGACAAAACCGATCCCGGCGCCGCCTGCGGCACCATCGCCGGACGCAGCCGCCGCAGCCGCAGGGAACGCCAACCCTGCGCCCTGCTGCAACCCAATTACGGCGCAAAATAAAGCCGGTTTCCCATAAAACCAGAAAGGTCGTCTGAAAAAGATTTCAGACGACCTTTTTATAGTGGATTAACAAAAATCAGGACAAGGCGACGAAGCCGCAGACAGTACAGATAGTACGGAACCGATTCACTTGGTGCTTCAGCACCTTAGAGAATCGTTCTCTTTGAGCTAAGGCGAGGTAACACCGTCCTGATTTAAAGTTAATCCACTCTATCCGCAGGCGAAGCCTTTTCAGACGACCTCACACGCCCAAATACCCTTCCCTGCTGGCAAGCCACCTTGCCAGATGCGCTTCGACGATTTCGGGGTTTTGTTCAATCAGCAAGGGGGCGATTTCGCGCGCCTGTTCCAAGAGGTGTAGGTCTTCTTCGAGGTTGGCGAAATGCAGCATGGGGACGCCGCTTTGGCGCGCGCCGAGAAATTCGCCGGGACCGCGGATGTTGAGGTCTTGGCGGGCAATTTCGAAGCCGTCGGTGTGTTCGTAAATCACTTTCAACCGCGCTTTGGCGAGTTCGCTCAAGGGTTCGGCAAACAGGAGGACGCATACGCTTTCTGCCGCACCGCGCCCTACCCGTCCGCGTAATTGGTGAAGCTGCGCCAAGCCCATGCGCTCGGCGTGTTCGATCACCATCAGGGCGGCGTTGGGCACATCTACGCCGACTTCGATAACGGTGGTGGCGACCAAGACGTTCAGACGGCCTGCGGCAAACTCCGCCATGACTTCGGCTTTTTCGGCAGTCTTCATGCGCCCATGTACCAAGCCGATGTTGAGTTCGGGCAATGCCGCCTGAAGCTGCTCGAGGGTTTCGGTAGCGGTTTGCAGTTGCAGGGTTTCGCTTTCTTCAATCAGCGGGCAGACCCAGTATGCCTGCTGCCCTTTGCGGCAGATGTTGAGGACGAAGCCTTCGACTTCGGCGCGGCGGACGTTGTTGACGAGGCGGGTTTTAATCGGGGTGCGCCCGGGCGGCAATTCGTCAATGACGGACACGTCCAAGTCGGCGAAAAAACTCATGGCGAGCGTACGCGGGATGGGCGTGGCGGACATCATCAGCTGGTGGACGTCGCGCCCTTTGTTTTTGAGGGCGAGGCGTTGGGCGACGCCGAAGCGGTGTTGTTCGTCCACAATCACCAAGCCGAGATTTTGGAACTCGACGTCGTCTGAAAACAGGGCGTGCGTGCCGACGGCGATTTTGACGGTGCCGTCGGCGAGTTTGGCTTTGGCTTCGTCTTTGGCTTTTTTGCGCTGGCTGCCGGAGAGCCAGACGACTTCGAGTCCTAAGGGTTCGAGCCATTGTTTGAACTTGATGAAATGCTGTTCGGCAAGGATTTCGGTCGGCGCCATCACAGCCGCCTGCGCGCCGGATTCGATGGCGGTCAGCGCGGACAAGGCGGCGACGATGGTTTTGCCGCTGCCGACATCGCCTTGCAGCAGGCGGTGCATGGGGTGGGTTTGCGCCATATCGCGGCGGATTTCGGATACGACTCTTTCTTGGGCATCGGTCAGGGCAAACGGCAAGGCGTGGCGCAGGGCTTGGGTCAGCGTACCGTCGCCGCCCAATGCCGCCGCCGTGCCGCTGACGCGCTTCTGCCGCGCCAGCCGCATGGAAAGCTGTTGCGCCAAAAGTTCGTCGAATTTGAGCCGCTGCCATGCAGGCAGCGCGCCGTCGGAAAGCTGGTGGATGGTGAAACTCGGCGGCGGCGAATGCAAAAGGCGCAGGCTTTCGGCGAGGTGCGGCAGTTTCAGACGACCTAATAAGGCATCGGGCAGCGTGTCGTACAGCGGCGTAACGTCCAACGCCGTCTGAATGATGCGGCGCAAAGTGGGCTGGTTCAAACCGTTTACGGTCGGATAGACAGGCGTGAGGCTTTCCGCCAAACCGCTGCCCTCGGCATCACGGATTTTGGGATGAATCATCTCGTCGCCGTGAAACCCGTGCTTGATTTCGCCCACGGCGCGGATGCGTTTGCCGACCGCCATCTGTTTCTGGTTGCTGGCGTAAAAGTGGATGAAGCGCAGAAAAAGGACGCTGCCGGAACCGTCGGCGATTTGGACAATCAGCTGCTTGCGCGGTTTGAACGTTACTTCCTGATGAATGACCTCGCCCTCGACCTGACACGGCACGCCGATCGGCGCATCCTTAATCGGCATGATGTGCGTCTCGTCCTCATAACGCAGCGGCAGATGCAAAACCAAATCCCATGCGGTGTTGAGGTTGAGTTTGTCGAGCTTCTTGGCGGAAACGTCGGTGATTTTGAGCTGTTTCTGAGTTTCGGGCGTCATCATGGCTTTGTCCTTTAATGGCGCGTATTTTAGCTGAAAATGTAAGAAGGGGTCGTCTGAAAGGACGTTCAGCACCAAGTTAATCCTTTATAATAGCGTGTTTTTCAGACGACCACTGCACCAGATTACTCCATGAATTATCTGCAAAATATCGCCACCCTCTATCAACTTGCCCCCCTACCCTGCGGTCTGCCCGAAGCCGAAATCACCGCTGCCGAACAACGCCTAGGCATCCGCTTCCCCGCCATGTTGCGCGAATATCTGCTTACATTGGGCGGCAGTGAGGCGGTCAATCAATCGTTTAACCGATTGTTGCCATTGGAAAAGATAGATTTTTACGGCGACTATCTGGTGCTGATGGAAGAAAACCAAGGCGTATTTCTGTGCGGCATTGCCAGAGCCGATTTGGCGCAAGACAACCCGCCTGTCCATATCGACTTTTACACCGATGAAACCGAAAGCTACAAATGGCAGCCGCACCTGCCCGACACCCGCACCCTACTGCTGGAACTGGCTTACACCAACGCCGCCATGGGTGGTCTGCACTACTGCGCCAACATCATGGACGAAGAATCGACAGATGCCCAAGCCGTACAGTTTATCCAACAAAACCGCACCGAAATCATAGAACTCCGCCAAGAAAACCAACGCTTCTACACCGACGGTTTTCACGAAATCATCCTGCTTTGCTTCACAAAAAACGGCAACGCAAACGGCGTATTTATCGGTACCACCGACCAAAACCGCTTTGACACGCTGCTCGAACTGTTCGGCTGGGACAGTTGGCTCTACACCTCCTATGATGATGACGAAGAATGTGATGAGGAATAAACCGGCAATATTTTTCAGACGACCTTTACCATGCTAACTAAAGAAAACCATGTCTGAGCTAGAAGCGTTGAACTGGTAATTTTAAGTAGCTGAAAATCAATATTTTAAAACATTATGAGTAATGAAATTCTTACCTTTTTAGGAGGTAGCGGCAGTGGGTACAATAATTGGCACAGTTATCAATGCGTTTATCACCAATAAAGTAACTAAGTCTAATCAAGATTTTCAATTAGAAATGGAGCATCAAAAATATCAAAGAGCACAAATTGAAAAGAAATTAACAGAACAAAAAAGAATGTTGCTGGAAATTCATCAATTATTAAGTAAAATTTCCCGTGAGTTTTCTTTAACCGGCATCAATATAAAAAGGGAAGCTCAAATAACTGCAGAACAATACGATGCAACGTATTCAGAAATATGCACATCGTGTGATTTAATCAGTGCATATTGTGATTTATTTTTTCCAGATTTATCTCGTGATATGAATCAGATATATGGAGAAATGAATATGTTTTGGGGGACTTTTAAAAGCTATCTCTACTTTCTAGAAACACAAGTTGACCACAAACTACAGCAAAGCAAAATGAATGAACTTGTAATCATAGCCAACAAAATCAATGAATATATTAGAACAGCAAAATATAGGCTGTCTTCCATAATGGAAAAAATGGAGTAACCAAAGTGCGGCTGGATTTTTGAATCAGACTTCCCTATTTCCAAACAAAACATTCATTGCTCAATATATCGTATTTGCCTTTCAGGCAGCCCGTACCCATCAAAAGGACCCCCATGAACATCACCCAAATCCTCTCTCAAGAACTCTCCGCCACCGCCGCCCAAATCACCGCCGCCGTCGAGCTTTTAGACGACGGCGCGACCGTGCCGTTTATCGCCCGCTACCGCAAGGAAGCCACGGGCGGGCTGGACGATACGCAGCTGCGCCAGCTTGCCGAGCGGTTGCAATACCTGCGCGAGTTGGAAGAGCGCAAAGCCGTTGTTTTAAAAAGCATTGAAGAGCAAGGCAAGCTTTCAGACGACCTCAGGGCGCAAATCGAAGCCGCCGACAACAAAACCGCGCTGGAAGACCTGTATCTGCCCTACAAGCCCAAACGCCGCACCAAAGCGCAAATCGCGCGCGAACACGGTTTGCAGCCGCTGGCGGACGTGTTGCTTGCCGAGCAGCCGCAGGACGTGGAAGCCGCCGCGCAGGGCTACCTGAACGAAAACGTCCCCGACGCCAAAGCCGCGCTGGACGGCGCGCGCGCGATTCTGATGGAGCAGTTTGCCGAAGACGCGGAACTCATCGGCACGCTGCGCGACAAGCTGTGGAACGAAGCCGAAATCCACGCGCAAGTCGTTGAAGGCAAAGAAACCGAAGGCGAAAAATTCAGCGATTATTTCGACCACCGCGAACCCGTCCGCGCCATGCCCAGCCATCGCGCGCTGGCGGTTTTGCGCGGTCGCAACGAAGGCGTGTTGAACATCGCGCTCAAATTCCAGCCCGACGACACGCCGATTACCCAGCAAAGCGAATACGAGCAAATCATCGCCCGCCGCTTCAAGGTTTCAGACGGCCACAAATGGCTGCGCGACACCGTGCGCCTGACTTGGCGCGCGAAAATCTTTTTGTCGCTGGAACTTGAAGCCTTAGGTCGTCTGAAAGAAGCCGCCGACACCGACGCGATTACCGTGTTCGCCCGCAATCTCAAAGACTTGCTGCTCGCCGCGCCCGCCGGGCGGCTGACCACTTTGGGCCTCGACCCTGGCTACCGCAACGGCGTGAAATGTGCCGTAGTGGACGATACGGGCAAGCTGCTGGATACCGTTATTGTCTATTTGCATCAAGAAAACAATATGTTGGCAACGCTGTCGCGCCTGATTAAGCAGCACGGCGTGAAGCTCATCGCCATCGGCAACGGCACCGCTAGCCGCGAAACCGACAAAATCGCGGGCGAACTGGTGCGCGGAATGCCGGAAATGGGGCTGCACAAAATCGTCGTTTCCG
>ERZ1674039.108-NODE-108-length-17517-cov-6.121406_pt1 | contig 17517 bp, 10 predicted proteins | sample MGYA00581135_ERZ1674039 | MGnify/ENA primary metagenome ERZ1674039 (study PRJEB41354, sample SAMEA4873313) | human saliva metagenome | biome: human-associated habitat [ENVO:00009003]; feature: mouth environment [ENVO:08000002]; material: saliva material... | reverse complement strand
ATTCTGCGCTGCAGCCCGCTCGGGCGCAGCGCAGCAAGGATGTGCGGCTGATGGTTGCCGATGGGTGGTGAACGGTGCGGCCAGGCCGCATCGGCTGACGCCATGCCCTTGCCCGGGTCCGGGCAGTCTCGCCTGTCTGATGTCTCTCCGTGCTCCCGCTGAGCCACGCATCCGGTTGGCGGAGTCATGGCCATCCGATGGCGTCCGGCATGACGCCGGCCCGAAAGAGGGCATTCAGGTTCGGGGGGGACATCGGCCCCCGAACCCGGCGTCGGAAAGGCGCGTTCGGTCCTGCCCGGGGTGGCGTGAGGCATGAATGCGACGCCGGACCATCTGGCGGTGTCGTGTCTGTGTCCCGGCCTTGCCGCCAGTCTGGCGGGGTGGACCGGCAGCGGCATGCGGGCTTGGGACGGGGGCGAAGGGCCCGTAGGCTTGCCCCCGTTCCCAACTGCCGCCAGGTCCGCGCCTGCCCGATCCGATCATGCCAGAGGTCACGCACACGCCCGTCCTGCCCGACGAACCCGCCGCCATCGTCGGCTCCCAGTTCACGTTCGAGCAGATCTGCGCCTTTGGCCTGGCCATGGGGTGGGGGGACAGACCCCTGTCGTTCGTCGTGAAGAACTGGATGGATTCGCGTCCGGCCTTCGCCATCGAGGACATCATCGGCCTGCCGCGCTGACCTGCTGCGGCCCCCTTGAGGGCCCTGTTGGCTTCCCGACGGACTCCGGGAACTATCTCGGCAACGGAGGGCCGTAACACGCTATAGTTACGGTTACTTCCAATAACCCGAGGAGATTCCCATGACCGGATCCGTGCGCATGGAGCGCGACACCTTTGGCGAGATCGCCGTCCCTGCCGATCGCCTGTGGGGCGCGCAGACACAGCGTTCGCTGCAGAACTTCAGGATTTCCACCGAGAAGCAGTCGCCTGAGCTGATCCGGGCGCTGGCCACCGTCAAGCGTGCGGCCGCCACGGTCAACGCCGGACTGGGGCAACTGGCAGCCGACAAGGCCAAGGCCATCGAGACGGCCGCTGACGAGGTGCTGGCCGGCAAGCATGATGGTGAATTCCCGCTGGCCGTCTGGCAGACCGGTTCGGGGACCCAGACCAACATGAACCTCAACGAGGTTCTGGCCAACCGCGGCAGCGAGCTGATGGGCGGTGAGCGCGGCGAATCGCGCAAGATTCACCCCAACGACGACGTGAACCGGGGCCAGTCCTCCAACGACGTGTTCCCCACGGCCATGAACGTGGCTGCGGCCGTGGCCATCCACAAGAACCTCATCCCGTCGCTGAAACAGCTGCGCGACACCCTCAAGGCCAAGTCCGAGGCCTTCAAGGACATCGTCAAGATCGGCCGTACCCACCTGCAGGACGCCACGCCGCTCACGCTGGGGCAGGAGTTCTCTGGCTACGTGGCCCAGCTGGACCATGGCCTGAAGCACCTGGAAGATGTGCTGCCGCACCTGCAGGAGCTGGCCCAGGGCGGTACGGCCGTGGGCACGGGCCTCAATGCGCATCCCGAGTTTGCCGTGAAGGTGGCGGCCGAGATTGCCCGCCTGACGGGCGTGCCTTTCAAGACTGCGCCCAGCAAGTTCGAGGCGCTGGCTGCTGCCGATGCCCAGGTGGCGACCCACGGCGTGCTCAAGACCATCGCCGCCTCGCTCTTCAAGCTGGCCAACGACGTGCGCTGGCTGGCCAGCGGCCCGCGTTCGGGTCTGGGCGAGATCTCCATCCCCGAGAACGAGCCGGGCAGCTCGATCATGCCGGGCAAGGTCAACCCCACGCAGTGTGAAGCGTTGACCATGGCTTGTGCGCAGGTCTTCGGCAACGACGTGGCCGTCAACATCGGCGGTGCCAGCGGCAACTTCGAGCTGAACGTCTATCGGCCGATGATCGTGCACAACCTGCTGCAATCGGTCAGGCTGCTGGCCGACGGTGCCCGTAGCTTCAACGACAACTGCGCCGTCGGCATCGAGCCCAACCGTGCGCGCATCAACCAGCTGATGGAGCAGTCGCTGATGCTGGTGACGGCGTTGAACCCGCACATCGGCTATGACAAGGCCGCGCAGATTGCCAAGAAGGCGCACAAGGAAGGCACCACGCTGAAGGCCTCCGCGCTGGCGCTGGGCTTTGTCACTGAGGCACAGTTCGACGAATGGGTCCGGCCCGAGAAGATGGTGGGCTGATTCTTGCCATTCCCTGGACGAAATCCATGAAGAGCAACCTGCAACGCAAGGTCATGCGCCTGAGTGCCGTCCTGCTGGTGCTGGGCGCCCTGGGGGCCTGCTGCGGCCCGTGGGGTCCCGGCCCTGGCCCCGGCGGCGGTGGACACGGCGGCCCGGGCCACCTGCAGCAGCCCTGATCGGCTGAAACGCCTGTTGGTCCCTCCATCCCGTTGGCCCTGATGCCGATGGGCAACCGGAACGTCTCCTTTCTGGGGGCGTTCCGGTTTTTTGTTGGTGAAGCGCGGTGTATCGCGTGCCGCCGGGCGTCGAAACAAAACGAAAAGAAACGCCACCGCAACGAGATGATCGGTTCGGCGGGTTGCCCGAACATGTCTCCCATGTTCAGCGTGCCCGGGCACTTCCGCCCGCACGTGTTGAATGCCGGTTTTTCCGGGCATGACAGGATCTGGGTAGGATATTCATCATCCATATTTGTCCGACCGGACGCCATTGTTCACGGCATGAATGGTCGGTTGGGGCTGCACTGTGTCATTTGTCATTAGATACGTAACAAAATGGCTGTGTCCATGCCTGTGCCCAGTGAACATGAACGATGGGGTTGCCCGGATGAGGCCCGGCCACCATCGCAGGCAGCCTGGCCAACGCAGCGCCAGCCGGGTCACGTCCGGCGAGAGGACGAATGAGTCCCAGGATGCAGTGGTATCGCGCCCCTGCACGCCCAAAGGGGCGCGAACCATGGCACAACTCGGGCAGCCGGGCCGACGCCCGCTCAGATCAGTGCCAGCGATGCATGCTGCAGATCATCCAGCAGCGCGCTGGTGCCTTTCCAGAGGTTCAGCTGGCTGGCGTCCACGGCCGCGTGCGTGTCGGCATCGGCCTGTGTCGTGGCGGAGGGCGCTTCTTGGCTGGTGGCGCTCACGCTGCGCACACCCAGCCTGTTGTGCACTTCTTCCCACGTACCGTAGGTGCCCAGGCGGTCGCGTTCCTCGAAGCCCCAACCAATCCATTCACCCGTGGTTTTGTCACTGGCTTTGGTGGGATCATCGGCCTGCGGCTCCAGTTCGACCAGCCAGATCTTGCCGCCGTTGTTCTGGTGCGAGTCCCAGGTCAGCCGTTGCATGTCGTGGTTGGACAGGACATCGCCCGTGTGCAGATACTCGAACTTTCCGGAATCGGTGGCGCTGTGCAGGCGCAGCGGGGACTTGTAATCGTTGTATTCGATGATGAAGCCCTTCGCGTTGCTGCCCTGGGCCTCCGGCGTGCCGTCGGCCGTGCCCAGCCTGCTGGTGTACACGTAGCCAGACAGGTCGGTGTCGTCCGTACCCTTGTCGGGTTCGTTGTGAATGCCGAACCTGCCATCGGTGACCTGTTTTTGCAGCCAGTCCAGCTCCTGCTGGCTGTCGATGGTCAGCAGTTTGGCGCCCCGGGCCGCGGCCTGTGCCTGGGCTTCTTCCAGTGTCAGGCCGGCGTGGCGAATGATTTCGTACGCGGCTTCCTTGCCGTCCGGGCTGGTGGCGGCGTCCATCACGATGCGCGTCTGGCCACCGCTCTCCCAGGCCCTGATGTCACCCAGCCGGAAAAAGCGCAGGGTTTCCGGTGCCGGGCCATAGGCGTTGGGCGTCAGCCAGGTGATGGAATCATTGGCCACGTTGTTGGCCACGTAATCCTCACTGTCACGCGTGTGACCGGCCACGGCATCTTCATCGATCTGCACGCGGTGTGCCAGGTGTTGGCCCGTTGCGTTGGGGAAGGGCTCTCCCTGGGCGTCCAGTGCCTCGAAAATGAACCAGCCGCCATCGCTCTTGCTGGCATCCCACACCAAGCGGGAAAAATCGGCAGCCTGGATGACATTGTGACCATCCCCGGCCGTCACCGGCGTCAGCGAGCCATCGTCGTTTTTCAGGAACAGCGGCGTTTGGGCGCCGTCCTGCGGGTGCGGCGCCGTCAGTTCGTCGATGCGGATGGCCGACGGGGCGCGGGTGGCGTCGCTGCCGATGATGGTGCTCAGGTGGTCACTCAGGTTCACCATTTTCTGGAAGCCGGCCTGGATCGGGTCGATATCCTGGGCATAGACCGGTGGCAGTGGCTGCTCGAAAATCGTCACCTGCTGCGTCGTGCCGTACGCAACGCCGTCGGCATCCACGGGCGTGAAGGCGAGTCTGCCGCCGTCGCTGCCGTGGGCATCCCAGCGCAGTTTGCCGAAATCATCGGCAGAAATCCGTTGTCCTTCGCTGACAAGGGTGGCTTCCTTGGGGCCATCCCCGTCCGGGTCCAGCAGCAGGGCAGGGGTGCCCTGTTCCGACACCGAACCATCGGCGTTCGTGGCCTGGATTTTGTCGATGCGCACGGCGGCCGGTTTCAGGGTGTCGTTGTCGCCGGTAAACAGCTGCGCCTTCAGGGGCGTGACCTCGTCATGCCCGACGTGGACGACCGGCGTGGCGCTGTAGGCGGGTACGGCCGGCGACTCGTGCACGGTGATTTTTTGCGGTGCGGCACCCTCGATGGGGTTCCCCCTCCCATCGAGGGCCGTGAAGGTGAAGGAGCCTCCCGCGTTGTGTGCACTGTCCCACGCCAGTTCGGAAAGCTGGCTGGGCGAAATGACGGTACCGGCCTGCACGGGGATGCGCTGCGGCGTGCCCGATGCGTCGGTCACCACACGATACAGCGTGCCATGGTCTGTGTCCTGACTGGCCGCATCGATGCGGTCGATGCGGATGCCACCGGCCGGTGCCTTGCCGGCATCGCTGCCCGCCAGCAGGGCAGACGGCAGGGAGAGCGTCTGGTCGTGTGCCACGGTCAGCGTCCGGGTCTGTGCGTCGGCGTCATAGACCGGCGGTTCCGGGGACTCGTAGATGGGCACGATCTGCGGCGTGGCGTTGCTGACCGGTACACCGCGTGCGTTGCTGGCCACGAACTGGAATTCGCCGCCGGTGTTGCCTTCGGTGTTCCAGTACACACGGTCGAAATCGGCCCGGGCGATCACATCGCCTTCCTTCAGCAGTCTGGGTTCCGAACCATCGGTGCCACGCAGCCACAGGCCACCCTGAGCGCTGTCCTGGCTGCTGCCGTTGAGGGACACGCGCTGCAGCACCACATACTCGGGTGACACGTCGGCGTTGCCCGTGCCCGCACCGTGGTTGCCGCTTCCACTGTTTCCATTGCCGCTGGCACCGCTGCCGGCGTCACCATTGCCTGCAGGATTGCCGTTGTCACCGCTGCCGTTTCCGCTGCTGGTGCCGCCGTTGCCTGCATGGCTGCCATTGCCGCCCTGTGCTCCATGGGCACCGCTGCCGTGCAAGAACAGGTCACCCAGCGAGCGCTGGCCGTTGCTGGGAACGGGTTGTGCGTCGAGCGTGACCGCCGGTTTCAGCGAATTCTGGGCGAGGCTGCCCGTGTCGTCCTGGGTCTGGGCGTTTCCCGGGTTTTGTGTATTGCCCGGGTTTTGTGTATTGCCCGGATTTTGTGCATTGCCGGGGTTTTGAGCGTTTCCCGGATTCTGGGGGCTTCCCGGATCGATGGAGGGCGTATCGTTGCCGTGACGGCCATTGGCCGAACGGCTGTCCGACGCAGTGCTGTCGCTGCCACCGAATCCACCCAGAGCCACGGCACCACCCATCAGCAGTGTCTGGGTCAGTGCCGCCGCGCTCGGGGAGATGCCCGTGGCGGCGCCGGCCGTGCCTGCGGCGGCAGCGCCCGAGCCTCCCGTCGTGCTGGCGATACCCGCAGCGCCTGTGGCGCCCATGGCTGCGGCCGCGCCAGTACTGCCGGCCGAACTGGCTGCAGCACCTTCACCGGCCGGAGCGGCCAGCAGGGCGGCACAACTGTCGTCGTCGTCGCGGCCGTCCGCATGCTGGACGGGATTGCCCTGTTCGTCCCTTTCCTCATCCCGGCACGCCCGGTCGTCCTCGTCCTGTCCGTTCCGGCCAGGGCGGCGTGCGCCCGGAAGCCCCTGGCGAACGGCAATGGCATCGTTTGCAGCCAGCAGGCTGCCATGGATGACCGGCGGCATGCCGGCGGGCGAGTCACCGGACAGGCCCGGTTGATGCTGGTGCGAAGCCCCCTTGACCTGGGACGCTTCGCCGGCCGGCATCATGCTGGAGAGACCATGTGACGTGTTGGGATTCATGATGAACAGGGGCTTTGCAACCATGGTTGTTTATGATGTTCATCATCCCCGCCCCCTTGGCGCAGGGCCAGCAGATCCGGCATGAACGGTCGGCTGGCGCTGCCCTGTGTCAGATTGTGATTTACTGGCTTACTACATGGGGCGTGATGCTGGCCAGCACTTCGAGGAAGTGGCGCTGACTGGCACCGAATATGAACTGCTGCTGATGCTGGCCCGCGAGCCGGGCCGCGTCTTCAGCCGTGACGACATCCTGGGCCGGCTGCGAGGCCACGAGGTGGATCTCTACAGCCGCGCGGTGGACATCGTCGTCAGCCGTCTGCGCCGCAAGCTGGAGCCATTGGTGGCCATCAAGACGTTGCGCAATGTCGGCTATGCGCTGGCGCTGCGGCGGCAGGAGGCATGATGCTGCCCGTCAGGCGTTGGCTTGCCCGGGTACGCGCCTTCATGGGGCGCTTCTTTGGTGGCGTGCGCGGTCTTCCGGCGCGCCTGGTGTTTTCGATCAAGCTGCGCATGGTGCTGGTGTTTCTGGTGTTGGCAGCGGCGCTGATGGTCGTGTTCATCGGTGCCATGCGGCAGGTGGTGGCCACGCGCTGGCAGCTGGCAGCCCAGCCGCTGCTGGTCGATTATGTCGACCGCCTGGCCGAAGAGATCACGGTTGATGGTCATCCCAGCGTCGAACGCGCCCGTGCACTGGTGCAGCGCCTGCCGGTGACGGTGCGCATCGAGGGACCGGTCGTCCGATGGGTGTCGCACCCCCAGGAGCCTCGACATGGCTGGGGGCATGAGGGTGACGGTGTGCGGGAGGGGGGGCGTCGTGGGATGGACCCATGTCCGGAACGGACCGTCATGATGAGCGCGGGACGGGACATCATGGTGCTGCCCCTGTCGGGGACGGGAGTGGGTGGGCCGACGAGCCTCCCGGCTGGCAGCAGATCAGGCAGCTCATTGAGCGCTCGACACCCGATGGGCATCGGCTCGTGTTCGGCATCGACCGTCATGCCATGTTGGCACGGCATGATGGCTCGGACCCGCTGGCTCGGGGACTTGCCGCGCTGCTGCTGCTGACGTTGCTGGCCTGGTGGTACGTGCGCCGCACGCTCAGGCCGCTGGATGCCATCAGCGCTGGCGCTCGTCGTTTCGGCCAGGGCAACTTTGACGATCCCATTCCGGCTGCCTGGACCCGGCGGCACGGGGAGCTGGGCGAGCTGGCCTCGACGCTCAACACCATGGGCGAGGATATCCGGCAGATGCTGGACGCCAAGCGCAGCCTGCTGCTGGCCATCAGTCACGAGATGCGCAGCCCGCTGACCCGCGCGCGCCTGCACACCGAGCTGCTGCCCGAGGATGATCCCGAGGTGCAACCGCAGCGTGAGGCCCTGTTGCGTGACCTGCGGGAGATGTCTGCCCTGGTGGAGGACCTGCTGGAAAGCGAGCGCCTGTCCGATCGCCATGTGGCGTTGCAGCGGGAAAGTCTGGACCTGGCCGTCGTGGCCCGCGGCGTCATCGCCGAGCTGCAGACGCGCCACCCTGGCGTGCAGGTTGCGCTTCATGTACTGCCAGAGCTGCCGGCGCAGTGGCTGGATGCCACCCGTCTGCGCCTGCTGCTGCGCAACCTGCTGGAAAATGCCGTGCGACATGGTGGAGGAGGGCGTGATTCCGACAGGAAGGGGGCGCATGGACGCACCATGCCGGATGAAGGCGGGAACACGACAGCCCATACGGCAGCCAGCCTCGGCCATACGGAGGCACCCGACACGGATGCCATTGCCGTGGTGCATATCGACAGGATTCCCACGGGCGGCTGTGTCATCGAGGTTCGGGACTGGGGGCCGGGTGTGCCCGAGGAGCAGCTCTCGAAGCTGGCCGAACCCTTCCATCGTCCCGATGCGGCGCGTTCCCGCCATGCCGGTGGTGTGGGGCTGGGACTCTATCTGTGCCGCCTGGTGGCTCAGGCCCACGGTGGCCGGCTTGCCCTGGAGAATGCGCATCCCGGGTTGCGGGTACGCGCCTGGCTGCCTTCCGATATGAAGGCGCCGCAATGAAGGGCGGTGTACCGGGGGCTGCCGGGCAGGTTCCCGGCATGTGCTGGAAAGTCGTCCGACACAGTGAATGGGTGCGACGCCCGCGCAACGGCCCGAAGGGCTTTAGGGCGGCTTGCCATGCGGGTTTTCGGCGGCATTCGGCTACAATCGGGCCATGACTTTGTCAACTGCCCCCGCGCCTGAAGGCGCCCAGGAGCCGGCCACCGTCACCTTCAGTGATTTCGGCCTGCATCCCGACGTGCTCAAGGCCGTCACTGCCGCCGGCTATACCAAGCCTACCCCCATCCAGGCCAAGGCCATTCCGGTGGTCATGGCCGGCCATGACGTGATGGCCGCTGCCCAGACCGGTACCGGAAAGACGGCCGGCTTTGCGCTACCCATCATCAATGCGCTCATGCCGTCGGCCAGCCATAGCGCCTCGCCGGCGCGGCACCCGGTCCGCGCGCTCATCATCGCGCCCACGCGGGAGCTGGCGGACCAGATCCACGACAACGTCAAGACCTACATCCAGTTCACGCCGCTGCGTTCGGCTGCCGTCTTCGGTGGCGTCGACATGCAGCCGCAGACCAATGCGCTGCGCGCCGGCGTCGAGATCCTCATCGCCACGCCCGGGCGGCTGCTGGATCACGTCCAGCAGAAGTCGGTGAACCTGTCGCAGGTGCAGCTGCTGGTGCTGGACGAGGCGGACCGGATGCTGGACATGGGCTTCCTGCCCGACATCCAGCGCATCATCAATCTGCTCAGCCCGCGCCGGCAGAACCTCATGTTCTCGGCCACCTTCTCGGACGAGATCCGCAAGCTGGCCAAGCGCTTCCTGAACGAGCCGAAGCTCATCGAGGTGGCCCGGCCCAACACGCTGGCCGAGAACGTCGAGCAGACCGTCTACCACGTGCCGTCCGAAGATCTCAAGCGTGACGCGGTGGGCGCGCTCATCCGTGAGCGCGGCATTGAGCAGGTCATCGTCTTCTCCAACACCAAGATCGGCGCGGGTCGTCTGGCACGGCATCTGCAGAAGGAAGGCTTCCTGGCCGAGGCCATCCACGGCGACAAGTCCCAGCAGGAGCGCCTGAAGACGCTGGACGGCTTCAAGGCTGGCGAGATCAAGGTGCTGGTGGCCACCGACGTGGCGGCCCGTGGCCTGGACATTGCCGAGCTGCCGGCCGTCATCAACTACGATCTGCCGCATTCGCCCGAGGACTACGTGCACCGCATCGGCCGTACCGGCCGTGCAGGCGCCTCCGGCATGGCACTGTCGCTGATGGTCGACCACGACCAGAAGGCGCTGGCCGAGATCGAGAAGCTCACCAAGCGCAAGCTGGACGTGCAGGAACTGCAGCTGCCGGCTTCTGCGCGCGGCCGGGGTGAGCGTCGCAGTCGGGATGACCGTCGCGGCCACCGTGATGGAGGCGAGGCGACGGCACATAGCGAGGATTCGCGTGGCATTGGCGCGCCGTCACGCTCCGGTCGTGATCGCGGCAGCCGCCGCGAGGGCAACCTGCGCGGCCATGCGCCCAGTGCCGAACGCGCTGCCCGCTATCCTGCGCCGCAGCCCGTGGTCGACGATCCGCTCTTTCATGCGCCCTATGTGCCCAGCGAGCCGGCGGCAGCGGATGCTCCGGAGCGGGGGCGGGTATCGGCTCCAGGCGGTGCCAGCACCGACACGCCAGCCGTCATCCAGGGGGGCGCGCCCGCAGCCGCGTCCGGTCGTCGGGGCTCTGCGCCTTCCAGCGCCATCCGCCGTCCCGCGAACAAGCTGGCCGTGCTGCTGGGGGGCAAGCCGGGGGGCTGATATCGGCTTGCGGCGGTTGACGACGTTCTTCCGTTCCTGCTGGCTGTCCCCCGCCTTGTGCCGCAACCCCAGGCATTATTGGGCAGGCCCATGCGGGGTTTGCTTTCGTCATTTGATCTCTTTATAGTTGTCATCGCACGACAATTTCCAAAGAAGAGGGGATCATGACGATCATCGGGCTCGCCATCGTCATCGCGTTCATTGTCTTCAGCACGGCGAAGCTGAAGTGGCACCCGTTCCTGGTGCTGGTCCTGGCCGCGTTCCTCACGGCCTTCTTCTATGGCATGCCGCTGCCCAAGATTGCCGACACGGTCGGTACCGGCTTCGGCAGCATCCTGGGCAGCATTGGTCTGGTCATCGTGTTCGGCACCATCATCGGATTGGTGATGGAGCGCACCGGCGCGGCGGTGGTCATGGCGGAATCGGTCATCAAGGTGCTGGGAGAGCGCTTCCCCACGCTCACCATGTCCGTCATCGGGGCCATCGTCTCCATCCCGGTGTTCTGTGATTCCGGTTACGTCATTCTCAACTCGCTGAAGGAAACGCTGGCGAAACGCCTGAAGGTCTCCTCCATCGCCATGAGCGTGGCGCTGGCCACCGGGCTGTACGCCACGCACAACTTCGTGCCCCCCACGCCGGGGCCCATTGCGGCGGCGGGCAACCTGGGCCTGGCCGACAACCTGGGGCTGGTGATCGTCATGGGTCTGGTGGTGTCGGTACCCGCCTGCCTGGCGGGCTGGCTGTGGGCCAATCGCTTCGTCCATGAGCAACCGCAGGGCGAGGGCGCTGCCGGGCATGCCAGCACGGCGGGCTCGCTGAACGCCGCGGACAGGGAGGCTTCATCACCGGCCGATGCCGTGGCCGCCACGCGCTATGCCGATGCGGACGACACCGACGGATCTGCCGATCAGACCCGTCATGCTCAGATGCCGTCACCCCTGATGGCTTTCATGCCGATCGTGCTGCCCATCGCGCTGATCTGCATCGGTTCGGTGGCAGCTTTTCCGTCGCGGCCGCTGGGCTCGGGCCTGCTGTTCACGGCCGCTGCCTTCCTGGGCAAGCCGCTGTGTGCGCTGCTGATCGGCTTCCTGTTCTCGCTGCTGCTGATCCGGGGTGAAGACCGGACCGAACGCATCAGTGCGCTGATCACGCAGGGCCTGGTGCTGGCGGCACCCATCCTGCTGATCACCGGGGCCGGGGGCGCCTTCGGGGCCGTCATCAAGGAAACCCCGGTAGGCAGCTATCTGGGACATACGCTGTCCAGCCTGGGGCTGGGTGTGTTCATGCCCTTCGTGGTGGCGGCGGCGCTCAAGACCGCGCAAGGTTCCAGCACCGTGTCGCTGGTGACGACCTCCACCCTGGTGGCGCCCTTGATGGCCTCCATCGGTCTGGACAGCGAGATGGGACGTCTGCTGTGCGTGATGGCCATCGGCGCCGGGGCGATGACGGTCTCTCACGCCAACGACTCCTACTTCTGGGTGGTCACCCAGTTCTCACGCATGAGCGTGGCTCAGGCTCTGCGGGCCCAGACGGCGGCCACGGCTGTGCAGGGGATCGTGGCGATCCTGTTCATCTGGCTGCTGAGTCTGGTGGTGCTGTAAGCTATCAGGCTGGGCTGAAGCGCGCCCGCCACTGTTCGGTGGCGGCGTGCAGCCAGCGTTGCGGGTCCTGGCTGCCGGGCGGGCGCAGCCCCAGGGCCTGGGCAGCTGAATTCAGAATGACGGTGGGGTCGATGCGTCCCGAGTCGTCGACGCCGGGCGCGCCGTTCTGCTTCGAGAGCTTCTGACCGTTTTCACCCATCAGCAGCGGCAGGTGCAGGTAGCGCGGGTGCGGCATGCCCAGCGCCTGTTGAAGCTGCATCTGTCGGCCGGTGGAGCTCAGCAGGTCGGCGCCGCGCACGATGTCGGTGATGCCTGCCTCGGCGTCATCCACCACCACGGCCAGCTGGTAGGCCCAGACGCCATCGGCACGCCGTAATACAAAATCACCGCAGTCCTGTGTGGGGTGCTGCCGTTGCCAGCCCAGCCAGCGATCCTCAAAGTCCACGTACCCTTCGGCTGTCCGGAATCTCCAGGCTCGGACCTGCCGTCCGGGTGGCAGACCATAGCGGCACGTACCCAGGTAGGGTGTTTCCTCGGGCATGTGGGCTACTCGGGCAGCCTCTGAATTCTGAATTATCTGCTGCCAACGGGCCTGCCAGGCCTGGGTGATCTCCTTGCGGGTGCATCCGCAGCCATAGAGATGCCCCTGTTTCTTCAGCCAGTCGAAGGCCGCCTGGTAGCGGTCCACGCGCGCCGACTGGTACCAGGGCGGCGCATCCCAGTGCAGCCCCAGGAACTGCAATTGGTGGCGAATGCGGATATCCGAGCCGGGCTCCACCCGGGGCGGGTCGATGTCCTCGATGCGCAGCAGCCAGGTGCCGTCGTGTGCGCGGGCATCCAGGTAGCTGGCCAGGGCCGCCACCACCGAGCCGGCATGCAGCGGCCCGCTGGGCGAGGGGGCGAAGCGGCCCACGTAGGGGCGAGCGTTGCGCACGGTGTCGCGTGCCTCGCGGCCGCCGTGTTGGCGGACACCTGCGAAACAGACGGCGGGAAGGGGGGTGAGCGGGGACGGCATGGGAGCATTCTAAGTCTGCGGGTGCAGCCCCCGCGGTTGGGCGCGTGATCGTGGCCGTCCGGGTAGGCAGGAACCGCGTAGCCCGACTGTGGGGGGCAGGGCACGATCATCCGGATGGCCTAGCCGCAGCGTGATGGAGTCCCGTCCTCGTCCGTTTGCCGGATCGGCAGGGGCTGCGTGATCCGTCAGAGTTCAGCACGTCGGAAATCCTGCGGGAATGAGGGCTGGACATGAAGCTGGGATACAGGGTCGTCGGTGTGGTGTCGCTGTCGCTGCTGGTGCCTGGGTGGGCGGTGGCGGGGGAAGGGGCCGGCGTGGTACAGCGTGGAGCAGCCGTGGCGGGGGCTACGGGATCAGGCGCTTCCAAGGGCAAGGTCAGGAAGTCCGACAGCGCGCCCGAGAGGTCGGCGGATGTCGTGCATCCAGCGGGAACGGTGAAGGACAACGACAAGGCGCCTCCGCTGGAACTCCCGAATCGGTATCCCTCGGTGCCTGCTCCGTTTCTGCCTTCATACGCTGACATTCCCTATCGCATCGCTGATGACCAACCCAGGCCCACCGCCGAGCAGAAGCTGAGCACCTGGGGCGCGGATGTCCGCAATCGCTGCAGCGCCACGCCGACCGAGGCGCCCTGCGCTGCCCTGGGGGTGGCCAGCATGCCCAGCAAGAAGAGCGTGCGGGTGGGGGTGGGCAACCCCGTCAATCCGCAGACGGGGCAGAAGGTGCAGATGGACCTGGATGCCGAGCCGCTGGATGGGCCGCTGGGGCTGGAGATCCGCCGTCATTACAACTCGTCGCTGGCCGCCGTGGATGGCGCGCTGGGGCGCGCGTGGCATTTTTCCTATGACACGCGGCTGTTTGCAACCCGCAAGACGATCCAGATCGTTCAGGCCGACGGCATGCGGCGCATCTTCTGGCGCCCGGATGTGTCGGAGGGGGATCGTGCAGCCTGGAAGGTGGGGGCTTTCGCGGTCGGGCAGGGCCATGCCGACCATCAGGCCATGCAGTGTGTGGGTTCGGAGCCCGAGGACGGTACGGTCACGTCGTTGCCCCAAGGCGGGTATCGGTGGCGCTGGCCGGACGGACGGGAACTGGACTTCAATACGGAAGGCTGGCTGCTGGCCATCCGGCTGGACACGCATGTGCTGCGCATTGAGCGTGCGCCGGGTGGCCGGATCCTGTCGGTGGTGGATCCGGATGGTCGCACCATGCGCTTCCGATACGATCGTCAGAATCACCTGATGGCCATCGATCACCCGCAAGGGACATGGCGCTACAAGGTATTGCCCACCGGTCAGCTGGTGGCCGCGGAAACACCCTCCGGCAATCGGCGTCTCTATCGCTACGAGGATCCCGGTTTCCCGTTTGCGCTGACGGCCATCGAGGTGGAGTCACCCGCCCTGAAACGACGCGTGACGCTCAGCCAGTGGCACTATGACGCACAGGGCAGGGTACGACAGTATGAGGGCTGGCAGGGTGAGCGGATGCAGTTTGGCTACCAGTCTGCCGATGCGGCGGGCGTGCTGCAGACCGAGGTCGAGGACCGGCAGGGGCGCAAGCAGACCTATCGGTATCGAAACTTCAATGGCAGCTGGCAGACGCTCTCCATTACCGGCCAGCAGTGCGCGCATTGCCGTCTGGCCGATCGGGACTACCGTTATGATGAAGCCGGTCATATGGTGGGCATGCATCAGAGGGTGGATGCCATGCGCCAGTCTTTCCACCGGGAATTTCGTTTCGAACGGGACATGCACGGCCGCACGCGGGCGGTCTACGTGCGGACATGGCGTGAGCGCAAGAAAGAGGTTTCCAGCCAGAAAAAGGGACCGATCACTTCCCGCTTTGCAGAGACGGCATGGCAGCTGCATCGCCGCTATGAATATGCGGATCTGAGCAACCCGTACCCCACGCTGGTCGAGCGGCCCAGTGTCGAGCCTGGCAGGATGTACCAGGTGCGCTTCACCTACCGGACCGTGGCGGGGCGTGTGCTGCCGGTCACGCTGACCGAATCCGGCTACAGCCTGGGGCAGCCGGTCAGCCGCACGACGACGGCGCATTATGACGACAAGGGGCTGCTGACCCATATCGACGGTCCCTTGCCCGGGCCAGAGGATACGGTGCAGGTGCGTCGTGATGGCGATGATGCTCAGGGCAATTCGCGCTGGACGCTGGTGGATGCTCTGGGACGTGAAGTGTCCCGCAGCACCGATGGCTGGGCAGGCAGCAGCATGGCCTGGCTGGAGGATGTCGGGCGCTTTCATGCCGAGGCCGGGGCCCTGCGCCATGTGGCCGACAACGGTGTGCAGCAGACCATCCGGCTGGACGATTTCAATCGTGTGGTGCAGATCGTCTCGCCGGATGCGGGCACGGACACGATCCATTACGACGAGGCAGACCGCGTGGTGCGCGAGACTGATGCCACGGGCGCCGTCGTGAGCTTCTTGCGGGATGCCTGGGACCGTCCGCTGGTGAAGACCGTGACGTCCCCGGACGGCTTCCGCGACGAGACACGCTACCGCTATGAAGGCCGCTGGCTGGTGGAGGTGCAGGGAAGCAACGTCACGGAGCACTATCGCCACGATGCGCAGGGACGTGTCGTGGAACGCCAGGTCGATCTCCATCCGGAAAACGGTGTCGTGACGAAGACCTTCCGGTACCAGTACACCTATGCTGCCAACCAGTCGCAGCCGGATCAGGTGACGTTGCCGGATGGAAGTGTGGTGCATCGTGCCCCGCAGCAGGGGCGTGACGGAAAGTCACCCGCAGTGGAAGTGACGCTGAAGGAGCATGCGAAGGCACCGGCACGGTTGCTCTACCGTCGTGAGCTGGTGGGCAGCGCCGTTGATGGCAACGGCATGGAGGACCGCTGGGTGCTGGGCAATGGTGTGCAGCGGCAGCTGTCGTGGAATGGGGAAGGCCGTCTGGCGGAGTTCCGGGAAAGTCGTCCGGGTGCTGTGTCACCTGATGGAAATGCGCTGTACTCGATGCGCTATGGCTATCGGGCAGATGGCAAGGTGGCGCGCATCGATACGCAGGCGCATGCGCAGCAGTTTGCCTACGATCCGGCGGGGCGGCTGATCATTGCGCAGCGTACCCGGGTTGAAGCCGCGAACGTGCAGCCAATTTCGGTGGCGGAAAGGACCAGAACCTCGGCTGTGCTGGGTGGGGCCGACACGTCAGTGTCCGTGGACATGGCGGCCTCCGGTCAGTCGGATGCAACTGCCTGGTGGTATGCCTATGATGCCAACGGCAACCGGCTTTTCAGTGGGAAGCATGATCCTGCCAACGCCAACGCCAACGCCAACGCCAACGCCAACGCCAACGCCAACGCCAACGCCGGTGATGCAGGCGATATCTCGGCACACGTCAGCGGTGTTCGGTCCACGTACCTGAAGGGCAGCAACCGTCTGGCAGGTGTGGAGTACGATGCCGCAGGCCGTCCCCTGCAATGGAATGGCTGGAAACTGACCTGGCACTCGGGCGGCCAGATCCTGTCCATGGTGCATGCGGACGGCCGCAGCATCCGCTACTACTACAACCATCGGGGTGAGCGGGTAGCACGCCGCGAGGGGCAGCAATGGGACTTTTACGACTACGTGGAAGGCCGGTTGCAGGTACAGGCAACAACCGCCCACGAGGGCATGCGCCTGTGGTGGCATGAGGGCGAGATTCCGGTGGCTGTCATGGAGCGCGCGCCGGGACAGAAAGGCTGGCTCTTCGACAAGGCCGGTACGCTGAGCATCGACTGGCTGCATGTGGATCATCGCGGCCTGCCAATGATGCGATCCGATGCAGAAGGGCACATTGTCTGGCAGCAGCAGTATGGGCCGTTTGGAGAGCCTGAGGTAGCAGCGGGGCCGGTGGCATTTCGGGAAGATTCTGCACGGCTGTTTGGTGTTGACCCCATGCTGCGTTTCCCCGGTCAGTGGGCCGATGCAGCAACCGGTCTCTACTACAACATGCGCCGGGACTATGACCCCACGCTGGGACGCTACGTTTCACCGGACCCGCTGGGGCTGCGTGCGGGGCCCAACCCGTACCTGTACGTGGATGCTGATCCGATGCGCAACGTGGACCCGACAGGCCTGATGCTGTTTGCCTTTGACGGGACGTACAACGCACCGGACAAGCCGACGAACATCTGGCACTTCTACCAGGCCTATGATGCGCAGGCCAACGGGCCGGGAGGTGATGTACTGCGGCCGTACCTGGAGGGCGTGGGTGTCGAATATGGGCCGCATGCGGCGTACAACAGGACAAGCGGGCCTGTTCACCGGGAGAAGATCGAACCCATTACCGCAGACAAGTGGAAGAACAACGTCAACTACCAGGTCGGCCGTTTCATGAAGGCGGTCGAACAGCTGAAGGAAGGCGAGACACTGAACATTGATGTGGTCGGTTTCTCACGGGGAGCCGTTCAGGCCCTGGAGTTTGGGCGAATCATTGCCAGGAAGCTGGAGTCGGGGGAAATCGATGCGGCCAAGGCTGGCCAGGTGAAGCTGCGCTTCATGGGGCTGATGGACCCGGTCTTCACCAACATGTATGACGGGGTGGAGAACTGGGAGACGGCTTGCAAACCCATGGAGGTGAGCGAAAAGTGGGAGCATGTCGTGAACATCATCGCTGCACATGATGTACGAGGAGAACTATTCGATGGAGCTTCATTGGGTAGTCAGGTAAATACAGTTCCGATGAGGGGTACAAAGATAGGGGCAGGAAGTGCTGCGAGAATGGATTCCAGTTTTAATATTGTTG
>ERZ1674039.102-NODE-102-length-18322-cov-6.178628_pt1 | contig 18322 bp, 10 predicted proteins | sample MGYA00581135_ERZ1674039 | MGnify/ENA primary metagenome ERZ1674039 (study PRJEB41354, sample SAMEA4873313) | human saliva metagenome | biome: human-associated habitat [ENVO:00009003]; feature: mouth environment [ENVO:08000002]; material: saliva material... | reverse complement strand
TGGAGTTCAGACGTGTGCTCTTCCGATCTGGCCTCTGGTTCTGGGTTCTGAAGCCCGCTTCCCATGGCACTGCTGCGCCGACGGGCATGCCGCCGCCGCCGGGTGCCGGCGGGCCGGGCGGTCACGGCGGCATGTCACCCGTCACCGTCAGCGTGGTGAGTGCCGAGCAGGGCGCCTTCCCGGTGGTGATCCGCGCCGTGGGCAACGTAACCCCCTACAACACCGTCACCGTAGTGCCGCAGGTGGAAGGGCGGCTGCTGCGCGTGCATTTCCAGGAAGGGGCGCACGTGCAGGCCGGCCAGCTGCTGGCCGAGCTGGATCCGCGCGCGTTGCAGGCCAGCCTGGACGAGGCGCGGGGCACCCAGGCCCAGAACCAGGCCGAGCTGAAGAATGCACGTTCCGATCTGGCGCGTTACGAGCGGCTCTATCGGCAGGATTCAGTGTCCCGCCAGCAGCTGGAGACCCAGCGTGCGCTGGTGCGGCAGCTGCAGGCACGTTCGACCACCGATCAGGCCAAGGTGGACAACGCCCGCGTGCAGCTGGGTTACACGAAGATCCACGCGCCGGTGGCCGGCCGGCTGGGGCTTCTGAAGGCCAACGTTGGCGCCATGATCGGCCCTTCCACCACGGACGGCCTGGTCAGCATCGTGCAGACCGACCCCATTTCGGTGATCTTCGGCGTGCCGGAGGTGCAGCTGACGGCGCTGCGCGACGCGATATCCGCCGCTGCCGGCAACGGTCTGGCGGTTGAGGCCTGGGACCGCAGCGAGCAGGGCCGGCTGGCCAGCGGCCGCCTCACCACGCTGGACAACCAGATCGACACCACGACCGGATCGCTGCGGGTGCGGGCGCGCTTCGACAATCCGGGTGAGACGCTCTTTCCCAACCAGTTCGTGAACATCCGCCTCACGCTGCAGACGCTGCCCAGGGCTGTCAGCGTGCCGGTGGATGCGGTGCAGTTCGGCACCCAGGGCAACTATGTCTATGTGGTGCGTGATGACAAGGCCCATGTGCAGGTCGTGAAGCTGGGCGCCACCACGGCCGATCGGGTGCAGATCGTCGAGGGGCTGGCCGCTGGCGAGCGGGTGGTGCTGGAAGGCATGGACCGGCTGCGCAACGGCAGCGCCGTGAAGATCGTGGCAGCCACCGAGGGCGATCCGGACGCACTGCTGGCCCCGGGGCCCGATGAAGGCCCGGCGGGCGGCCCGCCGCCCGGACCCTGAACACCATCATGAATTTCTCCCGTCCTTTCATCCTGCGGCCCATCGCCACGTCGCTGCTGATGGTGGCGCTGCTGGTGGCCGGCATGCTGGCCTGGCGGCTGCTGCCGGTGGCGGCGCTGCCGCAGGTCGACTATCCGGTCATCCAGGTGCAGGCCACGCTGCCGGGCGCCAGTCCCGACACGGTGGCGCGGATGATCACCGCGCCGCTGGAGCGCTATCTGGGCCAGATTTCCGGCCTCAAACAGATGTCCTCGGCCAGCGGCGCCGGCGTCTCGGTCATCACGCTGCAGTTTGCGCTGGACAGCGACCTGGGCGTGGCCGAACAGGACGTGCAGTCGGCGCTGGACAATGCCGAGAGCCTGCTGCCCGATGGCATGCCGGCCCCGCCGCGCTACCGCAAGGTCAATCCGGCCGACACGCCGATCCTGACGCTGGCGGTCAGCTCGAAGACCCTGCCGCTGCCGCAGATCCATGACCTGGTGGACACCCGCATGGCGCAGAAGCTGGCGCAGGTGCAGGACGTGGGTCAGGTGAGCCTGGCCGGCGGCCAGCGCCCGGCCATCCGCGTGCAGGCCGATTCCGCCGCGTTGAAGGCCGCCGGGCTCACGCTGGCCGATGTGCAGAAGGTGATTGCCTCGGCCAATGCCAATCTGCCCAAGGGCAGCTTCGACGGCCCGGTGCGCAGCACCACGCTGGACGCCAACGACCAGCTGACTACGGTGGCCCAGTACGAGGACCTGGTGGTGACCTGGAAGAACGGCGTGCCGCTGCGCGTGCGCGACGTGGCCACCGTGGTGCAGGGGCCCGAGGACCGCTTTCTGGCCGCCTGGGCCGACGCCGAGCGGGCCATCCTGATCAGCGTGCAGCGCCAGCCCGATGCCAACGTCATCGAGGTGGCTGACCGGGTGCGTGCGCTGCTGCCGCGGCTGACGGCCACGCTGCCGGCCAGCGTGGACGTGCGCATCCTCACCGACCGTACCGAGAGCATCCGCAGCTCGGTGCGTGACGTGCAGGTGGAGCTGGTGCTGGCCGTGGGGCTGGTGGTGCTGGTGACGCTCGTGTTCCTGCGCTCGGTGCGCATGACGCTGATTCCGGCCGTGGTGGTGCCCATCTCGCTGGTGGGCACCTTTGCCGCCATGTACCTGGCCGACTATTCGCTCAACAACCTCAGCCTGATGGCGCTCACCATCGCCACCGGCTTCGTGGTCGATGACGCCATCGTGATGATGGAGAACATCGCCCGCCACCGGGAGCAGGGCAAGCCGGCGCTGCAGGCCGCCCTGGACGGCGCGAAGGAGATCGGCTTCACGCTGGTGTCACTCACCGTCTCGCTGGTGGCTGTCCTGATTCCGCTGCTCTTCATGGGCGACGTGGTGGGGCGGCTCTTTCATGAATTCGCCGTCACGCTGGCGGTGGCCATCGGCATCTCGCTGCTGGTGTCGCTCACCCTCACGCCCATGATGTCGGCGCGGATGCTGAAAGGCGAGACAGGACACCGCGGAGCAGAGCCGTCGGCGCGTCCCGCGCTGCTGGACCGATTGATCGCAGCCTACGGCCGCAGTCTGGACCGCGTGCTGGATCACCAGGGGCTGATGCTGCTGGTGATGCTGGCCACGCTGGGGCTGACGGTCTGGCTCTACCTGCTGGTGCCCAAGGGCTTCTTCCCGGTGCAGGACAGCGGCGTCATCCAGGTGGTGACGCAGGCGCCCGGCACCATCTCGTTCGAGGCCATGAAGAAGCAGCAGGAGGCGGTGGCCCGCCAGCTGCTCGATGACCCGGACGTGGCCAGCCTGTCGTCGTTCATCGGTGTGGACGGCAGCAACACCGCACTCAACACGGGTCGCATGCTGCTGAACCTGAAGTCGCACGAGGATCGCGCAGACGACGTGCTGGTCATCATCGACCGGCTGCGCCGCCGGATGGCCGAGCGGCCCGAGGCCGAGCGCCGGACCATGGGCGTCTGGTTCCAGCCGGTGCAGGAGCTTTCCATCGAGGACCGCATCAGCCGTGCCCAGTACCAGATGACGCTGAGCACGCCCGACACGGAACTGCTGGCCGAGTGGGTGCCGCGCCTGCAGGCCGCGCTGGCCCAACGCCCCGAGCTGGCCGACATCGGCAGCGATCTGCAGAACGACGGCTGGCAGGCTTACGTGGAGATTGATCGCACCGCGGCGGCCCGCCTGGGCGTGCAGGTGCAGACCATCACCGCGGCCCTGCAGAATGCCTTCGCGCAGCGGCAGATCGCCACGCTCTTCACCCAGTCCAACCAGTACCGCGTGGTGCTGGAGCAGGATCCGGCACGGGCCCAGGGCATGGCGGCGCTGGACCATGTGTTCGTGGCTGCGTCCGACGGCACGCCGGTGGCGCTTTCCGCTCTGGCGCACTGGAGCAATCGCAAGGCGCCGGTGGTGGTGAACCATCAGTCGCAGTTCCCGGCTGCCACGCTGTCCTTCAACCTCGGCAATGGCCATTCGCTGGGGGATGCGGTGGCGGCTGTGGAAGAGGTGCAGCAGCAGCTGGGCTGGCCGCTGTCCATCGAGAGCCGCTTCCTGGGAGCCGCCGAGGCGTTCCGGGCATCGCTGTCGAACACGCTGTGGCTGGTGCTGGCCGCCGTGGTGGTGATGTACCTGGTGCTGGGCATCCTGTACGAGAGCGCCATTCACCCCATCACCATCCTGTCCACGCTGCCCTCGGCCACGGTGGGGGCGCTGCTGGCGCTGCTCGTCAGTGGTCGGGCGCTGGACATGGTGGCCGTCATCGGCATCGTGCTGCTCATCGGCCTGGTGAAGAAGAACGGCATCATGATGGTGGACTTCGCGCTGGAGGCCGAGCGTCATGAACGGCTGTCGGCGCGCGCCGCCATCCACCGCGCTGCCATCCTGCGTTTCCGGCCCATCCTGATGACCACGCTGGCCGCGCTGCTGGGCGCGCTGCCGCTGATGCTGGCCAGCGGATCGGGCGCCGAGCTGCGCCAGCCGCTGGGTCTGGTGATGGTGGGAGGGCTGCTGGTCAGCCAGGTGCTCACGCTCTACACCACGCCCGTCATCTATCTGTTCTTCGAGCGGATCGCGCGGCGCCGAGGCCGATGAAGCCGTTCTTTTCGCTGACCTGCTGCCCATGAGCCCGTCCCTGCCGTGATTGCCCGACGCCGATGAATCTGTCCCGCCCCTTCATCCGCCGACCCATCGGCAGCACCATGCTGGCGCTGGCCATCCTGCTGGCCGGCTGGCTGGCGTGGCGACAGCTGCCGGTGGCGCCGCTGCCGCAGATCGATACGCCGATGGTGGTGGTCTCGGCCAGCCTGCCCGGGGCCAGCCCCACCAGCATGGCGGCGACCGTGGCCGGGCCGCTGGAACGGGCGCTGGGGTCCATTGCGGGGCTGTCGTCCATCTCGTCGTCCAGCAGTACTGGCACCACCGAGGTGCGGCTCTTCTTCGACATTGACCGCGACCTGAACGAGGCCTCGCGTGAGGTGCAGGCGGCCATCAACAGTGTCATCGACCAGCTGCCGCCCGGCATGCCCGGACGGCCCACCTTCCGCAAGCTCAATTCCTCCACCTCGCCCATCCTGGCGCTGGCGCTGTCGTCGGCCACGCTTCCGCCCAGCCAGCTCTATGACCTGGCTGACAACATCGTGCTGCAGAAGATCTCGCGCGTGCAGGGGGTGGGCGAGGTCTCGCTGGGCGGCGCATCGCTGCCAGCCGTGCGCATCCGTTTCGAGCCCAGCGCGCTGGCTGCCCTGGGCATGTCGCTGGAGGATGCACGCCAGGTGGTGGTGGCCGCCAGCGCCGAGGCGCCCGAGGGCTTTCTGGAGGATGAAGGCAACCGCTGGCTGGTGGCCACCGGCCGCAAGCTGAAGAATGCGGCGGACTTCTCGGCCCTGGTACTGCGCTGGAAGAACGGCCAGGCCGTGCGGCTCTCGGACGTGGCCGAGGTAAGCGATTCGGTGGAGAACCGCTACAGCAGCGGTTTCCACAACCATCAGCCCGCCATCATTGCGCTCGTCACCCGTCAGCCCGATGCCAACGTGGTGGCCACCATCGATGCCATCAAGGCCACGCTGCCGCAGCTGCAGGCCATCCTGCCGCCGCAGGCCAGCCTCACCGTGGTGATGGACCGTTCGCTGGGCATCCGCGGCAGTCTGGCCGAGGCGCAATGGACGCTGGTGTTCTCGTGCCTGATCGTGGCGGCGGTGGTGTGGCTCTTCGTGGCACGGCTTCGCACCGCGCTCATTCCGGTGGCAGTGATTCCGGTTTCGCTGATCGGCACCTTCGCCGTCATCTGGCTGGCGGGCTTCTCGCTCAACAACCTCAGCATCATGGCGCTGGTGGTGGCCGCCGGCCTGGTGGTCGATGATGCCATCGTCGTGCTGGAAAACATCACCCGTCACACCGAGCGGGGGTTGTCGCCTTACCGGGCTGCGATGCGCGGGGCGGGCGAAGTGAGCTTCACGCTGCTGGCGCTGAACGTGGCGCTGGTGGTGGTGTTCGTGGCCGTGCTGTTCATGGGCGGCATCATCGAGCGGCTGTTCCGCGAGTTCTCGCTCACGCTGGCGGCGGCCATCGTCATCTCGCTGGTCGTGTCCATCAGCCTGACGCCCGCGCTGTGCGCGCATGTGCTGCCGCGGGAAAGGCGGCAAAAGGCAGCTGAACAGGGCGCTGCACAGGCCGCTGCGTTGCCGGGGAGCATGCCGGATGTGGCCCATGATGCAGGGCAGGGGACGCCGGGATCGGTGTCCTTGCAGGATGACGCCGAAGTGGCCCGCGCCCCATGGCATCGGCGCCTGCTAGGGCTTCATGCCAGCTATTTCCATCATCTGCAGGCAGCCTATGAGCAGTCGCTGGCCTGGATGCTGCGCTATGCCTGGTATGGGGTTGTGGCCCTGGTGGGATTGATCGCTGCCAGTGTCTGGCTGTTTGCCAACCTGCCACGCTCGGATCTGCCCGAGCAGGACACGGGCGTGATTGGCGCCTTCATCCGGGGCGATGACGGCTTCTCCTTCCAGATCATGCAGCCGCGCATCGAGCGCTACCGCCGCTGGATCCTGTCCGATCCGGCCGTGCAGGATGTGGCCGGCATCAGCGGTGGCAATGGCGGGCTCACCAACGCCCGCCTGGTCATTACCCTCAAGCCGCTGGCTGAGCGCAAGGTGTCGGCGCGTCAGGTCATCGACCGCCTGCGCCGCAACGCACCGCAGATGGCGGGCACCATGTTCTTTGGCCGTGTGGAGCAGGACCTGCAGCTGTCGCCCCCGAAGTTCGGGGACGACGCCGATCACGTGATCGTGCTGAAGTCCGGCGACCGGGATCTGCTGCGGACCTGGAACCAGCGGCTGGGCGTGGCGCTGTCGAAACGCCCCGAGCTGGAGAATGTCCGCTACAGCCTGGGTGAGGACACTCGCCAGATCGTGCTGGACATCGACCGCAACACGGCCAGCCGACTGGGCGTGCAGCTGACCGACATCTCGGCGGCGCTCAGCAATTCGTTCGCGCAGCGCCAGGTGGCCACGCTGTACCAGGACCGCAACCAGTACCGCGTGGTGATGGAGGTCTCCGAGCGCTTCACCGAGAACCCGCTGGCGCTGGATCGCGTGCAGATCATCACCAGCGAGGGCAAGTCGGTGGCGCTGGCCGAAGTGGCCCGCTGGCACTTCGGCATGGTGCAGGACCGCGAGCGCCACGTGGACCAGTTCTCGGCTTCCACCATCAGCTTCTCGGTGGCGGCCGATGTGACCGACGCCGCGGCCCTGGAGGCCGTGCGTGACGTGATCGACGCCGAGCGCATGCCGGTCACCGTCATTGCCGACATCGACGGCGACGATGGACGACCCAAGTCGCTGGTCAAGGCCGACGGCCAGGGCTGGCTGATCCTGGGCGTGGTGCTGGCCGTCTACCTGGTGCTGGGCATCCTGTACGAGAACCTGCTGCATCCGATCACCGTGCTTTCCACCATTCCCTCGGCGGGCGTGGGGGCGCTGCTGGCGCTGTGGGCCAGCAACACGCCGTTCAGCCTCATCGCGCTGCTGGGGCTCTTCCTGCTCATCGGCGTGGTGATGAAGAACGGCATCCTGATGATCGATGTGGCCCTGAAGAAGCAGCTCCACGAAGGACTGGCCCCGCAGGTAGCCATCCTGCAGGCGGCCGGCCAGCGCCTGCGTCCGATCCTGATGACCAACGTGGCCGCACTGGCCGGCGCCATTCCGCTGGCCATGGGCCTGGGCGATGGCGGCGAGCTGCGCCGCCCGATGGGTCTTGTCATCATCGGCGGCCTGGCGGTCAGTCAGCTTATCACCCTCTACACCACGCCGGCGCTGTACCTGCTGCTGGAGCGGTTGCAGCAATGGCTGCGACGGGTGCGGCGCTAGAATGGCCCCCCTTCCTCCTTGACTGAATCATTTGCTCCCGGAGCATCATCCGCATGGACACCCTCCTGAGAATCGTCCGCTTCACCAACAATACCTTCGCCCTGTGGGTGCTGCTGTTCGGCGCCCTGGGCTTCGTGTTTCCGCACCTGTTCCTGGGCCTGCGCAGCTGGATTCCCTACCTGCTGGCTGCCGTCATGCTGGGCATGGGCCTCACGCTGTCGGTGAAGGATTTTGCCGGCGTGCTGCGCTATCCGAAAGCCGTGCTGGTGGGCGTGTGCGCCCAGTTCCTCATCATGCCCGCCCTGGCCTGGGGGCTGTGCAAGGTCTTTGACCTGCCGCCCGATCTGGCTGTCGGCGTCATTCTGGTGGGGGCCTGCCCGGGCGGTACTGCGTCCAACGTCATGACCTATCTGGCCCGTGGCAACACGGCGCTGTCGGTGGCCTGCACCACGGTGGCCACGCTGCTGGCGCCGCTGCTCACTCCGCTGGTGTTCTGGCTGTTTGCCTCGCAGTGGCTGCAGGTGGATGCCTCGGGCATGTTCCTGTCGGTCGTGCAGGTGGTGCTGCTGCCCATCATTGTGGGTCTCATCATCAAGGCCATCCTGGGCCATCGCATCGACCACGTGGCCGAGACCATGCCGCTCATCTCGGTCATTGCCATCGTGCTGATCGTCGGTGCCGTCGTGGCCGGCAGCAAGGACCGCATCATCGATTCGGGCCTGCTGATCTTCGGCGTGGTGGTGCTGCACAACGGCTTGGGCTACCTGGGCGGGCTGCTGGCGGCGCGTCTGTTCCGGCTGCCGCTCTATGACGGCAAGGCCCTTGCCATTGAGGTCGGCATGCAGAACTCCGGCCTGGGTGCCACGCTGGCCGGCCTGCACTTTGCCAGCGCACCCATCGTTGCCGTACCCAGCGCCGTCTTCAGCTTCTGGCACAACGTCTCGGGCCCCATCCTGGCCACCTGGTTTGCCAGCCGCCCCAACGGCAACGAGGGCACGGAAGACGCGGGCGGGAAGGGCGCCTGACCAGGCTTCACGACCGGGCTTTCACGCTGAACAGGGCGGACGTGCTGACATGGTGCAGGCCGGTCCGGCATCGCATTGGTCAGCCCTGCGGCTTGCGGACGGTCTGATGCGCGGTCGGACGGTCTGACCTGCTGTCGGACGGTCCGGCTGGCGATTTCCCGCTGCAAAAAGGGGGAATATCCGCCACAACCACACCCGGACCATTGCTGGCGTCGTAAACTGGGGCGGCACCCGTGCTTCACTCTTTCTTCACTCTCCCTGGTTTGCTTTCATGCCTGACATGACCGCTCGGACCCCGATGACCGTGACGACCCTCTTTCGCCGCACCACGCTGGCGACCAGCCTGCTGCTGGCGCTGGCCGGCTGCAGCGTGATGACGCCCTACAAGGTGCCTTCCTCGGCGCTGGAAGCACCGCTGGAGCAGAACAGCGGCTGGCATCTGGCGTCCAGCACCGAACGTGAGGCGGCGGCGAACCAGGCGCAGGCCGGCCAGAACGGTGCCGCTGGCCAGAAGACGGGCGTGGCCGGGAACGGTCAACAGCCCGACGACCGCATTGCCGTCGTCAGCCTGATCGATGGCGCGGCCTTCCAGGATCCGGTCCTGATGAATCTGCTGCAGCGCCTGCAGTCCGGCAACCTCTCGATGGTGCAGGCCGAGGCCCGACTGCGTCAGGCCCAGGCCACGCTGTCGGGCGCGGGGGCCGCCCGCCTGCCGCAGGTCGGCGTCAACGTCCAGGGGGGACGCTCGGGCAGCAAGGGCAGCACCACGGGCCGCAGCAGTTCCGGCGGCAATGTGGGCGCGCTCAGCGCCCTGGGACTGGATCAGGACACGCTGTCCCAGCTGGGGGGCAACGGCAAGGGCGCCACCAACAACGTTCAGGCCGGCACCACCATCAGCTGGGCTCCGGACCTGTGGGGCAAGGTCTCGGCCCAGGTCGAATCGGGCCGTGCGGCTCTAGAAGCCGCCGAGGCCAACCGCCGCGCTGCCGAGCTTCAGGCCCAGGTCAGTCTCATCCAGGCCTACTGGCGCATGCGTCTGGCCGAAGCGCAGCTCATCCTGCAGGCCCGCTCCGAAGCGACCTCCGAGCGTTCGCTGCAGCTCACCCGCAATCAGTATCAGGCCGGTCTGGTGACGCGGGCCGACGTGGTGCAGGCCGAGACCAGCCTGCAGTCGGTCGTCACCCAGCGCCATGCCCTGGAACGCAGCCGTGACACCGAACGCCACGCCATTGCCGTGCTGCTGGGCCTGCCGCCCTCGTCCCTGAGTGCGACCGATCTGGCGCCCACCGCCATGGCCAACACGGTGCCGGGCGGCAAGGATGCCTCGGCGCCGCCCGTCATGCTGCCGGCCGTGCCCGCCATTCCCGAGGCGCTCTCCATTGATCTGCTGCGTCGTCGCCCCGACGTGCGCGTGGCCGAACGCCAGGTGGCCGCTGCCAATGCCGACGTGGGCGTGGCCCGCGGCGCCTGGCTGCCCGACCTGACATTCAGCACCACCGGCACCCTCAGCTCGGCCACCGTGGCCAATCTGCTGTCATCGCCGCTGCGTTCCTGGTCGGTGGGTGCCCAGCTGGCCCAGACCCTGTTCGATGGTGGCACCCGCAGTGCCGCCTTGAAGACCCAGGAAGCCGCCTACGACGAGAAGGTGGCAGCCTACCGCCTGCAGGTGCTCACCGCCCTGCAGGAGATCGAGGATGGCCTGCTGTCGCGTCGCACGCTGGCCAACCAGGAAACCGACCAGCAGCGCCTGGTGGCGCTGGCGCAGGAAGCCGAGCGCGTGGTGCGCAACCGCTATCAAGGCGGGGTGGTGAACTACGCCGAGCTGGCCTCCGCCGAGAGCACAAGCCTCAGCGCCCAGAGTCAGCTGCTGTCCCTGCAGGCCGAGCGGCTGAACAACTACATCACCCTGCTGGCGGCCGTGGGAGGGTCCTGGCAGCTGCCGTGATCAGCGCCGGCTGGCCTCCAGCAGCTCGGCCGCATGGGCCCGGGTCGTGCCGGTGATCTTCTTGCCGCCCAGCATCCGGGCGATCTCTTCCTGCCGGGCGGCTTCATCCAGCCGTTCCACCCGGCTGGAGACCGAGTTCGTCGAGCGCGTCTTCAGCACCTTCAGGTGATGGTCGGCGCGTGCTGCCACCTGCGGCAGGTGCGTCACGCACAGGACCTGTGACTCGGCCGCCAGCCGCTGCATCAGCTCGCCGATGACGGCCGCCACCGCGCCGCCCACACCGGTATCGGCCTCGTCGAAGATCAGGATCGACACCGGGGCCGAGCGCGCCGCCAGCACCGCAATGGCCAGCCCGATGCGGGAAAGCTCCCCGCCCGAGGCCACCCGGGCGATGGGGCGGGGCGTGGCGCCCTCGTGTGCGGCAATCTGGAATTCCACCGCGTCGATGCCCGATGGTCCGGGCGTGGCCGGCGTGCAGGCGATCAGCAGCCGGGTGCCGGGCATGCCCAGACGCTCGATCTGCTCGGTGACCTCGCCGGCCAGACGTGCAGCCGTCTTCTTGCGGGCCGCCGACACCTTCTCGGCCAGCTTGCGGTAGGCGGTCTCGGCCTCTGCGCTGGCGGCTTCCAGTTTCTCGATGTCGACCGCTGCGCCCAGCTGTTCCAGCTCGGCCTGCAGGCCCTCCAGGTGCGAAGCCAGGTCCTGCGGCTGCAGGCGCAGCTTGCGGGCCGTGTTGAAGAGCGCCGCCACCCGCTGCTCCACCTCGGCAAAGCGTTCCGGATCCAGGTCCACCCGGTCGGCGTAGGCGGCCAGCTCGCTGGCGGCCTCGTCGATCTGGATGACGGCGGAATCCACCAGTTCGGCAGCGTTCTTCAGGGCAGGGTCAATCTCGGCCAGGGCGCGCAGGCGCCCCTGCAGGCTGCCCAGGCGGCCGGCAATGGCATCCTCGTCGCGCTCCAGTGCATTGGCCAGCGCATCCGCCCCGGCCAGCAGGTCATGGGCGTGCGCCAGCCGCTGCTGCTCGGCCGACAGGGCTTCCCATTCGCCCGGTGCCAGCCGAAGCTGCGTCAGCTCGTCGATCTCCCACTGCAGCCGCTCGATGCGGATGGCTTCCTCGCGAGAACCGCTGCGTGCCGTCTCCAGCGCCTTGGACGCCTGCTGCCAGCGCTGCCAGCCCTGGGCCAGATCGGCCAGTAGTCGTTCCTGCCCGGCCAGCCGGTCCAGCAGCTCGCGCTGGGCGCCAGGGCGCAGCAGGTGCTGCGATTCATGCTGGCCATGGATGTCCACCAGCTGCTCGCCCAGCTCACGCAGCCGGGCAATGGTGCTGGGGTGGCCATTGATCTGGGCACGCGAGCGGCCGTCCTTCTCGACGATGCGGCGTAGCAGCAGCTGGCCCGGGTCGCCAGCCAGGTCGTGTTCGGCCAGCCAGGCGGCCAGCGTGTCGTCAATGCCGAAGAGCGCCGAGATGTCGGCCCGCTCGGCCCCCTCGCGCACCAGCGTGGCATCACCGCGCCCGCCCAGCACCAGGCCCATCGCATCCAGCAGGATGGACTTGCCGGCCCCGGTCTCGCCGGTCAGCACCGTGAAGCCCGGCCCGAATTCGATCTCGGCCGATTCGACGATCACGAAATCCCTGAGTCGCAACCATTGCAGCATGATGGAAAGCCTCTCGTCCTGGAAAGCGCTTCGTATGAACTTCGTATGAAACCGTCAGCCCCGCCGTGGCTCCAGGCCCGGAATCTCGTGCCAGTTGAGCTTGGTGCGCAGCGTGGCGTAGTAGCTGTAGCCGGGGGGGTGCAGGAAGCGGCTGGAGTCGGCCGAACGGTGCAGCACTACGCGGTCGCCCAGCTGCAGGGATGCAAAGGACTGCATGTCGCAGTTGAGCCGGGCGTTCCGTCCGTGGCGGATGGTCAGTTCCACCTCGCACTGGTCGGGCAGGATGATGGGGCGGGCCGACAGTGACTGTGGCGCCACCGGCGCCAGCACGAAGCCGTGCAGCGACGGGTGCATCAGCGGCCCGCCCACCGACAGCGCGTAGGCGGTGGAGCCCGTGGGCGTGGCCACGATCAGGCCGTCGGCACGCGGGCTATACATGTAAAGCCCGTTGACGCTCACCTCGATCTCGATCAGTCCGGTGTGCGAGCTGCGGCTGATCACCACGTCATTGAGCGCCCGGGCGTGAAAGAGCGCCTTGCCGTCCCGCCAGATATTCGCTTCGAGCAGCGACCGCTCCTCGATCTCGTAGTGGCCGTTCAGGATCTCGTCCAGCCCCTTCTGCCAGTCCGACATCGGGATGTCGGTGATGAAGCCCAGCCGCCCGCGGTTGATGCCGACGATGGGTACCTTCAGCGGGGCCAGCGCGCGGGCCACCCCCAGCATGGTGCCGTCGCCCCCCACCACCACGGCCAGATCGGCCCGGCGACCCAGTGACTGCACCAGCCGCATGTTGCGGCTGATCTCGGTCAGCACCGTGATGCCGCGCTGGGTCAGCCAGTCGGTGATTTCCTCGAGGATGCGCTCACGCAGCCCGTCGGATTGCGGGCGACCGAACAGCGCGATGGTCTTGAAAGGGGCAGTCATGCGGCGGATTGAACCATAATTCCGGATAATTGCGTCATGGTCATTGACTCCTGCCGGGTCATCCCGGGTAAGCCGAATGGATGAACGCGCCCGAATCCTGCTCAAGTCCCTCATCGAACACTACATCGTCGACGGCCAGCCCGTGGGCTCGCGCACGCTGTCGCAGTACTCGCGCCTGGACCTGTCGCCGGCCACCATCCGCAACGTCATGGCCAATCTGGAAGAGCATGGCCTGATTGCCCACCGCCACACGTCCAGCGGTCGTGTGCCCACTCCGCGTGGCTACCGGCTGTTTGTCGACTCGCTGCTCACCGTCCAGCCTCTGGAAGCCGGCGAGGCCAGCCAGATGCAGGGGGCCCTGGTGGCCCAGGAGCCCCGTCAGGTCCTGGCCAAGGCCGCGGGGCTGCTCTCGGAGCTTTCGTCCTTTGCCGGCGTGGTCTCCACCCAGCGCCGCAGTGGCACCTTCCGGCACATCGAGTTCCTGCGGCTCTCGGCCCGGCGCGTGCTGCTCATTCTTGTGTCGCCCGAGGGGGATGTGCACAACCGCATGCTGCAGCTTGACCGCGACTACACGCCATCCACCCTCAACGAGGCGGCCAACTACATCAATGCCCATTACGCCGGCATCGATTTCGATGAGATCAAGCGCCGCCTGGGCACCGAGCTGGCCGAGCTGCGCCGCGACATCAGCGCCCTGATGCAGCGCGCCGTCGATGCCGGCCGCGAGGCCGTGGAAGACGACAGCGACAAGATGCTCATCGCCGGCAGCAGCAACTTTGTCGGCATTCCTGACTTCGCTGACGACATGGCACGCCTGAAGCAGCTCTTCAGCCTCTTCGAGCAGCGCACCGACCTGCTGCAGCTGATGGACGCCTCGGCCCGCGCCAGCGGCGTGCAGATCTACATTGGTGGCGAATCCGAGCTGGTGCCGATGGAGGAACTGTCCATCGTCATTGCGCCCTACAAGGCCGACGGCAAGGTGGTGGGCACCCTGGGCGTCATCGGCCCCACCCGCATGGCCTACCAGCGGATGATCCCCATGGTGGACATCACGGCGCGCCTGGTGTCGTCGGCGCTGGATGCAGGGCGGGAGTGAGCAGGGCGTCATGGCCCTCGAGCGTGGTCCGCTATCGTGGCCTGCTGTCGTGGCCCGCTGTCGTGCCCCGTGCAACGCCTGAAACGGCATTGTCAGCCAGCCCCTACAATCAGCGCTGATCACTGACGATGGACCCCGTTGTCCACATGACCGACGCCTGCCATGAACGATACCGTCCCACCTTCCCGCGCCGCCATCCTGCTGGTCCAGCTGGGCACGCCCGACAAGCCGGAGGTGCCGGAGGTGCGCCGCTACCTGCGTGAGTTCCTCTCCGACCGGCGGGTGGTCGAGCAGTCGCCCCTCATCTGGTGGCCCATCCTGTACTCCGTGGTGCTGACCCGCCGACCCAAGGAGTCGGCCGAGAAGTATCGCTCCATCTGGACCAAGGCCGGCTCGCCGCTGCTGGTCAACACGAAGCTGGTGGCCGAGGCGCTGCAGGACGAGCTGAACAAGCGGGGCCGGCAGGTGGAGGTGGTCTGGGCCATGCGCTATGGCAACCCGTCGATGGTCGACGCCCTGCGCGACCTGCGCGACCGGGGTTTCTCGCGCATCGTCGTGCTGCCGATGTACCCGCAGTACTCGGCCGCCACCAGCGGTACCGTGTTCGACGTGATCGCCCGCGAGTTCCTCCAGTGGCGCAGCATTCCGGCGCTGCGCTTCCTGCAGAGTTTTCACGACGACCCTGGCTACATTGCTGCCGTGGCCGAGAGCATCCGCCACTCCTGGCGCCAGTCCGAGGCCGGCAAGCCCGAGAAGCTAATCTTCAGCTTCCACGGCCTGCCGCAGAGCTGTGTGGATCAGGGCGACCCCTACGTGAAGCAGTGCCAGGAAAGCGCTGCCCTCATTGCCGCCGCCCTGGGGCTGGCCAAGGAGGACTGGCTGGTGACCTTCCAGTCGCGCTTCGGCCGCGCGGAATGGGTCAAGCCCTACACTCAGTCCACGGTGGAGGCACTGGCCAGGAAGGGCGTCAAGACCGTGGACGTGGTGTGCCCGGGGTTCGTGTCCGACTGCATCGAGACGCTGGAAGAGATCGACATGGAGGTGCACAACGCCTTCGTGGGCGCCGGCGGCAAGCGCTTCCGCTACATCCATTGCCTCAACGACGCCCCGTTGTGGATCCACGCCCTGGCCGACATCGTGGGCAACGAGCTGGCGGGGTGGAAGACGCTGGAGGCAGAGCAGGGGCGGCGCAAGGGGTGAGGGGCTGTCCAGTGGCTGACCGATCTGTGATTCCGTCGTCTGAAGAGTTTGAAGGGCACCAACGGCAGCAGCAGCGTCCGGAACAGCCCGGGCTGACGGCGGTGGACTGGCTGCTTGCGCAGAAAAGTCTTGAGAACCGGTCGCGTGCCGAGATCGATGAGGCCTTGCGTGAGGAGCGCGATTGGTGACGCAATACGGATCGGAATTCCTCGGCATCGTCCTCATCCACTTCCTGGCGGTCATCTCGCCGGGGCCGGATTTTGCGGTGGCCATCCGCCAGAGCGTGCGGCATGGGCATCGGGTCGGCATCTGGACGGCGCTGGGTATCGGGGCGGGCATCTCGATCCATGTGCTCTACACGCTGGTGGGCATCAGCGCGCTGCTGCGTGCCACACCGTGGGCGATGACGGCCGCCCGCTGGGCCGGTGCGGCCTACCTGCTGTGGCTGGGCATCCGCTTCGTGCGCAGTGCGCCTCCGACACCGCAGGATGTGGCCGTGCAGGGGCCGACGCAGGGTGATCCGGCAGGGGATGCGCCCGCGGGGATGACGCCGGAAGCCACGTCAGTCCCGATGCCTGAACCGTCCGCCCGCCGCGCCTTCTGGGTGGGCTTCATGACCAATGCCACCAATCCCAAGGCCACACTGTTCTTTCTGGCCGTGTTCACCACCGTGGTCAGCCCGGCCACGCCGCTGTGGGTGCAGGGACTCTATGGGCTCTGGATGTGCGCGGCCACGGCAGCCTGGTTCGTGGTGGTGTCGCTGCTCTTCTCGCGGCAGGGGGTTCGGCAGCGCTTCCTGGCCTATGGCCACTGGTTCGAGCGCATCATGGGTGTGCTGCTGCTGGCCTTTGCGCTGAAGCTGTTCCTGTCCTGAAGAAAGCCCCCGGTCCGTGACGGATGCGGGGGCTTTGCCTTTCCTGTAGGGAGTGTGGCCGGCGAAGACGGGACATGTCGATGCCTTCGCCGGCGGGTTTCAGGACTCGGCCTCCAGCCGGTTGCGCACGCCGCTGGTGGCGCCACCCAGACGGCCGTAGCGCTGACGGCTGCCACGTGTGCTCTCACGGTCGCGCAGGTTGCTGTGAGGGGCTTTGGCGGCCTGTCGGGCCTTCTGTTCGGCGCGTGCCTTGGCATTCTCGCGGACATGCACCACGAAGCCGCCCAGCATCACCAGGATGGCGGCCACGGCCGTGGCCAGCACCATGTGGCGGTACTCGTCGATGAACATCATGACGATGAGCGAGCCGATGATGAAGGCGATGACGGCGTAGGTGAGCCAGGGGAACAGCCACATCTTCAGCCGGATCTCGCGGCCTTCGGCCTCCAGCTTGCGACGCATCTTCAGCTGCGAGAAGGCGATGACCAAGTAGACCAGCATGGCGATCATGCCCGTGGTGTTCATCAGCACATCCAGGATGTCCTTCGGGCGCAGCGAATCGAAGAAGTTCAGCACCGCGATGAACACGGCGATGGAGCACGAGGCGATGACCGAGTACACGGGAATGCCGCGGGTGGAGGTCTGCTTGAAGATGGGGTGGGCATCGCCGCGCTTGGCCAGCGAGAACAGCATGCGCGAGGCGGTGTAGTGAGCCGAGATCAGGCAGCTGCTGACCGAGGTGAGCACCACGAAGTTCATCAGGTACTGGGCACCGGGCACGCCCAGCAGTTCCAGGGTGCGGCGATAGGAGCCGTAGCCGGACTCGCCCAGATGCGGGTCGTTCCAGGGCACCAGGCAGACGATCAGGAAGATCGAGCCGATGTAGAAGAGGCAGATCCGCCAGACGACCGAGTTGGTGGCCTTGACGATCTGGTCGGCCGGGTTGGCCGATTCCGAAGCCGCGATGGTGACGATCTCGGCGCCCAGGAAGGCGAACATCACCCCCAGCATGGCCACGACGACCGACGACCAGCCGTTGGGCATGAAGCCGCCATGGGCCGTGAGATTGGCGATGCCATGTACCGTGCCACCCTGCCAGATGTTGAGGACTGCCAGCAGGCAGATGATGATGAAGCAGACGATGGCCGTGACCTTGATCAGCGCGAACCAGAACTCGAATTCGCCGTAGTTGCGCACGTTCATGAAGTTGATGCTGATCAGCAGGAATGTGGCCACCAGGGTGAACACGTTGACCGAGATGTCGGGGAACCAGATGTTCAGAATCATCCCGGCCACATAGGCTTCCCAGGCCATCAGCAGGGCCCAGAACCACCAGTACAGCCAGCCGATGGTGAAGCCGGCCCAGCGACCGATGGCCTTGTCGGCGTAGGTGGAGAACGAGCCGGTATCGGGCGAGGAGGTGGCCATCTCGCCCAGCATGCGCATGATGAGCATGACCACGATGCCGCCGGCCAGGTAGGCCAGCACCACGGCGGGGCCCGTGGTGTAGATGATCTTGCCCGAGCCCACGAACAGCGCTGCACCGATCACGCCGGCAATCGACATCATCGTGAGGTGACGGGTCTTCAGGGAGGCCTGGAGCTGCTCGGTATTTTTCCGCGTGCCTGAGCAGCTGTAGTTGGGGGCGTTCGTGGTCTCTTTCATATCGTGATTCTTGTATCGTATGAATATTGGACTGACCGATCACCGCATGAAATGAAGCGATGATTCTGGCGCGGGCAGGTCTGTCGAACGCACGAGCCAGGACGGGCGCATGCCAAAAACGTAGCACAGGAAACCGGGCTGAAAATGCAGTCGCGGGTTTTGGGATGGGTAATCCCCAGTGTTTGATGATGCGCTGCAGAAAACAAGGGTTCCCTGCGTCAAAATACGCATGAATCGGCTTGTGGAGCCGGATGGCAGGGATAAGATTTGATTTGGAATTAAATCAGGTGGTAAATGTGGAGAAGGAGGGCTGAATGGGTTTGGGGTAATCCCTAGGGGTCTCCGGGCCG
>ERZ1674039.100-NODE-100-length-18567-cov-5.735577_pt1 | contig 18567 bp, 13 predicted proteins | sample MGYA00581135_ERZ1674039 | MGnify/ENA primary metagenome ERZ1674039 (study PRJEB41354, sample SAMEA4873313) | human saliva metagenome | biome: human-associated habitat [ENVO:00009003]; feature: mouth environment [ENVO:08000002]; material: saliva material... | reverse complement strand
TGATCGATGAATTCCAGGATACCGATCCGGTGCAGTACAGCATCTTCGACCGTGTCTATCGGGTGGAGAAGAACTGCCCGGAGCAGGCGCTGATCCTGATCGGCGACCCGAAGCAGGCCATCTATGCTTTCCGGGGGGCTGACATTCATACCTATCTGCGGGCGCGCGAGGCCACCCGAGGACAGCACTACACGCTGGACACCAATTTCCGCTCGTCGAAAGCCATGGTGGGCGCCGTCAACCATGTCTTCCAGGTGGCTGAGCAGCGCCCCGGCGGCGCATTCCGGTTCGGTGCCGTATCGGATGACGGGGACGGTGCAGGAGCAGCGGCGTCGCTGACTTTCCTGGCGGTGAAGGCGCAGGGGCGCAAGGAAATCTGGCAGGACACGAAGTATCCGGGCGGGGCTGCGCCGGCACTGGTCGCCTGGACGATGCCGGAAGATGCCGGAAACCGGTTGAATGCCAAGTCCGGCCATGTATCCAAGGGGGCCTATACCGCGCATTATGCCGAGGTCACGGCACGGGAGATCGCGCGCCTGCTGCAGGCGGGGGCCGAGGGTCAGGCCGGTTTTGCCCGTCCGGTGCGTTCGGACGAACAGCACGTTCATGCGGATCAGGGGGATTCGCGCCGTGTTTCTGGCGTGCGGCCGGCCGACATCGCCGTGCTGGTCAACAGCGGCCGGGAGGCCGATGCCGTCAGAAAGGCCCTGCGTGCCCAGGGCATCCGCAGCGTCTATCTGTCCGAGGATGAATCGGTCTACGCCAGTCCGGTGGTGCCGGCGCTGCTGCGCTGGCTGCAGGCGGCGGCCGAGCCTGCCAGCGGACGGCTGCTGCGTGCCGCATTGGGTACCGCCCTGTGCGGGCTGGATGCCCTGCAGCTGGCGCGGCTGGTACATGACGAGCTGCACTGGGAGGAGCGGGTGGCACAGTTCCAGCGCTACCGGGAGATCTGGCGCAGCCAGGGCGTGCTGCCGATGGTCCGTCACATGCTTCAGGATTTTGGCGTGGTGCCCCGCTTGCTGGCGCAAGGGGGCGAGCGGCAGCTGACTGATCTGTTGCATCTGAGCGAGCTGCTGCAGCAGGCTTCCACCCGGCTGGAAGGCGAGCACGCCCTGGTGCGCTACCTGCAGGAGCAACGGGATGCCCCCGAGGGCGAGCGCGATGCGCGCCGCCAGCGGCTGGAAAGCGACGATGCCCGGGTCCGCGTGGTGACGGTGCACAAGTCCAAGGGGCTGGAGTATCCGCTGGTGTTCCTGCCGTTCTTCTGTGCTGCGCGTCCGGTGGAGACGAAGGATGCACTGCTGCGCTGGCATGATGCCGATGGCCAGCTTCGACTGGTGCCGGGCAGGGTCGCCAATGACGAGATTGTGGCCGCAGCCGATGCGGAACGGCTGGGTGAGGATCTGCGAAAGCTGTATGTGGCGCTCACAAGGGCACGTCATGCCACCTGGGTGGGTCTGGGGGCCCTGGAGGATCTGCACCGCAGTGCGGCAGGTCATCTGCTGGGGCTGGGCGACGAAGGTGGCGATGGTCATCGGTTGTTTGCTGCCCTGCAGGAACAGGTCGGCCAGTGGCGTGAGGGCATCGCACCGGGTGTGGTGGCGGTGGAGGAAGCGTCGTTGCCGGCCGACGGGCAAGACGATGGGGGCATGACACAGGTGGCTTTGTGGCGCTCCCCAGAGCACGCATCCGGGCGGGGTGCGGCTGTGTGGAAGACGCCGCCGATGCTGCCTGGCCAGCCATGGCCGCGCTGGTGGATCGCCAGCTATTCGGCGCTGGAGGTGGAGGATGTTGCAACGACGCTTTCCCTGTCCGACTCTCCGTCCGAGCGAGGCGCGCAGGAGGCGGTTGCCGCGCATGGGAACGCGGCACGTGTGACACCGGTGACCGGTGACGGATGGGAGCCCGGGCGGAATGTGGCTGAAAGTGATGCGCCTTATGGCGATTCCGCGCTGACCGACACCTGGGCCGAGCAGCGCGCAGCCGATGCCGTGTGGCAGCGGCACCTGGTGCAGGCGGCTGAAGCTTCTGCGCTGGTGGTGGATTCTGAGCAGGGCGCGGGGGTTCCCGGCGGCAGCGTGCATGACTTCGTGCGAGGCCCGCAGGCCGGTACCTTCCTGCATGGTTTGCTGGAATGGGCTGGACGCCAGGGCTTTGCCGCGCTGGCAAAGGATCCGGCACGCCTGGCCGAGCAGGTGCGCTGGCGCTTGCAGCGCATGCCGGACTGGCAACCCTGGCAGTCGCTGTTGACGGACTGGCTGGTGCGTCTGCTGACGCAGCCCCTGCCGCTGGATGCGGGGGGCAGGGATCGGATCCAGGGCAATGTGACAGAGACGTTGGTCGATGCCGTGCCCGTGCCGTCTGATGGCAACTCCTCGTTCACGCTGGCTGGTCTGCGGCAGTATCAGGTGGAGATGAGTTTCATGCTGGCGGTACAGGACATCGATCTGCCGGCGCTGGATGCCTGGGTGCGGCAGCATGTGTTCAGGGGCGCGGCGCGGCCGCCGTTGCTGCCGGGGCAGCTCAACGGCATGCTGAAGGGCTTCATCGACCTGGTGTTCGAGCATGAGGGGCGTTTCTACGTGCTGGACTACAAGTCGAACTGGCTGGGGGCTTCGGATGAGGCCTATCGCGTCGAGACCATGCAGGCGGCGGTGCTGGCTCACCGCTACGAGCTTCAGTATCTGTTCTACCTGCTGGCGCTGCATCGACTGCTGAAGGTACGGCTGCCGGACTACGATTACGACCGTCATGTGGGCGGAGCGCTCTATCTGTTCCTGCGTGGCAGTGGTGCGCCGTCACGGGGCGTGTTCACGGCCCGGCCGCCTCGGGCGGTGATCGAGGCACTGGATGCGGCCTTTGCGGGGCAACGGCCGCTGGGGGCAGGCAAGCCATGACGAGAGGTGCAATGACACGGCGAGTCCGAAAACCGGTTCAGGACGAACTGACGGGGGACCTGTTTGCTTCGATGCCGGAGAAAGAGGACGTGGCGCTGCCCACGGACGTGCCCGGCATGCTGGCGCTTCTAGCACGCTGGCATGAGGATGGCTGGCTGCGGCGCATCGATCTGGAGCTGGCGCATTTTCTGGCAGAAGGGGCGGAACCGTCCCCGGCGTTGCCGCCGGTGCTGCTGGCGGCGGCGCTGTGCAGCTGGCAGCTGGGGCTGGGGCATGTCTGTCTGGATCTGCAGGCGGTGCTGGAGCAGCCGATGCAGGTGCTGTCGATTCCGGTGGGCCCCTGGCTGCAGACGCTGACGCTGGCCGACTGGCAGGCCGCCTGTGTGGCGTGTCCATCACTGGTGGCGCAGCCGTTGGCCACGGGGTCGACGGATGAGGCATCCGCGGATGACGCCCGGACGACGCCGCTGGTGCTGGTGCAGCAGCGCCTGTACCTGCGGCGTTTCTGGCAGTACGAGCAGGATGTGCAGCAGGGCATCCGGCAGCGGCTGATGCTGCCGGGTCTGTCCGAGGAAGAAGAGCACCGCCTGCAGGAGGCACTGGTGGTGCTGTTTGGCGGACCGGGCCGTGCCGGGGCAGAGCACGCGGCCCATGCAGCCACCCGTTCGATGCACATGACCGGGATGCAGGCTGAGAAGGATGTCGGGGACGCGGCCGCAGAGCCCGGGCGCAGGGCGGACTGGCAGCGGATTTCCTGTGCGCTGGCGGCACGACGGCGCTTCGGGCTGATCACCGGGGGGCCGGGGACGGGCAAGACGACGACGGTGATCCGGCTGCTGGCCCTGCTGCAATGGCTGGCGCTGGCCGGGCAAGGGCAGTTCCTGCGCATCGGGCTGGCGGCGCCCACCGGCAAGGCAGCGGCACGACTGGGCAGCTCGATCAGCAGCGCCATTGACCGGCTGCCGCTCAAGGACGTGCCCCAGGGCGAGGCGATCCGAGCGGCCATTCCGCGGTCCGTCTCGACACTGCACCGTTTGCTGGGCAGCCGGCCGGGCACGCGGCATTTCCGGCATGACGCGCGCAATCCGCTGCCGCTGGACGTGCTGGTGATCGACGAGGCCTCGATGATCGACCTGGAGATGATGGCGCAGGTGATGCATGCGCTGCCGCCCAGGGCACGGCTCATCCTGCTGGGGGACAAGGACCAGCTGGCGTCGGTGGAAGCGGGTGCCATTCTGGGTGAGCTGTGTGCCCATGCCCGCGAGGGACGCTACTGGCCGGAGACGGTCGACTGGGTGGCCCGGGTGGCGCAGGAGCCCATCGACCATGGGCTGCAGGCTGACACGACGGGGGATGGCACGTTGCTGGACCAGAGCGTCGGCATGTTGCGTCACAGCCATCGCTTCGGGGCGGACAGCGGCATCGGCCGGCTGGCGGCCCTGGTCAACGACGGCGATGTGGCCCGGGTGCAGCGCCTGTGGGACGAGGTGCAGGCAGGGTGCGCGCCGGGTCAGGTACCCGATATCGCCCGGATCGAGGTGGACGCCGAGCGTTGGGACGCATTGCGGCAACTGGTGGTTCACGGCCGGCTGGACGGGGTGCCTGCCGATCAGGGGCCGGTGGGGTACGCGCATTACCTGCGGTGGATGCACCAGAACCGTCCGGCGGACGAGGCCGGGCAGGCCTCCTTCGATGACTGGGCGGCCAAGGTGCTGCAGGCCCATGGGCGCTTCCAGCTGCTGTGCGCGCTGCGTCAGGGAAGCTGGGGGGTGGAGCGGCTGAACCGGCAGATTGCACTCTGGCTGCAGTCGGCGGGCCTGCTGGCGGCGAGCGAGGGGTGGTATGCGGGCCGACCGGTGATCGTCACCCGCAACGACTACGAGCTGGGGCTGATGAATGGTGACGTGGGCATTGCGCTGGCGGCCCAGGGCGGCCGGTTGCGGGTGGCGTTCCCGGCCGAGGGGGGCAGCCGTGGCATTCGCTGGGTGCTGCCCAGCCGGTTGCAGGCGGCCGAGACGGTGTTTGCCATGACGGTGCACAAGGCGCAGGGCTCGGAGTTCGACCATGCCGCGCTGGCGATGCCGGCCGAGCTGTCGCCGGTGCTGACCCGTGAGCTGGTCTATACGGCCATCACGCGGGCACGGCACTTCTTCACGCTGGTGGGGTCGGGTGGGCTTGACGGCGTGCTGGGGCAGGCCATCCGTCGCCGGGTGCTGCGGGCCAGTGGCTTGATGGCGGGGGCGCTGCAGGCGAAGGACTGAGGCCGTCCCAGCTGATGTCGGCATGAGCACCTGGAGGCGGTCTCCCGACGACCCAGGCAGCGGGCGTGACGGTGGATCCGCCCGGCCCTGTAGAATAGCCAGCTGTCCTTCTCCGGCTTCGTCCAGGCGACACGAGCATTCATGGCAAGCATCGCGGTCATCATTCCCTGTTACAAGGTCAAGGCCCATATCCTGGAAGTCCTGCAGCGCATCGGCTCCGAGGTCAAACGGGTCTATGTGGTGGATGACTGTTGTCCGGAGGGATCCGGCGACCTGGTGGAGCAGGAATGCACCGACAGCCGGGTCCGGGTGGTCCGCCATCAGATCAATCAGGGCGTGGGTGGCGCGGTGATGACCGGCTACCGGGTGGCGCTGGACGACGGCATGGACATCATGGTCAAGATCGACGGTGACGGCCAGATGGCACCCGAGCTGCTGCCAGATTTCGTGGCGCCGATCCTGGCCGGTGAAGCCGACTACACCAAGGGCAACCGATTCTTTGACCTGGAGCAGGTCAGCCAGATGCCCACGGTCCGCCTGCTGGGCAATGCGGTGCTGTCGTTCTTCAACAAGATCTCGTCGGGCTACTGGAACCTGTTCGATCCCACCAACGGCTACACGGCCATCCACCGCGATGTGGCGGCCTGCCTGCCGTTCGGACGCATCAGCCGGCGCTATTTCTTCGAGTCGGACATGCTGTTCCGGCTCAACACGCTGCGGGCGGTGGTGGTGGACGTGCCGATGCACGCCTCCTACGGGGACGAGGTGAGCAACCTGCGGATCTCGAAGGTGGTGGGCGAGTTCTTCTTCAAGCACGTGCGCAACACCTTCAAGCGCATCTTCTACAACTACTATCTGCGGGACCTGTCGCTGGCCTCGCTGCAGCTGCCCATGGGCATGCTGCTGCTGATCTTCGGGGTGCTGTTCGGCCTGTACAAGTGGAACGAGGCCAGCAGCCTGGGTGTGACGGCAACGGCGGGTACCGTCATGCTGTCGGCCCTGCCGGTTCTGGTGGGCATTGAGCTGATCCTGGCCTTCATCGGTCAGGACGTGCAGTCGGTGCCGCAGCGGCCGTTCCTGCGCACGTCGCGCACGCTGGAGCGCTTCAAGAACCCGTCGGCCTCCGTGACGCGGGTGATCGAGGCACGCCGGATGGGAACGCACACGCAGATCATGCGGGGCGAGACGGTGACCAGCTCGCCTGCCGGCACCGAGTCGGCCGTGCAGGCGGCCGGGAACGAATCGGACGAATCACGGGCGCAGCGTTCATGACACGCGCCAGGGCATCAAGGGAGAACAACCGGTGTTGACCTACTTCTGGGCGCTGATGTGCGTCTTCGGCATGGCTGCGGGCCAGATCCTCTTCAAGCTGGCCGCCAATTCGCTGGCCGAGACCGGATCCTTCCTGGTACCGCGCACGGCCACGCTGCTGTTCACCGCGCTGGCGCTGTACGGGCTCATCACCATCGCCTGGATCTGGGTGCTGCAGAAGGCAGAGCTGGGCAAGGTCTATCCGATGATGGCGCTGGCTTTCGTGCTGGTGCCACTGGCCAGTCACTGGCTGTTCGGCGAGCGCTTCACGCCCCAGTACTTCATCGGCATCGTGCTGATCATGAGCGGCATCGTGGTGGCCGTGCGCTCCTGATGTCTGCTACGGCGTGCCAGGCCATTCCCCGGCCAGACAGTGGCGCTTGGGGGGCAGGCCGGGGCGTTTCTGCAGCCGGAAGCCGGCCTGGGTGAGTGCATCGCGCACGCTGCGGGCCACGCACCAGGTGGCGATGCGCGTACCCGGGCGGCAGTGGCGGGCCACGGCCTGTATGGTGCGGACATCCCACATGGCAGGGTTCTTCTTCGGGTCGAATCCGTCCAGGAACACGCTGTTGGCACCCAGGCTGCCATGCCGGGCGTGCCAGCCTTCCAGGCGGGTGGCCGCATCACCCAGCAGCAGTCGCAGCTCGACCGTTCCCTGGGGATCGTCAAAGCGCAGGGTCAGGCAGGACGGCGCTTCCGAGGCATGCGAAGCGGAGGGATCCGGCAAACCGGATGACAGGGGCCGGGATGTCCTTCCCGGGGCGGCGCGGCCCGCTCCGGATGCTTCCGATTCGGCATCGGTGTGACAGGGAGGCGCGTCGTCGGCGTTTCCCGAGTACCATGCGGCCAGTGTTGCGGTATCCGGCCAGGCATCGGCCAGGCGTTCGGCCAGCGGCTGCAGCCGTGGATCATCGGCGCCGGCACGGCGGATGTCGTGGGCGCTGACCGGATGTGCTTCGGTGCTGACGAAGCGCAGCGTGGCCGGGCGTACCGGACTGGCCTGCCAGCAGGCCCAGGCCGACAGGAAGTTCAGTCCCAGGCCGAAGCCGGTTTCCAGGATGGTCCAGCAGGCGGGGCCGGAAGGGACCGAGGGAGTGTCGGCATTCCTGTCATTGCCCAGGTCGGGGAGGTTTCCCGACGTGTCGCGTTCCGGGGCGTTCCCGACCGTTTCCGGGGTACTTCCCGACCATGCCTCAGGCAGTCCGCAGCCGCCCAGGAAGACGTGTTCGGCCTGGGCGCGGGCGCCACTTTGCGTGTAGTAGCGATCCCCGTAGCGGGGACTGAAGGGCTGGCCGCCCTGCCAGGCGACCGGGGTGCTGCCGGTGGCATCAGGTATCGTTTCCGGGGTCATGAGGTTATTCTAGTGATGCGCGAAGTCCATGGTCTGACGGCCTGTCCGATGTGCGACACCCTGCACAGGCGTGTGCACCTCAAGGATGGGCAGCGTGCGCGATGCCGGGCGTGCGGCTCGGAGCTGGCCAGGTCGTCGCGTCTCAATCGGGCGCGGATGATTCCGCTGGTGCTTACCTGCCTGCTGCTCTTCGTGATGGCCAACGTCTTTCCCATCGTGGCCATCGAGCTGCAGGGCACGGTCCACCAGCTGACGCTGGTGGGGGCGGTGATGACGCTGCTGCAGTCCGAGATGTTCGCGGTGGCGCTGATGGTGTTCGTGCCCACGCTCTTCCTGCCGGGGCTTTACCTGCTGACGCTCCTGTTCGTGCTGTGGATGACCGGGCGCGACGACGTGCCGGCCGGCGTGCAGAACCGGCTGGTGCGGATGATGCAGCAGGTGTATCCGTGGAGCATGGTGGAGGTGTTCCTGCTGGGGGCGCTGGTGGCCATCATCAAGCTGTCGTCGATGGCCAGCATCATTGCCGGTCCGGCACTGTGGGCCTGGATGGGCACGACCATCACGCTCACGGTGGTTCTCACGTTCCGGCTGCGGCGGCTCATCCGGCGCACCCACATGCCGGTGGGCGAGGTGCGGCTGCAGGATGACCAGGTGGTGTATGCCGGCCAGCCGCCGGTGCTGGAAGAGGCTGACGGGGAGTGGAAGACGGCAGTGGGCAGGCATCGCGACGCACATGACGGCGCGTTGCTGACGGCAGCGGAGTCGGCCCGGTTCTGCGGGCGCCGGCTGGGCATGATCTCCTGCCGGCACTGCGACACGGTCTGGGCCGAGGCCCGGGAAGGCGAGCGCTGCCGGCACTGTGACGCGCGGCTGCACCGGCGCAAGCCGGGGGGGCTGGGCGTGACCTGGGCGCTGCTGATCACGGCGATGATCCTGTATGTGCCGGCCAACCTGCTGCCGGTGATGACCACCAGCACGCTGTTCGGTACCGATGATTCGACAATCCTGTCCGGGGTGATCTACTTCTGGCAGGATGGGGAATGGGCGCTGGCGGCCATCATCTTCATTGCCAGCTTCCTGATTCCGCTCTTCAAGCTGGTGGCCCTGATCCTGCTGGCGCTGCTGGTGCAGTTCCGCAGCCTGTGGCGGCTGCAGGAGCGCACCCATCTCTATGACATCGTGGAGTGGGTGGGGCGCTGGTCGATGCTGGACGTGTTCGTGGTGGCGGTGACCAGCTCGCTGGTGCAGGTGCCGGGCGTGGCGGTGGTCAAGGCCGGTCCGGGCATTGCTGCCTTCGGGGCGGTGGTGGTGCTGACGATGCTGGCCACGATGAGTTTCGATGCGCGACGGGCCTGGGATGCGCGTTTCCGGCCCGGGCTGCTGCACGGCCGCAGGCGCAGGCGCGCGAACCCGGGCGTGGTTTCGGGGCGTGCGGGATAGAGCAATCGGTGCCGGCCTTGGGCGGGCGCCATGGTGTGGACAAGGGTTGACGGATGAGCAACGAGGAACGATCTGGCGCGCAGGGGCGCCCCGTGACGGCGGCCGGGACCGGCCAGGGACAGGCACAGGGGGCTGCCGGCGGCTATCACGACGATGTGCTGGTGCCCGAGGCAGCGGTGGAGGATCGGCGCTATCGCTGGCTGCCGTCGCTGATCTGGCTGCTGCCGCTCCTGGCAGCGCTGGTGGGGGCGATCCTCACCTATCGCCAGATGACGCAGCACGGCCCCACGATCACGGTCAGTTTCAAGACGGCCGAGGGTCTGGAGGCAGGCAAGACGAAGCTGCGCTACAAGGACGTGGAGGTGGGCCAGGTCAAGTCCATCGAGCTGGCCGATGACCGCTCGCACGTGGAAGTGGACATCGAGCTGAATCGCAAGGCCGGGTCCTTCCGGGCCAGGGACTCGCGCTACTGGGTCGTGCGGCCGCGTGCCGACATATCCGGGGTGTCGGGCCTGGGCACGCTGCTGTCGGGGGCCTACATCGGCGTGGACGCCGGCAAGTCGGCCGAGATGGTCTCGGCCTTCGAGGGGCTGGAGAGCCCGCCGCCGCTGAAGTATGACGAGGCGGGCAGCCAGTTCCGCCTGCGGGCCAAGGACCTGGGGTCGCTGGACATCGGGTCGCCGGTGCTCTATAGGCGGGTGACGGTGGGGCGCGTGACCGGGTATTCGCTGGACGAGTCGGGCGACCGGGTGACGATCGACGTCTTCGTGAACAGCCCCTATGACCGCTTCGTGGGCACGAACTCGCGCTTCTGGGAGGCCAGCGGCGTGGAGGCGAAGCTGGATTCCAGTGGCGTGTCGGTCCGCACGCAGTCGCTGCTGACGGTGGCGCTGGGCGGCATTGCCTTTGCCTCGCCCATCGAGGGCAAGGGCGAGGCGGCCAACGAGCATACGGCCTTCATGCTGGCCGCCAGCGAGGCGGATGCCATGAAGAAGCCTGACGGGCCGTCGCGCTTCCTGGTGCTGAACTTCGATCAGTCGCTGCGGGGGCTGCAGGTGGGGGCCATCGTGGATTTCCGGGGCGTGGAGCTGGGCCAGGTCCGGGCCATCGACGCCGTGGTGGACGAGAACACCAACGAGATTCACATGCCGGTGCTGATCGAGGTGTTTTCCGACCGCATGAAGCGGGGGCGCGGGCTGCAGGCCCAGGGGCCTCTGGGCGCCGGCATGACGCAGGAGGAGCTGGAGGAAGAGGGCAATCGCTGGCTGCAGAACATGGTCAAGCGCGGGCTGAGGGCGCAGTTGCGGACCGGCAACCTGCTGACGGGCCAGCTGTATGTTTCGCTGGACTTCTTCCCGCAGGCCAAGCCGGCCGAGATGCGCAGCGTGCAGGGTGACCTGATGGAGCTGCCGACGGTGGGCAATTCGCTGGACGAGTTCCAGCAGCAGATTGCCGAGATCCTGGCCAAGATCAACAAGGTGCCGTTCGATCAGATCGGGCGTGACCTGCAGCAGACGCTGGCAGGCATGCGGCGCACGGTCAATGCGGCCGAGAAGACCGTCAAGGGACTGAACGACAATCTGGCACCGCAGCTGATGGGCACCATCCAGAGCCTGAAGAAGACGCTGGATTCGGCAGACCGCACGCTGGTGTCGGCCAACCGGACGCTGGCCAGTGATTCGCCGACGCAGGAAGAGCTGCAGCAGACGTTGCGTTCGGTCTCGAAGGCAGCGGATTCGCTGCGACGCCTGACCGATTACCTGGAGCGTCACCCGGAGAGCCTGCTGCGTGGCAAGACGGGCAACTGATTTCTTTCAAGAGGAACGGATGATCATGCGTGCTGTCTTCAAGTCGGTGGTACCGGCGCTGGCCCTGGCTCTGGCGGCCTGCGCCAGTTCGCCGCCGGTGCATTTCCATACGCTGTCGGCCATGGATGCGCCGGGCAATGGCAACCGCGCGCAGCCTGACCTGCGCTACCGGATCGGGACGGTCGATGTGCCGGAGCGGTTGAACCGCGTGGACATCGTGGTCTCGGGCCGGGGTACCGATGGCTCCGGCACGGAGGATTCGGCCGCAGGCAGGGCAGGTTCCGGGCAAGCGGGGGGTAGTCCGTCGGATACGCCGGCATTGGCCACGTCGGTGACGCTGCTGGAGAACAACCGCTGGGATGCGCCCTTTGCCGATGCGCTGCGTGATGCGCTGGGGGCCCGACTGGCCGTGGCTGCAGCGTCCTCGGCCGCGGCCGGCAGTCAGCCTGCACAGCTGCGGCTGTCGCTGCAGGTCTATCGTTTCGATGCCAGTCGCTCCGGTGACGTGGATGCGCTGGTGGACTGGCGGCTGCGCCGCACGGATGCCTCGGACGACACGGACGCGGCCGAGGACAACACGTCGGCCGGCCCGCGGGTGCTGAGCTGCCGTTACCAGGGTTACGAACACGTGAAGGCCGACGACGTGGACGCGCTGGTGGCGGGCATGCAGCGGCAGGTGGCCCGGCTGGCCGACGACATCGTGGCCAGCACGCGGCCCTGGTTGCGCGATGACAAGGCAGGCTGCGTGCAGGCGGCTGGCGGGGCGTGATGGACGAGATGGATGAGGGGGAGCTGCCGGCGCCGGAGGCGTCGTTCAGCGAGCTTGATCATGCGATGATGCGCCTGGCGATGGACCAGGCGCTGAATGCGCAGCTGCATGGTGAGGTGCCGGTGGGCGCCGTGCTGGTGAAGGCAGGGCAGGTGATCGCCGCCGGCTACAACCATCCCATCGGCAGTCATGATCCGACGGCGCATGCCGAGATCCGCACCTTGCGGATGGCAGCCGAGCAGCTGGGCAACTATCGGGTGGGCGAATCCACGCTCTATGTGACGCTGGAGCCGTGCATGATGTGCCTGGGCGCGATGCTGCACGCCCGCATCAGCCGGGTGGTGTTCGGCGCCCCGGACCCCAAGACCGGCGTGTGTGGCGGCGTGCTGGACCTGCCGGCCGAAGGGCGGCTCAACCACCAGACGGTGGTGCAGGGGGGGCTGCTGGCTGACGAGTGCGGGAAGCTGCTGCAGCGTTTCTTTGCCGAACGTCGTGCGCAGCGCCGGGCCGACCGGGCTGCCCTGCGGGCGCAGCAGGACGAGCTGGCGCGCTGGGCGGCCAGTCTGCCGGCCGAGGAGGAAACCGGCACGCTGCATCTGGACGAGGCAGGGGACTGAAAGGTTGATCGTGTGCTTCCTGCGTGAAAGGTGCAAGAATAGCCCCCTTTCCAACGCCGGCAGAAGGCCCGTGGCTGACGGCGCCGCATGACGACCCCATGGCATGGATGCCTGCCGGGGGCGCCTGTGGCGGCCTGCAGGGTCCGGATGTCGATTGACAGGGGTTTTCATGGCAAGAGAGGGAGTTCTTGGAGCGTGGTCACGGCTGAATCTGGTGACCCGCATCGTCATCGGCCTGGTGCTGGCCGTGGTGGTGGCGCTGGTGACCCGGCATTTTGGCGGGGGGGCCGAAGGCTGGGACGCCGTGATCGAACGGACCGGAGCCCTGCCGACTGGCTGGCCTTCGGACGTGATGGCTGGGGCCGTACTGGTGGGTGACCTGTTTGTCGGTGCGCTGAAGGCGGTGGCACCGGTCCTGGTTCTGGTGCTGGTGATGGCGGCCATTGCGCAGCATGAGCACGGGACCGAGACGAACATCCGCCCGATCCTGGTGCTGTATCTGGTGGGCACCTTTGCGGCGGCGCTGGTGGCGGTGGCCGCCAGCTTCATGTTCCCGTCGAACCTGTCGCTGGAGGGGGTCAAGCACGCCACCGAGGTGGCTCCTGGCGGTATCGGCATGGTGCTGAAGGATGTGCTGATGAAGCTGGTGAGCAACCCGATCAAGGCGCTGCTCGAGGCCAACTACATCGGCATCCTGGGCTGGGGCGTGCTGCTGGGGCTGTCGTTCCGTCATGCCAGCGAGCACACGCGGACGATGCTCAACGACGCAGCCGAGGCCGTGTCCAAGGTGGTGCGTTTCGTGATCGGCTTTGCACCGCTGGGCATCCTGGGCCTGCTGCTGAGCACGCTGCTGTCGCCGGATGGCTTTGCGAAGCTGCAGCAGTACCTGCACCTGCTGCTGGTGCTGGTGGGCGCGATGGTGTTCGTGGCGCTGGTGGTCAATCCGCTGATCGTCTTCAGCCAGACGCGCCGCAATCCCTATCCGCTGGTGTTCACCTGCCTGCTGGAAAGCGGCATTCCGGCCTTCTTCACCCGCAGCTCGGCGGCCAACATTCCGGTGAACATGGCGCTGGCCAAGAAGCTGAACCTGCACGAGGACACTTACTCGATCTCGATCCCGCTGGGTGCGACGATCAACATGGCAGGGGCCGCCATCACCATCACGGTGCTGACGCTGGCGGCGGTGAACACGATGGGCATCCAGGTGGACTTTGCCACGGCGCTGCTGCTGAGCGTGGTGGCCACGCTGGGCGCCTGCGGTGCTTCGGGGGTGGCCGGTGGTTCGCTGCTGCTGATCCCGATGGCCTGCGCGCTCTTCAGCATCGATAACGACGTGGCGATGCAGGTGGCCGGCGTGGGCTTCATCATCAGCGTGATCCAGGATTCTTCCGAGACGGCGCTGAACTCGTCGACTGACGTGCTGTTCACGGCTGCTGTGGACCAGGCACACAAGGCCTAGGCCCAGACAGGGGAAATGGCCCCGGGGAGGTTTTCCGGGGCCAGCGGCGTATACCTGTCTGCACCCTGTGGCAGGCTTCGGCGGACACGCAAAAAGAAGGGGCGATGCCTTCCGGCATCGCCCCTTCTTCGTTGGACGCAAGGCCAGGGCCCTGTGTCCGGAACCTGGATGAAGGCGGGGCCGGTCGTGCCTGCCGCCGCCTTTGCCAGGGTTCCTGGCCTTACTGAATCTTGGCCGAAGCGCGCAGTTTCTCCTGCAGGGCCTGGATCTTCTGACGCTCCAGCTGCTGTTTCAGCTGGGGCTTGACCTGGTCGAACGGAGGCGGCTCGGCGGCACGCACGTCGTCGAGCTGGATGATGTGGTAGCCGAACTGGGTCTTGACCGGGATGACGGTGTATTCACCCTTCTTCAGCTTGGTCATCGCCTCGGAGAATTCCTTCACGAAGGTGTCGGGCGTGTTCCAGCCCAGGTCACCGCCGTTGGCACCCGATCCGGGATCCTTGGACAGCTTGGCCAGCGACTCGAAGCCCTCGCCCTTCTTCAGGCGCTCGACGATCTGCTTGGCCTCGTCCTCGGATTCAACCAGGATGTGGCGGGCCTTGTATTCCTGGGCGCCGCTCTGGGCCGAGTCCTTGACGAGCTTCTCGTATTCGGCCTTGACTTCGGCGTCGGTGACGGGCGACTGCTTCAGCTCGTTGGCGATGAGGGCGCGGATCAGCACGTCCTGGCGGATCTGTTCCAGCTGCTGCTTGACCTCGGGGGTCTTCTCCAGGCCGCGCTTGTCGGCTTCCTGCACGAACAGCTCGCGGGTGATCAGCTCGTCGCGGATCATCTTGCGGGTTTCGGGGGTGTCAGGCCGGCCTTGCTGGGCCAGGATCTTGACGAACTCGTCGACGCGCGAGGAGGGGATGGCCTTGCCGTTGACGACGGCGGCATTCTGCGCCATGGCGGGGCTGCCCAGCAGCAGGCCGGCCGACAGCAGGGCGGCTGCACCGAGGGTGCGCTTGGAGAAAAGACCGGAAGAGGATTGGGTCATATTCGGTTCCAGAAAGAAATCGGGTTGGAAGAACGAACCGTGGTCGGTCCTTTCCTAACGGGTGCGGGGCCGACACGTTGACAGGGCCATGCGCCGGATGCAGGAAATCGCAGCCGGCAAGGCAGCTTCGCCCTCAGTTGCCGGGCACCTCGGCACGGATGCTGAGCGCATGGATGCGGTGGGGCATCCAGTCGGCGACGGCATCATACACCAGCCGGTGTCGGCGAACGGTGGGCAGTCCGGCAAACACCGGCGAGACCAGCGTGACGGCAAAATGCCCGGCCCCGCCAGCGGCACCGGCGTGGCCTCTATGATGATGGCTGTCGTCCTGAACGGTAATGTGGGCGTCGGGAAAATGTTGTTTCAGACGTTGCAGGAGTGCTTCAGGCGTTGGTTTCATCGGACGGGTCTTCCTGAATGTGGCGGCTGAGATAGAACCCCTGGGCGAGGATGAACACCAGCGTGGCGCCGGTGGTGCCGAAGAGCTTGAAGTTGACCCAGGTTTCGGTGCTGAACTGGTAGGCCACGTACAGGTTGACGATGCCCATCAGCGCAAAGAATGCACACCAGGCCAGGTCCAGACGTTTCCAGACGGGGTCGGGCAGGCGCATCTGCTTGCCCATGAGCTGCCGCAGCGGCGCCTTGCCCAGCAGCGAGGCGATGCCCAGAGCTGCGGTGAAGCTCCAGTACAGGATGGTGGGCTTCCACTTGATGAAGGTCTCGTCGTGCAGCAGCAGCGTCATGCCGCCGAAGACGACGATGATGGCGAGCCCCACCCATTGCATGGTGTCGATCGGACTCCGCCGGATCAGCAGCCAGCCGATCTGGGCCGCGCTGGTGGCGATGGCCACGGCGGTGGCGACGTAGATGTCGGCAAGCCTGAAGGCAACGAAGAACAGGATGACCGGCAGCAGGTCGAACAGCCATTTGTTTTTCATGGGGTTTTCATGAGCAGGGCAGCAGCGGGAACAGGAGGGGATGATAAAGGAGCGGGCCCACCTGTCCGACAGGTGGAGGCTCACCCCGGGCAGGGTAATGTTGAATCAATGCAATAAAGTAAAAGTATTTGTTTAGTTGCAACAAATATTGCTTATTGTGGCGTTAGACTGCTTTCATGAAAAGAAGCATGCTCTCCAGACGGGATCTGGACTTCCTGCTCCATGAATGGCTGGATGTCCAGTCGCTATGCGACCGCGCGCGTTTTGCCTCGCTGCGTCGCGACCATTTCGATGCGGTGCTCGCGCAGGCGGCGCAGCTGGCCCGAGGGTGTCTGGCGCCCGCCAATCGGCAGCTGGACGAACAGGAACCCCGGCTGACGGCCGAGGATGTCTGGACGCCACCGCTCCTGTCCGAGGTCATGGCGGCGGTTCGCGATGCGGGATTGCTGGCCGTGTCGCAGGATCGGGCGCTGGGAGGCATGCAGCTGCCGGTGCTCATCGAGAAGGCGGTCACGGCCTGGCTGTTTGCCGGCAGTGCCGCTGCCACGGCCTATCTGTATCCATCACAGGCGGGCAGCCGGTTGCTGCAGCGCCATGCCGGCCGGGCACTGGCGTCGGCCTGGCTGCCCCTGCTGCTGAAGGGGCGGGCCACCTGCACGTTCTGCATTTCCGAACCGCAGGCCGGATCATCGCTGTCGGACATCCGTACACGAGCGGTACGCCAGCCGGATGGCAGCTTCCGGCTCTATGGCAACAAGATGTGGATTGTCGGGGGCGACCATGCCGTGACCGACAACATCGTCCACCTGGTGCTGGCCCGGATCGAGGACGACTCGGGCGACATCACGCCCGGGGTGGAGTCTCTGTCGTTGTTTCTGGCGCCCAAGTACCTGCCGGTCGATCCGAACCCCGCCGAGGGGGCTGCCGAGCGGGGCGAGCGAAACGACATCGTGGCGGCGGGCATCTATCCGCAGATGGGGCAGCGTGGCGCCACCAGCTGCCTGCTCAGCTTCGGCGAGGGCAATCATCTGCCCCAGGGGCAGGCCGGTGCGGTGGCCTGGCTGGTGGGCGAGGAAAACGCTGGCATGGCGCTGGTGAACGAGGCCGCGCCCGAAATCCAGATCGACATCGGGCTGTCGGCGGCGGCACTGGGCTATGCGGGTTACTCCCATGCGCTGGACTACGCGCGCGAGCGTCATCAGGGGCGTTTCCCGGGCATGAACAGCCAGGTGGGGGGACAGATCCCGATCATCGAGCATGCCGACATCAAGCGCATGCTGCTGATTCAGAAATGCTATGTGGAAGGGAGCCTGGCACTGGGCCTGTGGTGCGCGCGCCTGATGGACGAGGCGGACACGGCCGAGACGTCGACGGAGCGGACGCGAGCCCGTGACCTGCTGCTGCTGCTTGCGCCGGTGGCCAAGAGCTGGTCGGCTCAGAACTGTCTGATCGCCAATTCGCTGGCCATTCAGGTGCTGGGCTGCTATGGCTATACGCGCGACTACCCGGTGGAGCAGCTCTACCGCGACAACCGGCTCAACACCATCCTGGAAGGCACGCATGGCATTCTGGCGCTGGAGCTGATGCGTGATCGCCTGCTGGCCGATGATTTCACGGGCTTTCAGCGCTTTGCCCACGAGGTGGAGCAGACCCTGGGCCGGGCGGCAGCCCGCTGTGGCGACGTGCGCCACATGGCGGTGCAGCTGCAGAAGTACGCGGAACGCTTTGGCTGGGTGATCAACCGCATGCGTCAGGAACCCGAGGCAGGGCGGCGCCTGGCCAATGCCAGCATCTTCATGGAGGCCTTCGGCCACTATGTGATTGCCTGGATCTGGCTGGAGCAGGCGCTGGTGGCCGAGGTTGCCTACCTGTCGGCCTATGGATCAGAGCGTAATTTCTATGCCGGCAAGTGCCAGGCAGCCCGTTTCTTCTACCAGCACGAGCTGCCGCGCGTTGATCCCCAGCTGACGCTGCTGGAACAGATGGAGATGTGTGCGCTGGAGATGCAGCCCGCCTGGTTCTGATGCGTGATCAGCACTCGGGAATGTCGTAGGGCAGCTTCAGCAGGCCGATGGCGGCGTTGCCGATGCGCAGGCTGGTGGCGATCATGCCGGCGGAACGGGGCTGGGCGCCGATGACCTCGATGCGGGCCTCGAAGAGCAGCAGGAAGCGCCGACCCACCAGCACGATGGGCAGTTCCTCCTGATCGGGATCCATCACCAGATCGTTGCCGGCGATGACCTCGTCGTCGGTGTCGGCCGAGAGGCTGGCCACTTCGATGACCTGGCCGATGGGGGTTCCGTCCCACGACAGCACGTCGGTACCGGGTTCGGGCAGCGGGCCGCTGCACATGCCGGCGAACATCCGGCGCTTGACCTTGCCCCGGTATTCGCTGCGGGCCACCACCTCCTGGCCGGGATAGCAGCCTTTCTTGAAGTTGACGCCGCCCACCAGCTCCAGGTTCACCATCTGCGGCACGAAGGTCTCGGACGACGCGGCGCGGATCCAGGGGATGCCGCTGGCCACGTCCAGCTGAAGCCAGTCGCTCTCGCTCATCCGGAAGCGGGGAGCGGGCTGCGATGCGTCGGCTGCCGCGCTGTTGTCATCCCGGGGGGCCTCGGCGGAGGCGGCGGGTGCGGCGCCGGTCGCCTGTGCGGTGGCGGCCTGGTCGTCGCGGGGG
>ERZ1674039.97-NODE-97-length-18659-cov-5.879650_pt1 | contig 18659 bp, 13 predicted proteins | sample MGYA00581135_ERZ1674039 | MGnify/ENA primary metagenome ERZ1674039 (study PRJEB41354, sample SAMEA4873313) | human saliva metagenome | biome: human-associated habitat [ENVO:00009003]; feature: mouth environment [ENVO:08000002]; material: saliva material... | reverse complement strand
GGGATTATGGCCACGTCTCGGGTGGTGGGCGAGCTTGCCTTCCGGGGGGCGCCGAGGCACTCGGGCGGGATGTGGTGCCGTATCCACCGGGCAGGGCGCGTGCCGGCAGTCGTTGGCCGGTATCGACGGTATCATTAGAAGCGGGACAGCCTGTGCCGGTTGTCCCATGCGCCCTTCAACCGAGATAGTCATGTCCGAACTCGACGAGATCAAGCGTCATATCCGTACCATTCCCGACTGGCCCAAAGCTGGGGTGATGTTCCGCGACATCACGCCGCTGCTGCAGGATCCCCGCCTGCTGCGGGCCATGACGCGCATCTTCGTCGAGCGCTATGCCGAGGCCGGCATCTCGCTGGTGGCCGGCATTGATGCACGGGGCTTCATCATCGGGCCGCTGATCGCGCACCAGCTGGGCGTGGGCTTCGTGCCCGTGCGCAAGCAGGGCAAGCTGCCCTTCGAGACCGTCTCGGCCACCTATGATCTGGAGTACGGCACGGCCACGGTCGAGCTGCACATCGACGCCTGCAAGTCCGGCGACCGGGTGCTGCTGGTCGATGACCTGATCGCCACGGGCGGCACCATGCTGGCAGCCGTCAAGCTGCTGCGCCAGCTGGGCGCCGAAGTGGTGGAAGGCGCGGCCATCATCGAACTGCCCGAGCTGGGCGGGGCGGCCAAGCTGCGCGAGGCCGGCGTGCCAACCTTTGCGCTGGCGCGCTTTTCCGAAACCGAACAATGAGGGCGGATGCCGGACCGGCACCGGTCAGGGTCGACAAATGGCTGTGGGCCGCGCGCTTCTTCAAGACGCGTGCGCTGGCCCAGGATGCCGTCGAGAATGGCCGGGTGCTGGTCCAGGGCGAGCGCGTCAAGGTGGCGCGCCTGCTCAAGGGAGGGGAGCTGCTGCGCATCCGCACGGGTGACGTGCAGCGCGAAGTGGTGGTGATGGCGCTTTCCAGCGTCCGGGGGCCTGCGCCGGTGGCGCAGACGCTCTACCAGGAAACGCCGGAATCCGTCGCTGCCCGCGAGGCTGCTGCCGAACGCCGGCGCTTCGAGCGTGAGCCGGCCCAGGGCCTGCACGGCCGGCCTTCCAAGCGCGATCGGCGCGAACTCTCCCGAATCCGTCTGGACTGATCTTTCTTCATTCATGAACCCATCTTCCGAAAACGCCGCCCGTCTGACACTGTTGCAGCAGGCGGCTTCCCTGGCCAACGACGGGCTGGACCCGCTGGGCAGCGCCACCGTCTCGATGCGCTGGGCGCGCCCGGCTGCCGACGGGCTGCTGCTGGTGCCCGTGAGTGCCTGTGCGGCCACGCAGGCCTGCCTGCCTGCCGCCTCTGGCCGGGAAGCCGGCGCGGCAGCTGCTCCCCGGGGCGCATCGGCCGGCCAGGCCGGACTTGATTTTGCCTTCAATGGCATCCCGTTCGAGGGTGCCAGCCACGATGCCCTGGCAGCCGGGGAGTTCCCCTTCGCCGAGGACGGTGCCGAGGCAGGCGATCCGGCATGGCTCGACGAGGACCAGGCGCCGGGCAGCGCTCGTGGCCCGGAATGCGAAGCCCTGGAGCTGGCCGTCTGGCATCCGCTGGACGAGGCGGATGTGGCGGGGCTGCACGGCGGCATCTATGCGCATCGGCCCGATGCCGGCGCGGTGGCGCTGGTGGCGTCCCCCTTTGCCGCCACGCTGGCCTGCTGCCGCGACGTGCAGCTTGATGGCATCCCGTTCTTTCACCCGATGGTGGCGCTCTCGGGACGTCCCCAGATCGCGTGCTGTCCGGCCGGGGTTTACGCCGTGCTGGCGGGGTCCGCACCGGCAGCCGGTACGCCGGCCGACGAGCTGGCCCAGGCCTTTGCCGATGACCCGTTCGGGGAATATGGCGTCGAGCCGGCCGGCAGTCCGGCCGCCTGCATCGCCAGCGCGCAGCAGATGATCCTGCAGGCCCTGGGCGGCGGCAATGCCTGTCTGGTGGCCCACTACGGTCTGCTCACGGTGGGCCCCAATCCTCGGGCGGCGGCCTCGCTGGCGCGCCAGCTGGAAGCGCTGTGTCGCATCTACTGGCAGGCGCTGCAGGTGGGCGGCGTGCGGGTGATGCCCATCCGAACCCGCTGATATCGCCATGGAGACCGGCAGGGACGCTACCGCGCGGACGCCGCCGGTTCCGGTCGGCGGGGTCGGCGTGCGCTTTTCCGGCCAGGGCAACGACTATTTCCGCATCTGGATTGCAGACCTGCTGTGCATGATGCTGACCGGCGGTCTGTACTGGCCCTGGCTGCGTCGGCGTCGCTGGCTGTTCCTGGATGCCAATACCTGGGTCGGTGCGCATCGGCTGGCCGACCTGCAGCAGACGCCGTTGCCCGGCGTCTGGCCCCCCCGCTGGCAGTTGCTGGCCGTGGGCGCCTTCATCATCGGCCTGTGGCTGTTCATCACCCGCTCCATGGGCATCTTCGGGTGGCCCATGCTGGTGGCGCTCTTCGGCATCAGCGGTCCGCTGTGGCTGTACGCCGGCTGGCGGGCCCGCCTGGGCCTGGTGGGCTGGCGTGGCGCACCGCTGGATTTTCGGGGCGACCTGCTGACGGCCTGTCTGGTCTGGATCCGCATGTGTCTGCCCCTGGTGCCGGCCGGCTTGCTGATCAGCGCGCTCTTTCTGGACAACTTCCGGCTGTGGCTGCTGGGCCGCAGCTGGACATCCCGCTACGGCCTCACCTCCGAGGTGCAGGAACTGATTCCCTGGATGGTGGCTTTGTCTGTGGCGCTGGCCATGGCCAACTGGTATCACGCCGCGGTTCATTTCGGGTTGGGCCATGTGCACCATCCGGACGGCGTCGGTCGCAGCCGCCTGCATTTCTGGCCCCTGCTGCGGGCGGCTCTGGTGGCGATGGTGCTCATCCTGCCGGCGCCCTTCCTGGCCATCGGTCTGGTCTACGCCAACTGGCCGGTGCTGCTGTCGCTACTCAGCATCGAGCCGCCGGGCACGCTGGAGAACCTCTCCAACCTGGCGCCCGATGCCGACTCCCTGTTCGGCAGCCTGCGACTGGATGTCTCGGTGCTGGACGGCAGTGTGCTCACCGATGGCGGGCTGTGCGTCGCCTGTCGCGCCACCATGGTGCTGCTGATGCTGGCGGGCTGTGGCCTCTTGCTGATGATGGGCTGGCGTTACTTCTCCACCCGACTCTGGAACAAGACCTGGAGCACCTTCCGGGTGGGGGGCTATGCCTTCGAAGGGCACCTGGCAGCAGGCCGGCTGATGGCCACCGGCTTCTTCTGTGACGTACTCACGCTGCTGACCCTGGGGTTGTATTACCCCTACGGCGTGGTGCGCATGGCCCGCCTGCGGCGCGAGTCCGTGCGGGTCCTGTCGCTGACCGAGCCCATCGAGGGGGCCGTCAACCCGCCGCCGGCAACGCCCCTGGCCGTTCCCCGGCCCCGCACCCACTGGGTACTGGCACTGGGCCTCATGGCAGCCCCGCTGGTGTTCGCGGTCTGGGTGGCGCTCTATGGCAGGCCGGTGCTCAGCGACATGCTGGTGCGTGCCATGCCGCCCGCCTTCGACACTGCCCTGGGCGATGCCACGCTGAGCCGCTTGCAACGGGAGGGCGTGCAGCCGTCGGGGCTGTCCATCGAAACCCAGAAGCGCCTGCGTGAAGGGTTGCAGGCGGCCGTGCAGAAGAGCTGGGCGCCCCGGGAGCTGCCGCCCTACCGCATCCAGTTCGTGCGGGGTGGCGACGTGCTGGGGCCCAACGCCGTGACGCTGCCCGGTAACCTCATCCTCATCACCGACGAGCTGCTGGGCCTGGCGGCCCGCCAGCCGGATCGTGCTGCAGTGCTGGTGGGCGTTCTGGGGCACGAGATGGCCCACGTCATCCACCAGGATCCGCAACGCATCCTGCTGCTGGCCTCGCTGCGCAAGTCGGTGAAGATGGTGCTGACTGGCCAGGGGCAGGACGACCTGCTGGCCTCGGGGGCCGACACCGTGCTCTACCAGGGCTACGGCGCCGACATCCGGCAGGCGGCCGATGCGGGCAGCATCCGCATGCTGCGGGCCAACGGCCATTCGCCCCAGGTCATGGCCGATTTCCTGAAGGCCCTGGAAGCCGCACGCTTTGCCAACCCGGCCTGGATGGTGGCCGCCCAGCGCGTGCCCATCAGCTTGTCTGCCCAGCCGGTGGATGCCCGAAGGCTGGAAGCCTTCAGAGGCATAAGTGAGTAATCACTCGCTATTGGGTCCTGCTGTTTGATTGCGCCGCCGGTTGGCCTTCATGGGCCGCCGGTCTCTTGCCGTGTTCACCTTCGGCAAGCGCGCGGGCATAGTCGATCCGTTCTCATCGACCGGTCTCTGCCATGTCCAACCAACAACCGTTCCCGAGCGACACCGCCACCCGCCAGGTCAGCCATGCCGGATGCGTGGTCCATGCCACCTCCGGCCTGGAGACGGCAACCGTGGGCATGGACACCACCGAAGCCACCCGCCGCCCCATCAAGGCGCGCGGCAACCCCTTCATCCAGCGGCTGGCGCGTCGAATGGCCGAAACCGGCATCACGCCCAACAGCATCTCGGTGGCCAGTGTCGTGTTTGCGGTCCTGGGGGCTGTCTGTCTGCTGGTCAGCCCCGTCGGCTGGGGGGCCATTGCCTGTGCCGCGGGCATCCAGCTGCGCCTGTTGTGCAATCTCATCGACGGCATGGTTGCTGTCGAAGGCGGCCGCAAGACGCCCACCGGCGCGCTCTACAACGAAGTGCCCGACCGCGTGGCCGATTCGGTGCTGCTCGTGTCCCTGGGGTATGCCGTGGGCGTGCCCTGGCTGGGCTGGCTGGCTGCACTGGCGGCCGCCTGCACCGCCTATGTGCGGGTGCTGGGCGGCTCGCTGGGGCTGGTGCAGAGCTTCCGCGGCCCCATGGCCAAGCAGCACCGCATGGCCCTCATGACCGGTGCCTGCCTGCTGTCACCCCTCTTCGGGACCACCGGCCTGCTGCACCTGGCCCTGATCCTGATGGTCCTCGGCGCGCTGATCACCTGTGGCACGCGCCTGAAGGGGATTGCCGCGCAGCTGCGCTGATTGGCTGGCATGCGATGTGGCCTGGGCTACGCTGAGCAAGTCCGTGCGGCCGTTTTCCCGGACCGGGGCATGACGAGATGTTCTGTCGCCGATAGCTCCACTGGGCGGTGAACCGTGCATCGTCCTGCATCTGTCTCGTGGTGCGCCTGCCTGTGGGGCTCGTTCAGAGGGCTGAACGACTGAAGGGCCATTGCGCTTCTGGCACGATGGAATGAGCGAGAATTGCGTGTCAGTCTCGTTTCTCTTTCATGCCATGTCCAAATCCCTGTTCGTTTCCCGCTCGATCCTGGCCCTGCCGCTGCTGGTCTCCCTGCTGAGCCTCACCGGTGTAGCCGATGTGCGGGCGGCCGATTCTGCGTCTGTACGGCCGGCCGGTACGACGAAGACCGCCGCTGGCCAGACCTCTCACACGCACTACCCGCTCACGCTGGAGAACTGCGGCCAGAAGGTCACCTATCGCAAGGCTCCGGAGCGCGCCGTCGCGCTGGGTCAGAACAGTGCCGAGATCCTTTTGCTACTGGGGCTGCAGGATCGCATGGCAGGCACCGCCTTCTGGCCCAGCAAAGTACTGCCGCAGGTGGCCGACGCCAATGCCAAGGTGAAGCTTCTGACGGTGGAGATGCCCCGATTCGAGTCCATTCTGGCCGAGGAGCCCGACTTCGTGGCGGCTGCACTGCCTAGCCTGATGGGGCCCAACAGCAAGGTGGCCAAGCGTGAAGACTTCCAGAAGATGGATGTGCCCACCTACCTGGCACCTGGTACTTGCCTGGCCAGCGGAACGGCCAAGGATGCCTACGGCAGCCGTGACCAGCTCTGGAATCCCGAACTTCTCTACCGGGAGATTGACGAGCTGTCGCGCATCTTCGACGTGCCTGATCGCGGTCAGGCTCTGATCGCCGACCTGAAGGCGCGTGAAGCGAAAGTGCGCGCCCTGGCCGCAAAAGGGTTGGTGGCGGGCAAGACCAGGCCGTCCTTCCTCTTCTGGTTCTCCAGTCCGTCACCATCTGCTGATGCCTATGTAGCCGGCAAGAATGGTGCGTCGGGCTACATTGCCGATCTTCTGGGGGGTACGAATGCCGTCACCAACGAGACCGAGTGGCCGACGATGAGCTGGGAAAGCATCATCGCCACTCATCCGGACGTGATCGTGGTGGCCAGCCTGGATCGCAACCGCTGGGAGCTGGACAAGCCTCAGGCCAAGATCGCGTTCCTCACGTCCGATACTGCTACGCGTGAAATGCCGGCAGTGAAGAGCGGGCGACTGATCGTGATGGATGGTTCGGCCATGAATCCGTCGGTGCGCACCATCTACGGGGCCGAGCAGGTGGCCAGGGCGCTGCAGGATCAGGCGGCTTCACAGGCAAGCGGTGCATCGTCGAAGGTACCCGGTTCGAAGAAATCCGGCGCTTCTTCGGGCAAGTCTGAAGCCCGTTGATGCGCACGCTGGCCCTATGGAGCACGCTGCTGGTTGCGGCGCTGCTCGTCATCGCCCTGGTCGTTGGTGTGAGCGTCGGCATCGGAGATCTGCCCATTCCACTGTCGACGACCGGACATGCCATCACCAACCGGCTGGGCTGGACGCAGGTCGACATCAGTCGCATCCATGAGACGGTGATCTGGGACTATCGACTTTCCCGCGCACTGGCCGCCACCTTCTGTGGCGCCGGGCTGGCGCTTTCCGGAGCGGTGATGCAGGCGTTGCTGCGCAACCCGCTTGCTGAACCCTACGTGCTGGGCATATCCGCAGGCGCATCCACCGGCGCGGTGCTCATTGTCATCCTGGGTATGGGTGTGGGTGTCGTTGGCCTGTCGATGGGCGCCTTCGCCGGCGCATTCGCCGCATTCTTCTTTGTGGCGCTCCTGTCCAACGCCATGCGCAGCGGTCCGGATCGCACCATCCTGGCCGGTGTGGCTGCCTCGCAGCTTTTCAACGCCGTGACTGCCTACATCGTTACCACGGCTGCCAACGCCCAGCAGGCACGCGACGTGATGTTCTGGTTGCTGGGAAGCTTCGGCGGCGTACGCTGGCCGGAGTTTGCTTTGCTGGCGCTGGTCATCTCGGTGGGCCTGGTGGGGTGCCTGATGTATGCGCGTGTGCTGGATGCCTTCGCCTTCGGTGATGAAGCGGCATCGGCACTGGGCGTCAATGTCACCGCTGCACGGCTGGTGCTGTTCGCGCTCACTGCACTGATGACGGCCACCATCGTCAGCATGGTGGGGTCCATCGGCTTCGTGGGCCTGGTGGTGCCACACGCCGCACGCTACGTGGTGGGGCCATTGCATGCGCGATTGCTGCCAGCCTGCGCGCTGGCCGGCGCCGTCTTCATGGTGCTGGCCGACATCGGCTCGCGCGTTCTGGTGGATCAACAGGTGCTGCCGGTGGGGGTCGTCACGGCGCTCGTGGGCGTGCCGTTCTTCTCGGTCGTGCTTTACCGAATGCAGCGTGCTGCATGAATCCTCATGAATCCATGAACCCGCCGATGACTGAAGCCTTTGAAGAAAGCACAGACACCGCAAGAGGACAGACTCACGCGGTCAGCATCACGGCCGAGAACCTGGTCTGGAAGATCGGCCGCAAGACGGTGGTCGATGGTGTGTCCTTCCATGTTCCGCAGGGGCAGACGCTGGGTCTGCTGGGGCCGAACGGTTCCGGCAAGACGTCCTTGCTGCGCCTCCTGGCAGGGCTGAGGAAACCTCTTGCCGGCCGTGTTCTGCTGGATGGACAGGATATTCATCGCATGCCGCGCCGACGGCTGGCGCAGCGCGTGGCTTTCGTGGAGCAACATGCCAGCACCACGGCCAATCTGCGTGTCATCGACGTGGTGAAACTGGGGCGATTTCCGCACCGCAGCTTTCTGTCGGGCTGGACACAGGCGGATGAAAACGCTGTCGAACGTGCCATGGCACATACTGGCATCGACCACAAACGTCTGGACGGCTGGCAGAGCATGTCTGGTGGCGAACGTCAGCGTGCCCACATCGCACGCGCCCTGGCGCAGGAACCGAAGGAACTCTTCCTGGACGAGCCTACCAACCATCTGGACATCCAGCATCAGGTGAGCCTGATGCGTCTGGTGGCGGCATTGCCCATCACCAGCATCATTGCGCTGCATGATCTGAACCATGCCGCCATGTTCTGCGATGCGCTGATCGTGATGCAGCAGGGCAAGATCGTCGCGCATGGCACCCCGACCGACGTGCTGACCGAAGCGCTTCTACGCGACGTGTTCCGTGTCGAAGCCCGCGTGATGGCTTCACCCTTTCACGCAGGGCCGCATATCCACATCCTGCGGGAGGCGGTGCGCGGCATCCCTTCGTCGGAGAATGGCTGAGGCAGCCTTACTTCGCGTCGGTACCCGCGTAGGCCTTTGCGGAGTAGTGGATCAGCCCGGATTCGCCGGCATAGGGGGCACGGTCTTCCACCACGTACTGGTCCACGAAGTTCAGCTTGTCACCGCGTTTCCAGTTCTGGGGCACTGACCACGCCGTGCAATGCAGGCGGCGAACGTGGGTGGTATTGCCGTTCCAGCACAGCTTGGCAACGCCCTCGTTGCCCTTCAGCAGCATCAGCTGGTCGTTGTGGCCGGCCGCATCGGCCCACTGAACCAGCGTGCCATAGGGCACTTCCGATGTCAGCTTGGCCGAGAAGGGCTTGTCCGTGGAGAGGGCCGATTCCACGGGAGCAGGCACGTTGTCGACGCGTCCACCGCCCGGCTTCGCCGGATCGAACCTGGCCGAAACCTGGGTCTGTGCGCCCACGCTGAAGCCGTCAGCCGTCACTTCCAGCGGGACCTTGGCCGTCCAGTAGTTGAAGCGGCGCTGCGTCATGCTGGTGTTGTTGTAGTAATACGGCGTGCTGTATTCGTTGATGGTGTGCTTGCCGGCGGCAGCAGGCTGGTAGGCCGTATGGGTGCTGGAGCATGATGCATCGAACATCCAGCTGCTCGGCTGCGTCGGCGCATCCGGCCGTCTGACATAGTTGCTGGGTTCCAGAATGACATCCGTCTTGATCTCCGGATACTGGTCCGAGACTGCCTTGTCGGCACGGGGGCCATCCAGTCCGGAGGCCAGAACGGCCATGGCGCAGGCCTTCTGATCCAGCATGGTCAGCAGCACGTCGCCGCGCACGCTGTCGTTGGAAATGGGCGCCGAGGCCGGTGTGCCTTCCCGAGGCTGGCTGGCCTGGGTGGCAGCGGCTGCAGCGGGATCGCGGGTGACGGCGCTCTCACTGGCCGCAGGCTGCACATCCTTCGTGGCCAGTGCGCTAGCGTTTTCCGTGCCCGGCAGGGACTTGGTCGCGGTGTTGCTGTCCGCCGAATCGGAGCTGCCACCGCAGGCAGCCAGGGCGGTCAACAGTGCGGCGGCCGTCAGGGACAGACGAAGATCAGGTCGGTTCATGGGAGTCTCCCGGCAAATAGCCTAGATGCGTTGGTGGAACCTGATGCCGTGGCGGCGTGGCGCATGCCGGGCAGATGAATACCGTCTGGTGTCCCAGTCGGGTCGCCGGGCAGGCTCAACAGTCAAACGTCCTGAAAAGGGCTTCAGGCGCGCCGACGGCTCTTGCATGGTGGAAGGAGATGCAGCCCGAAATATGACACTCGGCCGAAGGCTGAAAATTCCGGAAACGATTCGTTAAAACAACCCGCATCCCATGATTCATGGGGTTGCGAATCGTGTCCGGAAGTGCATGGTGCCGTTCTGAACGGGGACCATGCAGAGGGGAATGCGGTGCATGAATGCAAAAACGCCCCGGCATTCGGGGCGTTTTGGGGAGGATCGCATCAAGCCTCAGGGCTGCTGCTGCACCGCCGTGCGGAAATAGCGCACACCGCTCTCGTTCGGGTAGACGCTGCGGTCATCGACGATGTACTGGTCGACTTCCTTCAGCTCCTGGCCGCGCTTCCAGTTGGCGGGTACCTGCCACACCTGGCATTGCAGTCGCTTCACGATCTGCATGTCGATGTTCCAGCACAGCTTGGCCTGATTGCTCTGGCCGGGCAGCAGCATCAGCTGCACCGTGCTCTGGCCCGAGCGCCATTGCTTGAGCACATTGGTGAATGCCACCGTGTCGGACAGCTTGAAGGCGAAGGCGCCGTCGGCCTTGAGCGTGGCATCCTCATTCTCGGGCTTCAGGGTGGCCTGCACGTTGTCCGGGTAGGGATTCCGGTCACGCTGTGCGCTGGCCGGCATGTTCGCCGAGAGTGAGGCGCCGCTGGCCGTGACGGTGAGCTGCGGCGTGAGTGCGATGTTGTTGAAGCCCTTGTTCAGGTTCACCGGGCGGGTCCGGCTGAAGGCGTAGGAGGCCACGTTCAGCACGTAGGTGCCCGGCTTGGCCGGCTGGTACAGGAAGGCGTTGCAGGGCCGGCTCAGGAAGATGGCGCCATTGGGCGGCCACTTGAAATCCGGGTTCTCCTTGTAGGTGCTCGGATCCAGGCTGAACTGGATCTTGGCATCCGACACCTCGTTCTTTGAACGGGGGTAGGCTGGGCCGTCCACGGCACTGGTCTCGGACGGATCCTGGTTGCAGGGCACCTGGTCCAGCATCGTCATCAGCACGTCGCCACGAACGCCGGTCGAGGAGATGAGCGCAGCAGCCGTGCTGGCAGAACCATTGTTCGTGGTGCTGTTGGCGCCCCTTGCACTTGCCGACCCGGTCGAAGCGCTCGTGTTCGTGCCGGTCTCGGCGACCGTATCCGTCGTGCCTGCGCTGCCGGTCGTGGTACCCGTGTCTGTCTGGCTTGCTGCGCCGGTTGATGTCGTCGAATCTGCAGTCGTGCCCGTGGTGCTGGCAACGGGGGCTCGCGGGCTGGAGGAAACGGTCCGCAGGCTCGAATCACTGCCATCGCTGCCACTGCCGCAGGCAGCCAGCAGCAGGGAGAGTGCGGCGGCCGTCAGCGGGGCCCCAAGTCGATATGTCTGCATCATGAACCTCCTGTCGTCGAACACGGCAACGGCGATCGGGACGTACTGCGTCCCGGCGACGCCGTCCTCAAGGACAGGATACGGGGAACACTGGCTGCAGATCGAGAGCGATGCGTCTGCTTGGGTAAAAGCGCATCAAATCGTCAGCGACTGGAAATGACTGTTACAAATTTAAGGGCTCTTGTGGCGTGTTCGCAGCAATGAATTCACGTAGGGGGCAGGCCATGAATGCAGGAACCGCCTGCCGGCAAAGGCCGGGCAGGCGGTCCGAGGCCTGCAGGAAGCAGGCAGGGGCGGGGCTGACCTGATCAGTTGTTGCCGGCACGCCAGTAGGACGTGCCTTTCTCGCCCTCGTAGGTGCTGCGATCGTCCGCCACGTATTGCTGCACTTTCATCAGCGTGCCCTGGCGGAAGTTGGTGGGCACGTTCCAGACGGTGCAGTGCAGACGTTTCACGTGCTGCAGGTGGGTGTTCCAGCACAGCTTGGCCTGACCGGGCTGCTCACCGCGCACCAGCATGATCTGGTAGGAAAGATTGCCTTCCTTCCATTCCTTCAGCATGCCGAAGGGCACCAGGGCGCCGTTGCGGATGGTCAGGTCACTGTCGGCGGTCCATTCATAGCGCTGCACGTCCGGTTCCTGGGCTTCCGGATGGGCCTCGGCATAAGCGCGGCCCGGATCCTGCTTCTCGGCCAGGTGCACGACATTGCCGATGCTGAACTCGTCGTTGCTGACCCGCAGCGACAGCCGAGCGCCGAAGTAATGGAAGCCGCGTTTCACGGAGGCCGGCGTGAAGCGATAGACCGGGTTGCTGTCCTGGTGAATCACATAGGTGGTACCGGGACGGGCCGGCGCGTACATCTGGTCGTCGCTGCAGATGGCATTGGGCGCATGCGACGGATTGCCGTCGACACCAGGGCGGCGCACGTAGTTGCTGCCCGTCTCGTGGTTGCCGGGTTGCGACAGCGTGGTGCCGAAGACCGTTTCGGGCGTGTCGTCCTGGGCTTCAGGCACCGGGTTCCCATCAGGAGCAAACGACAGCACACCGAAGTTGTCGCACGGCCGCTGGTCCAGCATGCTCAGCAGCACTTCACCACGCACGCCCTGGGGCGACAGCGCGGCCACGGCGCTGGGGGCGGGGGGCTGGTTTCCGTCGGGGCTGGCGGCCTGGTTGCGGCCCGCACGGTCATCGTCGGGCGTGACGGTCGGCGTCGCGGGGCTGGCAGTCGGTGCGACCGGCGTGGATGTCGCATTGTTGCTGCTGCCCGGATTGGGGGCGCTGACGGCGCCGGCGATGGGGTCGAGGTGCGTCGGAGCTTGCGGGCTGGCCGACACGGCCTTGCCTTCCGTACCGCCACCACCACCGCCTCCGCAGGCGGTCAGCAGCAGCGCCAGCGCAGCGGCCGTCATCGGAACACGGAACCTGTTCTTCATCATGAATGTTCTCCCGGGCTGTAAGGGGGGCGTATCCAGGAGTCAGGGGCATTCTGGCCATCCATGCTCTCGGGCGCCGAGGTGATGCCCGGCAGCATAGAGACAGACCGCAGAACAGGGGGGCCTGCCGCGGCGGCAACCGATGCGACGGCGGCAGACTGCGGCTGGACGGTGGGTGGGTGTGGTGGCGGGCCCACGTGACTGTTGTGGTATGTGGACCCGCTCAGGCCGGATCAATCACGGCCGCTTGTGCGCCAGTAAAGCAGGCCGGACTCTCCGGGATAGGTCGAGCGGTCATCCACGATGTACTGGCCGTCATCCTTGAGTTCCAGGCCCCGTTTCCAGTTCTCGGGCACGGTCCATACGGTGCAATGCAGTCGCTTCACGTACTTCATGTAGGTGTCGAAGCACAGTTTGGCCTGCCGCGCATGGCTTCCGGGCAGCAGCATCATGTGAGTCGTCATGGTGTAGGAATCGCCTCCAGGGGATTCGTCCTTCCATGTTGTCAGCACGCCGATCGGCACGAAGCTGTTCAATCCGATGGTCTTGCTGCTTGGGGATTGGCCGAAGTTATATTCGGTGTCTTTGGGCTGACCATCCGGATTCGCATCCCTGAAGGTCTTGCCCCAGTAGGCGTTGGCTGTTGCTTCGATGCGGCTTCCAATGATGATGGCGTCCTGGGAAATGGCAACCGGGATGCTGGTGTGCATCATGCTGAAGCCCCGAGGGCGTGAGTCCGGTGAGGTGAATCGCCCGTAGATGGAGCTGTTCAGACGATAGGTGTACACGCCGGTGGCAGCCGGGGTGTAGATGAGGACGGGCGGGCAGAGTGCGCCCGGAACGGGAGAGTGTTCGTAGGTGCTTCGGTGTTCGGGGTTGATGAGGTAATTCTCCGCCGAGAGCGAGTGGCTGATCCATGGGGGAGGGAAGTCTCCGTCGTTTTCCAGGCTGGGACCATCGTGGGATGCACTCAAGGTTCCAAAGGGCTTGCAGGATCGCTGATCCAGCATGGTCAGCAGCACGTCACCGCGCACGCCCTGCGCCGAAACAAGGGGTACCGGTTCCGTGGTGGGGGTGCCGCTTGCCGTGCTATCCGCCGCGGGAGGCGTGAGTGCAGGATTGGCTGGTTGCGGTTGCGGTTGCGGTTGCGGTTGCGGCTGAGGCTGAGGCTGAGGCTGAGGCTGAGGCTGAGGCTGAGGCTGAGCGGCCGGAGGTGTCACCTCGTTGTCGACCGGTGGGGTGGCCGTGTTGGGGTTTCCACGTGCGCGGTTATCGGAAAGCGCGGGAGACGGCGTATCAGGGCTGGATGCTGGCGGCGTGCTGTCGGTGATCCCACTCCCGGAGTTCGCCGGCGCGACCGGATTCACAGGCGCGACAGGGCTGGCCGATACGGCCTTGTCGTTGTTGTCATTGCCACCGCCGCCACCGCAGGCGGCCAGAAGGAGGGCAAGGGCGGCAACGCTGCATGACAGGTGTGCAGGGGTCTTCATGGATGGCGCTTCTCGAAATGTTGTTCCGTGGCGACGTAATGTCGCGGAATGTCGTGGCGCCAAGCTTAGACCCAAAGCCTGGGGGTGCGATGCCTCGTAGGGCGGGCATCGTCTGTTGCGCGTCGATTTGTAAGCCAGCCCGGGGTGCGGTTACAAATCCTGTCGCCTTGATCCGACAGTCATCGGATGATCTGCGCCGGGGGTGAACCGTCTGGCGGTTCCTTCTCGCCCCGGCGGCAGAAGGCTCATGGCTTCATGCCCAGCAGTGGTCGCAGATACCGTCCTGTGTGGCTGGCCTCGCAGGCTGCCACGGTCTCGGGCGTGCCGGCTGCCACCAGGTGGCCACCACCCGCACCGCCTTCGGGGCCCATGTCGATGAGCCAGTCGGCGGTCTTGATCACGTCCAGGTTGTGCTCGATGATGGCCAGCGTGTTGCCCTGATCGCGCAGGCTGGTCAGCACCTTCAGCAGCAGGGCGATGTCGTGGAAGTGCAGGCCCGTGGTGGGCTCGTCCAGGATGTACAGGGTGCGGCCGGTGTCGCGCTTGGACAGCTCCTGCGAGAGCTTGACGCGCTGGGCCTCGCCGCCGGACAGCGTGGTGGCACTCTGGCCCAGGCGGATGTAGCCCAGGCCCACGTCCAGCAGGGTCTGCAGGCGGCGGCTGATCTGCGGCACGGACTCGAAGAAGGTGTGAGCCTCTTCCACCGTCATGTCCAGCACGTCGGCAATGCTCTTGCCCTTGTAGTGGATCTCCAGCGTCTCGCGGTTGTAGCGCTGGCCCTTGCACACGTCGCAGGGGACGTACACATCGGGCAGGAAGTGCATTTCCACGCGGATCATGCCGTCGCCTTCGCAGGCCTCGCAGCGGCCTCCGCGCACGTTGAACGAGAAGCGCCCCGGGCCATAGCCGCGCTCGCGGGCGGAGGGCACGCCGGCAAACAGTTCGCGGATGGGCGTGAAGAGCCCGGTGTAGGTGGCAGGGTTGCTGCGCGGGGTGCGACCGATGGGGCTCTGGTCGACGGCGATCACCTTGTCGAAGTGGTCCAGACCGTCGATCTGGCGGCAGGGGGCAGGTTCCGCCTGGGCGCGGTAGAGCTTCTGCGCCAGCGTCTTGTACAGGGTGTCGTTGATGAGGGTGGACTTGCCGCTGCCCGAGACACCGGTGACGCACACCATCAGGCCCACGGGAATGTCGATGCGCGCTTCCTTCAGGTTGTTGCCGCTGGCATCCAGAATGCGGATCCAGCGCCGGTCAGGCGCCTTGCGCTCGGTGGGCACGGCAATCTTCAGGGCGCCGCCCAGGTACTGGCCGGTGAGGGATTCGGGTTCATTGATGATGTCCTGCACGGTGCCCTGGGCAATGACCTCGCCACCGTGCTCGCCGGCACCCAGGCCCATGTCGACCACGTGGTCGGCGGCGCGGATGGCGTCTTCGTCATGCTCGACGACCAGCACCGAGTTGCCCAGGTCACGCAGGTGGGTGAGGGTGGAGAGCAGCCGGTCGTTGTCGCGCTGGTGAAGGCCGATGGAGGGCTCGTCCAGCACGTACATCACGCCGGTCAGCCCGGAGCCGATCTGCGAGGCCAGCCGGATGCGCTGGGCCTCGCCGCCGGACAGGGTGTCGGCCGAGCGTTCCAGCGACAGGTACTGCAGGCCCACGTCGTTCAGAAAGCGCAGGCGGCTGGCAATCTCGCGGATGATCCGCTCGCCGACGGCGGCCTTGGCGCCTTCCAGTTTCAGGTGCTCGAACCAGTGGGCAGCCTCGCCCAGCGTCCAGGCGCTGATCTCCCAGATGGGCTTGTCATGCCCGGCGGGGCCCACGCGCACGTTGCGGGCGTCGATGCGCAGGCGGGTGCCCTGACAGGCGGGGCAGGTGCGGGTGTGCTGGAACTTGGCCAGTTCATCGCGCACGTTGGCTGAATCGGTCTCGCGGTAGCGGCGCTCGAAGTTGTGGACGATGCCTTCGAAGGGACGGGTCTCGGTGGAGGGCTTGCCGCTGGCGCTGAGCGTGGTGAAGGTGATGGTCTCGCTGCCCGAACCGAACAGCAGGATGCTGCGGACCTTCTCGGGCAGTTCCTCGAAGGGCAGGTCCAGGTTGAAGCCGTAGTGGATGGCCAGGCTCTGCAGCTGCTGGTAGTAGAACTGGTTGCGCCGGTCCCAGCCGCGCACGGCGCCGGCGCCCAGGCTCAGGTTGGGAAACTGCACGATCCGCTCGGGATCGAAGAACAGCGTGTGACCCAGGCCGTCGCATTCCGGGCAGGCGCCCAGCGGGTTGTTGAACGAGAAGAGGCGCGGCTCCAGCTCGGGTAGCGACCAGTTGCAGATGGGGCAGCCGTAGCGTGACGAGAACAGCATGGCGCGCTCGGGGCCTTCGTCCATGGGCTGGGCGATGACGCGGCCATTGGCCAGGTTCAGCGCCGTTTCCAGCGATTCGGCCAGCCGCTGGCGGATGCCGTCGTTCACCTTCAGGCGATCGACCACCACGTCGATGGTGTGCTTCTGGCTGCGGTTCAGCTCGGGCACCTGGTCCAGCTCGTGGATGCGGCCTGCGCTGTCTGCGCCCTGTTCGGCGCCGTCGGCGCCGCCCTCGCTGCGGATGCGCACGCGCACGAAACCCTGGGCCTGCAGCTGCTCGAAGAGTTCCAGATGTTCGCCCTTGCGGTTCTGGACCACGGGCGCCAGGATCATCAGCCGGGTGTCCTCGGGCAGGGCCATGATGGCGTCCACCATCTGCGAGACGGTCTGGGTCTCCAGCCGCTGGTCAGGGTGGTCCGGACAGTAGGGGGTGCCGGTGCGGGCGAACAGCAGCCGCAGGTAGTCGTGAATCTCGGTGACGGTACCCACCGTGGAGCGCGGGTTGTGGCTGGTGGACTTCTGCTCGATGGCGATGGCGGGCGACAGTCCCTCGATCAGGTCGACATCGGGCTTTTCCATCAGCTGCAGGAACTGCCGGGCATAGGCCGAGAGTGACTCCACGTACCGGCGCTGTCCTTCGGCGTACAGGGTGTCGAAGGCCAGGGACGACTTGCCCGAGCCCGACAGGCCGGTGATGACCACCAGCTGGTTGCGCGGGATGTCGAGCGAGATGTTCTTCAGGTTGTGGGTGCGTGCGCCGCGTACGCGGATCATCGGCCGGTCGATGTCCGGATGGGCGTGAGGGGCAGGCTGCGGGCGGGAAGTCTTGGTGGTCATGCGGTCGGGATGGGTGTCCTGCGGATCCCGTAACGAGGCGAACCTGACACTATACCCAATTGATCGGGGGGCCGCGCAGGGCTGCCGTTGTACGGAACACGGCATGGCGGATGCTGGTCAGCGGTGTCGGTGCGCTGGACGATGAGACGGTGGGGCGAATTCCGGCGCGAAATCGCGCCTCTGTGTCGGCGCATTGGACGACGAGGCGGCGGGGGGCTTTCGCCCGAGGGGAGAGCGGGCGAGCCACTGATACCATTGTGGTAGCCACGACGACCCTATTCCCCATATCAGCATGAACCGACCCTATTCCCCATATCAGCATGAACGATTCCCTCGGTAAGGCGCCTGCCGGCGATCAGGACGGCGGGCCGGTGCGCATGTCGCGCCAGGAACTGCGATCCAGCCTCTGGCTGGCCAGTCTGTACGCCATTCGCATGCTGGGGCTGTTCCTGGTCCTGCCGGTGTTCGCGGTGCACGCCCGGCAGCTGCCCGGGGGAGATGATCCGGCCTGGGTGGGCTTTGCCTTCGGGGCCTATGGCCTCACGCAGGCGTTGTTGCAGATTCCCTACGGTGCGGCGTCCGACCGCTTCGGGCGCAAGCAGGTCATCACGGTGGGGCTGCTGGTGATGGCAGCCGGCAGCGTGCTGGCCGCCATGGCCGACACGGTGGCGATGCTGGCCCTGGGCCGGGCGCTGCAGGGCGCCGGCGCGGTTTCGGCGGCCATCAGCGCGCTGGTGGCCGATTCCACCCGTGACGAGAACCGCAGCAAGGCCATGGCGCTCATTGGCGTGATGATTGCCATGTCCTATGCGGTGTCGCTGGTGGTGGGGCCGGTGCTGTATCAGCGCGTCGGGCTGTCCGGCATGTTCCTCTTTACCGGGGCGCTGGCGCTGCTGGCCATTGGCGTGCTGTGGCGGCTGGTGCCCAACCCGGCGCAGTCGCCGGTGCGTCAGGCGGCTCCGCCGCTGCGCGAGGTGCTGGGGCCGGACCTGTGGCGGCTGGATGCGGGCATCTTCCTGCTGCATCTCACGCAGATGGCGCTCTTCGTGGTGCTGCCGGCGCGGCTGCTGGCGGCCGGCATGGCGGTGGGTGACCACTGGCAGATGTATCTGCCGGCCGGGGCGCTGGGCTTCATGCTGATGCTGGGACCCATGCGGGCGGCCGAGCGGGGCAACCGGATGAAGCCGGTCTTCCTGGGCGGTGTGCTTGTGCTGGCGCTCAGCCAGCTGGGGCTGGCCTTCGTGCCCGACCAGGTGTGGCCGCTGGCAGGGCTGCTGCTTCTGTTCTTCACGGGCTTCAACCTCATGGAGGCCATGCTGCCGTCGCTGGTGTCGCGGCTGGTGCCGCCCAATGGGCGCGGGCTGGCACTGGGGGTCTACAGCACCAGCCAGTCGCTGGGGGTGTTTGCGGGCGGCGCCTTCGGGGGGCTGGTGCTGAAGTACGCCGGCGCGACGGCGGTGCCCCTGGCGTCGGCGCTCCTGCTGGTGCTGTGGTGGGCGCTGGCCCGTTCAGCCCGGCGGTGGCCGTCGGCGGCGTCCCTGCGCGCCGAGAAGGCCGCAGCCCAGGAGGCGTCCGGGGG
>ERZ1674039.94-NODE-94-length-18862-cov-9.236614_pt1 | contig 18862 bp, 23 predicted proteins | sample MGYA00581135_ERZ1674039 | MGnify/ENA primary metagenome ERZ1674039 (study PRJEB41354, sample SAMEA4873313) | human saliva metagenome | biome: human-associated habitat [ENVO:00009003]; feature: mouth environment [ENVO:08000002]; material: saliva material... | reverse complement strand
AACCGACTTGAAGCGGTTATTTTTTTATCTATACGATTTGCACGCCATACTTAGCGCAAATCCCATTCCAGACCATGCGTCCCGATTTCCACACAAGGCCGTCTGAAAAATTTCAGACGGCCGTTGTTCATGTTGGCATGGCATAAAAATCCGCTTTACCGCCCCATTCCGACAGAATACGGCGCTTCCATCCAAATCGGCTGAAACCTTCGCGAACATACTGAATATGAATAAAGTTCAAGGCCGGTCGGTTTACTATATAATACCGTCCAAACCAACCATAACTTACTCATTGCAGGGAAGATAATGAAAAAAGTGCTGATTGTGCATTACTCGCAAACGGGGCAGCTCTCCAGCCTGGCGCGAAATTTTGCCGCGCCGTTGCAAACAGCCGGCATACAGGTCGATTGCGTCAATATCGTCCCGGCGCAGGCATTTCCGTTTCCGTGGCCGTTTTGGCGTTTTTTCGATACCTTTCCGGAAACCGTCCATTTAAAACCCGCCCCGATTCTGCCGCCGCAAATCCCATCCGAAGATTACGATGTGGTGGTCATTGCCTACACTGTTTGGTTCCTCTCTCCTTCGCAACCGATGACCGCCTTTTTGCAACGCGAAGAAACGCGCCGCCTGCTGGACGGCAAACCGGTCATCACGCTTATCGGCTGCCGCAATATGTGGCTGGGCGCGCAGGAAAAAATGAAATCTTTGCTGAAGCAAAACGGCGCAAAACTCATCGGCAACATCGTAAAAATCGATGCCTGCAACAGCGCGGCAAGTTTCATTACCACGCCCGCATGGATGCTGACCGGCGACAAACGCTATTTCCGCTCCCTACCCTCCGCCGGCATTGCTGAAGAAGAATTGGCGGATGCGGCGCGGTTTGGAACGAAATTGCGCGATGCGCTGTTAAACCAACAGCCTTTGGACGAAACCCTGTTTCAAAATATGGGCGCGGTGACGGTTAATGAAAAACTGATTTTCAGCGAACGTGCCGCCGGCCGCAGCTTCTTCATCTGGGGCAGGCTTTTGATGGCGGCAGGCCGTATTTCTCCACTTTTGCGCCGTGCCTTGCTGTGCTTTTACATCGTCTTTTTATTGGCGATGATTTTGGTGGTTTTGCCTGTCAGCGTGATTTTGAAAAAACTGCTGCATCCGCTGCTCAAAGGCCGTCTGAAAAAGCTGGCGGACTATTATGCGCAACCGTCAGGCAGATAATACTTTTCAGACGGCCTCAAACCAGGAACCCATCATGCCCGAAGTGATCCACTATCCCGAACGCCATCGCTTTCAAATCGATATTGACGGTTTGGAAGCAGGCTATATCAGCTATACCGAACACAACGGTGGCTGGGACGTAAACCATACCGAGGTCTCGCCCAACTTCCGTCATCGCGGCATTGCCAAACTGCTGGTGGACGCGCTGATGGAATATGCCGAAACACACCACATCCCGTTGACTGCAAGCTGCGACTACGCGGCGCGGTTTATCGGTTGATTATTTTGACAAACACATCATGACATCGAATAACACACTCAAAGACGTTTATCTCAACCGCGTTTCTGCCTTTTTGCCCAACGCCCCCGTCGGCAATGACGAAATGGAAGCCGTCCTCGGCATGGCAGGCGATGTGCCTTCACGCGTGCGCCGTATGATTTTGCGCTCCAACAGCATTTTGTCGCGCCATTACGCCATCGACCCTGAAAGCCGCCGCACGACGCACACCAATGCCGAATTGGCCGCCGAAGCGGTCAACGGCCTGTTTGCCCAAGGCGTTCCTGCAGAAGCCGTCGGCAGCCTGGCCTGCGCCACTTCCTATCCCGACCAAACCATGCCAGGACACGGCGTGATGGTGCATGGCTTGCTGGATATGCCGCCTTGCGAAGTGTTCAGCATGGCAGGCGTATGCGCGGCAGGTATGGCGGCGATGAAACACGCCTACAACGCCGTGCGCACCGGCGAACATGCACATGCAGTTTCCGTTGCTTCCGAAAACGCCTCGGCAGTCATGCGCGGCGAAGTGTTTCAAAGTGAAACCGACCATAAAAAACTGGAAAACGCCTCTCCCGAAATCGGGTTTGAAAAAGACTTTTTGCGCTGGATGCTGTCTGACGGCGCAGGCGCGGTGTATCTGTCCGACCGCCCCAATTCAGACGGCCTCAGCCTGAAAATCCATTGGATAGACCTGCTTTCCTACGCCAACGAAATGCCGCCCTGCATGTATGCCGGCGCAGAATTCCGCGACGGCGTATTTGAAGGCTGGAAACACGCCGATGCCGATTACGGCCGCCGCCACAGCCTTATGGCGGTCAAGCAGGACGTCAAACTGCTGAACGAAAACATCGTCCGCTATACGGTGGAAAAACCCCTCTCCCAAATCGCCGCCAAACACGGCATCCGCGCCGAAGAAATCGATTGGTTCCTGCCCCACTACTCTTCCGGCTTTTTCCGCGACCGCCTTTCGGACGGCCTGAAAAACATCGGCTTCGACATTCCGCAGGAAAAATGGTTTACCAATCTGCACAGCAAGGGCAACACGGGTTCGGCCTCGATTTACATCATCCTTGAAGAATTTATGCGCACTTTCCCCATCGAACACGGCCAAAAAATCCTGTGTTACGTTCCGGAAAGCGGACGCTTTTCAACATGTTTCATGCTTTTGGAAGCAGTAAAGGCCGTCTGAATGAAGATTGACGACATCCCTCAAGACAACAGCGCCAGCTACCACGGCCACCGCAAAGTCATCTACGGCACCCGCGACGGCCACTACGAAGCGGCCACCAGCAACGGTTGGCAGGACGAAGCCTACGCCACCGAAATGGCGGTGTGCGAACTCGATGCCCAAACACAGGCCGCGCGCAAAGCCGTCGAAAAAGGCGAATATTCGCCGCTGTACTACCATATGTTCCGCTGCCGTTATGATGAAACCGGCTTGGCCATGGCGGCAGGCGTATGGAAATGGCAGCTTCGTCGGCATTTCCGCCCCGAAGTGTTCGCCAAACTACCGGCCAAAACCCTGCAAAAATACGCCGATGCCTGCCAAATCAGCATAGACGGCCTCAAACAAACTGATATCTAAAGCCCCTCATGATTACCCTGCATTCGCTCGACCAATCCCGCGCCCTGCGCATTGTTTGGCTGCTTGAAATCCTCGGTACGCCCTACCGCCTGCAAACCTACCGCCGCCATCCCGACACTTTGCTCGCCCCTGACGAACTCAAAGCCATCCATCCCTTGGGCAAATCGCCTTTATTGGATGATGACGGCTTTATCTTGGCGGAAAGCGGCGCGATTACCGACTATCTGATTCAAACCTATGGCAACGGCCGTCTGATGCCCGAACGCGGCAGCCGCGAATACTGGCAATATCAACGCTGGCTGCATTATGCCGAAGGTTCGCTGATGCCGTTATTACTGCTCGGACTGGTGTTCCGCCGAATTGAAAGTGCGCCCATGCCGTTTTTCGTCAAACCGATTGCCCGCAAAATCAGCGGCAGCGTCAAAAGCAGCTTTATCCATCCACAAGCCGCGCTGCATCTTGCCCACATCGACAGCGAGTTGGAAAACCGCGAATGGTTGGTCGGCAACAGCCTCAGCGGTGCCGACATCATGATGAGCTATCCGCTGCAAGCCGCGGCCGACCGCCTCGACTTTGCCGATTACCCCAATATCCGCGCTTATTTGCAGCGCATCGAAGCGCATGAAGCCTACCGACGCGCCGTTGAAAAAGCAGGTTCGCCTTTATTGAAACTCGACAAATAAAACAAGGCCGTCTGAAACATTTTCAGACGGCCTGAAACCTTGGTTTACCTGCCAAATATGTTTACGCAAACGGCGTTTTTACCAACGCTCCGCCCGAGTGCTTTGTTCCCCCTCGCCGTTCCACTATAATGGCAATCCATATCCTTCTAAAAAATAACACCATGCCAACCGACAACCGCCCGACTCTTGCCATCGACACCAGCACATCCTTTCTGTCCATCGCATTGGAACATCAAGGCGAAGTCCGCCTGTTTCACGAAAACGTCGGCACCAAGCAATCCGAACAAATCCTGCCGCAAATCGAACGCCTCTTTAAAGAAGCGGGCATCACGGCCGCCGATTTGGGCTGCATCGTTTATGCACAAGGTCCCGGCGCCTTTACCGGCCTGCGTATCGGCGCAGCGGTTGCACAAGGTTTGGCCACGCCGTTTGACACGCCCATGATCGGCATTCCCTGCCTCGATGCCGCCGCTTCGCTGCCACCGCCATCAAGCTGCGTCCTGGCGGCCACCGATGCGCGTATGGGTGAAGTGTTCTACGCATGGTTTGATACGCAAAACCACGTCCGCTTGAGCGATTACACGGTTGGCAAAGCCGCCACCATTACCGCGCCCGAAGGCAAAACGCCTAGCGGCGGCATCGGCAATGCCTTTGCCCTCGCCGACAAACCGCCTTTTGACGGTCAGGCCGATATGCCGACCGCCGCCGATTATCTCAAACTTGCCCGCAGCGGCCGCTATGTTGCCACCGATGCGGCACACGCCGAGCTGCTCTACGTCCGCAATAAAATTGCCTTGACCGCGCAAGAGCAAGCCCAACAAAAGGCCAAACCGTGAACCTGCGCCCAGCCGTACTTGCCGACTGCCCCACCCTTGCCGCCATCGACGCACAAGGCAATCCTTCGCCGTGGACGGCGCAGCAGTTTGAATCAGCGGTTCAACACCATCCCGACAGCGTTTGGCTCAGTCAGGCCGACCACCAAATTACCGGTTTTATCGTGTGGCAAACCGTGTTTGACGAATCCGAACTGCACCTGATTGCTGTCGCGCCCGAATACCGCCGCCAAGGCATTGCATCCGCCCTGCTGCAACACTGGCAAAATACAGTACAACAGCAAGGCGCAACCCGATTGCTGCTCGAAGTCCGTGCAAGCAATGAAACCGCGCAACAGCTCTACCGCAAACACGGCTTCCAAACCTGCGGCCGCCGCAAAAACTACTACACCCTGCCCGACGGTGGCAGCGAAGATGCCGTATTGATGGAGAAATCATGTTAAGCAGCCGCTACCTGCACCTGCACGAAGCCTTGGGTTTGGGCCCGATGTGGCTGAACCGAAACGCCAAAATCATCCATGCCGCGCCTCAAGCCGCAGCCGCACCCGTCCGCCCCAAAACCATTACTGCCGATACCGCGCAAGCCGTGCGCACTTTATCCGCAGGCGCCCATCAGGCACGCACCGCCGCCATCGCCACTGCGCAAACGGCCAAACCGGCTGTCCGCGCTCCCGAAGCGGCACCCAAAGCCATTGCCGAAACACCGGCAAAAACAGAAAAAGCCGCGCATTCAGACAATCTGCCCCGTCTTGACGTAACCATCAGGCCGTCTGAAATCATGGTGGTCAGCATTTGCCCGTCCACCGAAGACAGCCTGCACGGTACGCTGTTTAGCGGCGACGTCGGCACGCTTCTCGACAACATCCTCGCCGCCATCGGCCTCAAGCCCGAGCAGGCGCACAAAACCGCATGGGTCAAAACCGCGCCCGTGTTCACCGCCCTGCCCGATGCCGAACACATCCGCGCCGAGCTTGCCGAAATGCAAGACGAGCTGACCGCTTCGCAAGCGCGCGCAGTCTTGTTTCTCGGCAAAATCTTCGACAGCCCCGACATGATCGGACTGATGAACGAATTGTACGGGAAGCGGCCGCATTTCGTCATTCCCCACCCCGCCCGCCTGCTGATGCAGCCTCAACTCAAAGCGCAGGCATGGCAAATCTTAAAGCCATTGAAACAGCTTTTGGCCAAGGCCGTCTGAACATTCTGTTCAACCTGAAATCAGGTTTTCCACCAATAAAAAAGGGCGTGTTCGACACGCCCTAATGTTTATCAATATTCCGCCGAATGCCAGAAAGGCTGGCCCACCGTCGGCGTACTGGCGCGCGCTTTCTCACGCGCCTCCACAGGTTCCGCCTCATAAGCCAGACGGCCCGACTCAACCGCAAGCGCAAAAGCGCGTGCCATATTGACCGGATCGCCGCTGCGGGAAACGGCGGTATTCAGCAACACGCCGTCAAAACCCCATTCCATCACTTGCACCGCCTGCGAAGGCAAACCCAAGCCTGCGTCGATAATCAACGGCGTGTCGGGCAGGCGTTCGCGCAGGACTTTCAGCGCATAAGCATGAACCGCGCCCAATCCCGTGCCAATCGGCGCCGCCCACGGCATCAACGCCTGACAGCCTGCGTCGAGCAGACGGCGGCAGGCAATCAGGTCTTCGGTGCAATAAGGCAGCACTTTGAAGCCGTCTTTAATCAGAATTTCCGCCGCTTCGACAAGCTGGAACACGTCCGGCTGCAACGTATCATCATCGCCGATAAGTTCAAGCTTGATCCAATCGGTATCAAACACTTCGCGCGCCATTTGCGCAGTGGTCACGGCTTCCTGCACACTTTGGCAACCTGCGGTATTGGGCAATACAGGTACGCCCATTTCTTCCAATAACGACCAAAAACCCTGCCCGTGCGCTTCGCCGCCGCTGCCGGCACGGCGCAATGAAACGGTAATCATCGCCGGTTGCGCGATTTGGACAGACTGCTTGAGGATTTCCGGCGTCGGATAAGCAGCCGTACCGAGCAGCAGCCGTGAAGGGAAAGTTTCTCCGTATAGGGTAAACATGATGGATTCCTTTGTAATATTATTTTTGGGGCAATAGCTTCTGAAAAATCGGTTTAGATAGTTTCCAAATAATTTTCAAGTCCTTCGGCGACCTTGGTCGGAATAAACTCGGTAATCGTGTATTTCGCTACGCCTTCTCGGTGAAACGGGTCTTCTGCAATTAACTTTTCCACCTGTTCCCTGCCTGATGCTTTCATCAGGATAACGCCGCCTGTCCGCGGCTGTTTGCGTCCAGACATCACAAATACACCTGCTTGATAATACCGTTCGAGATACGCGATATGCTCGGCCAGGTAGGTTTCAACCGCAGCCAATTCTTTCATATATTCCAACGATACGATAAACATCTCTTTTCCTTTTCTCAGCATTAAACCAATAGCGCAGCTATACGCGCAGTAAAACCGCTTATCCGCCGACTACCGGGCGCACAATGTCCACTTTATCGTTTTCGTTCAAAACCGTTTCCGCATACGTGCCTTTGGCGACAAACTGGGTATTGACGGCAACGGCAAACGGTTTTGGCGGCGAAGTTTGGGCGATAAGGTCGGCAACGGTTGTGCCGTTTAATGTGATGGTTTCATTGTTCAATATAATCTTCATGATGTTTGCTCCTCTTGTCAGACTTCTTATTTTCAGACGGCCTTATTCATCCCACAAAGCCTGAAACGCTTTAACCACCGCTTCGGAATTTTCCGCTTCGGTCACGGCGCGGACGACGGCAAGTGAGGAAACGCCGGTGGCAAGCACATCTTCGGCATTGTTCAAATCGATGCCGCCGATGGCGACGACGGGCGTGCCGCCTGCCTGTCTGACGTATTCGCGCAGTTTGTCCAAACCTTGCGGGGCGGTGGGCATTTGTTTGGTCGTGGTCGGGAAAATCGCGCCACTGGCGACATAGCTGGGGTGTACGGACAAGGCGCGGTCGAGTTCGGCAACGGAGTGCGTACTCAAGCCCAAGCGCAAACCGGCGGCTTCAATCGCGGCAAGGTCGGCAGTGTCCATGTCTTCCTGTCCGAGATGCACGCCGTATGCACCCGCTTCTATCGCTTCGCGCCAGTGGTCGTTGATGAAAAGCTGGGTTGCACTGTTTTGACAGGCTACGACGCAACGTTCGATTTCGCGTTTCAACTCGTCGCCATGCAGGATTTTACAGCGCAGTTGCACCGTGTCGGCACCTGCTTTGACCATGCGCTCGACCCAGTCAGCAGTGGGAACAACGGCGTAAAATTTCAGGGGAGATTTGAGTGGTGGGAAGGTCATAACGGCTCCGAAAGGAATAATTCGTTGTTATATTATCAGAAAAGGCCGTCTGAATAATATTTGTTTTCAGACGGCCTGATTGAAAAAATGAATATTGCCCTATTCGGCTTTGGCTTTATAAAAATATGAACATACTGATGGGTTATCAAAATGAGTGCCATATTGGCGCCCCACATTCGGAGACCCAACCCATGAAAAAAATTTCTCTTGTTAGCCGCCCTTCCCTTACTGTTTACCACTTATTCAAATGCCGCCACGCCTAAAGCGGAAGCTTCAAAACCAGCTTCGGCACACAAACAAACCAAGCAGCGTTTTTCCGGCAAAATCACCGGCTATCAAACCGCCGAGCATTTGTTCTCCGTACGCAAGGGCGACCGCCTGCGCATCAGTAAAACCGGCAGCCCTAACGCCTATTTCAACGTATGGGCACCCAAAGACGATGAAGCCGTATTTAACGGTTCGGCACAAGGCGATAAATTTGACGGTATCGCTACCCAATCGGGCAAATATAAAGTGCAGGTCTATATGATGCGCGCCCAAGCCCGCCGTAACACTACTGCCCATTACGCCGTAAACGTCATCAAAAACTAAGGGGCTGACGTAGATTAGCCCTAAATTCCACACCAATCTCGCAGGATTTTAAGCTGTTGAGACGGTGTGCCGAAGTTAAATCGAAATTCGCATTCTTTCAAGAACAGCGGGAAAGATTTGCGATCGATTCCGTTGTATTTTCGCAAGAAACGTTTTGCCTGATTCCAAAAATTCTCAATGCCGTTAATGTGGTTCTGACGGTCGACAAATTCCTTGGAATGGTTGATGCGGTAATGGATAAAACCGCTCACGTCCAACTTATCATAGCTACTCAGGCTATCCGTGTAAACAATGCTGTCCGGCATGATTTTCTTTTTGATGACAGGGAATAACGTTTCAGACTTGGCATTATCCACCACAACGGTATAGACCCGTCCGTTGCGTTTCAGAATGCCGAAGACAACCACTTTTCCTGCCGCACCTCGACCACGTCTGCCTTTACGCTGTCCGCCGAAATAGCTTTCGTCCAGCTCGACAGAGCCCTCGAAAACCTCATCGGCAGCCAAGGCCAAATGATGGATGATGACATACATATTTTGCGGTAGAATAGAGTTATTTATCCTGCGACTAGGTAGAAGGCGCGGAAAGTCCGGCAGAACTGGTCAGCCTGATTGAAAGCGGCGACTACGAAGCCCTGCTTGCCGAAGATTCGGACGAACATGGCCAAGGCCACGAACATCATTGCGGCTGCGGCTGTTCCCTCGGCTGAGTCAGCCTGCCCATATTATCTACCGCCTCGATTTTCATATTAAAAGGAGACTTACCAGCATGATAAGCAAAGCAAAATTCAATACCGTTGTCGGCAGCATAGGAGCGGCAATAGGTATTTTCGTATTTGTCGCCTATATCCCCCAAATTATCGCCAATATGCAAGGGGCAAAGGCGCAGCCGTGGCAACCCCTGTTTGCAGCAGTATCCTGTCTGATTTGGGTTTTGTACGGTTGGAGCAAAGAACCCCGGAAAGACTGGATTCTGATTATACCCAACGCAGTCGGCGTGATATTGGGATTTCTGACTTTTCTGACTTCGCTTTAAACAAGGGGCTAATCTACGTCAGCCCCAAAACTAAACGCCCTCATGATGTAAAGCTTTAAAAAACAGCAAAGGCCGTCTGAAAATTGAAATTTCAGACGGCCTTTTAAACGGTTTGAAAAGGACGTATCGAACACGTCTTTTTTTTCCTATTACAACAGGAACATGGTTGCTAATCCCAAGAAAATCAGGAAGCCGCCGGAGTCGGTAACTGCGGTAATCAGCACTGAGCTGCCCAATGCGGGGTCGCGTCCGGCTTTTTCCATCATGACGGGAATGAGGACGCCGACGGTCGCGGCCAGCAAAAGGTTCAAGGTCATCGCGGCCACCATGACCAAACCGATGCCGATGTTGCCGTAGAGCAGCCATGAAATCACGCCCATTACTGTGCCCCAAATAATGCCGTTGACGAGGGCGACGCCGACTTCTTTTTTCAACAGACGGCCTGCCTGTGTGCTGGTCATTTGTCCCATCGCCATGGCACGGACAATCATGGTGATGGTTTGGTTGCCGGAATTGCCGCCGATACCGGCGACGATGGGCATCAGCGCGGCCAGTGCGACGATTTTCTCGATACTGCCTTCAAATGCGCCAATTACGCGGCTGGCGATAAAGGCGGTACACAGGTTGATGGCAAGCCACATCCAGCGGTTTTTCACCGAGTCCCAAATCGGGGCGAACAAGTCCTCTTCTTCTTGCAAACCGGCCATGTTAAACATGTCGGCTTCGGATTCTTCACGGATCACGTCCACCATTTCGTCAATGGTGATCCTGCCGATCAGCTTTTTGTTTTCATCGACAACCGGCGCGGTGACCAAGTCATAACGTTCAAACGCCTGCGCCGCTTCTTCCACGTCGTCTTCGGGACGGAAGCGCACGACATCGGTGGCCATCACGTCCGCCACCATGTCTTCGGGGTCGGCGACCAAGAGTTTACGGATGGGCAGAACGCCTTGCAACACGTCGTTTTCATCGACCACGAAAATCTTGTCGGTATGGTCGGGCAGGCTGTCGAAACGGCGCAAGTAGCGCAATACGACTTCACACGCCACATCGGCGCGGATGCTGACCAATTCAAAGTCCATAATCGCGCCGACTTGGTTGTCTTCGTAAGACATCGCCGCTTTGACCTGCTCGCGTTCTTCTTCATCACGCGTTTGCAGCGCTTCGTACACCACTTGGTGCGGCAGGTCGTCTGCCAGCTCTGCCAATTCGTCTGCATCCAAATCATCGACGGCGGCCAACAGCTCGTCTTTGTCCATGGACTCGATCAGCGTTTCGCGTACGGCGTCGGATACTTCCAGCAATACTTCGCCGTCGTCTTCCGGGGCGACCAAAAGCCAGACGATGTTACGCTCGCGCGGCGGCAGGGATTCCAAGACGGCGGCCACGTCGGCAGGGTGCAGCTCGGCCAAGAGGACGGTCAGCTCGGTGAACTTGTCGCGCAGGCTTTCGTCTTCAATCGGCACGCCTGCTTCGATTTGTTCAAAGGACGGCTCGAGGATTTCGCATAAGGCGTGGATGCGGTCGATATCGTCAGAGATGCGATCGTCAGAAATGCGGTCTTCCACCGCTTCATTGTCGGGGGTATGGTCGAGATTCGGAGGGGTTTGTTCGATGCTCATAAATGCTCCGCCCGCCGGACGCGGGGAGGCATTTCGGCGGGATGATTATGGTTGTTGTGTGTCTGATGGGAAGTTCAAAGGCGAACTGGGAAGGTCCATAATTCGAGCCTGCTGAGAGGCGCAGAGTTGTAAACGGTGTATATTCTACTCTTTTTTAGGCCGTTTTACCATTTTTAACGGGAAAGGCCGTCTGAAACCGGGTGATAGCAACACCCTTTTTTTCAGACGGCCTGATGATTTGATTTTATTTGTTTCGCCTGCCGAACGCTTCCCTGACCACGTCCAACCAAGCCCTTAAGGCCGGTGTCGGGCGTTGGTGTTTTTTCCATGCCATGGTGAGCTGCCAGCGGATTTCGGGTTCGACCAAAGGAATGGCGGCAAAGACATCGGGATTGATTTTTCGGGCATAGTATTCGGGCAGCAGGGCAATGCCCATATTGTGCGCCACCATGTCGGCAACCAAATTCCATTGTCCGGTACGGCAGACAACATTAGGCGTAAAACCTTGATTGCGGCAGGCCGTCTGAATGGTTTCGTTGAGGGAAAAGCCGGCGCCGAACAGGATGAAGGGCTCGTGTTGCAGGCTTTTGAGCGTCAGCGCATCGTGTCTCGCCCGATTTTTCGGCATCAAGACCACCAGCGGATAGTCGCACAACGTGATGCTGTCGAAGTCTTCGTGAACCGGCGCGAGCAGCTGCCCGGCATCGAGTTCGTTGTTGCGCAAGGATTGCTCGATGGCGAGCGAGCCTTGTTCCAAAAACGACAATTCGATGTCCGGCCATTTTTGGTGGAAATCAAACAGCGCATGACTGAGCAAATCGCTGCCAAACAATGCCAAGCCCAAACGCAGCGTCCCGCTTTTGACATGGCGGTAATCATCAATGCGGGCCAGCAGCAAATCGCGTTCGTGTAGAAGGTTTAACGCGTGGCGATAGACTTCTTCGCCGATTGCGGTCGGCTGCACCTGCCGCTTTTTGCGTCCGTTTTCTTTGCACAAAAGCGGCACGCCCAATTCTTCTTCCAAAGCCTGAATGATTTTGCTGACCGTCGGCTGCGTCAAATTCAACGCGGAAGCCGTGGCCGAAAAACTTTGCAGGCGGATGAGTTCGGTAAAACAATACAGGCTTTTGAAGTCCATTATTCCTCTAAGGCATGATTATTCGTTTAATAATTCATATTATGCAGAAACCAGGTTTCTATAATCAAGCCTTTCATTCAACACACACACCCACATCATGGATTCCCTCACCAGATTTTTTCAGACAGCCTTGCAGCTTGCCATCATCGGCGCAGTATGGGGCGTCTCCGACCTTATCGTCCGCTTCACGCATCTGCCTATTTCTTCAGGCGTATTGGGCTTGTTCCTCATGCTCGCCCTTTTGGGGCTCGGCATCATCCGCCCGGGCATGGTTGACCGCGGCGCAAAATGGGCATTGGGCGAACTCGTCTTTTTCTTCATCCCCATCATGGTTTCCGTCTTGCAATATCAAGACCTGCTGATGTCCGAAGGTTGGCAGCTGATTTTGACCATCGCCGTCGGCACCGCGCTCGTGATGATCAGCACCGCCCTGACCCTCGATTTCTGCTACCGCTGGAAACGCCGCCTCTACAAAAAACTCCACTCCTAAAAATAGAGAATAAAAATGGACTACACCGCCCTCGCCTGCTTCATCTGGACTTGCTTTGCCTATGTCGTTGCCAAAAAAATCCACCGCAAAAAACCCTTAATGATTTTCTCCCCCGTCGTTACCGTCTCCGTCAGCACCATCCTCCTGCTGCTGGCATTCGGCATCAATTACGACACCTACCACAAATATACCCAAGGCATCGTCTTCCTGCTCACTCCGGTTACCGTTGCCTTTGCCGTCCCCATTTATGAAAACCGCGAAGTCATCCGCCGCCAACTGCCCATCCTCTCCATCGCCATTATGGCGGGCATGTTTGTCGGCGTAGTCAGCGCATTCCTCATGAGCCATATGTTCCACTTCAACAACGAAGTGACCAACAGCCTGATGGCGCGTTCCATCTCCACGCCGTTTGCCGTCGTCCTCGCCAGCGAAATCCACGGCTCCGCCTCGCTCGTTTCCCTGTTTACCATCATCACCGGCTTTGTCGGCATGATATTCGGCGACCTGTTTTTAGCCTTTACCCGCATCCGTTTCCACACCGCCAACGGCGTGGCATTCGGCAATGCCGCCCACGGCTTCGGCACATCGCGCGCCGGACAACGCCACGAAACCGAAGGCGTCATGGCGAGCCTGACCATGATTTTGGCCGGACTGTTTATGGTATTGTTTGGCCCGACCATGGTGCATTTGGTAATTTGGATGATGAGTTAGGCCCCGTCCTGATGACCATACACAAAAGGCCGTCTGAAACATATATCGGTTTCAGACGGCCTTTTATATTATGGAACGATTACAGTTTGAAAATAGAAGCCTCTGCTAAATCATGAATGGTATCCAACGCAGATGAACCTGTACCATTGCTTGAATAGGTCGCATTGTCTGAGGAAAGACCGGCAGAAGAATCAAGAGGATCAGCCTCACCAAAGGCACGGCTCAAAAGTTCATCACCATCGAAAGCTTTGGATTCCAATATCGGCTTCGCGGCCGGCTGCGCAGGCTCGAAACCTTCCCACTCACGCGGATCAAGGCGGATGATATGGTCATCATCATAGCCGTCATTAGGTCCTTTGCCTTCTCCTGAAAAGGTACCGTCCCATTCGCGCGGATCGAGGCGGATGGTATGGTCATCATCATAACTGTCATTAGGCCCTTTGCCTTCTCCTGAAAAAGTACCGTCCCATTCGCGCGGATCGAGGCGGATGGTATGGTCATCATCATAGCTGTCATTAGGTCCTTTGCCTTCTCCTGAAAAAGTACCGTCCCACTCGCGCGGATCGAGGCGGATAACAAAATCTTCAGAATCACCTTCTTTACTTGGTTGATGTACTTTAGCCATGAAATTCTCCTTAACAAATAAACGGATACTGTACCTAATGCCTCATAAAGACATTGCGGACTCTATTCTAGAACAAAGAAAACAGCGGGCAAAGATTGAAGGGAACAACGGTTTATTAACACGATAATCGGATTTAAATCCTTTTAAAACAAATAGATATAATTTATACATCATACCCGGTCATCCATTATTAAAAATCTCGCCCATGCCGTCCACCAAGATGATTTACCCTCTTCCGTCCCCTTGCCTTGCGGCAAAAAGGCCGTCTGAAAAATGACTTTCAGACGGCCCTTTCATTTGCTCAAGCCTTATTCTTTAGGCAGGCGCAGGACGGAGACGATGAATCCGCCCCAAATGACGATCAATGCGACAAGCATCATAATAATGGCTGAAGTACTCATTATTCGTCTCCTTCACGTTCATGTTCATGTTCGTCTTTGACGTTGAAGCCCTGACCGTGTTTCCACGGCAAGAATGACAGCAAGACCGACAATATGAGGATGGCGCCCACCATGCCCCAGCCGAAGATATTGAGGAAGCTGTCAGGATAGCCGCTGTAATTCTTTTGTAAGAGGCCGGCGGTATCTTGATAAAGCATATAGCCGAGCATAGCGACGGTAACCACCACGCTGGCTGTCCACACTTTGCCGACACGGATGGAAGACAGCGCGTTCAAGTGATTGCGCAGTTCGGGCAGCTTGCGCAACAAGACAATCGCCAAAACGTAAACAAAACCGGCAGCCACAATGCCGTAGGTGTTGATGAATTTATCCAATACGTCCAACACAGGCAGGCCGGTGGTCGTACCGAACAGCAAGGTGGAAATAATCGCCATGGGAACGCCTGCAATCATCGTTGCGCTGACACGGCCGATGTTCATTTTGTCTTGAATCGCAGCCACAATCACTTCAACGATGGAAATCATGGAAGTGACACCCGCAAACACCAGCGAGCCGAAGAACAACACGCCGATCAACGCGCCCATAGGGGCTTGGTTGATGATGGTCGGGAACGCGATAAACGCCAAACCGATACCGCTGGATGCCACTTCGCTGACTTCTTTGCCTGCGGCTTGAGCCATAAAGCCCAATGCGGCAAATACGCCGATACCGGCGAGCAACTCAAAGCTGCTGTTGGCAAAGCCGACAACCAAGCCTGTGCCGCCCAAGTCGGTTTTTTTCTTCAGGTAAGAAGAATAAGTAATCATGATGCCGAAGCAGATGGAGAGCGAGAAGAAAATTTGGCCGTATGCGGCTACCCATACTTTCGGATCGGACAATCGGCTCCAATTAGGCGTAAACAAAGCGTCCAAACCTTTTGCCGCACCCGGCAGGGTCAGCGCAATGCCCACCATGATGACAAACATCACCACCAACAAAGGCATGAAGAATGTGGACGCACCGGCCACGCCTTTTTGCACGCCTAAAGCCATAATCGCCAGCGTAAACACCCAAACGGCAATCAGTGGGCCTGCCACTTTGCCGACAAAATCCAAGCCCAAGTCTTTGGCATCGGCCATTTGCAGGAAGTCTTTGAAGAAGAATGCCTGCGGATCCGCACCCCATGCCGAAGTCAAAGAATAGTAGGCATAGCTTGCCGCCCAGCCGACAATCACGGCGTAGTAGATACAGATGATGACGTTGGTCAGGAAGTTCCACCAACCCACCGGCTCAAACCAACGGCCGAGGCGGCGGAAGGCCAAAGGAGGCGAACCGCGGTAACGGTGGCCGATGGCATAGTCAAGCAGCAACAGCGGAATACCCGCCGTCAACAGCGCAACCAAATAAGGGAGGACGAAAGCACCGCCGCCGTTGTCGAAGGCGATGTAAGGGAAACGCCAAATGTTGCCTAAGCCCACGGCCGAGCCGATGGCGGCAAACATAAAGGCACGGCGACTGCTAAACGTCGCGCGTTCGCTGGATTGAGAATTTGACACAATGAACCTCTTAAAAATCGAGTGTCGTCAAGGCCTCCCGGCCTTGCGCGTATATATTTAGAAATCAGGCCGGACAAACCGGCCGGTTAAAATAGATATTCGGACAAGGATAATATCCGGTATTTAAAGAATGCACCGCTTATGGCCATGCAAACATAATCTGACCTTATCGTAAAAAAATTTAACACTGTTGGCAAGTCAGTATTGCATTAAAATCGCAAGGAAAATCTTCATGCACTACGACTAAAATCTTCATACACTTCTTTATATACAAGCCAAACGCAACACCCAAGCCCCGTTTTTTCCCTCCCCTTCCCACTGACAACCGCCCTCGCCGCAAACCGCCTTCCCCTTATCCCGTAAGGAAAAGCGGCAACCCAACGCATTCAAATCCCCGTCATCAAAATGTTTCAAACGGCCTGTTTCCCTCCATCCAATCCGGGCCGTCTGAAAATTTCACTGTTGCATGTTGTAATCAAGAAACCGTCCTCAAATTCTGTTTAATATAAACAAAAACAATCCGCCTTTTTCTGCGCCCATCATCACCATCATTTAAAATAAGCATAAAATATCAAAAATAAAATAAATAAAAAATAAAATGACAAAAAATACAAAATAAAATCAATTTTAAACCCGTATTTCTACTCTAATCATCCACAATCAAAAATAATCAAACCAAAAAAATTTCAATAAAACATTAATTACACAGCACTACATTTTTGCTATAATTGCCGCCATTCAATCCACAACCCAAACCCAAAAGAAGAGGAAAAGCCATGGGTATCAAAGTTGCCATCAACGGTTACGGCCGCATCGGCCGCCAAGTAGTGCGCGCTATTTTCGACTACAAACTGCAAGACCAACTCGACATCGTTGCCATCAACGCCAGCGGCAGCATCGAGACCAACGCCCACCTGACCAAATTTGACACTGTTCACGGCCGCTTTGACGCCGATGTTTCCCATGATGAAAAACACCTCATCATCAACGGTAAAAAAATCCCTTACTTCTCCACCCGCAATCCTGCCGAATTGCCATGGGGCGAATTGGGCGTTGACTTGGTCATGGAATGTACCGGCGCGTTCACCAGCAAAGAGAAAGCCAAAATCCACTTGGAAAGCGGCGCGAAAAAAGTGCTGATTTCCGCTCCCGGCGGCGATGACGTTGACGCAACCGTAGTTTACGGCGTAAACGACGACGTGATTACCGGCGACATGACCGTTATCTCCAACGCGTCTTGTACCACCAACTGCCTGGCACCCGTGGCCAAAGTGTTGAACGAAAACATCGGTATCGTAAACGGCGTGATGACCACCATCCACGCGCTGACCAACGACCAGACCGTCACCGACGTACGCCACAAAGACCTGCGCCGTGCGCGTAGCGGCGTGGAAAACATGATTCCGACCAAAACCGGCGCTGCAAAAGCTGTTGGTTTAGTATTGCCGGACCTGAAAGGCAAACTCGACGGCCTCGCCATCCGCGTACCGACTGTCAACGTTTCCCTGGTTGACCTGAGCTTCCAAGCAGGCCGCGACACTTCTGCCGAAGAAATCAACGCACTGATGAAAGCCGCTTCCGAAGAAGGCCGTCTGAAAGGCGTATTGGCCTACAATACCCTGCCTCTGGTTTCCATGGACTTCAACCACACCACCCAAGCCAGCACATTTGACTCTACGCTAACCAAAGTAACTGAAGGCAAAATGGTTAAAGTGTTCGCATGGTACGACAACGAGTGGGGCTTCAGCTGCCAAATGCTGAACACCGCGCGCCGTATGTTCGGTTTGGAAGTACGTCCATTCTAACCGGCTTCCAACACGAAGGCCGTCTGAAACATCTTTTCAGACGGCCTTTTGTATTTCCTTTAAAATATCGCATTCCCATTTATTTTCAGACGGCCTCTTCATGTTTCCCAACGAATCCGCCCCCAACCTCCTGCAAGGCTTGAACCCCGAACAACTCTCCGCCGTAACCTGGCCGCCGCAATCCGCCCTCGTTTTGGCGGGCGCGGGCAGCGGCAAAACGCGCGTACTGACCACGCGCATCGCATGGCTTTTGCAAAGCGGGCAAGCCAGCGTACACAGCATTATGGCGGTAACGTTTACCAACAAAGCCGCCAAAGAAATGCAAACCCGTTTGGGCGCGATGATTCCCGTCAACGTCCGCGCCATGTGGCTCGGCACGTTCCACGGCCTCTGCCACCGCTTTTTGCGCCTGCACCACCGCGACGCAGGCCTGCCCTCTTCCTTCCAAATCCTCGACAGCGGCGACCAGCTTTCCCTGATCAAACGCTTGCTCAAAAGCCTCAACATCGCCGAAGAAATCATCGCGCCGCGTTCATTGCAAGGCTTTATCAACGCGCAAAAAGAATCCGGTTTGCGCGCTTCCGTGTTGAGCGCGCCCGATCCGCACACGCGCCGCATGATTGAGTGCTACGCCGAATACGACAAAATCTGCCAACGCGAAGGCGTGGTCGATTTTGCCGAACTCATGCTCCGCAGCTACGAAATGCTGCAAAACAACGAAATCCTGCGCCAACACTACCAAAACCGCTTCAATCACATTCTCGTTGACGAGTTCCAAGACACCAACAAGCTGCAATACGCCTGGCTGAAACTGATTGCCGGCAACAACGCGGCCGTTTTTGCCGTCGGTGACGACGACCAAAGCATTTACCGGTTCCGCGGCGCGCACGTCGGCAACATGACCGCACTGATGGAAGAATTCCACATCGATGCGCCCGTCAAGCTCGAACAAAACTACCGCTCCGTCGGCAACATCCTCGCCGCCGCCAACGCCGTTA
>ERZ1674039.93-NODE-93-length-18898-cov-5.168285_pt1 | contig 18898 bp, 9 predicted proteins | sample MGYA00581135_ERZ1674039 | MGnify/ENA primary metagenome ERZ1674039 (study PRJEB41354, sample SAMEA4873313) | human saliva metagenome | biome: human-associated habitat [ENVO:00009003]; feature: mouth environment [ENVO:08000002]; material: saliva material... | reverse complement strand
CGGCGGCAGGCCCCGTGATGTCGTTGGGGGTGGTCAGCAGGGTATGCAGCGTGGCGCTGGTCGGTACGGTTGCGCTCCGGTCCGTGGTCTTGGGCAGCAGGAAGGCGCCCACCAGCACATCCGCGGCTTGTGCCAGCGGACTTTGTGCGGCAGTCTGCATGAATGTCAGCCAGCGGGTCTCCTTGATACTGACCTGCTCCGGCGTGTTGGTGGGCATGTCTTCGATGGCGCGCATGGCCTGCAGGCCGGACGTGTTGTCCATACCCAGCAGCATCTGCTGGCTCTGCAAGTCTCTGGTCAGCTGTTTGAGGGCGACAGCATTGGTTTTGGTCAGTGCCTTGCACACTTCCCGGTCATCACCGCTCAGGGGCTTGAAAGCGTCTTTGGAAATACCTCGGGTCAGGGCATCCAGATTGGTCAGGCCCAGCAGGGCGTCGCCCACCTGCAGGTGGTGGTCCAGAAAGTCCAGCGGGCGCCCTTCTTCAAACCCTTCCAGCCACAGTGCCATGCGGGCCAGCTCGACGGCCATGGGGTTGCGGTCCACGCCATAGATGCAGTGTGCCACGACCTCACGCAGGGCGTGACGGTAGTCCTTCGGCCGGATGGCCCCCTCGTACCCGCTGGCCACACTGCGCAGCAGCGCCAGCCTTTCCGCCAGACGCCGGGCAGCGGCCAGCAGAAAGTGCCCACTGCCACAGGCCGGGTCGATGACGCGGATGGCCAGCAGGGCTGCTTCCGGTGCTGCGGGGCTGGAAGCAAGCCGCTGCTCGATGACGGGTTCGAGTGCACTGCGGATCAGTTCCTGCACCAGACTGTCGGGGGTGTAGTAGCTGCCGGTCAGTTTGCGGGCATTACCTGCCGTACTGGCTGCGTCGGTTCTGCCCACGAAGTCGAATGAGCGGGCATGGACATCCACCGTGGGGACCAGCTCCAGCAGGCTTTCATATACACTGCCCAGCTCTTCTGGCCCCATGTTGCGGTAGTCTACGGGCACCAGGCTGTCTGAGCCAGGGGGGCGTGCCCAGCGTAAATCTTTCAGGGCTTCGAGCAGGTGAGCATTGTCCAGACTGGCGGCGTCCAGGTCCTTGCACTGGCTGGCGGCAAACAGGCCGCCCAGTGCGGGCAGGGCCAGCCGGGGCTCGCCCTGGTCCAGCCCCCGGAAGACGATGCGAATGGCCTGCCACTGGTCATCGTGCCGGTTGCGGGGGCGACGTTTGAGGCTGAAGTTGCGGAGTCGGGCCAGTGCGTAGCCTTCGGCGTAGGCGCGGCGGGCAGCCTTCGTCTCGGGGTCATTCCACTGCGGGTGCAGAACCCCGCGTTCTTCCACGGTGAACACGAAAATCAGCCGGTACACCAGCCGCAGCAGTTGCTGGAAGTAGGCGTCGCGACCCAGTTGACCACTGTCCAGCGCAGCACGCAGGTTGTCGTTGGATGGATGCTGCAGAAAACCCTCACCCAGCGTGAGCAATGCCTTTTCGACGCCGTTGCGCAGGCCATCCCGTACCCGGGTACCTTCCTGTTGACCCTCGTGGCGCCATCGTTCCCAGATGCAGGACGTATTCTGGGTATCTGTAAGTGCCCGGCTGGCATGCAGCAGCCGCCATGCATTGGCAAACTCGGCGTAGTGTTTGCTGCCCAGCAGGTCGACCAGGTCGATTTCCAGAAAACTCGGGCGGGTAAGCGACGCGGCATCACGCAGCAGCCGCAGCTGCCTGCCGTTGCTGACGATGCCCCACAGCAGCGATTCGCTGGCATTGAGCAGTTCCTGCATGGCCTGGAAAGGGGTCTTGCGGCGGCTGCCGCTGCCTTCGATGGCCATGCTGGCGTCGGCGTCGTCCAGCCCCAGTGTGTGGGGCGCCACCAGAATGGGCAGATTACCTGCCAGGAAGCTGACCGGGTAACGCCGTCCATCCACTTCCAGTGGCCGTGCCGGACGCAGGTTGTAGCCAAAGGCGTCGCGCAGCAGCTCCTGCACAAAGCGGGTGGTGAGTTGGGTAGCGTCGATGTCCCGCCGTTCCAGCTGCTGGGCAAAGTCCTGCCATTGGGCGCAGGCAATCTGGAAGGCGCGGCTGTATTCATCCTTGGCCTTGAGGCCCTTGGGCAGCCGGTAGTCAGCATCCTGCTGGGCGCTGGCAAGGCCCTGCGTGGCCTTTTGAACCTGATCGGGCAGGAAAAGTCCACCTTCCAGTGTCAGCGTGGCAGGAAGGGAGAGGGCAGCCTCGGTCTTGCGGGTGCGTTTCATGTCAGGGCTTGTCCTTGCCAGTGGTGTCTGTGGCTTTCCGGTAGCTGCCTTTGGTTGGGCCAGGGATACGGGTTTTCGCATTCATGGTGCGTCTGGTGGCCATCAGAGTGAATCCGGCAGCAGAACATACACACCCATGACATCCACGGGCAGACAGGGAGAAACCTTGTACTGCCCCACATCCCTGGCTGCCTCGCGGACGCGCTGGTGATCGGCCAGCAGGGTATTGGCGCGTTCGTGGGCCAGTTTTTCCAGCTGTTCCGGATGGTCTGTCAGGAACTGCAGGGCGGCGTGAATTTCCCGATGAATGGTTTCGACGGGCAGGTTGCCGCTGGGCTTGCATGCCAGCAGCTGGCTGGTGCTGTCGCCAGACTCCCATGTCGGGTTGACACGGCCGCGCACTGCCAGGGTGATGGTTTCTTCGGCCATCATCTGGAAGGGTTCACGACGTCGCACATAGCTGAGCTGATGACGCAGGCGCAGCAGGTAGAGGGTAGTTACCACCTCTACATTTTCGGTGAGTGTTACAGCACAGCGGGCTGCCACTGGGTTCTCGCTGTCGAGCGCGTTTTCCAGCAGGTACTGCGCCAGCAACCCTACCAAAGGGTGGCTGCGGTGCAGTTCGTTCAGGTTGAGGGACAGTGTTTGTGCCTGTTTGCTGTTGTCTTTCAGGATGCTTTCATCCTTCAGGCGAAGTGTCAGTGCTTCCGGCAGGTTGCTGGCGATGAAAACAGCGGATCCACTGTTGCGTCCCTTTTCCAGCGGGGAACCCAATCGCACACAGGCACTTTCCAGAAAGCGCTGCACATCCTGCTGGGTGCCCAGTGCCTGCTGCTGCTTTTGCCATTCAGGCAATACTTCCTCGGGGCGGATGGTGCGCTGGGCAAAGATGGTACGGTTGGTCCTGGCTCTGTCCAGGGCGTCCCGCCATTTGACCTGCAGGGGGGCAAGCTCTTCTTCGGTATCGCCAAAGTCCAGGCTGGCCTGGGGGGAGTGCATGTGCTCCCGCCGCTTCATCAGGGCTGCACGGATCATGGCCTGTTTGATGGACGTATCATCCTCGGGCATGGGGACCAGCACGCCCAGCTCCCTGCGGATGGCCTCGGCCTTGCGCAGAATGACGTTGAGCACAAAGCCGTCCACCGGGTTGTCTTCGCCGTACAGCATGGTGCAGCGTACTTCTTCTGCCTGCTGCCCGAAGCGGTCAATCCGGCCTTCGCGTTGTTCGTGGCGGGTGGGGTTCCAGGTCAGGTCATAGTGCACGACCGCCGTGAACAGATGCTGCAGGTTGATGCCTTCGGACAGGCAGTCGGTGGTAACCAGAATGCGGGACTCGGCCTCTTCCAGGCTCCCGACGCGCTCGCGGCGTTCTTCGGGTGTGAGTTCACCTGTGACCGCTTCAACGCCCACCCTGGGGAAAGCTTTTTTCAGGTGCTCAGCCACATAATGGGCTGTGGCTACGTAACGGCAGAATATCACCGGCCGAAAACCGTCCTTCAGCAACTGCCCGATATGCTGGATGAGCGTGGCCAGTTTGGGGTCGCCAGCTTTGCCGGACAGGCGTTCGGCGTCACGGATCAGGGCCTGTAGCCGTGGCTTGGCCTCCTGTAGCAAGGCAGGTGGCTCCTGGTCGTCGGCGGACAGGTCATCAGCCTGGCCGTCGTCGAGGCGGGCATCCTGCAGCAGATCCTCCGGTAACAGCTCATCCGTTGTCATATGGCCGTCCAGACGCCGGCTCAGTGCCCGGATGGCCGCGGCAGGAGATGATGCCACGCAGCGCAGCAGTGCCAGAGTTACATACCAGACCAGACGGGGGCCGCCGGGGTTGCCGTTCTGGCTTTCCTGTTGTTCCGCGGCCTCTGCCAGGTCGCGGCAATAGTCCTGCACGGCATCGAAAAATTCTCCCCAGCCGCCGCTGAGGCGGTAGGTCAGCTCGGTGGTCATGCGGCGGGGGAGGCCTTTGCCATCATGGGTTTCGGACTGCCATTCGGCGATGTCCTTGCGGCGGCGCTGTACGAAGTGTCGTGCCAGTTCCTGGCGCAGTGGATCTTCGGCCCGGTTATGCCCCTGCAGCTCCACAAAACGGGGGTTGAGCAGTGACAGCAGGTTGTAGAAGGCAGATTCGTCGCCTGAATGTGGGGTGGCGGAGAGCAGGATCAGGTGGCGGTGCTCATCCTTTGCCAGTCGTTTGAGCAGCTCGAAACGCAGCTGCTTGCCAGCGCCATTGCTGGCGCAGGTATGTGCCTCATCGACGATGATGCATTCGGGGGCTGCTGCCAGAAACTGTTCACGGTGCCGCTCGCTCTTGATGTAGTCCAGGCTGACCACAACCACTGGGTGATGGTCGAACAGCCGGACACCATGAGGCAGATTGCGTTCGATGCGTGCTGCCGTGGCTGAGGTCAGGGCGATGGCCTGCAGGTTGAAGCGGGTTTCCAGTTCGGACTGCCACTGTTCGACCAGATGTGGCGGGCAGAGAATGGCCTGCCGGGCAATTTCGCCGCGGTCCAGCAGTTCACGGACGATCAGGCCGGCCTCAATGGTTTTGCCCACCCCCACGTCATCGGCAATCAGAAGACGTACGGTGGACAGGCGCAGGGCCATCAGCAGCGGGACCAGCTGGTAGCTGCGGGGTTCCACGGCAATGTTGCCGAATGACCGGAAAGGCCCTGCTCCGGCACGCAGGGTCAGGCGCAGAGCGTCGCGCAGCAGCAGCGCACCTGCGTGGTTGCCGGCCAGGGCAGGCCTGGGCCAGGCGAAGGTGGCGGGTTCGACGGGCTGCAGCTCAAGTTCCGGAATCAGTGCAATGCTTTCATCATCGGCGCCGCTGAGTGGACGCAAGCGAAGCCAGTCCGGGCGAGATTCGGATTGCACCACCCATTCGCGACCGCGGGCACGGACGAGGCTGCCGGGCTGAAAACTGTGTTCGAGCGCGTTCATGGTGCTTATTCCTTGATAGGGGTGCCAAACACCTCGGGGTGGGTTGCAAACTGTTCATGCCATCGTGCCGGGTCAGTAAACAGCAGTATCTGCCAGCCGCGGTCGAGCAGGCTGTTTCGCACCTCTTCATCCATGGCTGCCAGGAATACCAGTGTGCGGGCTGCCTTGTACTGGGCTGCTGCCATGGCCTTGCCATCGCTGACAGGCACATTGCAGGCATCGGGTTGCCGGTATCCGCCATGCTGGAGTGCCGTCAGCCAGGCTTCCGTCAGGTTATCCGTTGGTGGGGTACCGTTTGGCGCCGTACCCGTGAGCGGGCTGCTGACTGGTTCGGGTATTGTGGCCGGGGCTGGTGCGACTCGGGCGTTGGCCAGGGCCACGAGCAGGGCCAGTGCCTGCTGGTTGCGGCGGTTGATGTGCTGATGCTCGGGCTGGTTGTAGTACGACAGCAGGCACTGGTAACAGCCGGCTTCGCAGGGGCGCTGGCCGTCAACTGTGGTTTTTTCCAGTTGGGCCAGTCCTTCCAGCGTCCAGATGCCGCTGGCGGGTTCATGGTAGTGAATGACCTTCAGCGCAGCACGGGCCACGGTGGCCAGATCTGCCGGATTGCTGGCCAACCGGGTCAGTACGCCGGCGCCCCCTTCGGCTGCCTCGTAGAATAGAATGGCACGACGCGCATCGGCCTTGGGTAGAGGTTCGGCCACGAGTTCGGATTCTTCAATCTGGAAAACCATCTCGATGCCGCGTTTGAGCGCAGCCTGCACTGTCGCCATGGCCTCCGGGTCCAGTTCCTGCGCTGGTGTGAAGATCAGCAGGTTGCGGAAGTCCTCGACGTAGGGAACGATGCGCTGGGGAGGGATTTTGTCTTCCTTGCCATCTTTCTCGTCGTCGGCATTGTCAGTGTCATCACCGTCGGGGGATTCCTCCGGGCTCCATCTGCCTGTGAGGGGGTTGATCAGGAAGCCGAGCTGCTGCTTGAAGCGGCGGCGACGCCAGCCACGGTTGATCCGCCAGATCTGTGCGGCGGGGGCGTAGGTCAATGTGCCAAGCTCCTCGGTCTGTTCGTCCGGGCTCTCGATCTGGATGCTGGCTTCCCTTTTTTGGATACGGCCATCCGGGCCAGGCAGAAAGCGGTAGGTGGTTTGAAGCTCGAATCCCTGATGCTGTCGCTCTTCATCATCGGTGGAAATGCGCTGGGTGGCCCTGGTTTCCACTGTTTCGATACGGTAGAGTTCGCGTACCCAGTTGTCTTCACTCAGTGGTGTGCCACAGCTTTCGCAGATATCGACAGGCGCCTGCTGCGAAGCAGGATCGCTGGCATGGCCGTAACCGCAGCGACCGCACACAAGGGAGGCCAGTGTGGTGAGTGTGACGGAGCCGGAAATGTGGCTGCGGTTGCTTGCGCTGAGCTTGGCACGTACCACGCGGAACATCCTGCCCTGGTGGTAGATGAGGCTGCGTGGTCCGAACTCTGACAGGCCCAGGAAGCGCGGGCGGCTGACCATGGCACCGTGGTCGTTGGCACTCGTGGCCGATTTGCGGCCGCCACCGGGAACCCAGGCCATCAGTGGAAGGCGTGGAAAATTGTAGCCGGGAAGAAAGCCCTGGCTGGCCAGATAGCGGTAGGTGTAGAAGTCGCTGTTCTGGCTGTTGCCGGGTTTCAGAAGCAGGTTGAATTGCTGCTGGGCATCAGATGCGCGTCGTTCGGCACTCTTGCGTTCCTGTTCGGTGACGGCGTGGCTGCTCGAGATGCTTTGGGCCATCTTGAGCTGCTCCTGTGTTGCCTCGAACAGGGTGCGCCAGCGCTCGAGTGCCCGGGAAAACGCCTGGGGAGCATCTGCGATGACATTCTGTACGTAGTCAGGTGTGAACCACGTGCTGTCATCCAGCTCTCCAGCCAGCTGTTCAATGACCCGTGCGGCTCCGAGCTGCGCGCGTGCCTGTGCGTCAGGCGCCCGCAGTGCTGCCATGAGCTCAGGTTTGGGTGGTTTTCCTGGCGCGTTCATGTCGAGCAGCTCGGCAATGCTGTCGTCCAGTGAGTGTCTTGTACACGCCAGCCAGACTGCCTGCAGGTGGCTCTGTACCAGATCGCGGTTGGCCAGATCCAGGGTGGGAGCCCTTACCACGCCATGCACCATGTCCTGTGCCCGGTGGAAGAACCATTGATCGTGTGGGCTCAGGGCCGCGCAATAGGTGACAACCAGCGCCTGCTGGCCGGAGCGCCCGGCACGGCCACTGCGCTGTGCGTAGTTTGCCGGCGTTGGGGGGACGTTGCGCAGGTATACCGTGTTGAGCGCAGAAATGTCCACACCCAGCTCCATGGTGGGAGAGCAGAACATCAGGGGCAGCCGTTCAAGTGGCGCCCTGTTGTGAGACTTCCATTCGTCCTGGTCTTTCTGGCTGTATCGAAAGCGCTGCTCGAGAACCTGTCTGGTCTGGGCGTCGACTTGCGCCGTGTGCTCCTGTGCCTCGAATTCGAACAGCGGGTGCGAGATGGTTCCCAGCAGTTTGGCCGTGCTCTCGTAGAGTGCACGGAAGTAGGCATTTGGCTGACCTGGCTGCTCTTCGGGCAGGGCAGGTGCCAGGCACCAGTCTATGAGCGATGCGTTGAGGCGCCAGCCGAACAGGCTCTTGTCGATGGGCTGCCGTTGTACATACCCGTAGTTCTCGGCAGCACGCAACATGTCTCGCACCAGCGCAGCCCATTTTTCACCTCGCCATTTGCTGCTCCGGTCTCTGAGGTGGTCAGGGCCGCTCGAGAGCTTTCGCTTGATGGAGCGGACAAGACCGGACCGTTCCGATCCGGATATGAGGTCATATCGCCGCTTGCGTTTGCTGGCCAGGTAATTCTCCAGAACCAGATAGCGTCCGGTTTCAAGACGCTCGTCCTGAGCGATGGCCCAGCGATCATTCAGGCTTGCGTAACTTCTGGTTATGATCTTGTCCTGTTCGATATCGTCCAGGTAGCGGCTTTCGATGCACAGTTCCGTACGCATCCGGTTGAACAGAACCTCATACAGCTCGACCCGCTGTGCCGGGGGAAGATCCCGTAGTTCGTTGAAGTCAGCAAAGCAGCTTTCGTCCTCACAGAACGCCTGCAGGTCACGGTAACGAATGTCCAGCAGCTTCAGCTGTTCCAGATTCGGGTTGTTGAAGCGCCAGCCACGACGCAAGTCCCGGATAAGTCGATAGCCGAGTATGAAGCGGAGGTCGGCCTGTGCGGTTCTGAGATTGGGGCCACGAAGTCCGGGGTCGCGCAAATACTCGGCCCGCACCGAGTCTTCCGGACGGTCAAAGCCAAGTGCGTTGAAAACCTCGGCCGTCAGGGTGTCTTCAGTGAGTATGCCATTGTTGTGTTTCAGGGCACCGATGAGACCGCCGCGCAGTGTGAGCAGAAAAATGAAATCGTTGAAATGACCTGCCTGGAGGGCGGCGTCCTGGCGGTTGTCGGTAAAGGCCAGCAGCTTGCGTGGATCTGGCTGTCCCGGTTGAGGGTCAGGCAGTTTGAACAGGTACTCCAGTGCGGCCAGTGTGATCATGGTCGTGGCGGAGGAGCGGCCTTCGCCAGACAGGCTGGACAGACGGTTGGCGTCCTTGCCGACCGCAGGGTAATTTCGTCCGCAGCTCAGGCAGAAGCGCAGCTTTCCGGGAATGAACCAGAATGCCTGGCCTTTTTGTCCCTGGGGTTCCTCTGACTCGGGCTGTGCCTGGGAGAACGCCGTCAGTTTCCCCGCGCACAATGTTCCTTCTCCCTGCGGCGTCACGGCAACAAGATCAGGAACGGCATTTCTATAGTTTGGGCGGATTTTCGGAGTGTCTCCGCTGACATCGATCCAGTCTTCGGGGAGATCTTCCGGCCTGGTGTAGTTCAGCCCGGGTGTTCGTATGCACAGGAGACCACGCTGTGCGGTCTCATCGTCGATGGTGGAGCCATCGAGCTCCCGGGGAAAAAACCGGCCCTTGTCTGGCAGATGCCAGACCGGCATGTATTCATGGCCGCAGTCCCGGCAGAAATGAACAGGGTACAGCTGGACGTTTTCTTCCTGTCTGCCCGGTGCGAAGCGTTGAGCATCCAGGGTGATGTGCCGTACATCGCGTGGCTCCAGCGTGGTCAGCACCATGCCGGGGCCGCTGATGAACTGGTGAAGCTTGAAGGCAAAGGGTGGGCGCCCCTGTGGGGTGCGGACGTCGTTGGCGGCCAGCAGAAAGCGCGCCAGGGCGCTCTGGGCCTCGTCAGGGCTGCAGCCGGCATCGCTGGCAAGTCGCTGGCCTGCTTCTTTCAGGGCTATGGGGCGGGCGCGGCGAATGGGGCTGGTGTCGTCCGGAATGGTGACGCCCAGCGTCAGTTCCACCCAGATGGCGAGCGGGTCGTTCTGAAATGCCTGGTAATCGGGCCATGCGTACTGTTCGCACCGGACAGCCGCGAGCAGGTGATGGCGTATGGCGTCGATATCCCGGTTTGCGTCTGTGACCCTTTCCAGCGTTTCTCCGATGACCTCGTGTTCGGTGATGCGTGTGCCAAACAGCTTGCTGGCGACTTCTGCCACGACCCGGTTGCGCTCCGATTCACTGGCTGCGCTGGACATGGTGGCTGAGGTACCGATGCACACCAGTCTGTCGGCATTCAGCCGTTCGCGCAGACGGCGCACCAGCAGGGCGACATCGGCGCCCTGACGGCCCCGGTAGGTATGCAGTTCATCCAGCACCAGAAACTCCAGCCCAGCGCAATGCTCGATGACTTGCCGGTCAGTCTCCGTATAGCGCGTCAGGATGTATTCCAGCATCATGAAGTTGGTGAGCAGGATGTCCGGGGCACATTTGGCGATGCGCTCCCGTTCTGCTGTGCTCTCCTGGCCGGTGTAGCGGGCCACGGTGATGGGGCGGTCCAGATCGTCGTAGCCGTGAAGGAACTTGTCCAGCTCTTCAAGCTGGCTGTTGGCCAGGGCATTCATCGGGTAGATGACGATGGCCCGGGTGCGCGCCGTACTGTCCGATTCCCGCGCCTTGAGGATGCGGTCGATGATGGGTATGAAGAACGAAAGCGACTTGCCCGATCCTGTGCCTGTGGTGACGACGTAGCTTTTGCGTTGCTGGGCAATGTGTAACGCGACCTTCTGGTGCGTGTACAGCGAGAGGGGGGTAGGGGTGCCCTCTGTCTTGCCTGTCTGGAAAATGCCCAGACAGCCTGGATGGAGCGTCCCGGCGTCCACCAGTTCCCGGATCGTGCCGCTGCGCTGGTAGTGTGGGTTGATCTGGACGAGCGGTTCGGGCCAGTAACGGCCGTTGGCGTACTCTTCCTCTACCTTGTTCCTGATGTCGGGGGCTGCGATCTGGACGAAGCTGCGGGAGAAACGTGCATACTCCTGAATGAGTTTGTCTCGAAACTGGAAGACGTCGTCCATGGCCGGTATGTCTCTGGTGGTTCGGTGTCGGGTTTTTGTGCAGGGGACTCGGGCCGACTGATGTCCAGAGGCCTGTCTCCCTGGTGATGGTGACAGCCCCTATAATAGGCAGGCTGCCTTGTGTCTGCACCTCTTCCGGATGGGACGCTGATGATGGCGTCAGGTATGAACCACAGGCGCTTTCCGCCACCTTCGCCATTCTCTGAGTGTGGCGGAGAGGCTCTGCTCTGTGGGCGTCGGGGAGGCGATCTCGTGGGCGTCAGCGAGGCGACCGCTTTCCGATATGGGCAGCGCGTTCAGCAGGGGCACAGGGGTGTCCAGCAGCCCAGCCATTGTCTGGCCGGGCTGCGCCGTTGCAGCCCTTCTTCAGTGCACTCAGATTCGGCTTTGGCTTGCCTGTTCACACATTGAACAAAAAGTTCAGCACATCCCCGTCCTGGACGACGTAGTCCTTGCCTTCGGCGCGCATCTTGCCGGCTTCCTTGGCGCCCTGTTCGCCCTTGTACTGGATGAAGTCGTCGAAGGCGATGGTCTGGGCGCGGATGAAGCCGCGTTCGAAGTCGGTGTGGATGACGCCGGCGGCTTTGGGGGCGGTGTCGCCTTTGTGGATGGTCCAGGCGCGGACTTCCTTGACGCCAGCGGTGAAGTAGGTCTGCAGGCCCAGGAGGTCGTAGCCGGCGCGGATGAGGCGGTTGAGGCCGGGTTCTTCGAGGCCGAGGTCGGCGAGGAAGGCGAGTTTGTCTTCGTCGTCGAGGTCGGCCAGTTCGGCTTCGATCTGGGCGCAGAGGGCGACGACGGGGGCGCCTTCCTTGGCGGCGTGTTCACGCAGTCTGTCGAGGTACGGGTTGTTCTGGAAGCCGTCCTCGGAGACGTTGGCGACGTACATGGCGGGCTTGAGGGTCATGAGGCCGTAGGGCTTGAGGAGGGCCTTGTCTTCGGCGCTCAGGTCCAGCGAGCGGGCGGGTTTGCCTTCGTTGAGGTGGGGCTGGAGTTTTTCGAGCAGGGTGGTGAGGCGCAGGGCTTCCTTGTCACCGGCGCGGGCTTTCTTGATTTCGCGGGCGTGGACGCGCTCGATGGTGGCGAGGTCGGCCAGGGCGAGTTCGGTGACGATGGTCTCGATGTCGGCGATGGGGTCGACGCGGCCATTGACGTGGACGACGTTGGGGTCGTCGAAGCAGCGGACGACGTTGACGATGGCGTCGGTTTCGCGGATGTTGGCGAGAAACTGGTTGCCGAGGCCTTCGCCTTTGCTGGCGCCAGCGACGAGGCCGGCGATGTCGACGAATTCGACGATGGCGGGCTGGATCTTCTGGGGCTGGACGATTTCAGCGAGCTTGGCGAGGCGGGGGTCAGGGACTTCGACGATGCCGACGTTGGGCTCGATGGTGCAGAAGGGGTAGTTGGCAGCTTCGATGCCGGCTTTGGTCAGCGCGTTGAAGAGGGTGGATTTGCCGACGTTGGGCAGGCCGACGATGCCGCATTGGAGTGCCATGGGGTGTCCTTCTTGCTGGGCGGTGTAGGGGGGGGTGTTCCGGCAGGGCAGGGGTGTCAGCTCAGGGGGATCTGTGCCGTGGATGCCCTGGGTATGCCGGATCGGGATGCCGGGATTCTAGAGCGAGTCGGTGGGTTTGGCTTCGGGGCTGCCTTTGCGGGCGGCCTTGGCTTGCTGCATGGCGGGGTCGGCGCCGTGCAGTTGCTGGGTGGCGATTTCCCAGCCGTCACGCATGAGGATGGGCAGGTGGTCGACGCTGCGGTCGGTGGCCTGGTCGATGAGCTGCTGGTCGCTCTGGCTGGGTTTGCCTAGGACGAAGTCGACGACGGATTTGTTGAGGTTGAGGCTGCGGGGATGGCCGATGCCCAGGCGCAGGCGCCAGTAGCGAGGGGTGCCAAGGTGGGCGGTGATGTCGCGCAGGCCGTTGTGGGTGCTGGAGCCGCCCAGTTTGAGGCGTGCGGAGCCGGGCATGAGGTCGAGCTCGTCGTAGGCGACAAGGATGTCGGCAGGTTCCAGGCGGTAGAAGCGCGCCAGCGCACCGACGGACTGGCCGGAGCGGTTCATGTAGGTCATGGGCTTGAGCAGCCGCACGACCTGGGTGCCGATGCGGACTTCGCCGACATCGCCCAGGAACTTGGCGTCGGGGCGCATCTGGCCGGGGTAGTGGCGCAGCAGGGCGTCGATGAACCAGAAGCCGGCGTTGTGCCGGTCGTGGGCGTGCTGGTCGGTGGGGTTGCCCAGGCCGACGATGAGGCGGGGGGCGTTCATGCGGGCGTGGCTTGTATGTGCGGGATGTCAGGCAGCTGATGCGCCGAAGGAGGGGCTGGTGCTGCCGTGAGGGCCTTCGGGACATGCCCGATGGCCGTGACCCGATCCTTATGAAAAACGGGCCGACTGGCGGCCCGTTGGGGTGGACATCCTGTCGCTGCCGGGGCCCGCATCGGGGGAGGTCCGGCAGCGACGGATGTCCGTCTTGGCCGCGAGGGCCTTATTTCTTGTCGGCGTCGCCAGCAGCCGGAGCAGCTGCCGGGGCGGCATCGGCCACGGCGCTTTCGGCTTCGGCATCGATGTCGGAGCCGCCAACCAGCGAGGCGGAGGCCAGGACAGGATCGGTGCCCGGGGCAACGACGGCGGTAACACCCTTGGGCAGCTTGATGCTGCTGAGGTGGATGGAGTGCTCCATGGCCAGTTCGGCCAGGTCGACTTCGATGAACTCGGGCAGGTCCTTGGGCAGAACCTGGACTTCGATCTCGGTCATGACATGGTTGACGACAGCCTTGGTCTGCTTGACGGCCGGCGAGTTCTCACCGTTGATGAAGTGCAGCGGCACTTTGACGGTGATCTTCTGGTTGGCGGCCACGCGCTGGAAGTCGACGTGCAGGACCTGTTGCTTGTACGGGTGCCATTGCACGTTGCGCAGCAGCACGCGCTGCTTCTTGCCGTCGATGTCCATGTCCAGGATGGACGAGTGGAAGGCTTCGACGCGCAGGGCGTGATAGAGCGTGTTGTGGTCCAGGGCGACCTGGATGGGGGCGGCTTCGCCACCGTAGACGATACCGGGTACCTGATTGGCGCGACGGAGGCGGCGGCTCGCACTCGTCCCCACGTCCTTGCGTTCTTGGGCACTGATCTGCATTGGGCAGTTCCTTGGATATGTCTGCCGGTCCGCGACCAGATCCGGCAGGGGTTGAGAAAGCGGAAGATGATAACCGATGTCGGCGCCGACGGGCCAAGGAGGCGGGCATCCGGCATTCGGTGCAGGCCGGTGGCCGATTCGGTGTCGGCTCATGGCTGCAGAAGCCGCTGAGGGGAGGGGGCTGAGGCCGTCGGCCCCTCAGGGGCTGTATGGCCAGCGGTGGTGCGCTGGCCGGGGAGGATACGTGGGAAGCGCGTCTGACTGAGCCGCACTCACTCCATGAACAGCATGGAGACGGAGTCGGAGCGGTTGATGCGCAGGATGGTTTCACCGATGAGCTGGCCGCAACCCAGGACACGGATCTTGCCGCAGGCGCGGCCTTCGTCCGTGAGCGGGATGGTGTCGGTGACGACGAGTTCGTCCAGCGGGGATTCGGTGATGCGCTCGATGGCCTTGCCGGAGAGCACGGGGTGGGTGCAGTAGGCGGAGACGCGCACGGCACCGTGTTTCTTCAGGGCTTCGGCAGCACGGCACAGGGTGCCGGCGGTGTCGACCATGTCGTCCATCAGCAGGCAGCTGCGGCCGGAAACCTCACCGATGATGTTCATCACCTCGGAGACGTTGGCCTTCTGGCGGCGCTTGTCGATGATGGCCAGTTCGCAGTCCAGCCGTTTGGCCAGGGCGCGGGCACGGACGACACCACCAACGTCCGGGGACACCACCATGGTGTTTTCCAGCTTGCGCTTGGTGATGTCGGACAGCAGGATGGGGGCAGCGTAGATGTTGTCGACGGGGATGTCGAAGAAGCCCTGGATCTGGTCGGCGTGCAGGTCCATGGTGAGGACGCGGTCGACACCGGCGACCTGCAGCATGTTGGCCACGACCTTGGCGCTGATGGCCACGCGCGAGGAGCGCACGCGGCGGTCCTGGCGGGCATAGCCGAAATAGGGAACGACGGCGGTGATGCGGCCTGCCGAGGCGCGACGCAGGGCGTCGACGAGGATCAGCAGCTCCATCAGGTGGTCGTTGGTGGGCGCACAGGTGGACTGGATGACGAAGGCATCCTTGCCACGGACGTTTTCCAGGATCTCGACGTTGACTTCGCCGTCGGAGAAACGACCGACGATGGCCTTGCCCAGGGGGATACCCAGGTGGGCGGCGACGTCTGAAGCGAGAGCGGGGTTGGCATTGCCCGTGAAGAGTACCGGTCCTTCGGACCAGAGGGCGGGCATGGTGACAGGGCTGGGGCGGTAGGAGCTGCGATGCACGAGAGTCTGACCTGTCTGGGCGCTGGTCCGGAAACCGTATGGCTGCTGCCGAAAGAATCAGGCCGGCGATGCCGACCTGATGAAAGAGTGGCTGGGGAGGAAGGATTCGAACCCTCGAATGCCGGAATCAAAATCCGGTGCCTTAACCAACTTGGCGACTCCCCAACGGGTGACTGGCAAGCCCTCTGATCAGGTAGAGGGTGCCGGCTTCGGTACGCATTGTAATACGTTCAGAACCCGACGTTTGCCTGGCGACAACAATTTTTTTGCTGACCCGCTGAACTTCCTGGAGCAGAGCCAGGGCAGTGGCATGACTTTGTGTGGCAGCAAACACACATGCACCGGAGCCCGTCATGCGGACGGTGATGGTGTTTTCTGCCTCACGGCCATTGCCTGACACAACCTGATCTGCTGCCTGCTGAAGAAGTTGAACGGCCTGCCTGACGGCGGGCTGTCTGGCTTCCACAACCGGTTGCAGGTCGTTGCGTCCTGCCATTGCTGTGAAGCCATGAATTCTGATGGGTTTCGTGTTGCGTGTCAATTCGGGTGCGGAAAAAATTCCAGCGGTGGCCACATGAACGTTGGGCATGAACAACACGAACCAGCGATCGGGCAGGGAAATGGGCTCAAAGATGTCGCCGATGCCAGTGGCGTAGGCGTTCTGGCCGTAGACGAAGATGGGGACATCGGCGCCCAGCGGACGGGCGATGTCGATGAGGCGTTCACGCGACAGGCCAAGCTGCCAGAGCTGGTTGAGACCCAGCAGGACGGTGGCGGCGTCGGAGCTTCCGCCGCCCAGGCCGGCGCCCATGGGGATCTGCTTGTCGAGGGTGACACGCACGCCCAGCGGGCAGCCGGTGGCTTCCTTCAGGGCGCGGGCTGCGCGCAGGGTGAGGTCGTCGTCGGCAGAGAAGCCTTCGGGGTCATGCGTGCGGCCGATGTGGCCGGAAGGATCCAGCTCCAGGGTGACGTGGTCTTCCAGGTCGATGAACTGGAAGACGGTTTCCAGCAGGTGCAGGCCGTCGGCGCGGCGGCCGGTGACGTGCAGGAAGAGGTTGAGCTTGGCAGGGGCCGGCAGGTGCAGGCGGGTGGGGCTGTTCATGGCTGTTCTGCGGGCTGGGCCGTCGGGTCGACGACGAGCCGGATCTCGATGCGCTGGGGGTTCTGGTGCCAGGTGAGGAACCAGCGGCTGTCGTTGCGTTCGATCTGCCAGCCGGCATCGCGGGCACGGATGCTGTGGCCGTCGGCCGAGCGTTCCTCGACGTTCTGGAAGCGGTCGGTGAGCCAGTCGGGCAGGCGGCTGACGGGCACGGGGATGCCGATGGCGTCCTGCAGGACGGCTTCCAGGGTGGGGCCGGTGTAGCGCTGGTGCTGGGCGGTTTCCAGCCAGGCAGCTTCACCCTGGCGCTGGGCAGCGCGCACGAGGGTCTGGCCGAAGGGCGAGGACAGTTCGATGGAGAGGTTTTCGCCTTCCCGGTTCAGCTGGAAGCGGCCGCTGCTGTGCTGAGGACGGCTTTGCGGCAGGTTGCTGGTGCTGGTGAACGAGAAGCGGCCGGTGAGGTGCAGGGGCTCGGCGGGGTTGTGGGCCGCAGGCGGCGGGCTGGGCGGGGTGGTGGCGCAGCCGGCCATGAATGCGGCACCCAGCAGGCCGGTCAGCAGCGGCGCGTGCAACAGGTGGCGCCGCCGGGGGCTGTGAGGGAAGGAGGTATGGCGCGGTGCGCCACTTTGCCGGGTGGTACGTCGCAGGATCAGGGGCATGGGCACGGCGGACAGGGCATGCCCTGTCCGCGATGGAGTTCGTGGTGGGATGAGCGCGTCAGGGCTGCAGCGTCACGCCCAGGCGCTTGAGGGTGTCGCGCAGCAGCTCGTTGTTGGGGTCTTGCTGCCGGCACTGGCGCCAGATGTCGCGGGCACCATCCTGCTGGCCGGCGTGCCAGAGGACTTCGCCGTAGTGGGTGCCGACCTCGGTATCCGGGGATTTCTGCCAGAGTGCGCGGAACACGTCGAGTGCGTCCTGGGTGCGCCCCAGGCGGAAGTAGACCCAGCCCAGGCTGTCCTGGATGTGCGGGTCGCCGGGGTTGAGCTGGTTGGCCTTCTCGATGAGGGTGAGGGCTTCGAGCAGGCGCTGGTTGTGATCGGCCAGGGTGTAGCCCAGGGCGTTGTAGGCGTTGCCGTCATCGGGGCGCAGCTTGATGAGGCGGCGAAGGTCCTTTTCCAGGACATCCAGGCGACCCACCTTCTCGGCGGCAATGGCGCGGTCGTAGAGCAGGTCGATGGTGTCCTTGTCATCCTTGCGCTGCCGGATGGCGCGATCGAGCACGTCGAAGGCGGCCTGGTAGCGGCCAGCTTCGCGCAGGATCTGGGCGCGGGTGACGGTCTGCAGCTGGGTTTCGCGCAGGTTGCGGGGCTTGAGCGAGGACAGGGCGGCCAGGCCGGCTTCGGGGCGGCTCTGGCGCGCCAGCAGGCTGGCCCGGGTCAGCTGGGCCTCGAAGTGGACGCGGCTGTTGGTGGGCACGCGCTCCAGCCACTGGATGGCGCCGGCCTGGTCGTTCTGCTTCTGGGCGATCTCGGACAGGAACAGGAAGGCGTTGCCGTTGTCGCGCTCGATGTCTTCCGGCAGGGCGACGTAGCGCTGCAGGGCTTCGGTGGCGCGGGCGTAGTCGTGTTTCTGGTGATGGAGCTGGGCCAGGGTGTAGAGGGTGGCGGGGTTGTCCGGCTCCAGCGACTGCACGCGCGAGAGCGTGGCGATGGCGGCGTCGTTCTGTTCGCTGGCGATCTGCAGCAGGCCCTGGGCCTTGAGGGCGCGCAGGTCGTCGGGGTGTTTCTGCAGGTAGTTGCCCAGCAGGACGGCGGCACGCTGGCGGCCGCCGGGCCGGGACTGCAGCAGCTGGACGCTGGCCAGCACGGCCTCGATGTTGTCGGGCGCCAGCTGCTGGGCGGCCAGGGCCTCGTCGGTGGCGGCCTGCTGCTGGCCGGCTTCATGGGCCAGGCGGGCGCGCATCAGGCGGGCCTGGATGTTGTCGAGGTCGGAGGCGCTGAGCCGCTGGGCCAGTGCCCAGGCGGCACGGCGGTCGGGCAGGTTTAGGAGCTTTTCCTGCAGCTGCGGGTAGGCGGTGTCGAGTGTGCCGGCCTGGCGGGCCTGGGTGAGCTGGCGGGTGAGGGCCGGTTCGACCTCGGTCACGCGGCCGTTGGCCAGCAGCAGGGTATCCAGCGCCTTGCGGGCATTGGGGTAGGTGGGGTCAAGGCGCACCCACAGGCGGGCGCTGTCCAGCGCGTCGGACAGTGAGCCGGTGACGATGGCGATCTCGGTGGCGCGACGGGCCAGGCGAGCGTCGCCGGTCTGGGCGGCCAGTGAATGGTAGGTGGCGTAGGCGGCACCGGGCTGTTCGCGCTGCAGGGCGATCTCGGCGGCCAGTATCTCGTAGATCAGCGGCGGGGTGAGGGCCAGTTCGGGCAGGTTGGCCGGGCGGTAGGTGCCGGAGAGCGCGCTGCCCGTGTCACTTTCAGCGTCAGGAGCGACGACGGTATTGGTGTCGTCGCTGGGCTGGGCCCCGCCGGTGGCCTGCTCCTGGGTTGCAAGGCTGCCGGGGGAGGGGCTGTTGCCTGTAGCCTGGTTGCCCGGCTCGGTGGGGCTGTGTGGCGCCTGGGAGTCCGGGGCGGCCTTGGCCGTGACGTGGGGGGGGGTGACGGCCGCGCTGGCCGATGGCTGGAAGGCGCTGCATCCGCCCAGTGCCAGCAGGCCCAGGGCCAGGGCAAGCCGGGTGCTGAGGGGGCGGCGTGCCAAAGTGGGCACGGCAGGGGTACGGGCGGACAGGCGGGATGAATTCATCGGGGCATGGTAGAACGAGCGGGACGCTTTGTCAGCAGCCGCGGCGATGGCCGGACGGTGGCGGGTGGTGGTGGGACTGATGGGCCTCC
>ERZ1674039.84-NODE-84-length-20261-cov-6.727952_pt1 | contig 20261 bp, 14 predicted proteins | sample MGYA00581135_ERZ1674039 | MGnify/ENA primary metagenome ERZ1674039 (study PRJEB41354, sample SAMEA4873313) | human saliva metagenome | biome: human-associated habitat [ENVO:00009003]; feature: mouth environment [ENVO:08000002]; material: saliva material... | reverse complement strand
TCTGTCTTGAGGGCGGTCAAGGATTTTCCTGCCCCCATGCAAACAATTGATTCTTCGGAACGGTTCACCACCAGTTCACCCCGAGTTCACTACCCGGAGAAATCGACATGAACAAAAGCACTTTCATCCCCGGCATCCTGGCTGCCATGCTGGTCGGATCCGTCGCCACTCCCGCTCTGGCCGGCGACCCGCAGACGGCCATGAACAAGGCCTCCTGCACCACCTGCCACTCGGTGGACAAGAAGATGGTCGGCCCTGCCTTCAAGGACGTGGCCGAGAAATACAAGGGCCAGGACGTCAACCAGCAGCTCTTCGACAAGGTGCGCAAAGGCGGCAAGGGCAGCTTCGGCAAGATCCCCATGCCCCCCAACAGCAAGGCCGCCATCAGCGACGACGACCTGAAGGAAGTCATCACCTTCATCCTGAAGCAATGAAGGCCTGATGGGGGAAACCGTTCCGGTTTCGTCCAGACAAAGCCATAAAAACAGGAAGGGGCAGCCTCCTCATCGGATGACTGCCCCCTTTTTTTGCTGCCGGCCGAAGCCGGCAGCCCTTCAGCCCGATGCTCAGTTCGTCATCGCCCGGGGTGCACGCTGGCTGGCAAAGCTTCGCACGTGGCGCAGCAGGTCGTCCTCGGAGAACGGCTTACCCAGGAACACGTCCACACCCAGCGACAGCGCGTGGTTGCGGTGCTTGTCGGCCGTCCGCGAGGTGATCATGATGATCGGCACGTTGGCGAAGTCGGCGTGCTCGCGCACGTTCTTCGTCAGGTCGAAGCCGTCCATGCGCGGCATCTCGATGTCCACCAGCATCACGTCGGGAATCACTTCCTGCATCTGCCGCAGGGCATCCACGCCGTCCTTGGCCAGCACGACGTTGTAGCCTTCGCGCATCAGCAGGCGCTGCGTCACCTTGCGCACCGTCACCGAGTCGTCCACCACCATCACGGTGGCGGCCGTCTGCAGTTCGCTGGCACTGAAGGTGGCGGCCTTGCCCTTGCCCAGCTGGCCAGCCACGCGGGCCATGGCCAGTTGCACCGGGTTCAGGATCAGCACGATGTCACCGTTGCCCAGCACCGTGGCACCAGCCACACCGGCCAGGCGGGCCAGCTGCGGGCCAATGTGCTTGATGACCACCTCCTGGTTGGGCACCACGGTGTCCACGTGCAGGGCGATCCGCGTGGCGCCGGCACGCAGCACCACCACCGGGGCCACACGCTGGGCGACCGGCTTCACGCCAGGGATCTCCAGCAGGCTGCCCAGGAAGTAGAAGGGAACGCGCTCGCCGGCGATCTCCACGCGCTGGGCCTGGTAGGCCTCGGTCAGCGCCTCGGGCTTCATCTGCACGATCTGCTCGACCAGCGCGCTCTGGACCGCGAACTTGCCCCCTTCGATTTCCAGCAGCACCACCTGCGTGACAGCCAGCGAGACCGGCAGGTGCACGGTGAAGCAGCTGCCCTTGCCCGTGGTGGAATCCACGTCGATGCGGCCGCCCAGACCTGCCACTTCGGCACGCACCACGTCCATGCCCACGCCCCGGCCAGCCAGCGCCGTCACCTGCTTGGCGGTGGAGAAGCCCGGTGCGAAGATCATCTGGGCCAGCTCACGCTCGGACGGCTGATGATCGGGGGCGATCAGGCCGCGCTCACGCGCCCGCGCCTCAATGCGCGGATAGTCCAGGCCCTGGCCATCGTCCAGGAAGCGCATGATGACTTCGTTGCCATCCTGCGAGACCTCGATGGTCAGTTCCCCGATATCCGGCTTGCCGCTGGCGGCGCGCTTGGTGCGTTCCTCGATGCCATGGGCCACCGAGTTGCGCAGGATGTGCTCGATGGGGCCGGCCATGCGGTCCAGCACGTTGCGGTCGATCTCGGCCTGCCCCCCCTTGATCTCCAGGGTCACGCGCTTGTCGGTGTCCTTGCCGGCCTGACGCACCACACGGTAGAGGCGGTCGTTGATGGTCGAGAACTGCACCATCCGCACACGCATCAGGCTCTGCTGCAGACTGCGGCTCACCTGTCCCTGCCGCGCCAGGTCCTGCATGGCGGCATCCAGGGCGCGCAGCGCGTTCTGCTGCACGGTGGACACGTCGTTGACCGATTCGGCCAGCATCCGCGTCACTTCCTGGAAGCGGGTGTAGCGGTCGAACTCCAGCGGGTCGAATTCCGTCTCGGTCTCGTTGGAGTGGGCGATCTTGGCCTGGATCTGGTTGTCGGCCTGGATCTCGATCTCGCGCAGCTGCAGGCGCAGGCGGTTGACGTTCTCGGTCAGCTCGTTGATGGCGCCACGGATCAGGCCCATCTCGCTGTCCAGGCGTGCCCGGGCAATGGCCACCTCGCCCGCCTCGGCCACCATGCGGTCCAGCAGGTCGGCGCGCACGCGGATCACGTGCTGGGCCGCAGCAGCCGGGTTGGCCGCGCCACCCATCGACGGATCCAGAAGGGCTCCACCCGCCTTGGCCGCATCATGTGCATGGCCATCCGCAGCGGCCTGGGCGGCCGCCTGAGCAGCCAGCTGGCGTGCCAGGACCTCGCATTGCGGCAACGGTGCCGCCGGCTGGGCCTGCGGCGCAGCAGCAGCCTCGGGCGCCGCCTCCTGGGCCTTGGCAGCCTGGGCCGCGCAAGTCTGCTGCAGGGCCTTGGTCTCGGCAGCACGCTGCTCGGCCAGCTCGGGATGCAGCATCACCTCGTAGGCGGACACGGCCTGGTCATAGCCGGCCAGCACCGCCTCGATGACCGACGGCTGCACCGGCGGCTGGGCCAGCGCATCCTCGACCTGGGTTTCCAGTTCGTGGATCATCTGGCCGAAACGCATGGCACCGGCCATCCGGGCGCTGCCCTTGATGGTATGGAAGAGCCGCATCAGCGCGCCAGGCACCGAGCCATCGGCCGGACGCTCGCGCCATTCGCGCAGGTTGTTGTCCACCTGCGGCATCAGCTCCTCGGCTTCCTCGAAGAACACCGGGCCCAGGTCCGGATCGATCTCGTCGACCAGACCGGCCAGCGGATCGCTCTTTTCCTCGGTCTCGCGCCGGGCAGCCCCCAGCACTTCGGCAGCCTTCTTCAGCAGGTCCTCGCCGCGCATCTCGCGGCCGGACTTCGACTCGACCGCCGGCTTGGCCGGCTGGCTGTCGGCATTGATCTCGACATCCCAGTTGGCCAGCAGCGCTTCCATGCGCGCGGTCGTCTCGGGGTCTGCCGCCGGCTCGATGCGCGAAGCAAATTCGGCCAGCATCCGGTCGATGACGCCCAGCGCCGCCTGCATGCTGGCCTTCATGCCATCGGGCAGCGGCTTGGCCACTTCGCGCTGCTTCACCAGCAGCTTTTCCATGGCGGCGGCAATGCCGCGCACCTGGACCAGCCCCACGTGACGCGACGTGCCCACCAGGGTGTGCAGCGCACGAATGAGCGGCTCGGGTGCGCGCAGCGCGTCGGAGGCATGCCAATCCTGCCAGTCCTCGTTCATCCGCATGCGGGCCTGCGTGGCCTCGGCATTGAAGATCTCGAAGAGTTCGGCATCCACCAGGCGCTCGCCAATGCGAACCATCGACTCCTGGGGCTCGGGCTGTGCCACCTTGGCGACCGGCGCAGGTTCGGACGGCGCGACAGGAACCTCGGGGACCACCGGTGCAACCGGCGCCGCCTGGGCCGCCACGGGCGCGGCGGGCACCGGCGTCTCGGCGACCGGCTTCACCTCATGGTCCGGCTGAACGGATTCGGAAACCGGTTCGTCATCGAACTTGAAGGCGCCAAAGTCCAGCGCATCTTCCTGCGAAGGCTCGGAAGGCACTTCGGCCGCAAACGACTTCGTTTCAACACCCAGCGAAGCGGCGCTGAAGTCGAACGGATCATGCGAAACCGGCGCAGCCTCGACCGGTTTCTCGACGGGCTTCTCGGCCGGCAGGGCTGACCCCATGTCCAGCAGCGGAATGTCGTCATCTTCGCCGAGATCAGCCGGCACCATGAAGGCATCGGCCAGATCCAGGTCGGCAGCCTCCACATTGTTCAGTGCCAGCTCGTCACCGTTGGGCAGCTCGCCCAGCAGGGAATCGAAGTCCGCAGACTTGCCCGCCATGGCATTGGACCAGGCATCCAGATCGGCCTGATCGCTGGAGGATTCGTCCTCGTCCTGGGCCTCGAAGGCACCGTTGCCCAGCAGATCGTCCTGCTGACTTCCGAAGCCCTCATCCCGCAGGGAATCCGCCGGACGGACCGGATCGCTGTGCAGGGAAGCCAGATCGGCCACGGGCATGTCGGCCTGGCGATGGCTGGCGTCGTCCAGGAAGCCTTCCAGCGACTGGCGCAGATCGCCTTCGGGCATCGACCGGGAGACACTGGCAAAGTTGTGGCTCTGCGAGAATCCGTCTGCCCGCGAGGCAGGCAGCGCACTGGCCGACAGGGCGTCGTCCAGCGAGGGCACCTCCAGCGTGGGCAGCTCCGGTGCATGCGCCTCCGGCATGGGCAGCGTGTCGGCTTCGCCCTCCAGATCCAGCAAGGGCAGCGTCTCGGCCTCTTCGACAGGCTGCGAAGCGACCGGTACCGGCTGAACGGCCGGCTTGGCAACCGGCTGTGCCACCGACGGAGCGGCGGGCTGAGCAACCGGCATGGAGGCAGCCTGAACAGCAGGTTGAGCAGCCGCCGGGGCAGCAGGCTTGGCGGCCGGCACGGCAGCGGGCTTGTCGGGGAAGGCGTTGCAACGGGCCGTCAGCAGGCTGGCGTCCAGCACACGGCGCGGCGCAGCCTGCAGCTGCTCGCACCAGCTGCGGAAGAAGTTGGCGCCGTCCTGAATCAGCTCGAACAGCGGCGTGGTGCCATCCTTGTCCTCGGACAGCCAGTGGTTCATCATCTGCTCGAAGGCCCAGGCAGCTTCACCGAAGGCGTCCAGACCCACCATGCGGCTGGAACCCTTCAGCGTGTGGAAGCCGCGGCGGATGGTGGTCATCGCCTCGCGGTCGTCCGGTGCCTTGCGCACCACGCCCAGGTTCTCGTCGATGGCGTCCAGCACCTCGGCAGCTTCCAGCAGGAAGATCTCGTGCAGCTCGGCCTCATCGGCCGACAGCTCGACACTGCCGTCCTCCAGCACGCCCTCGGGCAGGGCCGGTTCAGCCACCTCGGGCGCCACGTCGGCCTGCACGCTTTCCGGTGCCGTGAATGCCAGGCCTTCGTCGGCAGCCGGCTGCGTGGCAGCCTCAGCAACGGGTTGCGACGGCAGCTCGAAGGCCAGCGCATCCCCTGCCCCGTCATGGTCCTTCGATGCGGGCGCTTCAGCGGCACCCTGTGCCGCTGCCAGACCCGCAACCGCCGTCAGGCCAGCCGCAGCGACGACCGCCTCGGGAGCGGCTTCATGCGAAGCATCCGCGGCCTGTTCGGCCCCTGCCGATGCCTCGTCGGCAAACGAGCGAAGCAGTGCATTGGAATCGGCATCCGAGACGACCTCTTCCGGCGTTTCGGGAATGGAGGTGTCCTCGAACAGCATGCCGCGCTGCGCATCGAAGCGGAAACGGCGGGCGCGCGATGCCGACTGCAGCATCGTCTCGACAAAGAATCCCACCGAACTCAGACCATCGGCCAGGCGGGCGCGGCCAGCATCGTTGAGCGTGACGCGGGCACGAATGATGTCGTCAACCTGCTTGCTGATGGCACGGCAGGCCTGGGCAGCATCCCGGTACTCCAGGACGGTCAGCACGGCGCTCGTCTCGGCCAGCAGCGGCTCCACCGTCTCCAGACGATTTACCGCCGTTTCATCCCGGAAGTAGTCGTCCAGCGCCTGCTCGCAGGTGGACAGGTTGTGCTTCAGTTCATTGACGAAGGCCGCCTGCGTCATGCGCTCGGAGGCCTGGTTCGACAGCGCCACCAGCCACGGCAGCGGCGTGGGATCGAAGGCATCCGGATTGGCCAGCAGACTGCTGATGCGTGCGGCCAGTTCCTGCGCCCGGTCGTCATAGGCCGGGTTGGAGCGCAGTGCCTCCGCCAGCGCCTCTTCCATGAACAGCACGGCGGTGGCCACCTCGATGGCCAGCATCTCGCGCGTCCTGCCCTGCTGTCCGGCCAGCGCTGCCGGCATGGTGGCCAGCGTCTTACCCAGCATGCCCAGACCGGCGTAATGGGTCTTGGCCAGCGCCTGGTTCAGATGTCCAACAGCCTCGACGAAGGCAGGCTCCTCGGCCTGCGTGCCGCCCGCCAGTTTCTCCCAGGTGCGATGCACCAGCACCAGTGCCTCGCGGGCAATACGGATGGTCTCCGGATCGGCCAGGCCATAGCGGCGACGCTCGTAGTCGGCCGGCACCAGGCTGGCCAGATGGAAGTGACGCTTGACCTCTTCCACGACAGCCGAGCCGCTGCCTGCCTGCGCCAGGATGATCAGCAGTTCCTTGATGAACTGCGGCGGCACATCGGACTGGCCGGTGAACAGATGACGGTTCTGGATGTTGATGCGACCGACCGCACGACGGGTGGCCAGATCGACCTTCAGCGCGCCGTGCTTGAGGCCGTCAAGCAAGGCATACGACAGCCAGTAGAAGAGCCGTGCCCCCACATGCGGCTGATTGCGCAGCATGCGGCCCATGGACTCGTGCAGGCCATCGATGGCCGCCACGACGTTCTCGCCGCGGATCAACGCCGGCAGCGCACGTTCGAAGCCGCGTGCGGCCGACTTCGCCCGCTCTTCACGATCCGGCGCGTCGGAGATCATGGCGCGCACCGAGGCCGGCAGCGCACGATCCAGATCCACGTCGAAGAGCGCGGCCGGATCAGGCTGGACGGCCTTTCGCAGGCCCACGAGATCACGGTAGTACGGGTACAGGACCAGCACCGGAATTGACGTGCCGCTGGCCTGCATGTCCTCCAGGTATTCGGTGATGGCGCGCATCACCATCTTGAGGACATCGATGCTCGATTCGTCGGCTTCCAGCACGCCGTCCTCGAAGGCCGAGATCACATGCTCGGCTTCTTCGGTCAGCAGTGCCACACCGGAAATGCCGGCAACCTGCAGCGCACCATGAGTCTGATGCAGGTGCAGGCGTGCGCGCTTGATGGCGTCCTGGCCATGCGGGTTGGCCCGCAGCTCGTCCAGCGCATGCGCGACGTGCTGCAGCGACTCCCGAATCTCTGGCACGAACCAGGACAGAGTCATCATATCGATATTGTTGCCGTGTTCCACCCGTCACCCTCTTCGACTGATTGGATCGCGCAGCCGGACCATCCGGAGATGCGCTCACACCCCTGAAACTTCACCCCACCCGGAAGCGGGCCACTGAATTCTTGAGTTCCCGTGCCAGCTCGGACAGCTGCAGAATGGACCCTGCCGTCTGCTGCGTGCCCTCGTTGGTCTGGCTGTTGACCAGCAGAATGCGCTGGATGCTCTGCGCCACCGACGAGGCCGAAGCTGCCTGGTTCTCGGTCGTGCGGGAAATCCGCATGATCAGGTCCGCCAGCTCCTGCGACACCTGGCCGATGCCGATCAGCGCCATGCCAGCCTCATCGGACAGCTTGGCACCGCGCACCACACCCTGCGTGCTGCGCTCCATGGCCGCCACCGCATCGTGCGTGTCGGTCTGAATGGCCTTGACCAGGGCCGAGATCTGGCGCGTGGCCTCGGCCGAGCGTTCAGCCAGACGCTGCACCTCTTCTGCAACCACGGTAAAGCCACGACCCGCCTCGCCCGCCGATGCCGCCTGAATGGCGGCGTTCAGTGCCAGCACGTTGGTCTGTTCGGTAATGTTGGAGATCAGCTCGACGATCTCGCCAATCTCCTGACTGGACTCACCCAGGCGCTTGATGCGCTTGGCGGTGTCCTGAATCTGCTCGCGGATGCCGCCCATGCCGGCAATGGCGTTCTGCACGGCGTCACGACCACGGCTGGCCGCCGACAGCGACTGGCGCGCCACTTCGGCCGACTCGGAAGCAGAAGCAGACACCTGCTTGATCTGCGCCGCCATGTTCAGGACGGCTTCACCGGTCTCGCGAATCTCGCGCGATTGCTGCTCACTGACAGCCTGCAGGTGCGAAGCCGTGACCTGCGCGCTGGCCGACGCCTCGGCCACGGCCGCGGCGGTACGGTTGATCCGGCCCACCAGGCTGCGCAGCTCCTCGACCGTGTAGTTGATCGAGTCGGCAATGGCACCCGTGATGTCGTCAGACACCGTAGCCTGCACGGTCAGGTCACCGTCGGCCACGTTCTGCAGTTCGTTCATCAGGCGCAGAATGGCGGCCTGGTTCTGGTCGTTGATGCGGCTGGCTTCCTGCTCCAGTCGTTCGGCCTCCAACCGCTTGTCAATGGAGCGGTCTGCCTGGATCTTGGAGTCGTCATAGTAGGCCTTGCACAGCAGCAGCAGCGAAAGCACCGCTGCCGACGCAAAGCCCAGAATGGCCCATTGCATCGAGTTCTGCGAACTGCGCTGCTCGATGAGACGTGCCCGCAGCGCGTTGGCCGCGCCCATCAGCACATCACTCTTCTTGAAAACATCCAGACCGGCATGACGTGCCTGCGCCAGGGCAGGCAGTGCCTTCTGCGCATCCAGCGCAAGCCGGACAAACTTTGCTGCCAGGGCATTGTTCTTGCGCAGGGCTTCACGCGCCTCGGTGTTCTTCAGCGGGGCAATGTTGCGACTGGCGTCGCCATCGAGTGCCGTCTCGCGTGTCACGGCAAAGCTCTCGATGGCGTCGGCCAGCGACACGGCATCACGACTGTCAAACTGGCTGCTGCCGTGCATGCGGATGATCTCGCCCACAATGGTGCGCATCTTCACACTCAGGCGGGAGAACAGCAGCAGGTCGGGCGCGTTTCCGGCGCCATCACGAATATTGGCTCTTGCAGCACGCTGCGAGGCGGACAGTTCACGCTCCAGCGCAGCCACTTCGTTGACCAGGCTGTCAAAGCGCACCAGCACATCCTGCTGTTCAATCAGGGCCTTGACCGAAGGAGAGATCTCATCCCAGGCCTGGCTGAAGCGCTGCTCTTCCGTCCGGTAGCTTTCCGGCAGGGGCGAGACCCGCAGGCGATCCACCTCGCCGCCCTCTTTCAGCGCCTTGACGGCATCCGACAGGAAGGCCTGGCTGCTCTTGAGCTGATCATAGGCTTCCTCGTTGCCCTGCACCGCCATGTTGGCCGCCTTGGCCAGGCGCTGCGAGTGCATCAACGCATCGCCCACCACTTCGTTCTGCAGGGCATTGACACGGTCGGACTGGCGTTCGTAGGCGCTGATCGCAATGGCCGCACCGACGGTGATGGCCAGCGCCCCCAGCAGGATGATCGATTGCCACTTCAGGCTGAGCCTGCCCAGCAGCGGGGTGGTGCGCACACGCGCACGTGCCGGGGATGCAGCGGCAGCCGTCTGGCCGGATGCCTTTCCAGCGGCCGCAGGTGCAGGCGACACGGGGACGGCGGGTTGCACCCCGCCCGTCGATCCCTGCAACGAAGACAATGCCGACATTTGCCCTATTCCTCTTTCTGCGCTCGGGTCAGCGACCCACCATCAGGAACGACGACGACGACACCAGCTTGGACAGGCTGAGCCGACGCCACGTCTGCCCTTCTGCGTCACGGAACTGCTCGGACAGCCAGGGCTTGTCGAAAGTCTGTTTCTCTGGAACCGGCGTCATGGTTGCCACGTTGCGCAGGCCCAGCATCCGGCTCACCACCAGCGTGGCGTTGAAGGTCAATGCAGGCGACAGCGTGAGCAGGCGCGATTCCTTGGATACGGGTGTGAAGTTGCCGCCCATGAAGCGGGCCAGATCCACCACCGTGAAGAGCGCACCGCGCACGTTCACCACGCCCAGGAACCAGTCCTGCGTCAGCGGAACCTGCATGATCGAGGTGGACGGCATCGGCACGATCTCGCCGGCTTCAGCCAGCTCGACCAGGTAGCGATCCTCTCCGATCATCAGCGCCAGATGCGATGCTGCAGCGCCGTTGCCCCCCTTCTCTGCCGCATCCTTCGCTGCACCCGCATGGGTGGGGTTGGCGGCAGCCTTGGCGACCTGACCGGCTTCCTGACCCAGGGTCTCGATGGCACTCATGTCACTGCTCCATGGCCAGGTCAGCGATCTTGGACAGCAGCACCTCCGGCTCGACCGGCTTGACCAGGTAGTCACGCGCCCCTTGGCGCAGACCCCAGATGCGGTCGCTCTCGGCGTTCTTGCTGGTGCACAGGATCACATGCACGTCCTTCATCGCCGGATCCCGGGCGATGGCACGCGTGGCCTGGAAGCCGCTCTTGCCGGGCATCACCACGTCCATGATGACGATGGAGGGTCGTTCGGCCTGCACCTTCTCCAGCGCTTCATCACCGTTTTCGGCCGTGATCACTTCATAGCCTTCCTTCACCAGCAGCGAGGCCATGAAAAAGCGCTCGGTGGGCGAATCGTCAACGATCAGGATCTTGCGCGCAGTCTGTGCATTCATGCTGTTTCTCCGCCAATCAGTTCGGCATGCCTGCTGCAGCCAGCTCCTGATCGGCGCGACGGCTGTGCGACTGCACGCACTTGAGCAGGCTGTCCTTGGTGAAGGGCTTGGTCAGATACTCTTCAGACCCCACCAGGCGACCGCGCGCACGGTCGAAGAGACCATCCTTGCTGGAGAGCATGATGACCGGGGTGTTCTTGAAACGCGGACTCTTCTTGATCAGCGCACAGGTCTGATACCCGTCCAGTCGCGGCATCAGCACGTCGCAGAAGACGATGTCCGGCCCGTGGTCGGACAGTTTGGCCAGCGCATCGAAACCGTTCTCGGCCAGCACGACCACGCAGCCAGCCTGTTTCAGAAAGATCTCCGCACTCCGGCGAATGGTGTTGCTGTCGTCGATCACCATGACCGTCAGTCCGGCGATGCTTTGGGTGCCGCTCATTTCCTGCCCTCAAGTCCAGTTGATACCGATGTGAGCGCCGCTGCACGCCTTTCGGAAAGCCGGCAAGCCGACTCCCAGGCATTCCCGCATCGGTCACTTCCGCGTATTAAAGGGAAAGATGTCACGCCTCGCCCCCCATCTCCGACGAGCCCGCAACAGTGCCGGACCAATGGTTGACAGGTTGTGGCGCGCCGTGACCTGAACTTCACCCCGTCGGCGGGGCAGAAGACGGGGGCCGGCACGGCCGGCTCCGGTATGATCAGACATGCCGGAACGGACCGGCCTGGCCCGCGATCCGGCCTGCTTTCTCACGCAGGGAGGGGTGGCGGCCGGAGGGCTGACAAGCCATTTCATGCCCCGTTCGACCCCTGCCTGCCGTCATCCTTGCCCGCCATCATTCATGGAGACCGCCATGCTTGCCGCCCCTTCCCCCGACCACCCGGAAAGACAGGCTCGCCGCGCCCTCATCCGCGGGGTCTATGCCATCACTGCCGACGAAGGGGACACGACACGTCTGCTGGCCGACGTGGAGGCCGCACTCTCAGGCGGCATCCGCATCCTGCAGTACCGCAACAAGCATGCCGACATCGCACTGAAGCGGCAGCAGCTGGAAGCCCTTAAACCCGTGTGCGAGCGGCATCAGACGCTGCTGATCGTCAACGATGACTGGCGGCTGGCCGCCGAGCTGGGCATTGATGCCGTTCACCTGGGTGAGGATGACGGCGATATCGAGGAGGCCCGTCAGGCGCTGGGGCCCGGGTCGCTGATCGGGGTGTCGTGCTATGCCAGCGTGGAGCGGGCTCGTGCACTGGCACCGGTGGCCGACTATCTGGCTTTCGGGGCGCTCTTTGCGTCGGGCACGAAGCCACTGGCGCGCCCTGCCCCGCTGTCGGTCTTTCGGGAGGTGCAGGCGCTGTCTCTGGCGCGCCCGCTGGTGGGCATTGGCGGCATCGATGCCGACAACATCGGTTCGGTGCTGGCAGCCGGGGCCGATGCTGCCGCCGTCATCGGCGCACTGTTCCGGCAAGGGGATGTGCGGGCGGCCGCGCAGCGGCTGGTGGCCGCTGCCGCCCGCCCCTGATCACCAGGGTTTCAGCGGCAGCACATCCAGCACGCGGCCATCCTTGCGATCCACCAGTACGGTGGCATCGCTTTCCTCACCCTTCAGCGGCAGGTAGCCGGCCTCGGTGTCGGAAAGGCCGGCCTTCTTCAGTGCGGCGTCCAGCACGGCCTGATCATCCGGGTTGAGTTCCCGAAGCGCCTTGAGCTCCAGCGCCCGCGCCTTGACGGTTTCCTTCTGGTTTTCCAGAGGCTCGTACCACTGCGGGAAGTGCTGCAGATCACGACCGCCAAAGGCCGATTCCATCAGCACGTCCTGGCGCACCTTCTGGTCGGCAGGCGGGTTTGCTGCCGACCATCGGGGACCGAACCAGTCCCGTTGTGCCAGCGGGTTGCTGGCAGCGGCCTGCAGGTCCTCGGCCTGCAGGTCGGCACGCGAGACGGCCTCGAAGCGGTCCTTCACGAAGACCAGATAATGCGGGCGCCCTGCCTCGACCGTGTGCAAGCCATAGCCCAGGGCCAGCAGCTGCACCAGGCCGATCAGCGCCAGGTCCATCGGCAGGCTCTTCTTGCGGCGGTCAAAGACCATGAAGGTCATGATGGGGCCCAGGCTCACGTCCACCGCCAGCAGCAGCACCAGGATGGTGCCCACGCCGGCCACGGCCGCCAGCGGTCCGGCGTACCAGTACTGGTAGACGACGAACAGAACCAGGCTGGCGATGGCCAGCGAGATGCCCAGGTGGCAGCCTGCTGCACGGAATCGTGCCCGCAGGGCATCACCACGCCAGCTGTCCCGCCACGGCAGTTTCTGCGGAGGCGTTGTAGAAGTCGCTGCGGAGCTTGCATGTGCCATGGTCAGCCAGTCCTTCAGGTTGCATCTTGAACACGGCGAGCAAGGCTAATCCCCGGGGTGCAGACGGGCAGCGCCGGGCGGACGGACGGCCATTGGCAGCGGCTGTCGTCCAGAGGCTGGCGTAAGGGCGCAACAGAGGTGAAAGGGGAAGCCGGTGCAGCAGGTGCGCAGGCGGAAGCCGGGGTAACGAGGACGGCAGGTGCCACGAGAGCCACCGGGAAAGCTGGATAATCCGGCCCCTGGGGTGCAGACAGTCACTCGATGACCAGCACGTCGCCGGTCTGCAGGATGCGCGGCTGGAAGCGCCCGGCCCAGGTCTCGATCTCGTGGGCAATCAGATCACGGTCGGAGGGCTTGAGATGCGTGATGTGTATCTGGGGATCGACGCGCAGCCGGGCCAGCTCTTCGGAAAGCTGGATGGGGTACAGGTGCTTGGCGGTGACGGCCAGGTCCCGCTCGCGGTTGGCAAAGGCCGTTTCCAGGATGAGATGGCGCAGGTCCGAAATGCCATTGACGGTGCGCCAGAATTCCTCGGTGGGCAGCGTGTCGCCCGAATAGACGAGGCTGCCGGCCGCTGCCCCGATGTGAAAGCCCACGGCCGGCACGGTGTGGTTGGCGGTGATGGGTCGGATGGTGCGGTTGCCGATCTGCACGGGATGGCCCACCTGAAGCGGGCTGTAGACCATCCACGGCCGCTCGAAGTGCGGGATCTCGGTGAAATCCGGCCAGATGACCCAGTTGAAGATGTGGTCCTTCAGCGCCTGGATGGTCTCGGGCAGGGCATGGACAATGATGGGCCGTTCCCGGCTGCTGCCCACGGTGTCGAGCATCAGCGGCAGCGCGCAGATGTGGTCAAGGTGGGAGTGCGTGAGAAAGACGTGGTCGATGCGGCGCATGTCCTCGACGGACAGGTCCTCGACGCCGGTGCCGGCATCGACCAGGATGTCGTGGTCGACGAGGAAGGATGATGTGCGAGCCGGACGCCCCGGTCTGCCCGCCGTTCCCGGCGTGCCACCGAGTCCACCGCTGCAGCCGAGGATATGGAAGCGCATGGATCGCATTAGAGCACTGCCGTGCCCTCCGACGACACCCTGTTGACATAGCGTCTCGGGCAAAATACACGCACTCTTTCGGTCCTGCCCGGAACGTCTGCTTCACCCAACGCCACCAGCTCGACACGGATCACCTGGCGGGCCGTCATCTCGCCCAGCAGCACCGGCAGGCCGAAGCGCTTGGTGAGCGCTTCCAGCCGGGCAGCCAGGTTCACGGCATCGCCAATGGCGGTGTAGGCACGCCGCAGCTGGGAGCCCATGTCCCCGACACGGGCGGTGCCGGAGTTGATGCCGATGCCGATGACCAGCGGGGGCAGGCCGCGCCGCGCGAAGTCGCGGCTCAGTTCCTCGGCAGCATCCTGCATGGCAATGGCGGCGACGACGGCGTGGTCTTCCTGCTCCAGGTCGTCGACCGGCGCCCCCCAGAAGGCCATGATGGCATCGCCCATGTACTTGTCGACGGTGCCCTGATGCTGGTGGATGACTTCGGTCATCCGGGTCAGGAAGGTGTTCAGGTATTCCCGCAGCACCTGCGGGTCCATCGATTCGGCAATGCGCGTGAAGCCGCGGATATCGGCAAACAGGATGGTAAGCCGCTTGTTCTGGCTCTCCATGGGATAGGCCGCGGGCTCACGGGCCATGCGCTGCACCAGTTTGGGCGAGACGTACTGGCCAAAGAGGGCCACGACGGCCTGGCGGGCCTTGCTCTCGATGAAATGGCCGGTGGCCAGGTTGAGGATGGCAATCAGCACGACCGCCATCATGGGCGCAGCCACCGGGGTGATCCAGTCCAGCACGCCGAACATCAGGGCGTTGGCAGACTGCAGCACCAGCAACAGCGCAGCGGCCAGCAGCACGATGCCGGCCGCCCCCAGCCGGGGCATGACGAGTGCGGCGGCCCCGGCCACCAGCAGGGTGATGAGGGAAACCGTCAGCTCGGCATGCCAGGGCACGTAGGGCATGTGCCCGGCCAGGGCGCCAGCAATGAGCGTGGCCTGCACTTCCACCCCCGGTGTGTCGATGCTGACCGGCGTGGTGTGCCGGTCACCGATGCCGGGGGCCGAGGCGCCCACCAGCACGATGCGGTCCCGAAAGCGCGCCGGGTCCACCCTGCCCTCGATGACATCGGTGGCGGAGATGTACTCGAAGCGCCCGGCCTGCGGGCCAGCCTGGCCGGCGAAGGGGACGCGCGCCGTCAGGTCGCGTGCCAGCGGCAGCCGGGTCTGGGCATCCAGCGACAGCAGCTGCCCGTCCAGGGCGATGGGTGGGTTGTCGCCGTAGACGCGCAGCATGGCCAGCGCCAGCGATTCGTAGACCTGACCATTGAAGAGCGTGAGCACCGGGACGGAACGGACCACGCCGTCATCGTCGAGCTGGGCGTTGTAGAAACCGCTGCTGCGGGCGGCGTCGCTGAGGCGCTCCTGGTTGGCGCCAAAGCCATCCCATTGGGGCAACAGCCAGCCATCGAAGACATCCCCTTCAAAGACCGAGGACGGCAGGCGGCCGATGCGGCGGGCACCGGCCTGACGGGAGAAGTAGTAGCCCAGCACCACCGGCCGGCTGCGGATGGCCTCGGCCAGCGACAGATCCCCGGCCGGCTCGGGCTCGGCAAACACAATGTCGAAGCCCAGCACGCGGGCCCGCCCTTCATCGACGATGCGCTCGACCAGCCGGGCCAGTGTCCGGCGCGGCCAGGTCCAGCGCCCCTGCTCCTGCAGGCTCTTCTCGTCGATGTCGACGATGAGCACCCGAGGCTCGAATTCCGGCGGCTGCCAGCGCAGCCGATGATCCTGGTTCAGTCGGTCGAAGGTCTGCACGGCCGGCATGGGCACATGGCCCAGCAGCACCAGGATGGCCAGCGCCGTGATGGCCAGCCCCCCCACGGTGGCCCACAGCCGGAACGAGCGCAACAGCGCATGCACCGACTGCAGCAGGCGGTTCATCGCGGTGGCCCCGACGGAGGCTGGCTGCCTGCCGGGGACTGGCTGAACTGGATGATGGTGCCGCTCAGCTCGATGAGGTCATGGTTGCGCAACGGATGCGCGCCCAGGCCGATCGATTCGCCATTGACCATCGGATAGGCACTGCCCTCGACATGCGTCAGGAAGAAGTTGCCGTTGCGGTTGGTGACGACTGCCACCTGCCCGCAGCCGTTCCGGATACTGACGATGGGGCGGTCGATGATCAGAAGCCGTCCGGCGTCATGCCCGCCCAGAAAGCGCAGCGAGACGCCCTGGAAGTCGGCGGGTCGGTCCAGCGCCGGCCGGGCCCTGGGCATGGGCGGCGGCGCATGGGGCAGCATGGCGGGCGGCCACACAGCCTGCCCCTGCATCGGCGTGGGCGGCAGGCGCGGGGCGCGGTTGAAGCCTTCGATGAAGCCGGCCTGCCCGCCCTCTTCCGGGGCGGGCGGCAACGGGGAGGAAAAGATGCCAGGTGGTTGCGGTGCCCCGGACGAGGACGACGGATCGAGCGGCGGCAGGGAAGCCGAGGGATTGGATGCCCCTGGCGTCTGGAAAAGCGGGAAGTCCGGCGCCAGCCTGTCCAGCAGGAAGGCGGCATCGCCCAGGGAAAGTGGCGGGAAGGTGTCGGAGGAGGACGCTCCCCAAGACGACGCGTCGTGTCTTGACACATCAAGGTGCTGGGCGTTGCCGGACGGTGTGCCCTGTTCATGGGCATCCGTTGGGCTGACGATTCCGGCACGTCGATAGACGAGGCGATAGATGCCGATGTCAATGCTGTCGCCGTCGTTCAGCAATGCACGCGCCACAGGGGCGCCGTTGACCAGGGTGCCGTTGCGGCTGCCCAGATCCTGGATCACCACGTCCTGCTGGCCAGCCAGCAGCACCGCGTGTTCGCCCGAGACGGTCAGGTCATCGAGCACCAGGGTATTGGTGGCACGCCGGCCGATGACCGTGCGTGTCTGCGTCAGCCAATAGGTACGCAGCGGCTGGCCGGCCGCTGACAGCGAGAGCTGCCCGTACCTGCTGCCTTGCTGCTGCATTTCCCCGTCCTGGTGATCGGTGCCCATCTGCATCCTCTGACCCCGGGAGCCTGGGCAGAAAAGACCGTCGACGCTCCCGGCAGCGACTGTAGCGACCGGGAGGCGGAAGGGGAAAGGGTGCCGGCGCCAACGGCCGGCACCATGGGCCCGACGGCAGGCCTCAGAGCACCTTCTTCAGCAGGCGCCCCATTTCGGACGGATCGCGGGTCGTGCGGATGCCGCAGGCTTCCATCACTTCCAGCTTGGCGTCGGCCGTGTCGGCACCACCGGAGATGAGCGCACCGGCGTGGCCCATGCGCTTGCCCGGAGGCGCGGTGACGCCAGCGATGAAGCCGACCACCGGTTTCTTCATGTTGTCCTTGGCCCAGCGAGCGGCGTTCACCTCGTCCGGTCCACCGATCTCGCCGATCATGATGACGGCGTCGGTGTCGGGATCGTCGTTGAACATCTGCAGCACGTCGATGTGCTTCAGGCCGTTGATGGGGTCGCCCCCGATGCCGACGGCGGTGGACTGGCCCAGGCCCAGGTCGGTGACCTGCGCAACGGCCTCATAGGTGAGCGTGCCGGAGCGCGACACGATGCCGATGCGGCCCTTGCGGTGGATGTGACCCGGCATGATGCCGATCTTCAGCTCGTCAGGCGTGATGACACCCGGGCAGTTGGGGCCCAGCAGCAGCGTCTTCTTGTTGGCCTTGCGCATCTTGTCACGCACGACCAGCATGTCACGCACGGGGATGCCCTCGGTGATGCAGATGACCAGATCCAGGTCGGCGTCGACCGCTTCCCAGATGGCATCGGCAGCGCCTGCGGGCGGCACGTAGATGACGGAGACGGTGGCACCGGTCTCGGCCTTGGCTTCCTTCACCGAACCGTAGATGGGAATGCCCTCGAAATCCTCGCCAGCACGCTTGGGATTGACGCCTGCCACGAAGCAGTTCTTGCCATTGGCATAGTCCCGGCACATGCGCGTATGGAACTGGCCGGTCTTGCCCGTGATGCCCTGGGTGATGACCTTGGTGTCCTTGTTGATCAGAATCGACATTGCGATTGTCCTCGAAGTTCAGGGCTGTTGTTTATTTACCGGCTGCAGCGGCAACCACCTGGCGTGCGGCGTCGGCCATCGTGTCTGCCGCGATGATCGGCAGGCCGGAGTCGGCCAGCATCTGCTTGCCCAGCTCTTCATTGGTGCCCTTCATGCGCACGACCAGCGGCACGCTCAGGTTGACGGCCTTGCTGGCAGCAATGACGCCGGCTGCGATGGTGTCGCAACGCATGATGCCGCCGAAGATGTTGACCAGGATGGCCTTGACACCCTTGTTCTTCAGCATCAGCTTGAAGGCCTCGGTGACCTTCTCGGCCGTGGCGCCACCGCCCACGTCCAGGAAGTTGGCCGGCGAGCCGCCGAACAGCTTGATGGTGTCCATGGTGGCCATGGCCAGACCGGCACCGTTGACCAGGCAGCCGATGTTGCCGTCGAGCTGGATGTAGGCCAGATCGAACTTCGAGGCTTCCACCTCGGCCGGGTCTTCCTCGTCCAGGTCGCGCATCTCGACGATGTCGGCGTGGCGGAACAGGGCGTTGGAATCGAAATTGAGCTTGGCGTCGAGCGCGATGACGTCGCCCGAGCCGGTGAGGATCAGCGGGTTGATCTCGGCCAGAGAGGCATCGGTCTCGAAGAAGGCCTTGTACAGACCCTGCAGCACCTGACGAGCCTTGGGCAGGCTGGCGGCCGGGATGCCGATGCGGGTGGCCAGATCATCGGCCTCTGCGTCGGTGAGGCCCTGGGCCACGTCGCAGAAGACCTTGTGGATTTTCTCGGGCGTCTTGGCAGCCACTTCCTCGATGTCCATGCCGCCTTCGCTGGAGGCCATGACGCAGATCTTCTGGGATTGGCGGTCGATGACGATACCGACGTAGAGTTCTTTCTTGATGTCGGCGCCTTCCTCGATCAGCAGCCGGCGGACCTTCTGTCCTTCCGGGCCGGTCTGGTGGGTGACCAGCTGCATGCCGAGGATGGAAGTGGCGTGCTGACGGACTTCATCCAGCGAACGGGCCAGCTTGACGCCGCCGCCCTTGCCGCGGCCACCGGCGTGGATCTGAGCCTTGACGACCCAGACGGGGCCGCCCAGCTGCTCGGCCGCCTTGACCGCTTCTTCGACATTGAAGCATGGAATACCCCGGGGCACCGTTACACCATAGCGCTTCAGGATTTCTTTGCCTTGATACTCGTGGATTTTCATGGTGATCTCGGTTGGGTCACATATGCCGCGTTGATGCTATCACAGCGGTCATGACGATTAACCCGGAGAAAACGCGCCACGTGGCCCGTCGCACCATGAATAAGGGAATACCCGGATACAAGGGAATACCCGAATATGAATTCGGTGCGCCTCAGAAACCGGCATCGAATGCCGATGAATCTTCATCCTCGTCAGGCGCATCGACGATGCGGGGCACGACAGCAGACACGATGCCCGGTGCAAACCCCCGCCCCATCAGGAAGCGATATTGCCGGGCCTTTTCCTTCAGGCTGGTGGGAGGCTTTCCGAAACGACGTTGCCAGACGGCCTGGGCACGGCTCTTCTCGTCCTCGGCCAGCGGCTGCAGCACGTTGGAAATGAGGTTTTCATCCAGCCCCTTGCGCTGCAGGTCCTGCGACAGGCGAGCGCGACCAAAGCGCTCTGCCCCGTTTCGCACCAGGGATTCGGCCATGCGACGATCGGACAGCAGCTTCATGCCCTCCAGTTCGTCCAGAACCGATTCGACCAGTTCAGGTGACGGAGCACGCGGCGCGGGGCTGCCACCCTCAGCACCGTCGAACGAGGCAGCACCGCCCCGGGCACCGAATGGGCGGTCGAACGACTCGTCAGGCACCGGTGAGCCTTCGTAGTCACCCGGGCCCTCTGCCCTGCCGCCAGCACGTCGGCGACGGCGAACAGGCGGGGGCGTGAGCAGCTTGCGCGTGAGTTCGGCCCGGCTGTGCTCACGCCGGGCCAGCAGGGTAATGGCCCGCCGCTTGAGTGCGCTGCGCTGGGCCGACTCGGATTCGTCAGCCCGCACCAGCGCCTGAAGATCACGAAAGCTCATGCTGCCCCGCCTGCTTCACCGCCTCACTCGGCGTCCTTGTCCTTGGCAACGCGCGGACGACGCCCTTCGGCGGCGGGCTCGGCGCCCTCGGCATCGACGACAGGTTGCGGCGCCTCTCCACGGGTGGAGACGCCGACAGCCTCGCGGATGCGGTTCTCGATCTCCAGCGCCAGCTCGGGCTTCTCGCGCAGGTATTCGCGGGCGTTGTCCTTGCCCTGACCGATGCGCTCGCCGTTGTAGCTGTACCAGGCACCGCTCTTTTCCACGAAGCCATGGGTGACGCCCAGGTCGAGGATCTCACCCTCGCGCGAGGTGCCCTCACCGTAGAGGATGTCGAACTCGGCGCTCTTGAACGGGGGCGAGACCT
>ERZ1674039.79-NODE-79-length-20721-cov-15.698684_pt1 | contig 20721 bp, 18 predicted proteins | sample MGYA00581135_ERZ1674039 | MGnify/ENA primary metagenome ERZ1674039 (study PRJEB41354, sample SAMEA4873313) | human saliva metagenome | biome: human-associated habitat [ENVO:00009003]; feature: mouth environment [ENVO:08000002]; material: saliva material... | reverse complement strand
GTACACGGCGGGCGTTGCCGCCTTGTCTCATTTTTATTTTAATCCACTATAAAACCCAAAGCTGAGTCTTAACAATAGATTTTTATTCACATAGGAATAATATCAAAGGATACCAACCCACTCTCTCTTTGATTCCCTCTAAAATTACACCCTATCTCTACATTGCACAGATACAAATATAGAAACGAAAAAGCCTGCTTAAAGCAGGCTTTTTATCGATTATTTATCAGGATTGTGCTGACGGCGCAAAATCGCAGGAATTTCAAAATCATCTAAAACAGACTGATTGCCGAAATCCGCCGCAGTCAGATTCATGGAGCGAATACCGCGGTTGGTTCTTACCAGGCTTTCTACACTACCCGGTTGTTGAACATGGGAATCATCAACTCCGCTAACCAGTTTTTGTGCGCGGACAGCCGCACGCATTTGGTTTTCGCTGCCGTTTTCTTTCAAACCGGTCGCAATAATGGTTACGCGGATAGCGTCTTCGCCCATGTTGTCATCTTCGGCAGTACCGTATTTGCATTCTGCTTCAGGATGCGCATTCTCGTTAACCACTTTCATGATTTCACGATATTCAGACATTTTCAGGCAATCCGGAGCAGTAGTGATGTTGACCAATACGCCGCGTGCGCCATCCAGAGTCACATTATCCAGCAACGGGCTGGAAATCGCTTGTTCGGTTGCCAAACGGGCACGGTCGATGCCTTGGGAAAAACCGGAACCCATCATGGCGATACCTTTGATGCCCATTACGTTTTTAACGTCGGCGAAGTCAAGGTTGATGAAACCGGGACGGGTAACTACTTCGGAAATACCGGCTACGGCATCACGCAGGACGTTGTCCGCCGCACGGAACGCTTCACGCATGGTCACGTCTTCGCCCAATGCAGTCATCAGTTTGTCGTTCGGGATGATAATCAATGAATCGACTTGACCTTTAAGCTGCTCCAAACCTTCTTGAGCAATGTGTACGCGTTTGCCTTCGTAGCCGAACGGACGGGTAACGACTGCAACGGTCAGTATACCCATTTCTTTGGCAATCTCGGCAACCACAGGAGCCGCACCAGTACCGGTACCGCCACCCATACCGGTGGTGATGAACAACATATTCGCGCCGCGAATAGCATCTTCGATGGCTTCGCGATCTTCTTGTGCCGCAGCACGGCCGATTTCAGGATTAGCACCCGCACCCAAACCACGGGTCAGATTAGTACCCAATTGGATGCGCTTGGCTGCGTTATTTTTACCCAAAGATTGTGCATCAGTATTGGCACTAATAAATTCAACACCTTGGATGGTGTTGGCAATCATGTTGTTAATAGCGTTGCAACCGCCGCCACCCAAGCCGATTACTTTGATGACCGCAGGGCTTGCGGCTGATTCAGCTACGTCGTAAACAAATTCCATTCAAATACTCCTGCGCGCCCTGCATCGAGGACGGTCCAAAAATTTAGATATTACCCGTATTATATAAGAAGTATTCCGACGCTGGCAAAATACTTCTTATTCATTCACCATTACCGTTATTTTTTTACTACATTTTTTAACGAAAGCACACAAGTTTTTAATTATTGCGATTGGAACTATTCCGACGGCAATTCATTTTCCCTGTAAGCAAGTAACGGAACAATCAGAAATTGTCTTTAAAGAATTTCATCAGTTTTGCCCACAGACTGATTTTTTCAGCCTGATCATGAACTACGATAGCGCCAGTCACCGGTGCGCCGTCTTCTTCTCCCCTTGCCGCCTGCAAAAGACCGATGGCGGTTGAATAGCGCGGATTGCGGATGCGTTCGGATACGCCGCCCATTTCTTGAGGTACGCCGATGCGTGCAGGTAAGGCGAATACTTCTTCGGCAAGCTCAACGATGCCGGTCAGCATAGATGCGCCGCCAGTCAGAACGATACCTGATGTGAGGACTTCTTCAGGGAAGCCGGAACGGCGCAATTCGTTAAGGGTCAGCTCCAAGATTTCTTCGACGCGCGGACCGATGACGCTTGCCAAAACGCGGCGGGAAATCTGACGGGGTTGGCGGTCGCCGACGCTGGGGACTTCGACCATTTCGTCCAAGCCGTCCATATCGGGAATCGCTACGCCGTAGTGGATTTTGATGTATTCGGCAGCGCTGTGCGGGGTGCGCAGTGCTTGTGCCAAATCTTTGGTAATCAAATCGCCCGCCACGGGAATCACGGCAGTATGGCGGATGGCGCCGTTGGTATAAACGGCAATATCGGTCGTACCGCCGCCGATGTCGATGACGCATACGCCCAAATCTTTTTCGTCTTCAGTCAAAACGGCCTGACCGCTCGCTAAAGGCTGAAGCATGATTTGGTCCATTTGCAAACCGCAACGATGGATACATTTTTGGATGTTTTGCAGGGCGGTATTGGCACCGGTAATAATATGTACGCGGGTATCGAGTCGGACGCCGCTCATACCGATAGGTTCTTTGACGCCGGGCTGGTTGTCGATGATGTATTCTTGCACCACGGTATGCAGGATATTGTGATCCGGCGGGATGTTGATGGCTTTGGCGGTTTCGATGGCGCGGTCGATGTCGGCTTGCGAAACTTCGCCGTCTTTGATTTTGACAACCCCTTGCGAATTCAAGCTGCGGATATGGTTACCCGCGATACCGGTCGTAACGTGGCTGATTTTGGTGTCCGCCATCAATTCGGCTTCATTGACTGCCTGCTGAATGGCTTGGGCCGTTGCGTCAATGTTGGTTACCATGCCTGCTTTAAGGCCGCGAGACGGTGCCTGTCCGAGTCCGACGATGTGGATTTCGTTGTCGTCTTGTACTTCGCCAATCAGGGCGATGACTTTGGATGTGCCGATATCGAGGGCACTGATATATTTACCTTGTTGTTCCATTATATTTGCTCGTTATTTCGCTGGAGTTATAACTATTTGTCTGTATTGGCAATAGTTTGCTTCACGCCGTTTGCTTGGCTTTAGTCGTCTGAAACATTTTCAGACGGCGTCTCTGATGTGTAACGCACGGAAAATCCGTCTTTATACCGCATATCAACGTAGGATAACCGATTTTGATTTTTACGCAACAGCGTCGGCCAAATTTCAGCGAAAAGCTGTAAGCGTTTGATTTCGTTTTCCCTTCCCAATCTGACGGTAATCCCGTTGTCCAAGACCACCAACCAGGCGGAGCGCGGCGTATAAATCAGTTCTTTAATCGCCAGATTTTGCCGGCGGAGGATGCCGGAAAATTCTTCGTAATGTTTGACCATGTCTTTGCCCGTACCCGGCTGTCCTTCAAAGATTGGCAGCTTGGCTTTGAGCTGGGCGTCAAACACATTGCCTTTGGAATCGACCAAACCGCCGCTGCGCCAATGGGCGACAGGCACGCGCTCAGTCAAATGGATTTCGACGGTATCGGGAAAGCGGCGGCGCACCATGGCGGAATCCACCCACGGCAGCTTTTGAAAGGCTGCCTGAATACCGTCCAAATCGGCACGGAAAATATTGCTGTGCGTGTGCTGTTGAGCGGCGCGCTGAAGTGCTTTCCCGTCCGAATAGGTCAGCTTGCCCTGTATGGACACTTGTTTGACGGGAAAATGATTGGAGTTGTATAGCCAGGCTATGCAGGTGCCGATGAGCAGCAATGCCATCAGCAGCAACAGCCAGCGGGTCAGCCGACCCAATGCGCTTGCGTCATCCCACATGTGCGGTTTTCAGAATTTCAATGCATAAATCGGCAAAATCCACGCCGGTATGGGCGGCAGATTTCGGTACTAAACTGTGGCTCGTCATGCCGGGCAGCGTGTTGATTTCCAAGAGGTAAAGTTTACCGTCGGTATCTTTGAGGAAATCGACGCGTACGCAGCCCTCTGCCCCGATTGCCTGCGCCCCGCGGACTGCCAGAGAGCGCATCAGGTTTTCTTCAGCCTCACTCAAGTCTTCGGACGGACATTGATAAACAGTGTCGTCGCGGTTGTATTTGGCTTCGTAGTCGTAAAACTCGGTCGCGGGGATGATGTGTATACTGGGCAGGCCTTTGCCGTTCAACACGGGGCAGGAATATTCGCCGCCGCCGATAAATCGCTCGGCGATGATTTCACCTTGAAGGTGTTTCAATTCTTCGTAAACGCTTTTCAGACGACCTTTTTCTTTCACTTTTACCACGCCGACGCTGCTGCCTTCGGCTGCCGGTTTGACGAACATGGGCAAGCCGAGTTGTTGTTCGACGGCATCGAAATCGGAGTCTTCGTGCAAAACGGCAAACTCGGGAACGGGCAGCCCCAAAGCTTGCCAAATCAGTTTGCAGCGGTATTTGTCCATGCCGATGGCTGAAGCGGCGACACCGCTGCCGGTATAAGGAATGCCCAACAATTCCAACGCGCCCTGAACGGCACCGTCTTCGCCGTAAGTACCGTGGAGGATATTGAAAGCAGTTTGGAAACCTTGGGTTTTCAATTCCGCCAAGGGCGTTTCTTTAGGGTCGAAGGCGTGTGCGTCTATGCCTTTGCTTTTTAAGGCATTCAAAATGGCGGCACCGCTATCCAGCGAAATTTCGCGTTCGCTGGAAAAGCCGCCCATCAATACGGCTACTTTGCCAAAATTCTGCATTGTTTTTGTTCTTTCTTGATTACTTCATTTTTTGATACAGGTCGTCTGAAAACGAATCGGGTTTTCAGACGACCTTAATCTTGCTTCCCCACCCGATGGAACATCGCTTCATCGGGCGGCTATCGCGGCATCACGATAAAATTTCCGCCTCAGGCTTTTTTCGACAACTCCAGCATCGCGGCAGGAACGCGGTTGATGCTGCCCGCACCCATATTCAACACGATATCGCCGTCCTGTAAAACGTTCAACAGCATTTCAGGCAAGTCGGCGACGTTTTCGCAGTAAATCGGCTCGAGTTTGCCCAATACGCGGATGGCGCGGGCAAGGGCGCGGGAGTCGGCAGCGGCAATCGGCTCTTCGCCGGCGGCATAAACTTCGGTCAACACCAGCGCGTCAACGGTATTAAGGACTTTGGTAAAGTCTTCAAACAAATCGCGCGTGCGGGTATAGCGGTGCGGCTGGAAGGCGAGCACCAAACGTTTTTCCGGATAGGCGCCGCGTGCGGCGGATAGGGTTGCCGCCATTTCGACGGGATGGTGTCCGTAGTCGTCCACCAACAGCGCGGTTCCGCCGTTGGGCAGCTTGATGTCGCCGTATTTTTGGAAGCGGCGACCGACACCTTCAAAACCGAGCAAGCCGCGCTGAATCGCTTCGACGGATGCGCCGACTTCCAGCGCCACACCGATGGCTGCCAAGGCATTAAGGACGTTGTGTCTGCCGGGCATGTTCAACACGACTTCAAACGGCGCCTGCTCATGTCCTTTCATTTGGACATGAACGGTAAACTTCATTTGTGCGCCGACGCTTTCAATGTCGGTCGCGTAAATATCGGCGGCATCGTCCAAGCCGTAAGTGGCGTAAGGTTTGCTCACTTTAGGCAGAATCGCGCGGACGTGTTCGCTGTCGATACACAAAAACGCTTTGCCGTAGAACGGCATACGGTGGATAAAATCGACAAACGCCTGATGCAGTTTTTCGACGCTGTGTCCGTAGGTATCCATGTGGTCTTCGTCGATATTGGTGACGACGGACATAATCGGGGTCAGATGCAGGAAGGACGCATCGGACTCGTCGGCCTCAGCAACGATGTATTCGCCTTTGCCCAAGCGGGCGTTGGTACCTGCGGCATTGAGTTTGCCGCCGATAACGAAAGTGGGGTCGAGACCTGCCGCGCCGAGGATAGAGGCGGTCAGACTGGTGGTCGTGGTTTTGCCGTGCGTACCGGCAATGGCGATGCCGTCGCGGAAGCGCATCAGTTCCGCCAGCATCAGGGCGCGCGGAATGACGGGGATTTGCTGCTCCAGAGCAGCGACGACTTCGGGATTGTCTTTTTTGACGGCGGTAGAGGTTACGACAACATCCGCACCGTTAACATGTTCGGCGGTATGACCGGGATAAACTTGAATACCCAAGCTGCTCAAATGCTCGGTAACCGCATTTCGCGCCTGATCCGAACCGGAAACTTTAAAGCCCAAATTGTGTAAGACTTCGGCGATACCGCTCATGCCGACGCCGCCGATACCGACAAAATGGATGTTGGTGACTCGATTTTTCATCATGATGTTGCGTTCCGGTGGATTTTCGATGCGTAAAGGCGTTATTTTAAAGGGCTATCCGCTTCTGCGCCATAGTTTTCTTGTAAATTAAAGATGTTTCGGCATACAGGATTTCACATTGGTGGCAATATGGTTAAAAAAGAGGTTTCGTTCAGCGGCGAATTACCCATTTTTAAACTCGACTTCAGCTACCAAAATACCAGCAAAAACATAATATAAGGTCGTCTGAAAACCGTTTTCAGACGACCTCTCGTTTATCAACTTGACGGCACTTGTATCCTCATCAAGCGCATATCCAGTTTGCGCCGTCCCCACGCGGTCGCATACACAAGGCGCAAGAGCCACGGATAACGCGGTTTGCAGACGCTGCTCAAGCCCGCTTCTTCGATGATTTCCACACCCGGCATCAGCCGTCGGATGTCGTCCGTTCCGCTTATCGCCCAGCGGAACTCGGGCGGTTTGTCCATTTTACCGAGTGCGTCGTGGTGTTTGCTTTGTCCGATGTAGGCTTTGGGGATGGTGTCGAAGGCAAGTTGGATGTTCGGCAGACGGCGGGCAACCTGTTTGAAAAAGCCCTGCACTTGCGTCTCTTCGAAATACATCAACACGCCTTCGATCACGAGCAACACAGGTTTGCCGTGCGCGGCGACGGTGTTCATCCACGCTTCGTCAAACATGGACGCGCCCAGATAATGATTGTCCGACTCGGGCAGCAGCATATGCCGCACTTCAATCACTTCCGGCAAATCCAAATCATACCAGGCGGTAATGCGCGGTTTGCCCAAGCGTTCGTAACGCGCATCCAGCCCTGCGCCGATTTGCACGACGACGGCATCGGGATGTTCGGCGATAAAATGCCGGGTCATATCGTCCAACAGCTTCGCCCGCCCGCAACAGCCGACCTGCGATGCTTTGACTTTGGCAAACTTGCTGAAGTCGTAGTCTATCTTGTCCAACATCCGCACGGCTTCGTCATCGCGCAAAAGCGGCTGCGCCCTACCCTGCTCTACGGCCTTCGCCCACAGGGGAATCAGCATGGTACTGGACAGGACGGAAACGGTTTCGGGAGAGATTTTTTCGGACATGGCAGCCTCCAATGAGAGAAATTCCTATTTACATCATACTCCCGCACAATACGGCTGCCAAGTTGCAAAAAGGTCGTCTGAAACCCGTTTCTTGGTTTTCAGACGACCTCTGTTTCGTTCATCACATCATGTCATCATGCCGTACACGCAATGGCGGCTTCTGCCACATCGTCCGCGCTGTGCGGCAGTGCCAATGTGCGGGCGTTTTCCGCCCATTTGAGGCATTTTTCGCGGTTTAAGCCGCCGAGGATTTCGGCGAGTTTTTCCGCTGTCAACTGACTTTGCGGCAACAGCAATCCTGCCTCCGCCTGCACCATAAAACGCGCGTTTGCGGTTTGGTGGTCATCGACAGCGTAAGGATACGGTACCAGCAGCGCACCCAGCCCCGCTGCCGTCAACTCGGCAATCGTCAGCGCGCCGGCACGGCAAATCACCAAATCAGCATCGCGATAAGCGGACACCATATCGGTAATAAATTCCACGCATTCGGCTTTCACGCCCAGCGCGTCGTAATCCGCCTGCAAGCTGCCCAGTTTGCCGCGGCCGGATTGGTGGTACATCTGCGGACGCGCATCGTCAGGCAGCAAAGCCAAAGCCTGCGGAACGGTTTTGTTCAAAACGTCTGCGCCCAAACTGCCGCCGACCACCAAGATTTTCAGACGACCTTCACGCCCTTGGAAGCGTTCGGCAGGCTCGGGCAGGTTGGCAATATCCGCGCGGACGGGGTTGCCGACCAAGCCGCCTTCGTGACTGAACGCTTTCGGGAAAGCGTACAACACCCGCTTCGCCCAGCGCGAGAGTTGACGGTTGGACAAACCTGCCACGGCGTTTTGCTCGTGAATCACAATCGGCACACCGCACAGTTTCGCCGCCAAGCCGCCGGGGAAGGTAACGAAGCCGCCGAAACCGATGACGCATTCGACGCGGTGTTTCCGGATAATCCGCTGCGCTTCGCGGACGGTTTTATACAAAGTAAACGGCAGCATCAGCTTGCGTTTGATGCCGTTGCCGCGCACGCCTTTAATCGCCAGCGTTTCGAGCAGGATGTCGTATTGCGGCACGATGCGCTCTTCCATCGAGCCTTCGCTGCCCAACCAAATCACATGATGGCCGCGCGCGCGCAATGAATCTGCCACCGCCAGCGCAGGGAAAATATGGCCGCCGGTACCGCCCGCCATCAACATGAAAGTTTTACCGCCCATGATTTACTCCACTTGGTAACCGCGCATTTTTTTGCGGTTTTCATAATCGACGCGCAACAATAAGGTAACGCACACCAGCATAACGGCAACCGCCGAACCGCCGTAAGACATCAACGGCAAAGTCAGGCCTTTGGTGGGCAGGATACCGATGTTGACGCCGATATTGAAGAAACTCTGAATCCCTATCCAAATACCGATGCCGTTGGCGACATACGCGCTGAACGTCAGTCCCGAATCACGCGCCTGCTTGCCGATGGAGAATGCGCGCATCACCAGCCAGCCGTAGCAGAACACCAAAATACACATCCCCACAAACCCGAATTCTTCACCGATGACGGCAAAGATAAAGTCGGTATGCGCCTCGGGCAGGTAGAAGCGTTTTTCCAAACTCGCGCCCAAACCCTGACCGAACCATTCGCCACGCGCAATCGCCATCAACGAATGCGTCAACTGATAACCTTTGCCCAAAGGGTCGCCCCAAGGGTCCAAGAATGCCGACACGCGCGCCATACGGTAGGGCGCCGCCAAAATCATCACGCCCATCCCCCCCAGCACGCTCAGTACCAAGACGGCAAAATATTTCCACGGAAAACCCGCCAAAAACAGCATACCCATCGTAATCGACACAATCACGACAAACGAGCCGAAATCAGGTTGCGCCATGACAAAAACCAAACCCAGCGCAATCATCACGATAGGCAGCAGGATGTTTTTAAACTTCTTCAGCTTCTGCCAAGTTTTCTGACGCGCTTCCTTGCTGAACGGGCACATAAAAGCATTGAACAAACCGACAAACAGCGGCTTCAAACCCAAAGAGTCCATACTGCGCAAAACTTCCTCGCGCCGCGTGAACAGGCTGGACAAATACAGAACCGTCGCCAGCTTGAACAACTCGGTCGGCTGAAGATTGAGCGGTCCGATATGTATCCAACGCGTCGCCCCGTTGATTTCACGGCCGACAAACAACACGACCACCAGCAAAATCGCGGAAAAAGCAAAATAAAACGGAATGATTTTCCGCCAAAAGCTCATGCTCAACAGCGACAGCCCGAGGCAGCCCAATACGCTCGCGCCGACAAACATCGCCTGCTTGCTGACAAAAGAAAACTGATTGCCGCCTTCGGACGCGGCATAGGCAATCGACGCAGAATAAATCATCACCAAACTGAAGGCGGTCATCAAAACGACCATCCACAACAGTGACACATCGAATTTCCGACCGTCCAAAGAAATCGGGCGGTCGAGAAGTTTGGAAAGACTAATCATGAAAAACATCCGTATGGGGGCAGACGGAAAAATCCGCCCCGGAACAACCAGAACAAAGCGTTTCAGACGACCCTCCGCCTAATCGGGACATCGAAGGTCGTCTGAAAAAATATCGTGAATCAGAAAAACGTCATTCTAAAGGTTTCTTGCCAAAGCAACAATTCAGATTCTTTAAAGACAATCGGATTCCGACGTTCTTTGCGCCCTACCCTACCCATCACACACGCAAAAAAGGTCGTCTGAAAACGTTTCGATGTTTTCAGACGACCTTTTATGAATCTTTTCTTCGATCAAACAGACCGCTTTTTATCCAATGCAAACCCTAAGCCAACTGCGGTATTTCCGCCCACGGCTGTATCTGTTCCAACTGCGCAGCGAGGCCAAGCAGCGTGTCTTCGCGTCCGTGTGCGGCGGCGAACTGGGTGCCGACGGGCAGCCCGTTATGCCGGTAAAGCGGCACACTCATGGCGGGGTTGCCGCTCATGTTCAGCGGCGACGTATAGCCGACATATTGCAGCGCGGCGGCGGCTTCTTTTTCCAAAAACGGGTTGTTTTTCAACAGAAAACCCAAGCGCAGCGTGCCGAACAGCAGGCGCATGGCTTTTTGTGCGGCGGGCGGCGGCATCATCTCGCCGATTTTCGGCGTGGTGCGCGGGCAGACGGGCGTCATCAACACGTCGTAGCGCGTGAAAAATGCTTTGGCGGCACGTTCCTGCGCCAGCATCACGTCGCGCGCCCATGCCATTTCGCCCGCGCTGATTTGCCGACCCTGCACAATCATTGCCCACGTTGTCGGCTCAAGCAGGCGGTGCGGCAGTTTTTGTCCGGTTTCGTATTGATATTGGTAGAACAGTTTTGCCGTTTCGCCCATGACGATGATGCGGGCGGCGCGGTTGAGCTGTTCAGGTGGCGCAAAATCGGGCGTGGCTTCTTCCAATTCGTGTCCCGCATCTTGCATCAGTTTCAAACTATGGGCGAACGCGGCTTCCGTGCCTTCGTCGTTGCCGCCGCCAAACCATGTCTGCTTCCAAAAAGCGATTTTCAGACGACCTGTTTCTTGTTTCAGGCTGCCTGCAAAACCGTTTTCGGGCGGCGGCGGGCAGGCATACAGGGCGCGCTCTTGGGTTTGGGCGGCGATGTCCAGCAAAACAGCGCTGTCGCGCACGCTGCGGGTCAAGACATGGTCGCATACCAAACCCTGCCACGCCTCCGATGCGTTCGGCGTGTAACTGCTGCGGCCGCGCGTGGGTTTCAGCCCGAACACGCCGCAGTTGTGCGCGGGTAAGCGGATGGAGCCGCCGCCGTCGCTGCCGTGCGCTGCGGGTACGACGCCCGAAGCCACTGCCGCTGCCGCGCCTCCGCTGCTGCCGCCCGCGGTATAGTCCAAATGCCACGGATTGCGCGTGATGCCGTAAATTTCGGTTTCGGTAACGGCATACGCGCCCCATTCGGGCGTGGTGGTTTTGCCGAATACGCGCAGCCCCGCATCGAGATAGGCTTGGGTCAAATCGCTGTTTTGCTTGGCAATGTAATGCTGCATCATGCGCGAACCCGACCATGTCGGCGCGCCTTCCCAATCTGCCAGCAGGTCTTTGAGCAAAAACGGCACGCCCGCCAGCGGCGTATCGGCATTTTCAGACGACCCCTGCCACGCCGCCGCGCGTTCGCGCAAATCGTGCGCCAACAGATTGAGCTTGGGGTTGACTTCGTCCAAGCGGTTTAAAGCTGCCTGCAACACTTCATCGGCGGACACTTCTTTTTTGCGGATCAGCTCTGCCAAACCGACGGCATCGTAACGGATGTAGTCTTGAAAATTCATGGGGTTTCCTTTCGGATTGATCAACACACGTTTTGTCGGTCAGGCATGGCTGCCCGCCGCCTCGCCGTTTGCCCGCATAGGCAAATTTTAAGAAACAGTCACACCGGATAAAGGAAAAGAACAAGTTTGCCGCTGCTGTAAAAAGGTCGTCTGAAACCGCCTTGACGTTTTCAGACGACCTTTGAGGCGATGGCGCACAAGGTTTACGGCAAAATCTCAATTTCCGCGTTGTGTTTCACGCTGCGGTAGAGTTCGTCGATTTCCTCGTCCGTTACCGCGATGCAGCCGTCGGTCCAGTCTCTTTGCAGATGCCTTTTGCCGATAGAACCCCAGCCGTTTTTGATGCCGTGGATTTTAATCAGCCCGCCCGGGCTTTTGCCTTGTGCCGCCGCGTAGGCTTTGTCGGCGTCGTTAGGGTAGGAAACGCCGAGGTTTTTGTGGTATGCGCTGTTGGGATTGCGATCGTTGATGCGGTATTTCCCTTCGGGCGTTTTACCGTCGCCTTCAAAGTGTTTATGTCCGACGGGCTGCTTGCCCAGCGCAATGGGATAGGTTTTCAGCAACTTGCCTTGCGAATACGCCGACATGGTGCGCTTGCTTTTATGCACGACCAACCTGTCGATAACGGCATTTTCGGGAAGTGGCGTTTCGCTTGGCTCGGCAACGGTCGACTCGCCTGATGTCGCAACGGTCTGCTCGGAACGGATGGGCATGGAATACCAAGCCACTCCGGCAGCGACTGTCAAAAGCAAAACCGCCACCAGGCTGATTTTCAACCCTCTTTTCATGTTTCAGACGACCTCACAAAGCCTTAAACGCCTCGATAAACACTTCCGAACGGTGCGCATAGCCTTTAAACATATCGAAGCTCGCGCAGGCGGGGCTGAGCAGCACGATATCGCCCGCTTTAGCTTGGGCGTATGCCGTCTGAACGGCTTCTTCCAAAGTGGCGCAGTCGGTCATATTCAGACCGCAGCCGTCCAAATCTCGGCGGATTTGCGGCGCATCGACGCCGATCAGGAACACGCCTTTTGCCTTACCGGCAAGCGCATCGCGCAGGGGCGTGAAGTCCTGCCCTTTGCCCATGCCGCCCAAAATCACGAAAAGCGGATTTTGCAAACCGGCAATCGCGGCGGCGGTCGCGCCGACGTTCGTGCCTTTGCTGTCGTCGATGAATACCACGCCGTTTTTCTCGCCGATTTTTTCCACGCGGTGCGGCAGGCCTTGGAAGGTTTTGACGTGTTCGAGCAATGCTTCGCGCGGCAAACCGACGGCTTCGCACAAAGCGACGGCAGCCATGACGTTGGCGGCGTTGTGCAAACCTTGCAGCGGGATGTCTTGCGTGGCAATCAAATCTTCATTGCCTTGTTTCAGACGACCCGTTTCGCGCTCCAACCAAAAATCGGCTTCGTGTTCCAACGAAAACCATTTCACCTCGCGCCCTACCCGTTTCATGGCGCGGCAGAACACGTCGTCTGAATTCAAAACCTGCACGCCATCGCCACGGAAAATCTTGGCTTTGGTATGCGCGTAGTCGAGCAAGTCGTCGTAGCGGTCGAGATGGTCTTCGGAAATGTTCAGCACTGTCGCCGCAGTCGGGCGCAGGCTTTCGGTGTTTTCCAGTTGGAAGCTGGAAAGCTCCAACACCCACACGTCCGCCTTTTTACCTTCGCGCTGCAATTCCGCCTCCAAAACCGGCGTGCCGATATTGCCCGCGATAACGGTATCCAGCCCGCACTTAATGCAGAGATAGCCGACCAGGCTCGTTACCGTGGTTTTGCCGTTGCTGCCAGTAATCGCAATCACCTTGTCGCCGCGGCGGTTCACAATGTCCGCCAGCAATTCGATGTCGCCCAACACGCGCCCGCCGTTTTGCTTGAACGCCTCGATATCCGGCTGACGCTCGCTGATGCCGGGACTGAGCGCCAGAATATCGAAACCGTTATCCAGCGCATCTTTCAGACGACCCGTGTAAAACACCAGCCCGTCAAACATCTTACCGATTTGCGACACGCGCTCCGGTTTCAGCTCCGCATCATAAGCAGCAACCTCCGCGCCGTTTTTGCGCAGATAGGCAATCATGGAAATACCCGTACCGCCGAGTCCGGCGACGAGGATTTTTTTGTTTTGGAAAGTCATTTTGGTTTTGTCCTAAGTTTTTTCAGACGGTATTTCATAAACCGTTCAATAACCCGATTTCAAACGGCGGTAATTGTCGCAGCCTGACTGATTGCCGTTATTACATGCTTTACCGAACCACTCTTTGGCAACTTTCAGATTTTGGCGAACCCCCTGCCCTTCGGCATACATCACACCCAAATTGTATTGGGCTCTGGCATTGCCCTGTTGTGCCGTTTGGCGCATCCATTTGGCCGCCTGTGAATAATCTTTGCGTACGCCCAGCCCGTCGTAATACATCACACCTAAATTATATTGGGCTTGGACAAATCCCTGTTGTGCCGCTTGGCGGTACCATTTGACTGCCTGTGCGTAATCTTTACGCACGCCCAGCCCCCTATCATACATCACACCCAAATTGTATTGGGCCAGGACAAATCCCTGTTTCGCCGATTGGCGATACCATTTGACCGCTTCGGCATGGTCTTGGCGAACGCCGCCCTGCCCTTTAACATACATTAAACCCAAATTGAATTGGGCAGCAGCATTCCCCTGTTTCGCCGATTGGAAGGTTTTCTGTAAGTCAGGAACATCTTCCGCCCAAGCTGCTTGCCCTATGCCCAAAGACAGCAAGGCAAGCATCATGTTTTTCAATAAGGTGTTCATCTCAAAATCCTGTTTTTATTCAGAAGGTTTTTGGGTTTGTATATGTATTTCAGACGACCTTGGGATAAAGATTCAATATCCTGCCTGATTCAATTCTCGGTAAGCATCGCAACCTAGCTGTATTCCATTATCACAAGCCTTACCAAACCACTCTTTGGCGATCTTATAGTTCTGACGAACACCTTGCCCATTGTCGTACATCACACCCAAATTATATTGGGCTTCCGCAATCCCTTGTTCTGCAGCCTTACGATACCACTGCTCTGCCTGTACAAGGTTTTGAAGGACTCCTTTCCCATTGGCATACATCCCACCCAAATTATATTGGGCTTTGGCATGCCCTTGTCCCGCCGCCTTGCGATACCACTGCACTGCCTGTGCATCGTCCTGACGGACTCCCTGTCCGTTGGCATACATCACACCCAAATTATATTGGGCTGGAGCATCCCCTTGTTCTGCAGCCTTGCGATACCACTGCACCGCCTGTGCATGATCTTGACGAACTCCTTCACCTTTGTCATACATCACACCCAAATTATATTGGGCTTTAGCATATCCTTGTTCTGCAGCCTTGCCAAACCACTGCACCGCCTGTGCATCGTCTTGACGGACTCCCTGTCCGTTGATATACGCCACACCCAAATTATATTGGGCTTTAGCATGCCCTTGTTCTGCAGCCTTGCGATACCACTGCACTGCCTGTGCATCGTCTTGACGGACTCCTTGCCCATTGTCGTACATCACACCCAAATTATATTGGGCAGCTGCAAATCCTTGTTCTGCAGCTTGAAGCGTTTCCTTAAAATCCGGCACACTATCCGCCCAAGCTGCTTGCCCTATACCCAAAGCCAGCAAAGCAACCATCATTTTTTTCAATACGGTGTTCATCTCAAAATCCTTTTTTATTTAGAATGTTTTTGGGTTTGTCTATGTACTTCAGACGACCTTGGGAAAAGGCTTCATTATCCTACTCAATCCAATGTACGGTAATTATCACAACTTTGCTGATCTCCATTGGTACAAGCCTTGCCAAGCCATTCTTTGGCAATTGTATAATTTTGGGGGACGCCTCGACCAAACGCGTACATAAGCGCCAAATTATGTTGGGCATAGGCATCCCCTTGTTCCGCAGCCTTGCGAAACCACCCCGCTGCCTGTGCATAGTCTTGGCGGACGCCTCGTCCTGTTTCATACATTAAACCCAAATTAAATTGGGCGGTAGCCGTCCCTTGTTCCGCTGCTTTGAGAAACCATTCCACTGCCCGTGCATAGTCTTGACGAACACCTTGTCCTTTTTCATACATTACACCCAAATTATTTTGGGCCGGAGCATACCCTTGTTTTGCCGACTTGTGATACCACTCCATTGCCTGTAAGTAATCTTGACGGACTCCTTGCCCATTGGCATACATTGCACCCAAATTATTTTGAGCAGAGGGATGCCCTTGTTCCGCAGCCTTGCGATACCATTCTGCCGCCTGTGCGTAGTCTTGATGGATACTGGAGTCGTTGGCATACAGCAATCCCAAATTATATTGAGCTGCGGCAGCCCCTTGTTCTGCCGCCTTACGATACCACTTCATTGCCTGTGTATAGTCTTGATGGACACCCAGCCCTTTTTCATACATTACACCCAAATTATTTTGAGCTTTCACATTTCCCCGTTCTGCCGCTTGAAGGGTTCCCCTAAAATCAGGAATATCATCCGCCCAAGCTGCCTGCCTTATGCCCACAGCCAGCAAGGCGAACATCATTTTTTTCAATAAGTTGTTCATATTAATATCCTGTTTTATTTAGAGTATTTCTTGGTTTATCTATGTGTTTCAGACGACCTTTGAAAATGGTTTAATGTCCTTCGTTATTCAACTTTCGGTAGTCATTGCAACCATCTTGGAATCCATTATCACAGGCCTTCTTGTACCACTCTTTGGCTATTACCGAATTTTGGCGAACGCCTCTACCCGTGTAATATATCCAACCTAGACCACTTTGTGCCTCGGCAACTCCGTGCCGTGCAGCTTTATGCCATAACTGCAATGTTTGAACATAATCTTGGCGGACACCTCGTCCTTTGGCATACATCAAGCCCAAACTATATTGAGCATTTGCATCACCTTGTTCTACCGCTCTGCGAAACCACTGTACCGCCTGAGCGTCATCTTGCCGAACACCTTGCCCTTCGACATACATCACACCCAAATTATATTGGGCTTCTGCATTCCCCTGCTCTGCTGCTTTACGATACCACTTCACCGCCTGAACGTAATCTTTACGCACACCTTTCCCATCCTTGTACATTACGCCTAAATTATTTTGCCCATCCTTATATCCCTGCTCCGCTGCTTTACGATACCACTGTACCGCCTGTTTATAGTCTTGACGTACACCTCGCCCTTCGTAATACATCAAGCCCAAATTATATTGGGCTGCTGCAACCCCTTGTTCTACCGCTTTGCGATACCACTGTACAGCCTGATTGTCATCTTGACGTATACCTTTCCCGTCCTTGTACATCGCACCTAAATTATTTTGGGCTTCCGCATACCCTTGATCGGCGGCCTTCCGATACCATCGTACCGCCTCTACATAGTCTTGGCGAACGCCTCGTCCTTCGGTATACATTACAGCCAAATTATATTGGGCTTCTGCAAGCCCCAACTCCGCGGCCTTGCGATACCATTTCACCGCCTCTGCATCACCTTGGCGCACGCCTTGCCCTTCGGCATACATCACACCCAAATTATATTGGGCTTCTGCCTGTCCCTGTTCTGCTGCCTTGCGATACCATTGCACTGCCTCTGTATAATCTTGGCGAATGCCTTTTCCTTGTTCGTACGTCACGCCTAAAGAAAATTGAGCACCTGCATCGCCAGCCTCCGCCATTCGCAGCATTTCCTTTTGCACCATCTCTCCTACATTCAGCGTATCATCCGCCCAAGCTGCTTGCCCTATCCCCAAAGCCAGCAAGGCAACCATCATTTTTTTCAATAACGTTTTCATCTCAAAATCCTATTTTATTCAGAGTATTTCTTGGTTTATCTATGTATTTCAGACGACCTTTGGGAGAGGTTTAATGTCCTTCGTTATTCAACTTTCGGTAGTCATTGCAACCATCTTGGAATCCATTATCACAAGCCTTCTTGTGCCATTCTTTGGCAACTTTTCGATTTTTGGGGACGCCTTGCCCTTCTTCATACATCTCACCCAACCTATTTTGAGCCGGTGAGAACCCCTGTTCTGCTGCCTTGAGATACCATTGCAACGCCTCTGTATAGTTTTGGTGTACGCCTTTTCCTTCATAATACATCTCACCCAAATTATGTTGGGCTGCTGCAAACCCCTGTTCTGCTGCCTTACGATACCACCGCAACGCTTCTGGATAGTCTTGGCGAACACCTTGCCCTTCACTATATGCCACACCCAAATTATTTTGGGCAACTACATACCCCCGTTCTGCTGCCTTGCGATACCACCGCACTGCCTCTGCAGAGTCTTGACGAACACCCTGTCCTTCGTCATACAGCGCGCCCAAATTATTTTGAGCGTCTACATCGCCCTGTTCCGCTGCCTTGCGATACCATTGCGCCGCCTCTTCATAGCTTTGACGGATGCCCCGTCCATTGGCATACATCACACCCAAATGATATTGGGCTGTCGCAAGTCCCTGTTCTGCTGCCTTACGATACCATCGTTCAGCCTCTTGATCACTCTGACGAACTCCCCGCCCATTGGCATACATCACACCTAAAATAAATTGGGCAGCTGCATCTCCCTGCTCTGCTGCCTTGCGATACCAGCGCGCCGCCTCTTCATAGTTTTGACGGACACCTTGCCCTTGCTCATACATCGACCCCAAATTTTTTTGGGCATTTACACTCCCCTTCTCTGCCGCCTTCTGAAACCACTTCATTGCCTCTACATGGTTTTCAAGAACTCTATACATCATGCCCAGATTATTTTGGGCTGAGAGATACCCTTTATCTGCCGAAGAGCGACACCATTCCATCGCCTGTTCATGGTCTTGATTAACACCTTGTCCTACGTAATACATCATACACAAATTATATTGGGCTTCTGCTTGTCCCTGTTCTGCCGCTTTGCGATACCATCGCACCGCCTCGTGATCACTCTGATGAACGCCTATCCCTCTCAAATACATCGAACCCAAAATAACTTGAACATCTGCCTCTCCCGCTTCCGCCCTTTGCACTATTTTCTTTAAATTCGGTACATCATCCGCCCAAGCTGCCTGCCCTATACCCAAAGCCAGCAAAGCAACCATCATTTTTTTCAACCATGTATTCATTTCAAACTTCCCTGATGTATGTTTCATAAAAAATCACGACATTTTCAGACGACGGTCGAGGTCGTCTGAAAATGCCGTGATTCTATCCTTACTGTATTTAAAATGCTATTTTGCTAATTTAGCTGACTGTTACCGGCAGAAATATCGTATTGGGATTCTCCGCCATTGATTGAGTGCAAACGGCTGCCACTTTACAGCAGCAGTCCTTTTATCAAACAGGGAAAACGGGAAAGGGGTCGTCTTTTTCAGACGACCTCAAGCCGGTAAGGTTGGGAAATAACCGTCCACACCGTATTGCTTTAAGACGTTTTTCAGCTCGGGAATACGGATTGCGGGATCGACCGCCATCGGCGGCATGGGCGGGTCTACGCCTTCTTCGTTTTGGTTGCGCATCCAATCCGCCATCGCAAAAATGCGGATAAGGACGGGCTCGGCGAGGTCTTTGCCGATTTCCAATTCGTTCATGGCTTGGGCGAAACAGGCGACCCATTCGTCGCGCACTTGCATATTCACGGCAAAGGGCATGTGCCGCACCCGCAGCATGGGATGGCCGTATTTCTGCTCGAACAAGGGCGGGCCGCCGAGCCAGCCGCTGAAAAATTCGTAGAGTTTTTCGCGAATCAGCGTCATGTCTTCGCCGTGCATTTGGCGCAAGGCGCAGTATTGCGGCTCGAGTTCCATCAAGTCGTAAAAGCGGTCGGTCAGGTTGCGTACGCCTGCCGCGCCGCCGAATGCGTGATACATAGTGTTCTTTCTTCAAAGGTCGTCTGAAACGGGGATTTTAATAGACTGCGCCGATTGTGTCATACAGGGTAAAGAGAGGTCATCTGAAAACCTGTTCCGTTTTCAGACGACCTTTCTTTTTTTGGCGGCGAACTGATTTTCTGATGCCGAACAACGGCAATTAAAAATCAACTTACCCGCTTTATTCCCATACGTTCGCCCGCTCGACTTCTTTCCACGCGTCGAGAATCAGGCTGCCGTCGCTGTCTTTCAACAACGTCGCGTCGGAAAGCATACGCCGCCAAGTGCGGGCGTTTTTCAGGCCGTGCATCAGCCCGAGGCTGTGGCGGACGATGTGGCGCAAGATTGTGCCGCGTCCGGCTTGGATTTGGGCTTGGCTGTATGTGTAGAGGCGCTGCACCAAATCGGCGTATTCAATCGGGCTGCGGGTGTCGCCATAAAACAGCCTGTCCCATTCGTGCATGACCATCGGGTTGTGGTACGCCTCGCGTCCGACCATTACGCCGTCAACGTGTTGCAGGTGTCCGGCGATTGCTTCGTTGGTGGTGATGCCGCCGTTGATGATGATTTCCAGCTCGGGAAACTCTTGCTTGAGGCGGTAAACGTAATCGTATTTCAACGGCGGAACGTCGCGGTTTTCTTTGGGGGAGAGTCCGTCCAGCCATGCGTTGCGGGCGTGGACGATGAAGGTTTTGCAGGCGGTTTTGTCGCGCAGCGTGCCGACGAAATCGGCGACGGTTTGGTATTCGGTCTGCCTGTCGACGCCGATGCGGTGTTTGACGGTAACGGGGATGCCGACCGCGTCCTGCATGGCGTTGAGGCAGTCGGCAACCAGCATGACTTCGTTCATCAGACACGCGCCGAACGAGCCTTTCTGTACGCGCGGGCTGGGGCAGCCGCAGTTGAGGTTGACCTCGTTGTAGCCGTATTCTTCTGCGGCTTTGGCCGCTTTCGCCAAATCGGACGGGTCGCTGCCGCCCAGTTGCAGGGCGACGGGCTGCTCGCCTTCGTTGAACATCAAAAAGCGGTCTTTGTCGCCATAGACGATGGCGCCGGAATTGACCATTTCGCTGTAAAGCCATGTGTTGCGGGTAATCTGGCGGGCGAGGTAGCGGTAGTGGCGGTCCGTCCAGTCGAGCATGGGGGCAACGGAAAGGCGGCGTGGCGGGAGGGAGGCTTGAGTCATGTGTTTCATGTATCTGATTATTTTCAGGCGGCATTATATCAGACGGACTGTGTCGAAAATCGGCTTGGGGGTCGTCTGAAACGGCAAAACCTGCTTTTAAAGCAGGTTTTGTATGCTCAAATGTATAGTGAATTAACTTTAAACCAGTACGGCGTTGCCTCGCCTTGTCGTACTATCTGTACTGT
>ERZ1674039.78-NODE-78-length-20733-cov-6.347906_pt1 | contig 20733 bp, 16 predicted proteins | sample MGYA00581135_ERZ1674039 | MGnify/ENA primary metagenome ERZ1674039 (study PRJEB41354, sample SAMEA4873313) | human saliva metagenome | biome: human-associated habitat [ENVO:00009003]; feature: mouth environment [ENVO:08000002]; material: saliva material... | reverse complement strand
TGACCATGGTTGGCGGCCGTGTTCAGGCCCTGCAGGTAGTACAGCGAGATCGGCGGGTTGATGAGGAAGCCGAAGACGCCAGCACCGAGCATGTTCCAGAAGGACACGGCGATGAAGAACATCAGCGGCCAGCGCATCGGTTTCATCCAGATGGCCTTGTGCTGCACCGTCCAGTTCTCGAAGGCGTCATAGCCCAGCAGCACCAGCGGCACCACTTCCAGGGCGGAGAACATCGCGCCGATGGCCGTGATGGGGGTGGTGGTACCTGCGAAGTACAGGTGGTGGAACGTGCCCGGGATACCGCCGATCATGAACAGCATGGCGGCGAGCAGGCTGGCCGTGGTGGCCGTGTGCTTGCTGACCACGCCCAGGTTGTAGAACACGAAGCCGACCGAGCAGGTGGCGAACACTTCGAAGAAGCCTTCCACCCACAGGTGCACCACCCACCAGCGCCAGTACTCCATGATGGAGATGTGCGTGTGCTCACCGTAGATCAGCGCCGGGGCATAGAAGATGCCGATGGCAGCAGCAGCCATGGTGAACAGGATCAGCAGGCTCTTGTCGCCAGGAGCGCGCAGGGCCAGGTAGATGCCGCGCATCATCAGCACCAGCCAGAAGACCAGGCCGACGAAGAGCGCCAGCTGCCAGACACGGCCAAGCTCGACGTACTCATAGCCCTGGTGGCCGAACCACCAGTTCAGGTTCGTGGCCATCCAGCCCTTCAGCGCCACGAACTGGCCACCGAAGGAACCGACCACCACGACGATCAGCGCCCAGAAGAGCACGTCCACACCCAGCTTCTGGTACTTGGGATCCTTGCCGCCGTTGATGATGGGGACGAGGAACAGGCCAGCAGCCAGGAAGCCGGTGGCGATCCAGAAGATGGAGGACTGGATGTGCCAGGTGCGGGTCAGCGTGTACGGCAGGTACTCGGAGAGCGGAATGCCGTAGAAGTTCTGACCTTCAACCGTGTAGTGGGCGGTGGCGCCACCCAGCAGCACCTGCACCAGGAAGAGGGCGGCCACGACCAGCAGATACTTGCCGAGCGCCTTCTGCGAGGGGGTGAGCTTGATCAGCGACAGCGGGTCGGCCTTGGGAGCCTCGACCTCGATGTGCTGCTGGTGGGTGAAGAAGGCCCAGACCCAGATGATGAGGCCGATACCGAAGATCAGCGTCACGACCGAGGCGATCGACCAGATCACGTTTTCGGGCGTGGGTTCGTTGCCGATCAGGGGCTCATGCGGCCAGTTGTTGGTGTAGGTGACATCCAGCCCCGGACGGTTGGTGGACGCAGCCCAGGCCGACCAGAAGAAGAAGGCAGCCATCTTCGAGCGCAGCTCGGGATCAGGCAGCGTGTTCTCCTTCATGGCGTAGGCGGAACGCAGCTTCTGGAAGGCCGGGTCGTCGCTGAACAGCTTGTCGTAGTAGGCCGCGACGCTCTGGATGGAGCGGATGCGGTCTTCCGACAGCGTGACCTTGTTGGTGGCCTTGTCGAAGGTGTTGGTGCGGAACGCAACCTTCGAGTCGTAGCTCAGCGTGGCCTTGTCGCGCTCGGACAGCTGCTCGAAGTTCTTGCCAAACTGGCGCTGGGCCTGCTGGTCCAGCCAGTTCAGCACTTCGCGGTGCAGCCAGTCAGCCGTCCAGTCCGGAGCCTGGTAGGCGCCGTGCCCCCAGATCGAACCGATCGACATGCCGCCGATGGATTGCCAGGCGGTCTGGCCTGCGTAGATGTCTTCCTCGGTGTAGACGGTCTTGCCGTCCTCGCTCACGAATGCGGTCGGAATCGGCGGGCGCTCGTTATACACCTCTTTACCGAAGTAACCGAGCACCGTAAACGCCCCGATCATGATGATCGCTAGGATCACCCAAAGTCGTTTGTACTCTTTCATGAAAAAATTCCTGAACTTGTATGGCAGCCCTGTGCTGTCTATCGGAATTGTTGCAGGGTGCCTATGGGGCGTGCTTGATGAAAATCAAGAGCCTTTGCGTGATAGAAGATGTTGATGACGATGAAAATCATTCTCTTTCTTAAGAAGCTGCTTCCAAGCTGTCCAATCACACCGGGGAAACCAACTTTCCCTTATGGAACAGACGGATTTCCATCTGAATTCATGATTATGAACACCGTTTTGTCAAAGTATCCGGAGGTTTGCATGAACAATATCGGCTTCAAGGGCGCTGCCGGCGTGGCGGTGCCCGTTCTCAATGGGGAGGGGTGAGACGATGGCCATCGTGACCGGTCTGTTCATCTATCCCGTCAAGTCCTGTGGCGGCATCAAGCTGTCGGAGACCCACCTGCTCGAGACCGGTCTGGCACATGACCGGCAGTGGATGCTGGTGGATGCCGATGGACGTTTTGTTACACAGCGTACACATCCGGCCATGGCACTCATCCAGACGACACTGGAAGGTGACGTGCTGCGCCTGCGGGCGCCCGGCATGGGGGCAGACGTTGAGGTGCCCGTGTCCGACTTTGATGCGGATGCTGCGCCCCGTCTGCGTTCGGCGGTGTTTCGCAGCGAGGTGCAGACGCTGGTGGAAGGGCCAGTTGTCAACGAATGGCTGAGCCAGTACCTGGGGCAGCCGATACGGCTGGTGCGGGCAGACCCGACTTTCCGGCGTCAGTGCAAGCCGCGCTGGGAGGGAGACCAGGAGGTGACGACCTGGCTGCCGGATGCCTATCCGTTGCTGGTGGTGTCACAGGGCTCGCTGGATGCGCTGAACCGGCGTCTGGTGGCGCGAGGCGCCCAGCCCGTGGGCATGGAACGCTTTCGGCCGAACATCGTCATTCATGATGATGAATTGCAGCCCCATGAAGAAGACGACATGGCGCGGCTGATCGGGCTGGGCTACGTGCTGCAGATGGTGGCGCCTTGCGCGCGTTGCCCCATGCCCAATCTGGATGCGGCCAGCGGCCGCTTTCAGGAGGAGCCCACCCGCACGTTGCGCGAGTACCGGCTGAATCGGCGGGGGGACAACGTGTTGTTCGGGACGCACGCCTTCGTGGCTGAGGGCGCGGGCAGCGCGCTGATCCGCGTGGGGGACACGGTGGAGCCGGAGTGATGGTCTGGCCTGGGCGGCCGGGGTCTCACTTGCGCGACAGCCCGCGATCGATCATTCGGGAAAGCTGATAGGCAATGCAGGTCTCGGTGAAGGTGACGGCGGCGGCCTGGCGGTCAGGCTCGCCGGAGTCCAGGTCGATGCGGCCGGTCGACGCCCAGTAGTCGATCATGTCGTAGCGTTGCAGATAGGGCTGGTCGTGCAGGTTCATCGTCCAACGGATGTACTGCCGGTAGTCGTCGGTCCGGTAGAAGGCCTCGAACTGCGGGTGATAGGGCGGATCCATCACGATGGTGTCGATGTGCTGCCGGCGCAGCTGCTCCAGCCCCCGATCCAGGGCGCGTGCCATGTTGGCAGGCGGCAGGCCCCGGCGGGTGTCGGTACGCCCCAGGTTCCAGATCACCAGCGCGGGCTTGCGCGGCAGCACCTGCTTGTTGATCAGCGAGGCCTGCTCGGCCACGGTACTGTTGCGCCGTCCGACCGATTCGACGTGGATGGTGCGGCCAGGCGGCAGGGGGCCCAGGTCCTGGATCAGGCGCTCCTGCAGCCGTTCGGCCAGCGGATTGCGGGCGGCAGCAGCCAGCGTGGCGCGCAGCCGGCTACTGATGCTGCCGCCGGCGTCTGAATTGGCCGTATTGCTGGGGACACTGGCCGGGCGGGCCGGTGAGGGGTTGGTGCTTTCCGATCCCAGCATGATCACCAGCAGATCGCCCTTGCCGCGCACCAGCGCGGCTGACAGTCCTGGCAGGCGCCCGGGTTCCGACAGCAGGTCATCCGGGACATAGCAGTTGCGGGCCTGCTTGGCCGTGTCGGCCGTGTCCGGCGCGGCCGGAAGTCGGTTGGCGCTGTTGGCAGGCTGCGTGGGGGGCGTGCCGGTGGAAGGAAGGCGGGCCGGTGGCGTGCCTGCAGCAGCGGATGGGACCTGGCCGGAGACGGTGGTTTGGCCAGATGTGGCAGGTCGTCCGGAAGCTGCGGGCTGACCGGGGGTGGCAGGTTGCCCGGCGGCCGTAGGTTGGCCAGTAGTGGTGGTTTGCCCGGAAACCGCTGGTTGTCCGGATGCGGCGGGTTGCCCGGAAACGTTAGGTTGTACGGCCGGGGCAGGTTGTCCGCCAGAGGCCGGCTGCCCCGCCGGGGTGGACTGCCCAGCTGCCTGCGAGCCCGCAGCCGATGGGACGGCCGGTGCGGCGGGAGATGTGACGGCCGACGCGGCGGCAGGGCTGGCCGCGGAGGGCTGAGCGCCCCCCTGGCCGGAGGTCTGACTGCCGGGCTGGCCGGCGGTTTGGGCGACGTTCTGGCTAGCCGCCTGGGGGGCAGCCTGGGGAGCCGGCTGCCCGGCGGCTTGGGGCGCCACGGATGTCGGCATGTTGGCGGCCGGTGTGCCTTGCTGGGCAGAAACCGCCAGTGGCAGGGCGCCCAGGGCGGCCATCAGGGCCAGCGACGAGAGGGGGCGGCAGGCGGTACGGGTCGGGGTGTGCATCGTGGGCCTCCTCATGCGTTGTGGGATGGAGCCGGGGTTTCGGCCGCTTTAGGTGCGGGAGCGGCTGCCTTGGGGTTGCTGCGGGTCTTGTACCAGTGCAGCAGGTAGGCCAGGGCCGTCATGACGGCCAGACCGCCCAGAACCACCAGCACCTGCATCGTCCAGCTGCGGCCGAACTCCACCAGCAGGAAATGCGCCACGAACGACAGCGAGATGCCCAGGCAGAAGATGTAGAGCGAGTGCTGGCCGCAGCGGATGACGGGCAGCGTGATGCGCCAGTTCAGGAAGCGGGCGTCGGCGCGGGTGTAGTGGCCGACCAGGTAGGCCACGGCCAGGAAGTGCAGCACCCGGGCCGGGCCCAGGTTGGTCTTGTCGATGGGGTAGAGCCACGAACCCACGATCGGCTTGGTCACCTCATCGATGGCGGGCACGCGCCAGCCCACGGCCACGATGCAGGCAAAGAGCAGGACGGCCACGGCCACCCAGGCCAGCCAGGGGCGCCAGGCCAGCCAGGGCGAGCCTGTCTTTCGCACCGAGGCGCACAGGATACCGATGACGAACATCAGCTGCCAGGCCAGCGGGTTGAAGAACCAGACATCGCCGGCCTCATACACCGGCCAGGCCAGGTTGTACTTCTGCACGCCCCACCACAGCACCAGCGACAGCGCCAGGGTCAGCGGTCGGGACAGGCGCGCCAGCACCAGCAGCAAGGGCAGGGCAAAGAGCAGCGCGATGTACATCGGCAGCACGTCCAGGTTCACCGGCCGGTAGCGCAGGATCAGCGCATCCAGCACGGATTCCAGCGGGCTGTCGAGGAAGGCCTGGACATTGAGTTCCTCAATGAACGAGGCGTTTCCATAGCGCACTGCCACCCACGAGATCTGCGCGATGAAGAAGATGAACAGCAGGATGTGGGCAGCGTAGAGCTGCCAGCAGCGCTTGAGCACCTGCATGGCCATGTAGACGAAGCCGCGCTTTTCCAGCGAACTGCCATAGACCAGTGCGGCCGTGTAGCCCGAGATGAAGACGAAGATCTCGGTGGCGTCGCTGAAGCCGAAGTTGCGGAAAGTGATCTGCCCGATGCTGCTGGACGGGATGTGGTCGATGAAGATGAACCACAGCGCCAGGCCCCGGAAGAAGTCCAGCCGCAGGTCGCGCGGCGGCTTGATCGAGGCAGGTGAGGCCGGCTGCACGGAAGGGGCGGCGGGCGTCGCGGCCGGCGAACCGGCGGTATCGGGGGAGGTATGGGCCATATCGGTCTGGTTGGCTCAAGTCGTGGCAAAGCATGCCTGCCGGGACGCGCACAAGACCCCTCGGGGTCGATCTGCTGCCATGGCAGGCCCAGACATTCTAGGACGGTGGCCCGTTTGGCGTGGCTACAGGCGAGCCGGCGCGGGGAAATCGATACAGATGCAGGCAATTTCTGGCTGGGGCTTTACGTGAACTTTACACAGGCTTCAATCGGCCTTGACCCGTCCTGCCCACAATGCAGTCCATCGGATCGGCGGACAGCGCCTCAGCGCCAGATGTCTCCGGATCCGTTCCTTCAACCCCAACAGGAGCATGACACATGAAGATCAGGACTCTGGTTGCTTCTTTCGCACTGGCCATGGCCGGTATTTCCGCCGCATCGGCGGCCACGCCCACCCTGGCGGCTGCACCGGTTGTCGTCACCGCCAAGGCCGAGCAGACCGGCGAGGTCCGCAACGGCGCGCCGGCCATGCATCGCCACGCTCATACGGGCAAGCAGGCCCACGGTCACGAGCGCATGGGACGCCATGATGGGCCGGGCATGATGCCGCCCCCGCCGATGGCGGCACTGGATCTGTTCGGTGTGGGCCCCTTCGGTGTGCGCCCGATGCACGATGCTCCGCCGCCTGCGCCCAAGGCCGAAGGTGGGAAGCTGTCGGCAGCGGATGCTGCAAAGCAGGTGAAGCGCGATGAGGCCGAGATGCAGAACCGCGCGCGCTGGGCCGAGCGCCGACTGGCACAACGCATCGATCAGGTGATCGAATCCGTGAAGGGCACGCCCGAGCAGGCGGACAAGATCAGCAAGCTGGCCAGCGCCGCCTTCCAGGACCTGCGCCCGCTGCATGAACAGATGCGTGCCCTGGACCAGCGGGCCGAGGCCCTCTACCAGGCCGAGATACTGGACCGCGCCGGCTTCGAGGCCCTGCGTACCGAGCGCAGCAAGCTGATGGATCAGATCTCGCAGCGTTCCATGAACGCCTGGCTGGACATGGCCTCAGTGCTGACGCCCGAACAGCGCAAGCAGCTGGCCGAGCGCCCCCAGCATCCGCCCCGTTCGGCCCATGGCATGCACGGCGGACACGGCCAGCGCCCACCCATGCCGGGCCATGCCCCGGGCATGAAGGGACAGGGCCCCGACGTGCCGCCGCCGACCATGGGAGCGCCTGAAGGCGCGCCAGGCGAGGCTGGGCAGCCGCAACCCGAGACCGCTCAATAAACGTTTGAGCCGCTGAGAGCCTGTGCCGGGCAATCGATATCATGTCGGTTGCTCGGCGTTTCGCCGTTATCCATCCCCTTCCGGCAGGAGGTTTTCCCATGTCGTCTCCCGAGATTCTGCTGATCGACGATGACCGCCGCCTGGCCGACATGGTGGGCCGCTATCTGGGGCAGGCCGGCTTTGCCGTGCAGCATCAGGGAACGGCGCGGGAAGGTCTGGCGGCGCTGGGGCAGCAGGTTCCCGGGTTGGTGTTGCTGGACCTGATGCTGCCCGACGGTGACGGTCTGGACGTGTGCCGTCAGATCCGGCAGATGCCGGGGGCGGCTGCCACGGTGCCTGTCCTGATGCTCACGGCGCGGGGCGAGACCACCGACCGCATCGTGGGTCTGGAGATCGGTGCCGACGACTACCTGCCCAAGCCCTTCGAGCCGCGCGAACTGCTGGCCCGGGTGCGGGCATTGCTGCGTCGCGCCTCGGCACCGCACGCAGCGGATCCGGCCTCTGGGGATGCAGGACAGGGCGGTGCAGCCACAGGCGCCGGGGCTTCCGGTGCCGCCGGACAGGCGGGCGGCATGGCGGTGTCTGGTGGTGCAGGCACCGCGGCCGGCAGCGCGGCCTCTCTTGGCGGGGCCGCTGCACGAGGAGCCTCCGTGGCGGACGACGATCCTCCGGTGCTGGTGCTTGATGATCTGGAGATTGACGAGGGCGCCCGCGAAGTGCGCGTGGCGGGCGAGAAACGCACGCTCACCAGCTACCAGTTCGACCTGCTGCTGGCGCTGGCACGCCATGCTGGTCGGGTGATGTCGCGCGAGCGGCTGATGGATCTGGTCAAGGGGGCGCCGCTGGAGGCCTTCGACCGTTCCATCGACGTGCATGTGGGCAAGATCCGTCAGGCCATTGAGGCGGATCCCCGCCAGCCCGTGCGGCTGCTGACCGTGCGCGGCGTGGGCTATGTGTTCGCGCGGCCGCGCAACGGCTCCGCCTGACCGCAAGTGTTGCTGTCTTCGGCCATCCGACCCCTCTATATATAGACAACCATGCGTCGCCTGTCCCTGACCATCTTCCTGTCGCTGCTGGCCAGTCTGCTGCTGATGGCCGCCGCGGTGGCCTTTTTCTGGCAGTGGCGGCTGGACAACCGGACCGAAGCGCAGGAGAACCGCTTCACCGAGGCCCTGGCAGCCGAGGTGATTCCTGCGGCCACCGAAGGCGTGGAGCGACTGCAGCAGGCCCTGTGGCACTGGCAGCGCCGTCTGCGCATCGACCTGCAGGTGATCGACGCGCAGGGCAGGGTGCTGGCCGCCGCCGGCCGTCCCTTCCGAGCGGACGATGCCGGGGCGCGGCAGGAAGAACCGCCCGGCATGGAAGAGATGCCGCCCCCGCCTGGACTGGATGCGCCCCTGCCCCCGGGCGAGGCCCTTCATGCGCGTCGCCCTCAGGGACGCCATGGTCAGGCCCGTGATGGGGAGGGACCCCGGCGTGCGATGGTGGCCGTCATCCACCGCGTGGCGCTGCCGGACGATCGCACGCTGCTGATCCGCACCTGGCGTCCCGCGCCGCCGCAGTTGCCCATCAGCGCACCGCTGGCGCTGGCCCTGCTCTTTGTGGCGGTGGGGCTGGCTGCCTGGCCGGTGTCGCGGCGCATCACCCGTCGGCTGGAGGCGCTGCAGCGCTCGGTGGATGCGCAGGCTGCGGGCGATCTGCGGGTGCGGGCCGAGGTGTCCGGTCAGGATGAGGTGGCCGCACTGGCGCACAGCTTCAACCACGCCGCCGAGCGCATCGAGGCGCTGGTGAACCGTCAGGAGGCGCTCCTGAGTACCCAGCGCCGGTTGCTGGCCAATGCGTCGCACGAGCTGCGCTCACCGCTGGCGCGCATCCGCATGGCCATCGAGCTGATGCTGGAGAACCCCGCCGACCTGACGCATCACACCGATGAAGTGCGCCAGAACATCCACGAGCTGGATGCGCTGGTGGAAGAGATCCTGCTGGCCAGCAGGCTGGATACCCTGAGCCTGGACGAGCTGCGACGTGAGCCGGTGGACCTGACGCAGCTGGTCGCCGAGGAGGCGGCGCGGACAGGCGCCGTATGGATGGACGAAACGCCGTCGGACGTGAACAGGGATGACGGGTCGGAGTCAGGCGCTGCCCACACGACCGTGGCCGGCGATGCGCGCCTGCTGCGCCGGCTGCTGCGCAACCTGCTGGAAAACGCCCGGCGCTATCAGCCGGAGGGCGATGAGCCGGTGCTGCTGTGCCTGTCGCGGGAGCCTGGGCCGGTGGCGGTGGGCAGCACGGAGGCTGACACGGAGCCCGGCCATACCGGGGTCAGCCATGCCGGGGTCAATCATTCCGGGGCCGGGAAGGGGGGCCAGGCCGGCGAAGCCACCGACTGGCTGCGCATCGAGGTGCTGGATCGCGGGCCCGGGGTGCCCGAAGCGGCGCGCGAACGCATCTTCGAGGCCTTCTATCGGGTGGATGGCCATTCCGAGCAGGCCGGCAACGTGGGGCTGGGGCTGTCGCTGGTGCGGCAGATTGCCCGTCGCCATGGCGGCGATGCCCATCACGAGCCGCGCGAAGGGGGCGGCAGCCGGTTCGTGGTCAGGTTGCCTGCATCGCCTGCCAGGCCAGCCATGCTGTGACAGGGCGCGGGCCTTGTTCGGGAGCGGGCCTCGTCCGGGCCTTACGCAGCCGGCGGCGTGTTCACGCCGCCCTCCACCAGCGGGGCCAGCTCGTTCAGGGCCTTGTCGTAGACCTTGCGCTTGAACTCGATGACCTCGTCCAGCGGCGTCCAGTAGCCGGTCCAGCGCCAGGCATCGAACTCGGGGTGCCCCTGGCCGTCCAGCGAGATGGCGTCGTCGCCGGCCACAAGGCGCAGCAGGAACCAGATCTGCTTCTGGCCCCGGTAGTGGCCGCGCCATTCGCGGCGCACCCAGCGCACCGGCACGTCGTAGTGCAGCCAGTCGCGCGTGCGGCCCAGCACGGTGACGTGCTGCGGGCCCAGGCCGATTTCCTCGTGCAGCTCACGGTACATGGCCTGCTGCGGGGACTCGGCCGCGTTGATGCCGCCCTGCGGAAACTGCCAGGACTGCTCACGGATGCGCTTACCCCAGAACACCTGGTTGTCCTGATTCAGCAAGATGATGCCGACATTCGGTCGGTATCCGTGTTTGTCGAGCATGGTGGCTAGTGTCCGGTCGGCGTGCGGGCGCGTTCTTTTTTGTGGCGTGCACAAGGATATCTTGGCCTCCAGCTGGCCAAAAGCACCATGACACGCTCTAGAATGTTGCCCATTATATAGAGCGAGCCCATGAAAGCCACCGCACTGCACCTGCCTACCTTCAAAGAAGCGCCTGCCGACGCCGAAGTCGTCAGCCACAAGCTCATGACGCGCGCGGGCATGATCCGCAAGCTGGCCGGCGGCATCTACACGTACATGCCGCTGGGCCTGCGTGTCATCCGCCGCATCGAGGCCATCATCCGCGAGGAAATGGACGCCGCCGGCGCCATCGAGCTGCTGATGCCGGTGATCCAGCCCGCCGAGCTCTGGATGGAGTCCGGCCGCTGGGAAGAATACGGGCCCGAGCTGCTGCGCATCCGTGACCGCCATCAGCGCGACTTCGTCATCCAGCCCACCTCCGAAGAGGTGGTCACCGACCTCGCCCGGCAGGATCTGCGCAGCTACCGCCAGCTGCCCAAGAACTTCTACCACATCCAGACCAAGTTCCGGGACGAGCGCCGGCCGCGCTTCGGCGTCATGCGTGGGCGCGAGTTCACCATGAAGGACGCCTACTCCTTCGATCGAGACTCGGAAAGCGCGCTGGTCAGCTACCGGAAGATGTTCGACGCCTACCACCGCATCTTCGATCGGCTGGGGCTGCAGTACCGTGCCGTGGCGGCCGACACCGGCTCCATCGGCGGATCGGCCAGCCATGAATTCCAGGTCATCGCCGACACGGGCGAGGACGCGCTGGTCTACAGCACGGGGTCCGACTACGCCGCCAACATCGAGCTGGCCGAGGCCGTGCCCCTGCTGGCCACCCGCATGGCCCCCACCCAGCCGCTCACCCGCACGGCCACGCCCGGTCAGGCCCGCTGCGAGGCGGTGGCCGAATACCTCAAGCTGCCGCTCGACCAGACGCTGAAGTCCATCGTGCTGAGCACGGAGACTCCGGGGGCCGACGGTCAGCCGCCCAAGGTCACGGTCTGGCTGCTGCTGCTGCGCGGCGACCATGAAATGAACGAAGTGAAGGTGGGCAAGGTGCCGGGCCTGAAGGGTTTCCGCTTTGCCACCGAGGAAGAGATCCTCGAACACTTCGGCTCCAAGCCCGGCTACCTGGGCCCGGTGGGCCTGAAGAAGCCCGTGCGCATGGTGGTCGACCGCACGGTCGCCAACATGAGCGACTTCGTCTGCGGCGCCAACGAGGTGGACTACCACTACACCGGCGTGAACTGGGGCCGTGATCTGCCCGAACCGCTGCCTGAAGGGCAGGTGGGCGAGGTGATGATCGCCGACATCCGCAACGTCCAGGCCGGTGATCCCTCCCCGGACGGGCAGGGCACGCTGGCCATCCAGCGCGGCATCGAGGTGGGCCACGTGTTCTACCTGGGCACCAAGTATTCCCAGGCCATGAACGCCACCTTCATCGACGAGAACGGCCAGTCGAAGCCGCTGGAAATGGGCTGCTACGGCATTGGCGTCACCCGCCTGCTGGGCGCTGCCATCGAGCAGAACCACGACGACAAGGGCATCATCTGGCCGGCGTCCATCGCCCCCTTCGAGGTGGTGGTCTGCCCCATGGGCCTGGAGCGCTCCGAGGCCGTGCGCGAGGCCGTCGACCGGCTGGCTGCCGACCTGCAGGCGGCCGGCATCCGCTATGTGGTCGATGATCGCAACGAGCGTCCGGGCGTCATGTTTGCCGACTGGGAACTCATCGGCGTGCCACTGCGCATCACCGTGGGCGACCGTGGCCTGAAGGAAGGGCTGCTGGAACTCACCGTGCGGCGCGGCATGGTCACCCACAAGGTCGCCCCGGCCGATGTGCTGGCCGAGGTGCAGAAGCTGCTGCCCACGCTTTGATTGTCAGGCACGTTGCTGCAGCGCTGGGGGCAGCGGCGCTGTCGGCTGCCCTTGTCCTGCCCGGCAGCGCCCGGGCGGGCGGCCAGCAGTACGAGGTGCTGGCCGATGCGGTGCGGGTGGCGCTGGCCAGCGCCATCGATGCCCCGCACGATGCCGAGCCGTTGTGGGAGTCGCGTGCGCAGAAGATCGAGTGGCTCACGCAGATGTCCGACCGGCTGCCGCGTCGCGCCATGCCCGGCTTCGAGGCACGCCAGGCCTTTCTCCTCACCGTGCGCTACGAGGCGCAGCGTGCCGGCCTGGACCCCGAGATGGTGCTGGGCCTCATCCAGGTGGAAAGCGGCTTTCGCCAGTACGCCATCTCGAAGGTGGGCGCGCGTGGCTTCATGCAGGTGATGCCCTTCTGGACGCGCGTGCTGGGCAACGGCGATGCCGACGCGCTCTTCCGCATGCGCGTCAACATCCGCTATGGCTGCGTCATCCTGCGCCACTACCTCGACCTGGAAAACGGCAACCTCTTCATGGCCCTGGGGCGCTACAACGGCAGCCGTGGCCAGTCGGCCTATCCCGATGCGGTCTTTGCGGCCTGGAAGCGCTGGCGCTTCCAGCCGTCCGACGTCGCTTCTTCGCATCACTCATCCCCGCCAACCGACCGTTCGTCGGCTGCAAGCCCCCTCGATTGACCGCTCGTCGGCCCGTTCGGGGGGCAGGACCTGCCGTCTGTCGGTGGACATTATTCTTTTTGCTGGGGATGGACGCACCCCGGCCGACGTCGGCCCCCCACCTGTGTGTCTTCGCCCAATGTATCCCATTCCGGGATGACATGATCACCGCACGACAACCAGGGACCCCCTCCCGGGAGCGAATGTGACGCAGCCCCAGGATCCAGCAGCACGACAACGCCAAGGCGCACGCCAACTGGCGTCGTGGGTGCTTTTGCTGATTGCGGTGTCGTACGTGGTCTGGATGTACGCCTACCCGATGGCTTATTCGAAGCCGGATCAGGTCCTGCCCTACAGGATCCTGGCGTCATCGAAGAACTTCAACGAACTCACTAGCGTGCTGGGTTCACTGCGCGAGCAGGGACCGGCACTGGATCTGGGCGCCAAGAGCGGCAACGCCAAGACCCTGTGGGTGCTGGCCCGCATCCCCGCCGACACCGTCGAGCGCACGCGCGTGCTGCACATCGCCAACCGTTCCGTGCAGAAGGGCGATGCCGTCATCCTGGACGAATTCGGCCAGGCGTTGCTCTACGCGCATTTCAACAACGAGCAGGAGCCCGTCAACGCGGCCCGTGCACTGCCGGGCTATGCCATCACGCTGCCCGAGCTGCCACTGCCCCTGCCGGCCGGCCACCGCCGCTTCAGCGGTGAACATGACCTGACCGCCGTACTGCGTCTGGAGCTGTCCATCGCCGGCTCGGCGCTCTCTCTCAACCTGTGGGACGAGACCCGCTTCATCGAGGCACAGCGCCAGATCGAGGCCCAGGGCACGCTGCTGGGCAGTATCCTGGCGCTGCTGGGGCTGACCGCCTTCGTGGCCGGGCAGCTGATGCACATCCGTGTGGTGCGGCTGCTGGCCTTCTGGCTGGGATCACGTGCCGTCTTCCTGATGGTGCGGGGTGGCTACATCCAGTTCTGGCTGGGCAGCTCGGCCTCCAGCGTGGTGGGCATGGGTCTGGAGCAGATGGCCCAGATGGCCTTCCCCTGTGCCTGCGCCGCCCTCATGTGGGGGCTGATGGAGTCCCGGCTGCAGGGCCACCGCTTCGGCACCTGGCTGCACGGCATGTACATTGCCACCGGCTTCGCGCTGGCGGTCTCCGGCCTGCTGCCGCCCGACATCTTCCAGACGCTGCTGTACCTGGTGGGCGGTGCCATTGTCGTCACCGTGGTCGGCATGGTGGTGGTCAACCTCAGCCGCCGCATCTCGGTGATGTCGGTCTGGTACCTGTGCACCCCGTTGCTCGACGGGATGGCGGCTGCCAACACGCTCTTCTTCCTGCTGGGCATCACCCAGTCGCCGCTGCCCTGGCTGGACCTGCAGTCCACCACGCTGCTGGCCGTGATGAACGCCTCCACCGCCGTCATCGGCTACCTGGCGGCCGAGCGTTCGCGCCAGCTGCGCAGCCAGGAAGCCGCCATGACGGCCCTGGGGCGCTACCAGGCCACCTACCGTGCCGTGCCCATCGGCCTGCTGTCCTTTGATCGTGAAAACCGCATCGAGCGCTACAACGAAGTGGCGGTACGGCTGTTCGATGTGCCGGCTGGCAGCATCGATCCCCATCATGCCCCGGGTGCACGGGCAGATGCCTCGCCCTTGGCCATCCGGGGCGACAGTGCCTCACTGGATCGTGCCCACGTCGACACGCTCTCCGCCCTCAATGACGCTTTCCCGCAGGATCTGGCCGAACGCATCCATCAGGAACTGGAGAACTTCGAGGAAGCCGACTTCGTCTGGCGTCTGGAGAAGGTGAGCGGCCATCGCTGGCTGCGCGTGCAGGCACAGAAGACCGATACCGGTCACGACGTCAGCCTTACCGACATCACGGCGCTCAAGCAGGCCGAACACCACCTCATCCACGAGTCCCAGCACGACAGGCTGACCGGCGCGCTGAACCGCCATGGTCTGGAGAAGCGCCTCGAGGCACTGCTGAATGAGCATGAAACGCTGGATCGGGTGGCCCTCTGCTACATCGACCTGGACCGCTTCAAGGTGCTCAACGACGTGTTCGGGCATCAGGCCGGTGACACGGTGCTGGTGGATGTCGTGCGCCGACTGCGCAGCCGGCTGGGCGAGCATGCGGAGATTGCCCGCATGGGGGGCGACGAATTCGCGGTGCTGTTCAACAGCAACGATCCGCCGCACCGCCTGCTGGCCTATCGTGCCCTGGATGCCATTGCCGGCCGCCCCTTCGTCATTGCGCCCAAGCGCTTTGCCGTCACTGCCAGCGTGGGCATGAGCCCGGCCCGGCGTGGCCAGACCGGCAGCCAGCTGATCGACCGTGCCGACAACGCCTGCCGCGAGGCCAAGCGCAAGGGACGCAACCAGGTCGTCATCTTCCAGGACGGTGAGCAGGAAGGGGAGCGCCAGCGTCACCAGGTCGAGATGGAGGTGCTGGACCGCCTGCGCCGGACCAAGGAATTCCGCGATTTCGAGCTGGCCATCCAGCCCGTGGTCGGCCTGGGCGAATCCAACCGGCTTGGCGGCGAGATCCTGTTGCGCCATCGCACCCCGGACGGCACCCTGCGTTCACCCGCCGGCCTGATCGAGGCCGCCATCTACCGCGGCGAAATGGCCACCATCGACCGCTGGGTGCTGAACGAGACCCTGCGCTGGCTGGACCGGAACGAACGCGCCTTCCGTGCCCTGGACTTCATCTCGCTCAACCTGTCGGCCGAGGCGCTCAGCGACGAAGCCTTCAAGACCTACCTGCTGAGCCAGGTGCGCCGCTACCAGCAGGTCGCTCCCAAGCTGGTCGTCGAGATCAACGAGACCGTGGCCATGCAGGACGGCTACATGATGAAGCGCCTGATTGGCGGCCTGCGCCAGCTGGGCGCGCGCGCCGCGCTGGACAACGTGGGGGCTGGCTTCGTGAACCTGTCGGCCATCGGCGAGATCGGCGTGGCCTATCTGAAGATCGACGGCACCTTCACCGAATCGCTCGTCCACCAGGGTTCCGGTCAGGCCGTGCTGCGCACCCTCACCGTGCTGGCGCATGAACTTGGCATTGCCAGCGTGGCCAAATCGGTGCAATCCGACCTGATGCTGCCGGCACTGGAGCGCATCGGCGTGGACTACGGCCAGGGCCAGGCGCTGGGCGCGCCCATGCCGCTGCCGGAATTCGAGAAGCTCGCCGGCATCGCCGCCGGCGTCGAGCATTCAGAAGCTTTCGTCCAACCCCAGGTAGCGCCACTGGCCGGGCGGAAGGCGCCCCAGCAGGACGTTGCCCACACGGATGCGCTTGAGCCCCGTCACCGCTAGACCCACCAGCTCGCACATCCGGCGGATCTGACGGTGGCGCCCCTCCTGCAGCACGAAGCGCAGCTGCTCGGGGTTCTCCCAGTCCACCTGCGCCGGCTTCAGCTTGTGCCCGTCCAGCGAGAGCCCGTGACGCAGCAGCTTCAGCCGCTCCGGCGGAAAGGCCGCCTGCACATTGCGCTCCACCGCGCCATAGCGCACCCGCACCAGGTATTCCTTGGTGGTGGTCGAATCCTCGCCGATCAGCTGCCGGGCCACGCGCCCGTCCTGCGTCAGCACCAGAAGCCCCACCGAATCGATATCCAGCCGACCCGCCACCGCCAGCCCGCGCAGCTGGCTGCGCTCGAAACGGCGCGGGTTCGTGTCGCCGGCCCAGCGGCTCTGCGCATCGATCAGCGTCACCGCCGGCCGATAGCCGTCCTCGGCCTGACCGCTCACATAACCCACCGGCTTGTTCAGCAGGATCGTCACCTTGTCCTGCTGCCGGGCACGCGCTGCCTGCCGTACCTCCACCACATCGCCCGGCATCACCTTCTGCCCCATCTCCACCGGCCGGCCGTTGATCCGCACCCAGCCTTGGGAAATCCAGTCATCTGCCTCGCGCCGCGAACACACCCCCGTGCGCGCCAGATGCTTGTTCAGCCGTTCGCCCTCGGGCGGGATCTCGCCTGAAGATGCAGCTGGCGCATGTTGCCGGGCCTTCTCATGGGCCTTCTCGCGGGGCTGCAACCGGGCCTGCGTCCGGGGCTGAGCCTGTGACCCGGACTGAGGGCCATTCTTCCGGTTCTGCGGACGCCCCGCGCGGGGGCGTTCCCCTTCATGGCCTCGGGCATCCTTTGCCCGGCGCCGGGCCGGCACGAGTTTCAATGGCGACATCTCTTCGGTATCGGTAACGTTGGGGGAAGGGCTTCGAAAGCCTGACGGGGGCTGTCCGTATCGTATCCTGTCCGTGAATGGACAAACCATCCAGGAGAGTCATGATGCAGGATCCCTCGTCCGAACAGAGCGGCGCAGCCATCCACGACCCTGTTGCTGGCATTCGTAGTCCTGCGGCCCATGATGATGGCATGAGGTCGGACAGCGTAGCGGCACGTGAGGCTACGGCCCCGTGTGGTCCCATGCCGGCACCCGGAGATGCGCGCCTGCCGGCAGCTTGCCCGGATGCTTCCAGGAGAGCGGCAAGCGTCACCGGCGGGGTTCGCTGGCTCATGCAGCTTGAAGGACTGCTGCTGTGCATCTGCGCAGGGCAGGCCTATGCTTGGCTGACTGGCGATCTGATGCTGTTGTTGGTGCTGTTCTTCGTACCGGACCTGTCGGTGCTGGGCTATCTCTTCGGCAGGCGAGTGGGGGCGTTCTGCTACAACCTGGCGCATTCATTGACGCTGCCCTTGCTGGCCTGCGCCGTCGGCATGATCTTCAAGGACAGTTGGGGACGTGGACTGATGCTCCCCACCATGGTCTGGATCTGCCACATCGGCCTCAATCGTGCCCTCGGCTATGGATTGAGGTATGTCGATGGCTTCCGTTTCACGCATCTGGGATACATCGGCGCCCAACCGGAAGAATTCGATGGGCGCCGACGGCAGAGGTGATCAGCGCTTGTGTGCGATCACGCGATCCTTGATCTTCTCGTACACGCTGGCCGGCACGATCTTCTTGCGCTTCAGCTCATCCTTGCCGGTGTAGGGGCGTCCCTTCACGATGGCCTTGGCGCGTGCCTCGCCGATGCCGGGCAGTTGCGCAAGTTCCGCTTCGGTCGCGCTGTTCAGGTCCAGCTTGCCGACAGACCCTGCGGCGCTGTCCTTGGCAGCCTCCTTCGTGGCGCTGGCCTTGCTGGTGGCTTCCTTCGCCTTGTCCTTCTGGCTGGCGGCCTTGTCCTGAAGCTTGCTGCTGTCCTTCTTCAGCGCATCCTTCTTCTCCTTCAGGGCGGATGTCTTGCTGTCGGCAGCGTCGCTCATCTTGCCGGACAGCGAATCTTTCACTTCCGTCACTTTCTCGCGGGCGCCCGACAGCAGTTCGGACTTGTCGGCGGCGTGCAGCGACGGTGCGCCCAATGCCAGCGCCAGCGCGGCCAGCAGGCCCAGCGCCGGAGTGCGCACCGAGGAGAGGGTGGGTTTGTGGTTCTTTTGCATGAATATCTTCCCTGAACACGTATGGTGCCGGCCCCGTGCCGAAGCCGGAACCGACGATGATGCCTTCATCCATGCCGTCGGCTTGGACAGTGCGTTGATGAAGACAGCCGACAGGGTACCAAAACCCGGGCCCTGAATCGCATGGGCGACTCGGTCATTTGCCGGGCGGATACGCTGTGCGTCGCCCAGGGGATCCGCCCCACATCAAGTCCGGATCGTCCGGAACGTCAGGTTCACGCGCGGCTGGGTGACGCGCGTGCTTTTCATCAGCGCATGCTGCCAGTGGGCCTGCGTCTGGCCGCGCATCACGATCAGCTGGCCGTGGTGCAGCAGCATCTCGACCTTCTGGCGGGTCTGGCGGTGGCGGAAGGCAAACTTGCGGGTGGCCCCGAAGCTGACCGAGGCAATCACCGTCTCCGGTCCCAGCTCGGCTTCGTCGTCGCTGTGCCAGGCCATGCCCTGGGTGCCGTCGTCGTAGCGGTTCAGCAGGCAGGAATCGAAGGAGACTCCCACCCGGGCGCTCACCTGGTCACGCAATGTCCGCAGGGGAGGTGCCCAGAGGCGTGCCCGATGGTTGACGCCTGAATAGCGGTAGTCGAAGGCTTCGTCGCCGTACCAGGCGATGCGGCGTGCCGTGACGATGCGCTTTCCGTAGAGCTGGATTTCGTCATGCTGCCAGGGCACCTCAGCCAGCAGCCAGGCCAGTATCGTGTCGGCCTCGGCAGCAAACACCGTGCCATGGTCGTTGACGATGCCGTCGCAGGGTAGCAGGTTGATCTGCGGATCGGCCGCGTCTTCAAAGAGGGAAAGCGTCATGGCGGGCAGATGCTTAGGGTTGCCCCCAATGGAATGCCTGGGTGCAAAGCAAGACAATGCAGCCATGCGGTCTAGACCAGCGGGACATGGAGACACCCGGTGGCAGTGAGAGGAGACCCGGCAAGTACTGCACCAACTGAGCCGGACAAGAAAAGCGACCGCAGAAAGAAAAAAGCCCGCACGGATAAGCGTGCGGGCTAATCCACCAAAGGAGGAGGTGGAGGAGACGAATGAATTCTATGCTCTGGCTTCGGTCATTGCAAGAGGTTTTTGCGCCGCTCCGTATCTTTTATGTTAAAGATAGTCAATTTATACGCTCAAGAGGCATGAATGCCTCATCCCACGGGCCGGCTGCCCGCCAAGGCAGCGGATTCAGGGGCGAGTCATCTGAGCCGTACTATCTGATTCGTGTTATGCGACCACGCCGCGTGTCGTATCCGCCCTTGCGGCGTGGCCTATCAGAAAGCAGCACGCCGACACGCAGGATCTGCGTATCGGCGTGGCGATCCCCGAAGGGGGGAGGAGACTGCCAGAGGCGACCTTCTGCATGGGCCATGGGCCCATGCCAAGGGTCGCTTCGGCTTTTGCCATGAGCGCCTGCCAGGGGTCGCTTCGGCTTTTGTGTTGTGGCAACCTGGCTGAGAGTTGGCCAAGGGCTGTCCGAGGGCGAGCCGGATGCCGGGATGCCGGGATGCCCGACAGCCGTCAGCCTGCTTCGGTCAACCTTCTTCGGGTCAGCCTGCCTCGGCGCCCAGCACCCTCTTTTCCAGCACCCGCAGGATCTCGCTGTCCTGTCGGCTGTCGAACTTGCGGGCAAAGAGCTTGTCCGAGCGCTCCAGACGCTCCCGGTCGGCCAGCGTGAACACCTTGGGGTGCGATCCTCCGGCGCTCCAGTCCTCTTCATGCAGCAGGCGGTTTTCCACCGTGTCGGCATGGGGAGAGTTCATGATGAAGCTGTGCGGCAGCACCTCGACGGGGCGGTAGCCATGCCTCAGGGTCTTCACCCAGCGGGGCAGGTGGCTGGATTCGATGAGGTGCTGACAGAAGCTGCGGGTAAGCGCCATGTAGGGGCGGCCACCCACGTAGCGGGCCTGGCCCAGATGGCGCGACCAGCGGTCAATGCGCAGTTTGGGCACGTTCCAGCCGCTCTTCATGAACGGGGGCTCCAGCCGGATGCGCTGGATGCGGGCGTAAGGGTCGTTCCAGACCTTCTCGGGCTCCACGATGTTGAGGAAGTTGCGGCCTTCGTTGGCTGCAAAGAAGGCGCGGATCTCTTCCTGCGACTTCAGCGGAAAGTCCTGGCCGCTGAGGTTGATCAGCACTTCCCAGGGCTCGGGGCGTGCCAGCAGTTCACGGATGCCGTCCAGCCGGGCCTGCATCAGGCTCCAGGACGCCCAGCGCATGTCGCGCGCCGGGGCAATGAAGACATTGGGGTGCCGACGCACCACGGCTTGCAGGGCCGGCTCGCTGCCGGTCAGCCCCTTGCTGTCGGGCATGACCAGGTAGACGTTGTCGGGGTGCTGGATGCAGTAGAGCATCTGGGCCAGCTGCTCGGGCTGCTGGTGGGCAATGATCAGATAGGCAAGACGCACGGTCGGTCACCCGAATGGAAAGGCTCGGGTCGGAGGTGCCGGCCCGCAGGATGAGAGGTTTGGGTCTTCCTGAAGCGTCCGTGTGCCGGGAAGGGAGGAACTTCCCGGCAGGCAGGCTCAGGGGGCGTTGTGAAACCCCC